>ERZ1740062.414-NODE-414-length-24396-cov-14.979828_pt1 | contig 24396 bp, 13 predicted proteins | sample MGYA00581741_ERZ1740062 | MGnify/ENA primary metagenome ERZ1740062 (study PRJEB43018, sample SAMN04849747) | marine metagenome | isolation source: floating plastic debris | place: Pacific Ocean | collected 2008-09-01 | study: EMG produced TPA metagenomics...
ATCGCACCCGTTACTGATTTTTGTATTATACAATCAAGCTGCGTAGCAGCTTATCAACTACCAGCAACTATGATAGACGTGGAGAAGATGCCAAGAAGCAAGCGGTTGATTTACTTCGTGTGCCGATTCAAAAACCGAGTGTAAGTAAGATAAGTAAGAAGAAGTCGAAAGATAGTAAGAATAGATGCCCCAACTGCAAATCAGTGGAACTGAGAAAGGATGGTTTTCAGATACTGGCAGATGGAAAACAACATCAGAGGTATCGATGCGTTAAGTGTGAGTATGCGTTTACACCGCTTTTGTCTGTAAATGATTAAGGCTTTTATCGAATTTTTTAGTCTTAGAGAAGCCCACACCTACCGCTTGGCGGAGGTGCTGGGAGTATATCACTTGAGAATTAATCTGTGGGAGATGTGCTAAGGTTCCCAAGAAATATTCAAGCCATAAAGAAGATTTCCCAGTGTAGTCTTCTACTAATCTTATAAGGTTGGAGCTACCAGTCCTCACAGCTTGATCGCCCACAACCCAGCAAGTATTAATTAAGTCTTCTCGGATACCATTGACGTAGCGCACATGACCAGGTAATTTGTCAGAAGTATTAGTTAAACATCTGCTAAACCAACTTGCTTCTCTCAGCAAATCGTAGCCTTCCACATAAGCTTTAATCCAATGATTCCCCAAGTCAACTACACTTTTGAATAATTTACGGTTTTTACTGGGTGTTTTTAGCTGGGTACAATTGGGTACACTTTCGATTCTCATTGCCTCAAACCCTGCTTATGGCGTTAATTTTAAAATTTTATATGATATCTATTCAATAGGGTACTTATGGGTACAAAAATTATCATATAGATATTTTTATTCTAGATTATAACTACCATATAATTAATATTAATCTTATAAGTATTTATTACTATTAATTTCGTAGAATCTATTCTTCAGGAAAATGTTTAGATTATTCACACTTCTATCACTACAAGTCCTTCTTTCGATACTTACTGATAACGTTTCTATAACCGCAGTATATTCACTTAAAACGAGATTATAACTTCTACATCTGGGTGGACTTAATGTTATAAATAACTATATTTTAATAACATTTGCTGGTAGTAATTACCCACAGACTTGCCTCCCGTCTCGTTGTTAGTGTTGATATTTATAAAAAGTATGTTAAAAATTGCATATATATTATCTGTGCATCTACTTAAAGATTATGTCTACTCAAATTCAAACACCGGTTCCTCAAGAGCTTATTTCAGTTGATTTAAAACCAAAAGGTAATGTTTACCCAAGTCCTCAGACTTGGCGTGACCAAATTTTATACTTCCTTTTACCCGACAGATTTAGTGATGGTAAAGAAGGTGATAGACCAATCTTCGATTTGGAAAACAAGAACGAATTTCAGACACCGGATAAAGCAACTTGGATGGCTGCAGCAAAAAAATTTCAAGGTGGTAATATCCGAGGAATTATCGATAAACTGGATTACTTACAAGGGTTGGGAGTGACGACTTTGTGGGTTGGTCCAATTTGGCGACAACGTGCAGATTTGGAAACTTATCATGGTTATGGAATTCAAAACTTTTTGGATGTAGATCCCCGTTTTGGTACTCGCCAAGATTTAAGAGATTTGGTTGATGCAGCTCACGACCGTAATATGTATGTGTTGCTAGATATAATCTACAATCACACTGGCAATAATTGGTTTTATGACCAAAATGGTCATCCCCAAGATATGATGCCTTACAGGTCTGAATCTCCTTACCCAATTCATGGGTGGCGCTCCGAAATGGGAAATAGCACCTCCGATATTGAAACTAATGATGATGGGGTTTGGCCCAAAGAATTTCAAAATTTTGATTGGTATACTCGTGCTGGTCAAATTGGTCTATGGGATGCAGTTGATGGAAAAAATCCTTTGCATCCAGATGTCGAATTTAGGAAAGGAGATTTTTTCAATCTCAAAGACCTTAACCTTAGCCGCAACGATACATTGGCTGCTTTGATTAAAGTTTATCAATATTGGATTGCTGTAAGTGATTGTGATGGTTTTCGTATCGATACTGTCAAGCATTTACCTTGGGAAGCATCACGTAATTTTTGCGGTGCAATTCACGAATATGCAGAATCCATTGGTAAAGAAAATTTTCTTCTACTGGGTGAAGTTACTGGTGGCTCAAAGATGGCACACAGTTACCTAGAAATCTTTGGACGTAATATCGATGCTGTATTAGATATTGGCGAACCTACAAATCATTTGGCAGGTATGGTTAAAGGTTTAGTACCACCCACTCAATTTTTCCGTCACTTTGGCGGTCATGATGAATTAGGTAGCCATCGGGAAACTGGTCGCTATCATGTTTCAATTCTTGATGACCATGATATGGTGGGACGCAACGGCAAACATCGTTTTAGTGCAAATAATAATATAGATAATCGCTATGCCCAGGTAGCTCATGCTGTTGGGGTTCAGTTAACTACTCCCGGTATTCCCTGTGTTTATTATGGTACAGAGCAGGCTTTTGATGGTACACAATCTCGCCATGACTATGATATTGAAGCTGAATTAAATTCGGAAGACCGTTACATCCGTGAATCTATGTTTGGCGGTATTTTTGGAGCTTTTGAAACTGCTGGTTGCCACTTCTTTAATCCCAATCATCCTTCTTATTTAAGGATTGCTGCGATCGCAAAAATTAGAAATGCTCAAGATATTGTAGGCAAGGCTTTAAGTAGAGGTAGGGTATATTTGAGAGAAACTTCTGTTGACGGTCAACCTTTTTCAATTCCGGACGCAGGAGAAATAATTGCTTGGTCACGAATCCTGTTTAATAAGGAAGTGTTAGTTGTCCTTAACAGCAATGGGGAAGAGAATCAAACAGCAGAAATTATTGTTGATGCTTCTTTAAACCCAGTTGGTTCTCAAATGAAAGTGCTTTATCGTGGTGATTGGAGTGATGCTGAGTTAAAAAATCCACCATCCAATCAAAATATAGAAGTAAAAGCCAATCAAAGTAACGCTACGGTCAAAATACAGTTACCTCCTGCTGGAATGACTATTTTGGCATAAGCAAAGGATACTCAGGTCTAAGATATTTGATTCTATTTAAATGAGGTACACTTCCTACTGCCTTTTAACGATATGATTTGTACCTCACAAAGATGAAATTGGCTGTATTAAACTGAAATTTACTTGTAGGAGATGAAGTTGTAATAAGTAAATCAGGGAAAAAAACTTATGGTCTGGATAAATTTTTTTCTAGCCTGTACAGCCAACCTATATTAGGACTATCATTTTTTACATTAATACAATGAATATTTGAAAGCTGGTCTTCCCATTGCTACCGGAGTTATTGAAGGTGCTTGTCGTCATCTAATTAAAGATAGGATGGACATTACTGGCGCTAGATGGAGCAAGGGTGCTGAGGCTGTTCTACGTCTTCGTTCCTTGTATATCAGTGGTGATTGGCACCAGTATTGGCGTTTCCATTTAAAACAAGAGCATAAACGTAATCACTTAGATTCCTATAAAAATGGTGTCCCTTTGATGAAAAGATTGATTCAAGCTCGCTGCTCAATCAGTTCTCCTCCAACTCTTCCAATATCTGTCTAAGCTTACTTTCTCGTCTTCCTAAAAGAGCCGCACCCAATCAATTTATACCCCAAGTTGAACAATCTCAATACCGTTGATTAGCGGATTCTCAACACCATGGATAAACTCTAAATTGAGGGTACCATCAGTAACTTCTACGGTATTGCTAATAACTGCGCCGACTTCATGACCAAATTGACTAGAAAGGTCTATATCATCTAGGTCTGTAGGAACACTACCCTCAACAGCTACATCAAATATCCTTTCTCCTGGGTCACTAGTTCCACTAAAGCCATTACCCATGTATAGTCGAACTTCGTACTCACCTGATTCGGGGACATCAAAAGCCCATTGCATTTCCGAACCACCAGACTGATTCCAACGCTCACTATCAAAGATAATACCAGGGATATTCAGAGGAACATTAGCTCCTGGTTCTACTGCTGAGAAGGCAGCACTACTATTACTGCCATTATCCACAAGGAAGGGACTATTATTAGTTTTTGTATCGGCAGACCAAGCAATTTCGCCATCAATGGCTGCAACTTCACCTCCACCAGCATTGACTCGGTAGAGTATGGTCTCTGAGGAAGAGGTAGGTGTACTGTCTTCAATAGTTACAGTTGCAGTATCAACTGTTCCTATTTGTGCATTGGAACTGACATTGGTAATGTTTACAGTGAAGGTTTCATCACTTTCTACAAGAGCATCGGATAAGATATCCACCAAGAAGGTAACATCACTTGACCCACCCGCGATCGCTACAGTGTCGGTGTAGATTCCTGTATTTTCGTCGAAGCTGCCATTATTAGGTGTGTACTCGTAATCCTTGTCATCCCCTACAGCAGTTGCAGTACCAGGAACAATTTCAAAGGTAACATTAACTGTTTCATTACTGGGGATAGTTGCATCAGCTAAGAGGGAAATTTGGATTTGACCCTGATCCTCATCGACGATATATGCTGGGTCGTTAACAATCGAAACACTAGGTAAAATACTATCTTCAATAGTTACAGTCGCAGTATCTACGGTTCCTATTTGTGCATTGGAACTAACATTAGTAATATTTACAGTGAAGGTTTCATCACTTTCTACAAGAGCATCGGATAAGATATCCACCAAGAAGGTAACATCACTTGACCCACCCGCGATCGCTACAGTGTCGGTGTAGATTCCTGTATTTTCGTCGAAGCTGCCATTATTAGGTGTGTACTCGTAATCCTTGTCATCCCCTACAGCAGTTGCAGTACCAGGAACAATTTCAAAGGTAACATTAACTGTTTCATTGCTGGGAATAGTTGCATCAGCTAGGAGGGAAATCTGGATTTGACCCTGATCTTCATCGACGATATATGCTGGGTCATTAACAATCGAAACACTAGGTAAAGAGTCAGAAAATTGCAAATATATTGGCTGAGTTACCGAACCAATAGGTAGATTATTATTGTTTGGATCAATCGCGCTAGCAACAAATCCTAGAGGTAACTGTTCTTCACCATCAAAGTCGAAGTCTGCGACACCAGAGAAATCGAATAAATTGCTAATATCTTGGTCTTCACCAGTTAAAAGCACATCTACAGTTTGGAACTCAACGGCATTATTGGCAGGAAAATCTGATGCAGCCAAATCGTCTAATTGAGATTGTAAAACCGGTGCAAAGTCCTGCTGAGTTTGGTTCCCGTTGATAAAGGGGTCTAAACTAACAGGTTGAATAAAGCCTTTGGTTAAAACTACCCTTGCTGTCTGTCCTGCTGTTCCATTAACGATAACCACAGGATTATTTGCGTCATAAGTTCCTACACCACCTTCATTTAGATTATTAACTGTCAGAGTGACAGGAATATCAGTGATATTTTGAGAAGCTAAAGCTTGGGAACCTGCTTGGTTGTTTGTCCCCTGAAGTTGACCTGTTGCAGTAGTACCATCTTCAAATGTAACACTGAATGTTGAGCCAATTAATTCTGCTCCAGATACACCACCAACATCCCAAGAAGGACTAGTACCTGCATCCAGAGGAGATTTTTGTGCCCCTGCAATAGAATTGGGGTCCATATCAACTGAGAAACCTAAAGTTTCCCCTGGTTCAAATCCACCATTTACATTTTGATCAAATTCTAATTGGATACCTTCAAAACCAGCTGTTCCTCCAGCACCAATGTAATAACCTTCTGAACCCTGTGGTAAGACAACTACACCAGTATCACCGTCAGTATTGATAGTTAATTGTTTAGCTACTGTATCTCCTGCCAAACCGAAAGGATCGAAAACTGTATCGGGATAAAGAGCATCAGTTACATCAATGTTGAGTGCAACAATTTTTTTGTCTCCCGAATTGGCAACTTGAAACGAATTGCTGCCAAAATTAGATATTTGTATATTGTCACTATTTGCAGTTACACTCAGGATTGCTTCACCAAATTGAGTAGAACTATTATCTTCAATAGTTACAGTAGCAGTGTCAACAGTTCCTATTTCTGCATTGGGACTGACATCAGTAATATTTACAGTAAAGGTTTCATCGCTCTCCATCAGAGCATCAGATAAGATATCCACCAAGAATGTAGCATCAGAAGACCCACCTGCGATCGCTATGGTATCAGTGTAGATTCCTGTATTTTCATCAAAAGTGGCGCTATTAGATAGATACTCGTAATCCTTGTCATCCCCTACAGCAGTTGCAGTACCAGGAACAATTTCAAAGGTAACATTAACTGTTTCATTGCTGGGGATAGTTGCATCAGCATATAGGGAAATCTGAATTTGACCCTGATTTTCATCGACAATATATGCTGGGTCATCAACAATAGAAATTTTAGGTAAGGGTTGTGTATTACCACCTCCAAGCTGAACAATTTCAATACCGTTGATTAGAGGATTTTCAACACCATGGATAAACTCTAAATTGAGAGTACCATCAGTCACCGTCACCAAATTACTAATAACTCCCCCAACTTCATGACCAAATTGACTAGAAAGGTCGATATTGTCTAGGTTAGCAGGAATACTATCCTCAATTGCTACATCAAATACCCGGTCTCCTATATCACTATTTCCACTAAAACCATTACCCATGTATAGTCGGACTTCATACAAACCTTCCTCAGGAACATCAAAAGCCCATTGCATTTCCGATCTACCAGACTGGTCCCAACGTTCAGTATTAAAGATATTTCCGGGAACAGTAACAGGGACGCTATCTCCTGGTTCTATTGCTGAGAAAGAAGCAGTACCGTTACTACCAGGATTGCTTAGGAAGAGACTATTATTATTTTTTGTATCGGCAGACCAAGCAATATCTCCGTCAATTGCTGCAATTTCCGGACCTCCAGCATTGACTCGGTACAGTATTGTCTCGGAAGTGTCACCTGTAGCAGTAATTTCAATCCCATCAAAAATTGCCTGAAATGTATCAGCAGTGGGTTGGCCTGCGTTAGAAGACAATAAACCCACTGCTAAACCGGTATTCTGACCTTCAACAGTGTAATGTCCTTTGATAGCATCTAAAACTGTAGTGCCATTTATGTCTATAGCTTGACCTGTGACAGTGGTAATATTCTCGCTATCGGTTTCGTAATTAACTGTTGGTGTAACAGTTCCTGCAGTAGGGTCGATTTCCAACTCGAAAAAGATTTTCTGGTCAGTTGGTAAATTAAATAGGTCATCTGCAGAAAGAAAGGATGTGGATTGAACTACATCGTTATCTTCCAACAAAATTTGAATTTCATCACTCTCCCCATCAATAGCTACTATCTTCAGATAATTACTTTGATCTCCCGTACCAATGTAACCACCTATCTGCTGAGAGGAACCAGTAAATTCTGCTCCAGGATTAAATACACTCCATTTGATTGTAAATATCTCTACAGTTGGTGCAAGGTTTACTCCTGTATGGAATAAATACTCACCATCATTAGAAGCTTCTAAAGGATTACCATTAGAGACCGACTCAATAACTGTTGTCCCACCACCAGCAGCAGTACTGAATTTAACGTTATCTAACTTAATAATCTGTCCTTCTACAGTCGAAGGTTCTTGAAAAAACAACTCATAATCTGTGGTGTTGTTAATCATCACCCCAGTCAAACCACCCCCATAACCATTTGCTCCTGGTAAATTGCCATCTTGGTTCGCATCAAAATCCCAAATTAAATCTTGACTTGGGGATATTAAAACAGAATTGCCATTATTTGGATCTCGAATAAAGGGGTCATTGATATTAAGAATTCCATCGTCGTCAACGTCTTCATCTGGTGGTGGAACTTCATTTGATGGTAAAAAGACATTAATACTATCATTACCAAATTCTGCAACCCAAATCGTGCCATCAACACCAGTTGTTACATCCAAGGGAAGTGACTGACCTGTCACCAATGGGACAATACCATCATTATCAATTACTTGATTACCTGCGGTAGGATCAACCAATGGCTCAAGGGATGTCCCATCATCGTTAATATTGAGTAAAGTAACATTGCCGTTAAACTGGGTGGTAATTAAACTACCCTGGAAAATACCACCAAAGATATCATCAGTATATTCAACTAAACCATTAGTAGATGACCCAACATTAACAATGGAATTACTCTGTGGGCTATCTCGTTCGATACGAATTCCACTCTCTGCAAGTCTTGTGGGGTCTGCTGTAAATTTGCTTGGATCTATGAGAAAGCCCTCAGCAATGTTGACATTATCAGGAACCAGGTCAGATAAATTAGGTACGCTATTGGGGGATACCGAAGTATCGGGATTACCATCGTCATCATAAACTGTCCAAGGCAAGTCTTGATTTGCACGAGCGGGGGCTGGATGACCATAATACCCCCCGTCTTCGATTAAAAATAATGGTTCTGGATCACCTGTTCCCGCACCGTTAGGTTCATTTGTAGCTTCTCCTGCTCCTGGTTGTTCCGTAGGAATGCCATTAGCATCTACAGGATTACCCCCAAGACCACTATTGGAACCATTATCTATGGTATAGAGCTGACCATTTTGAGTTAGCGCCAAATCATAATGATTACGCAGACCATCAGCAAAAATCCGCATCGGTGCATCAGCAGGTAAGATAGCCATATTTAAACCATCGTTACCACCCCAAGGTCCATTTTCGTCTAAACCTGATATGTCTTCTCCTATCCCATCGGTGATATTACTAATGGTCGGGTCGTCTAGGGTAGGAAGATCGTAAATATATTGCCGAGAGGTACTATTTTGCCCGCCATTAGGATCGACTAAAATTGGTCTGCTTTCAATATCTAATAGATCGATTTCCAGAATTGTCCCTGAAAGAGCATATTCTCCTGTGTAAGCAAAGAAGCCTGATGGTGCGCCATTATTAGTATTGCCACCTACTGCTAGGTAAAGTTTAGTGCCATCATCGCTCAAAACCATACCGTTAACAGAATGATTCTCTTCCGAGCGAGGTAAACCGCGAATGATGTCCACAGCTTCCCATTCAGTCCCATTCCAAGTTACGCGGGTAATAACTCCAGAATTTGTATCAATACCTACATCTGCGTTAAAGGAGATGCGCGGATCGCTTGATGATATGTAGAGGACAGGATTAGTTGCATCACCTGTAACTACAAGTCCTGTAACTTGACGATTTGTCTCGTTGTTATTAAGGGAACCATCATCGTTATGATTTTGAATTGATTTAACAACTTCTGCTCCATTAGATAGGACTAATTCTTCATTTGCAGTAGCTACATATTCGCCATTCTGAAGCTCAATTGTAAAAGCATTAATAGTACCATTTTGTTCAGCAACGTATAATCTACCATCGGCTCCAAATTGAATTGAGGTGGGGTTATTAAGAATTTGGGGTCCTCCCTGAATACCCTGAAAAGAACCAACTTGATTGAAGTTAATAGCCATATTCAAATTCCCCTGTATCTTCGGTTTATAATTTTTTAAGAACGCAATTTTTAAGAAATAGTGAGACTAAAATATTTTTGATGCTGAAAATAATCTCCAATCCAAGTAGTGCAATGGAAAAAGATTGAAGACCTATAAAAGTTATTGACAACTGGCTGAAAATTGGATTTGCAGTCAAACAAGTAAATCATTGCGAAGTACTTGTGAGACAATATTTTAAAGTCGTTATTAAGACAAATTTTGCCTAAAATATCGTGTGATAAATAGGCACTCGCAAACACAATGATAATAATGTATAGGATATAGGTTTATCTGCTAAATCCTAATATGCTTGAATAGTCTCTGTTTACTTAAAGAAATTTAGATTAATAACTGCAGAGTTGATATTTTTGGTAGTAGTTGTGATGGTGTAAAGCACCCACCTACTTGTGTTCGCTGATTTTTGAATTTTCAAACTTTTATTCATAACATTTCTCTAATGTTTGGGAGCAGAAATACAATACAAATCCATACGCATGATTCCAAAAGTGAATCCAATTTAAAGTAATACGTTGATTCCACTATTAAGTTCATAGCGAATTATTCACTTCAACTCTGCTCTGAAGTACCTACACTTAAATTTGTAGCGAATATATCTAGGTTATGTCTACATTGTTATATAAGAATTCAGTGAAAATTCATATATGACTGGTAAAAATTATTAAATTATGAAGAAGATACTTGTTTCCTTCATAATCTACAACTTTTGTCTTCGTTTTTATAGTTACTAGGCAAATGCGAATATATTTTTTATAAAATTGTGAAAGCTTTTAGGACAACTATTTACTTAATGTAAAAGTGCTTTTATACATTTTTATAAATTATGCAATAAATTTTTATATACTGATTTTTACGAATGAATTTTTACTAATTAACAACTAAGCTTGAGATAAGATTGAAGCTGGCGTATTTTCTCATCACCATCTGACAGAAAAGTTACTTGCTGATTCATCTGCATCCTTTGGGACTTCAACACCTCAAAGATGCGGCGCTGGGGTTTAGTACCGTAACAGTAAACTCCTCCAAATCGCTTAGTTGTCCCGTCTGCTTTTATACTCTTACCGACGATAATTTCAAAGTTACCTGCTTTTTTAGATTCTTTATCGTAGAAACGGACATATCCACCATCCATTCCCAGTACCAATGGTAAATCAGGTCGGGGTAATTCTTCCCAATCCCTGGCGCAGCCTTCAATATATACTCCTTTTTCTTCACCTAACTCATCTTCCAAGCGTTGACCGAATGAATGTAAATTGTTCCGTACAGATGTAGTGCTTATTTCTCCAACGAAAAGGCAGTAATTCTTCCAATAGTTTTACAGATAGCCCATAGGACATTAAGGACGCATATTTAGATTCCAGGTATAGTAATTCTGGTGAAGTGCGTTCTGGTAGTAGGATAGCTAAAGGATTAAAGCTGCGGGTTAGATGTTCTTGGCACGAACAGTGAAATAGTCGATTGGATTGGAGATGTAGCCGAATTATGCGATGGCTTTGCCGACCCCTTTGAGGGGTATCCCTCGGTAACTCCAATTCCACCTCTAGCATTTTCAGGAAGATATCCCGACCGGGGTTAGTGACTGCAAAACAACACACCACCACCCCATTAGCCATCAAATCTTCCAACCAGTAACGTATTCCTGTAGTTAACCTCTTAGCTTCAGGAAAGACTAATAATGTGTCTGAGTTACAGTTCATGGCTATCTCATCCTTCAGTACATCCATACTCAAGGGTTTACCTTCATCGCTTTCAGTTGGTACTTCTAACTGCCATGCAATTTGAGAAAAGAACTTCTTCCCACTACCTTTGTAGGTCGCAGATGCAAAATCCCCATGCTAGCGATCGCTTATTTCAACTCTTAAACCTTCATCTAGTCTGTTCTTTTAAGTTTTGTTCTATAAAAGTTAATGCTTCTTCTCCCGCTAATAACTTAGCAAAAGAATCTTTAAACAAACGATCTGGTCTTTGTGTCTCTTTAGCTCTCATTGCTGCCATCAGACGAGATGTAAAGGGGACAAATTTATCTGTCTCAGATTTTGCTGGTGATGGTTGTGTCATTCTTAAAATTCAGCTAATAACCACTTGCTTGAGATTGATATTATCAGAGCATTTGGTACGACTGCATCAACACACAACCGCTTTCTAAAATTGAGACAATGTTAGACATTATCTATTTCTTAGTTCCTGCTTCATCTACATAGGGTCGGAATCAGCTATCCAATCACAGTTAGGAACCACCACAAGTTAGTTAAGTTGACAGACCATGACTTAAAATAAGTAGCAAATAATGACTCAATTGAGTAAGTTACTGTTCCAAAAATCTCAAAAATTGGGATAGTAACTCCCGCTCAGCAATACAAAGTCTATAATTTCTCAGTTTTCTCAGATAACTCTTAGCAAACCCTCAGTTACCAATCACTAGTTCCTCAGCATCGTCCCTCATATTGGTAATCAAGGAAAGGGACACAAACCAACAACACCAGGAACTACAAATCATGAAACTCAACAAATTAGCAGCTTCCACAATCGCATCTATCGTATTACTAGGAAGTGTCGGACAATTAGCAGTGAATGACAAAAGGAAAAGTAACAGAATCGCCGTCTATTTATAGCGGCGAGTGGCTCAAAGGACGTTGAATCAATTGCAACAACTCATCTGTAGATATCTTACCGCTCATATCAGCACCTTCTAGTAAACTATCTGCTAAATCTCGTTTATGGCGATGTAAATCCACAATTTTATCTTCGATAGTATCCTTTGTAACTAAGCGATAAATAGTCACTGGACGCTGTTGTCCAATACGATGGGCGCGGTCTGAAGCTTGGTCTTCCACTGCCGGATTCCACCAAGGGTCCATATGAATCACGTAATCGGCTGCGGTTAAGTTAAGACCAGTACCTCCTGCTTTTAAACTAATTAAGAATACATCTCCCTCCCCTGCCTGAAAGGCATCGACTCTTTTCTTCCTTTCTTTGGTGGAAGTACTACCATCTAAATATTGATAATTAATACTCTGCTCATCTAAGTAATTACGTATAATCTCTAAATGGTCAACGAACTGACTAAACACTAGAGCCTTGTGACGATTTTCTAATAATTCAGCCAACACTTCGCCAAATAATTGTAATTTAGAACTGGGAAGTGGAGCATCGGGCATGACTAGCTTAGAATGACAGCAGGCACGACGCAGTTTCATAATTTCTGCCAATACTTGCAGGTGTTTATGTCCGGCAGTCGCATCACTATCTGCTAATTTGGTAATAGCTTGTTGGCGAAATGCTTCATACATCGCCATTTCTTCTTGACTCAATTCTACGTGTAATTTAATTTCAGTACGGGAAGGTAGTTCGGATAAAACTTGAGTTTTGGTACGTCTTAATAGAAAAGGTTGAATTAACTTCTTTAATCTTTGTCGTGCTTGTTTATCCTGAAACTTTTCAATTGGTACGGCAAAACGTTGATTAAAACTTTCCCTAGAACCTAATAATCCAGGATTGATAAATCTAAATAAATTCCACAACTCACCCAGATGATTTTCCACCGGAGTTCCAGTAGTAATTAACTTAAATGGCGATCGCAAATTCATTGCTGCTTGGGAGCGCTTGGTGGCAATGTTTTTGATTGCTTGAGCTTCATCTAATACTATAGTTTGCCATTCTACTTCCGATAGCATCTGAGCCACTTCTTCTTGTTGCAACAAACCGTAGCTACATACGAGCATATCAAAGGGTTGCAATTCATCTAATAATTTCTGCCGATTTCCACTACCAAATTGAATCAAATTTAAAGTCGGTGCAAACTTTTCTGCTTCGCTCATCCAATTCATACATACCGAAGTCGGAGCAATAATCAAAGTAGCTCCTTGGGGTGCGCGTTGCAGAATTACAGCTAATGCTTGCAAAGTCTTTCCTAAACCCATTTGGTCAGCCAAACAGGCTCCTACTCCCCAGTATGCTAAACGAGATAACCAATTAAAACCTTCTAGTTGATAATCCCTTAATTGTGCTTGCAAAGTAGAAGGAAGCTCTGGTTGCAAGTTTTTCATTTCCTGAAGATGTTGAATATGAGTCTTCCAATGCTTATCTGCTTTTAATTTCCCCACACCATCAACTAAATCTTCCATAGCTAAAATAGAAGTAGGATGAAAACCCATTCCCTTACCATTTCTCTGGGTAAATGCTTGCAACTCATCCAAACGCTGACGGAATTCAATAGTCAAAGCTAAAAATTGCCCATCCCCCAAACGCACAAAACGACTGGGACTTCCTTCCAATAATTGCAACAAGTGCTGCATATCCAATACCAGATTTTCATCTAAATTCAAGTTACCATCAACGGCAAACCAATCTCGTTGACGTTTTATCTGCAATTCAAAATTACTAAAGTCAGCATTGTGACTAACCCGGAATTTTTCTCCTTCGGGCCATTCTAATATGACCCTGTCCCCCAACTCTTGTAGTTCTAAAAGTAATTCCAAACAATCTTCCACCTCTTCTATAAACCATTCCCCATCTTGCGGTTCATAACTAGTTAAAGTGGGACAAATCGCAATTATTTCTTTTTTTAATTGCTTTTCTTGTTTGAGATTGCGTGTAGTCTGCAAACGCTTACCATCAATTTCCGCAATTACCGTTGCACCTCCCTTACCTGGACGATAGTAGGAGCCACCATCAGCAAAGGGACGAGATAAGATAGCTATTTTTAATCCCTCACCAGCAGGTAATAAATGAATATGGGGTGTCGTTTCTACCGGTACTTCCTCGACATTTTCTAAACCACCACCGATATCGGAATGAACCGTAACCATTGTAGATACAGTATTAATGGCTGCCAATACTTGTTCTTGGGCAGTCTCAGGTACTTCCAATCGGTTCTTCTTACCCAAGATGTCTGCAATCCGGCGATGTTCACTATTAATTTCAATTACCTTGACGCGGGTAGGGGTTTCCTTAACAGTAACAACATCACTTTTTTCATCAAAATGAGGCAAGAATTTTAAAATTAAGCGACCGGCTTTACCCTTCTTAACAATTAATTCCGGCTCTCCCTTGACAATTTCCACTCTTGTATTAGGAGAATCTTCCCAGAAAACCAAGGGATGTCCGATTAAAACAGAAATGGCTTTTTCGTTAAAAGTATATTCTGTTCTGCCACGATACCCGTAATTATAAGTAGTAAAAGTTTCAATACAACCACATACCCTAATATCCTGAGTTGTCAGATAATCAAACTCACCCAGATTTTCTTGTAAACGTCTTAAGGCTATAACACGTCCTTTGCTCCAAACACCCTTCGCATTAATTTTCTGTTCGCGGGGCTGTAATACACATCCACTAGAATAAGAAGTGAGAAACCATACTAACCGTCTTTCTAAAATAACTTTCTGGGTTTCTTGCGGTGGCTTGTGAATATTAACTAAGGCATTTAAGCATAATTCCCAAGACTCCTGGAAACGAACCACATTTACAATACTCTCAACTCCAATATCTTCCCGTAAGATTTCTGCCTGGGTACCATAGCTGCTATTGGGTTTGAGTCGGGATAAAAGTTCTGCGGTTTCCATTGCTAACCAATGATATTCCGATGCGATCGCTTGAATTAAAACAGGCTCTAATATCAAAGGTAAATATGCCTTTGCTTCGGGAGCATCTACCCAGTAGAAACACAGAGCGCTAAAAAAGGTTTCTAAACTATGCTCCTGCTCTAAAATTGGAATATCATTACTAAGAATTAACTCTTTTTGGGCAATATCACCCTGTTGAACTCGTAACAATATTTTCAACTGGGTGTAAGTAGACCTCAACCAATGGTCTGATTGGCGCTCAATTAAACTACAATATTCTTCTGCTTCTTTTAACCGATTGGGTGAGCCGTCTTTCAATAATGCCAGTATAAAAAATAAGCCACCTATGGTATTAAAATATGCTTTCTTTTTATTCTTCGCTTTTTTGAAATGCTTGAGCGCTATAGTGTAATAGTTAATAGCTTTATCATTATCTCCTTTGAGGAAATAAAACCATCCCCAAAACACCGCAGCATGATTTTGAAAATCTGCTGATATGCGCTCCAAACATTCTTGTGTTTCTTGCAAACAACCCCTAAATAAAAGTTGCTCAGCCAACACCATTTGTAAGAAATCTGCACAGTATTCTCCGGGTTGAGCGCATCCTGATTCTAGTACAGCAAATGCCTCAGTTGCAGGAGATAATTTGAGAATTGAATTTATCAGAATAGAAGGTAAAATAATTCTATACAACGGCAGTGATAAAGTCCGAAACCAATCTGCATCGAAGGGATTATTGCATACTAGATCAAAAATTTCTGTAGCGGATATGTTGTCCTCATGATAACCGTATTTTTCGTAGTCTTCTAATTGCTCGTAAATAAATTCAATGTCTTGGTTATAAATTCCCAGACGAACTTCTCGTAATAGCTGAGTTCGGTTTTGGAAAACCTTTCCTTTACTGGTAAAGTATGTGCGAATCGGTAATTTTTCTTCTACTGCCTCTGCCATTGCAGCAAAACATTCAGATTTTACTGCCGAGCGAGTCGCAACTTCTGCTAATAATGGATGACATTGGGGTCCTTTTCCCTGTCCTTGAATTAGTAACCCTGCTGCTAATAATTTCTCAATATAGGGTTTTAATTTAGAACTATTAAAAGGCTGATGTTTGCTGTCCCTTGCGCCGATATAATTCAAACAGTCTACAAACGCAGTTCTTTTAACCGGTTCATAAATCACCGAAAATAGCTGAATAATCTTTTGTTCTAACGGTGGTAGTGAATAAAAATCCTGAATTAATCGGCTGTGAGTTTCGGCAGTATCAACAAGGGAATTGCTCATGGCAATGCATAAGGCGTTACATTTACTTATCGTAAATCAAAAGAGTCGTAAACTGAATCCATCTAATTGGAAAATTATTAAGTTTTTATTGTATCCCCTCAAAATTTGGGGGTAAGTAGTTATTCAGACATCCATGAGCAACCAAAGGGATTTGAAGAAGACCTCTCCCGAATAATTGTCTCCAAAGGTGGAATATTTTCAAATAGTAGTCTGATAATGTAAGTAGACGTATTAATGGTTTTCTTGCAAGGCTATGTACTAAACTTTAAACTTCACCTTATTATTATGGATTTTGTACATCGTTCGCACGCCCTCCGTGCGAACATTGCACGTAGACCACAATCGGTTTCCAAGATAACGCCAATACGACTGCGTGCGGAAATGAGCCGATAATACAAACAGCGTGCGGGTTACTTTCTGCTTACTTACAGTATTTTCTAGGGATGTCAGCTTATAGTAACTTGCAACCATTTGAAGCATCAATGATGGTTTATTTTAGAAAAAGAATCGATAAAAATTTGGTCGATAGAGTTAACAAAAAAATGGTAAGAGATATCATAGAGAAGACAGAAAAAGAAGAAAACGAAAAAAAAAGAAGAATTAGGAAGCGAAGAAACTATCCTATGTGCCATCGCTTACAGCGGTTGCTACCGCACCATTGCCATCGCTTCTCTGCGAGGGACTACGTCAATGCGCCACCCCCTTTGGAGTCATCGCATTTCCTCATAATCATACCTCTATTCACCAACACCGTTTTTCCTTTATTTTAAGGGTTTAGAACTTACGCATTGACAGAAAAGTCAAAATAGGGGTACTGATTTTTAGCGGTTCTAACTGAATTTTTCTATTTTCACACTCGCGATCGCCTATGTGCCATCGCAAGCGAAAAGAGCGATTATTCAAATGCTGAAACAACCCATCTTTCATTATTATCGGGTAATTTCACCTTGAGCCAAGTGCTATCAGCTGCTGTTTCTAAAACTTCGGCAAATGTTCCAGTAGCTGCCCGTCCAATCAAACTGGGCGCTGATGTTTCATGGAGAGGAACACCTTGGCGATTGGTTGCTTTTAAAATAATGCGATCGCCAGGTGATACTGCTAATGCAAACGCAGGTGCCACCATCAGGCAAAGGGAAAGAATTAAAACTAGGCAAACGCTAACAATTTTATTGATTTTCATAGGTTGTTACTTCTGGTAAATTTTTTGAGTAATAGATTTGTCTATAAAATACCTGACTAATCTCGGCTTCGGTCAATGCGAAAAGAGGCAACAAACGGAAGATGGTCGGATACTTCAGTGCGAAATTTTTCTCGACCCATATCCATTGTCCAATGCATTGGAAAAAGCTGAAGACTACCACGAATATACTCTGTTGAGAATGTCCTTGTGATGGCAAAACCATCTAGTAAATTTGCTCTTCCTGCTGGCAAAATATGAGAAAATCGCGCCTGTAGATCCCACGAAGATAAGAAGTTCATGATGTCATCTCCCCCGAGATGGTGAAAATTACTGACATCTTCACCTGGAATCATATTAAAGTCACCAAGTAATAAAATATCTTCCCTACTTTCGCGACTTTGATCAGCAATGAATTGACCAATTATTTTGCATTGCTCATCACGAATTTTTTGTTCAGTCCGCCTTCGTCCAGACTTTAAGTGGACTGCGATAAGCATAAAATCAAATCTATCGATGCGAACATCAACAACAAATGCTTTTCGCAGACTTGAATCACCTAAAGCTGTTGCAATAAAGCCGTGTTCCAGTTTTATTAACAATGTTAATTATGCAACAACTATGGAGTAAGTACTCGTGCAAGATTATCAGACGGCATTAACCCAAGTGGTTACGAGGTAGGAGTGGTAGCTCTGGTTGAAGTTTTGAGTGGGCTGTATCGCCACAGTCGTAGGATGCTACAGAATGTAATGGGTGATGTATTTGGTATTCCAATGTCAAAATCTGCACCAATCTATCTCTTGAGAGTTTTCAAAAATTTTTCCTTGTTTGATTGTCAAATGGCGATCGCTTTGCTGTTCATCTTTTAAAAATGCTGTCAAGCTAAAGCTTGGAAGAACCGTTTTGGGATAAATTTCGTAAGCTAAGGACTGTTCCAGTAAAATACCAAGGGCAATTTTTTCACCCATTACTAAACTATCAATGTAATCAGTGTAGTAATGTACTCCTGCCATATTACGTCCAATAGAAATATTTGCAGCAAGTTTATTTAATTCGTCACCGACAGTTAAAGGATTATCTAGTGAATTGTCACTTTTGCATATATCTTTCAACTCTTTACCATCATTACTAGGAATAAAGGCTACAGGTCTATATTTACTTTTATTTTCATCATACTCATCTCGGCGAATGATTTTAATATCTCCTTTACTGTCACGAACAAAAACCGCAGTGGTATCAAAAAAGGCTTTAAGCATAGTTACACAAGCTCCAGCTACCGTAGCGTGTCCTGCACCATAGGATGGATGCATTGGTGAACCTTCAGGAAAAGCCATTGGTAACAAGACAGTTTCTTCGTCTAAATCATTAAATGGTGGCTTGGGATAAGAGCGCTCTTTAAATTTACATTCAGCATTTTGTTTTCTGTTGTGATGTTTTAACTTATCAAACAGATTAACTCCCCCTAAAGTTTGATCGAGAGAATTATACATCTGCATTAGTTCATCAATATTTTTGATGTCAGTATCTTTTCTAATTGCTTCCATCCAACCCCCAAGAGCTTCGGGACGCAGACGACAATGAATATTAAACTTTTGATAACGGACTGCTTTGAGGGCACGAGTTGCAACTTCTGTAACTAAGTTGAGGATATGGGGACCACCAAACAAAGCAAAGCCATCTGTCCGACCAAATGTGTCATTACTTTTTTCCATCGCTCGTTTGGAGGAAATATCGTTAAGGTGAATTATACCTTCGTCTACTGGTGCTTTAAAACCTAAAAGAATTAAACCAGCGTTAAGATAAGCTTGGTAGAGCGCATCAAAGTGAACGTAAGTAGCTAAATCTCTAGGATAAGTAATAAATCTTTTGGTTTCTTCAAACTTATCTGTACCTGTAATATTGGCTGCATCCTGTACATCGAGAAACACATCCCAAGTGGTCATGTGATCTAATTGCCTTTGAGCAGGAACAATTTTCTGATCTATTTGTAATGCACCATAACCAATCAGACCGTCACATATATTGTCATTACTAGTTCTATTAGGTTTTGTATTAGATGCAGGAGAACCAATCAACAAAAACTGAGATAAGTAAGGACCAATTAAATCTCCATCTGTTACACCCCGAAAAATATTTTGGGTATCAAGTTGACCATCACTGTTAAGTCTTCGTTTGCGCCGTTCTAAATTAGGTGCCGTCGGCATTCCGTCTTTGAACCACGGTAGAGCGCTCAAATGCTTCACTGCATCTTGAACGTTATTTGCAACAGACCCTTGCTGAAATTTCTCGAAGTGAACGTCTCTTAATAACGCCAACCAATATACTTCTGCCATTTCAAATGTCAGTTCGTCAGTACCTAACTTTGGTGCGGGAGGCATTGTAACGCTTTGACTGTCAGGTCCATGCATTTCAAAAGTCAAACCAGAAACGGGGCTTTCCCAACCGCGAACAGGCCTATTAGAGTTATTATCTGGAATAGTTACAGCTCGCCATTTACAATTAGCTCTACCTAAATCTGGTTTTTGCTCATTAAAAAAGTCAGCTGTATGAATTGCAACGCGAAAACGTTTAAATTGTTCTGAATCTACTTTACCTGTCTTGTCATGATGAGGTAATCCTTTAGTAAATGAACCAACAAAGCCAAGATTTTGAAAATCTTTTTCATCGCCGTTATCTTGATGATTAACGGGACAGTTAGTTAATTTAGTAGCCTTCGCACGCAGTATTTCTACTCTCAATTTACGCAAAAAATTAAAGCCAAATTTTTGCTTTAAATTAGCCTCTTCTAATCCTTCTCTATCTAAAAAATTACTGTTCATATTTATTGTATTAGTTTAAAGATATGAAATGTGGAGAAAACGATTGTTTTCAGTCTAGTAATATATGAATACACCCTTAATAATTCAAATTTCGCACTTTAGCTTTATACCTAAAGAAGGTTCACACCGTAACGCAGGTGAGATGACTTTTGACCAACAAAAACGCTGTGTCTGTGTGTAAGCACACATTATTTATTCCACAGAATAAGTAGTTTACGCAGCTTTTGAATCCCCATCTCCTCTCATGTCTTTTATTATACTTTCTATGTAAAACCTGTACTCAGCTAAATTTTGAGGGCGATAATTGTCTACTAAAAGCCATCGTTGAATTACACTTGAGTGTAAATCAAAATCTACTTTTCTTAGACTACGTCGAATAAGTCTATGAGTATTGTTAAAAGGAACGGTTGGGTCAGGATTAATTTCTTGAGTTTGATGAAACTCTAATCCTAAAACTTTACTTTCATCAATCATCCATTGTAATGCACCATCTGATAACCCAGTTTGTTTTTTGCCACCACCAACGCAACCATGCTCTCCTGGGAACCAAACTTGACGAAGGTTTTGATCGGGATTTTTAGAACTTTTGACCATTGGAGTAAGCTCCAAAACTTTTCTAGGTTCATCGATGGCTGCAGCATGACGAGCGTATTGGATAATGGGGCTCAAAGAAGTGTCGTGAAATTTATACTTTTTATTAGTCCATTCATTTATAGGAAGCCAAGAAGTTAGGTTAGGAATTCCTAAAGAGCCTACAGTATCCCAACAACCAAGAAAAGTGATTGGAACATGACCACCATTCTCCTTACGAAAATTGATGGCTTCTTTTGTCTGAGGGATACTAATTTCTCCTTCTTTTGTTCGTTGTCGATAAATATCATAGGCATCATCAATTTTATGAATATTCTTACGATTGGGTAAACCTGAGCAGTAAATTAATCCGGCTAAACTACGAACTGTATAAGCACCACGACTATAACCATATAGATAAATTTCATCGCCTTTTTTATAATTTAGTGACAAAAAACGGTAAGCATTTTGGATGTCTTGGTCGATTCCCCAGCCAAAAGCTCCACCAAGTAGTCTATCAGCCTTACCTTCGGTACCTATTCCTGGATCGTAAAAAACAATTTGTGGTGTCTTGTCCTTGTCTTCAGCGGAGGCTTTAATCGCTTTGGCAATTTTAACTACATTAGTAGGATTATTATTAGATAAATCTTGCCAAGTTCCGTCACAACAAACTATTAAGCGTTTCATAAAAAATTTTTCAAAATATTTCAGTAATTGAGAAACCGAGGTTTTATAAACCTGGGAGAAAAAATACTACGTAGTAATGTATAAGCCACTACGTTACTGAGAATGTCTCAGTTGTACTAAGTGGTGTTGTATCGTGACAATTGAACCGATTGAATGATGAATTAATCGGATTTTATTTTGCTGAACTGACCTAATTTTTTCCAATTATTATGGTAGCCCAGGTATCCCAACTATCCTGTAAGAATCTCCTGCCTTTAGTCAGGAGAATGTCAATTTAATAAGCATTAAATTGAAATGCAAGATGTGATATAATAAAGAGCTGGCAAAAATTTTGGGTACCAATTAGAACATTAGTCTTACACTTCTGCTAGTAAAACTAGCCATGCTTTTTCAAGCCCACACTTACCAGAGAAGCGTGCGTTAATCGACAGACATTTACAATTCCAACGTAGAATGGAATATCGGCAAGGCAATGATTCCAATCTTTGGAAAGGATAAATATGGGAAAAAGCGTAAAGCAGATATATGCGAAATTGTAAACGCAATCTTTTACGACTACGACAAACAGTATATTCCTATTCTCAAGGCTGCTAGTGTAAAGGCGTATCGCAAAATATTGACATTATTGCTTCTGAATTACAAGTAGTAATACGAATACTATAATGTTGTATTTATTACTCTTTGCATGTCAATCAGTATATTCTCGTGTAATAAGATGTGACAAGCGAGTTTCACCTTCTTATTTATCTCTTTACAAAAAATAATTAAAATATGTTTTTTCTGGAAACTGCTATAGATATTAACTTTTGTTATCATAAATTTTTTAATTAGAGCGAGGTCGAATAATAATTCGACCTCGCTTAGTTGCTTCAGTGTATCAGCAGTTCATCCCAGGTATTCCGGGGTAACACTTTCAATTTCAGATAATATATAGCTGTATTAGCTTTATGAAATAGCTTTGTATTGCGGTACTTATGCCACCATATGACTGTTAGTAACTGCATTAATAGAAGTTGAGTATCTAAGTCTAGCTGAGAAGCGTGATTGGAGAATATTAAAGCTTCAGATATGGTTGTGGGTCGGCGTTTCTCGATTTTTTGGTTGGCATTGCTTTGAACCAGGAGATGCACTATAACTAGTTTCTCAGTTTTTCCGAGTTTCTTTATGCTGCTCTTGACAAAACCCAAAAAACCTTAACTTGTCACGAATGGCCTTGTAGATAAACTATTTGTCCTATCTGCAACCATTATACTTTCAAAATCTATTTGTTTAGAATATTCTAATAATATATGACCAAATACTGCTTTATCTGACTCATTTCCTGATGCGCCTCTGAAAAATAAAGGTATATCTCCATCACTACTTACTATTAAATCTAAGATACATTGTTTTAGGTCTGGACGATGATTGACGCTAAGGCGTCAGCGCGAAGCGATCGCGAGAATATCCCTGTGTAATTATAATCGGATTTTCTTGCCCTATTCTTAGTTCTCGCTCTTCATTCTTTTGGCTATTATATTCTCCGTGTAAATGTAAAGAGGTGATTTAACCCAATCGGTAGGGCCCAGGGGAAGGTTATTACAATCCTCCTGAAGATCTTGTTTCCAACTAATCCGATTTAACCCAATCTGTTACTTGAAGCATAAGTATGCAAAAATGCAATTAAATGCTTCCACTTTGAGTGTCACTTAAAGGATATCGTGACCGCTTTTAAAGCATAATGTGACCGCCCCAGGGGAGCTAGAACCCTTATTTATCGTGGAAATACGGGAGCAATGATTTCATTCAAATCTTTCAAATGCGCTTCCACCAAATTATTTTGGACTGCGGACACTTTATGGTTTTAAAACGGTCACTTTTTACTTTAAGTGACACATTTTGTCTCGAAGAATGTAACCAGTGAATTACTTTAGAGTCTTCTGTTTTACTAGCAATTCTTCCCCATACTTGTACATTATCTGAATACCATGCTTCACGCCATTCTTTACCCTGTGTAGTTGTATTTCCTTGTGATTTTTCCTGTTGGACGGGTCTACCTACTGGTCTGATTATTTTTGGTAATTGAGAATTGTTTTGATTCTTCTTATTTTGAGGGCTTATATTTGCATTTATATTTGCAGTGGATGAGCTTGATTTACTTTTTACGGTATTTGTAATTTCTTTTGTTGTGGGTTTTTGTATCACAGGTTCTTTTAGTTCAAATCCTCTTTTGAGCATCCATTTCTTAGCTGCTGTAATTGTTTCATTAATTAGAGTGGTTGCATCGTCTAAATTATTGACTGGACTATCATTGTCTTCTACCCATTCCCAGTGGCAGCCAATTATATGTTTATCATATTTCGGGTAAAATATTCGATGGTCTGCACGTCGCCAAGATTTTCCAAATCCGCCGAGAAGCATGGCAAACTGGGTTAATTTTTTTACAAGTTTTTTTAAGCAAGGAAGATGCTCTTCGTCATCTAAGTTTCCTAATAACAACCAGATTAAATTACCATTTACATCATATACATCACTTCCATTGAAAGGATTCGGTGAAGCTGGATTATTTTTATGAAATGCCATACCCAGTAATCCTACATGTTCTTTCCCCGAACGGATACCCCCGAATAACTCATCTACGATATCATCTGCTTGATTTTGATTTAGACCTGCGAATATCCTCAAAGCATGACCCCGTATAGCAGATCGAAAAATATTGGAGTCTTCCGCACTTTTGGTGATCGCGATAGGACTCTGTTTTTGGCAGAAGGCAGATGGCAGATGGCAGAAGCAAGAAGAGGAAAGGAGGAAGTA
>ERZ1740062.415-NODE-415-length-24315-cov-3.885532_pt1 | contig 24315 bp, 20 predicted proteins | sample MGYA00581741_ERZ1740062 | MGnify/ENA primary metagenome ERZ1740062 (study PRJEB43018, sample SAMN04849747) | marine metagenome | isolation source: floating plastic debris | place: Pacific Ocean | collected 2008-09-01 | study: EMG produced TPA metagenomics assembly...
CATGGTGTTCCAGAAGCCGAACCCGTTCCCCAAATCGATTTACGATAACGTGGCCTATGGTCCCCGTATTCATGGCCTGGCCAACAATAAGGATGATCTCGATGAAATCGTCCTTACCAGCCTTGAAAAGGCGGGTCTGATCAAGGAAGTACAGGATCGCCTGCATTCAACGGGTACCGGCCTTTCCGGCGGGCAGCAGCAGCGGCTCTGTATCGCCCGGGCACTTGCCGTGCGGCCGGACATTATCTTGATGGATGAGCCCTGTTCCGCGCTCGACCCGATCGCCACGGCAAAGGTTGAGGAACTGATTGATGATCTCAAGGAAAACTACACCATCATTATCGTAACCCATTCGATGCAGCAGGCCGCGCGTATTTCCCAGCAGACAGCCTTCTTCCATCTTGGGGAGATCGTCGAGACGGGTGATACCGAAAAATTATTTACCAGCCCTTCTGATGAGCGGACGCAGGGCTATATCACCGGTCGGTTCGGTTGATAACATAGTATAGGAATAGGAGAATTCCAAAATGAGTAGCGGTCATATCGTTAGGTCCTTTGACGAAGAGCTTGAAGATGTTCGCAACACCATCGTAGAGATGGGTGGACTTGCCGAATCCCAGCTTGAAGCAGCCGTGCGTTCCCTGACCGAGCGGAACACCGAACTCGCGCTCAAGACGATAGAGGCGGACAAGACTGTCGATAATCTTGAACAAGAGGTCGATAACAAGGCGATCCGCCTGCTAGCGCTCAGGAATCCTGTTGCGGATGACTTGCGGCTGGTGATTTCGGCGCTGAAGATTGCTTCTTTGCTGGAGCGGGTTGCCGACTATGCGGCGAATATCTCGAAACGAGTGATCGCGCTTAATCTCGCGCCGTCTCTCGCGCCGGTTTCCTCCATCCCGCGGATGGGCGAAATGGTCCGCCGCATGATCGATGATACCTTGAAAGCCTACACCACCGGCGATGCCGATCTGGCGTATGAAGTCTGGACACGGGATCAGGATGTAGATCAGCTTTACAACAGCATGTTCCGCGAACTCCTGACCTTCATGATGGAGGATCCGCGCAGCATCACGAGCTGTACGCATCTGATCTTTATGGCAAAGAATATTGAAAGAATCGGCGATCATATGACGAACATTGCCGAGATCATTATCTATCAGGTCACTGGCGAGATGCCGACGGAACCGCGCCCGAAGGGCGATAAGACAAGTGTTACAATGATAGAGAATGAGAATCCTTAAGGTGTTAGCATAGTTAAATGAAGATACTTGTAGTTGAAGACGAGCCGGCCATGGTCGAGCTCTTGCGGTATAATCTTGAGAGCGAGGGGTTTGATGTTGCATCTGCCCATGACGGAGATGAAGCCATTCTTGCGATAGAAGAAGAACAGCCGGATATGCTTCTTCTCGATTGGATGCTGCCCAAAGTCTCTGGCATTGAGATTTGCCGCCGTCTGCGCCGGGACCAGAAGCATGGCAATTTGCCGGTTATCATGATCACTGCGCGTGGTGAGGAGGCAGATCGGGTAAGGGGACTTGACGTCGGGGCCGATGACTATGTCGCAAAGCCCTTTTCGCCGGCCGAGTTGATGGCCCGCATTCGCGCCGTTCTCCGCCGGCGTAATCCGGAAGTGGGCAGTGAGAAGCTGAGCGTCGCCGACGTAGTCGTCGATTAGGTGGCATATAAGGTTAAGCGGGGCGCACGGGAGTTGCGCCTAGGGCCCACGGAATTCAAACTGCTTCGCTACTTTATGGAGAGGGCAGGGCGTGTTCTGACCCGCGAGCAATTGCTCGATGGTGTTTGGGGGCAGAATGTCTATGTCGAGGATCGGACGGTTGATGTCCATATCCGGCGTTTGCGCAAGGCACTCAATGAAAAAGGTGAGCCCGACCTGATCCGGACCGTTCGTGCCGTGGGCTACTGCTTCGAGAAGGCATAAAAAATACCGCCCGGCTGTGTGCAGGGCGGTATTTAATTTTATTCGGATAACACGCTTAGTTTGAGGCGGTTTTGATCTGCTCTTTCAGCTTGTTGATCAGCCCCTCAACGCCAACGCCAGGCTGACTGACCACCGAGGCAAACTCGGACCGGTGTGTTTGTGCCATGCTGATGCCTTCAATAATGACATCGACGATCTTTTCGCCATCATTGGTTTTGCGAACCCGCCAGTCAAGTTTGATAGGCGGCCCGTTGGGACGGGTAATCAGCGAATGAACCAGCGACTCCTTGTCATTGAGTGACGTGGCATCCTTGATTTCCAGATTTTCTCCGGAATAAGAGCCGATTTTTTCAGCATAGCTTGTCACCATGTAATCGCGGAAAACTTTCAGAAATTGAGTTTGTTCTGTTTCCGACGCGTCGCGCCAATATTGACCGAGAACGAACCGCCCGATACGCTTCATGTCAAAGCTGGAATCAAGAAATTTCTCGAAGCGATCCTGCTTTTGCGTTTCGCTTAGAGACTTGTCAGCAAGTGTTGCAACAGCCTCATCTCCGATACTTTTGACCATTGCCAGAGCGGCCTGTTCTTTCGCTTGTACGGCGAAGGCCGACGGTTGAAAGAGGACAGCCATCGCCGCAGCGATGAGCGTTCCTTGGAAAAATTTTCGTCTCGTGAACATCAAATACTCCTCCGACGGAATCCGTTTCCAAATGGAAAATAAAATTTCGAATGAAAAAAGTTAAGTCTAACTAATCCTTCTTAACGGGCTCATCATCATCGTCAAATGACATATCCGGCAATTGTGTCGAATTGCTGGCACCATTAAGAATCATGTTGTTCCGATTTTGGCGATATAGGCTTCTAATTGCTGCATAGAAGTCGATCGAGTTTTTCTCGATTTCATCAAGCGCCTCGATTGAGCGGGATCTCTGGTCCAGTCCATGTGCCGCAGTACGAATGAGCCCGGCATGTTCGATATCATTTTCTTTGGCGGCGTAATTGATCGGATCAAGATAATAATCGGCGATGCCGCCAACAGCCGCACGTGTTGTTCTGGGACCAAAGAGGGGAACAACAAGATACGGCCCTTCCTGAATTCCCCATTTTGCAAAGGTCTGGCCCATATCTTCAACCGGAGTGTTCAGCTTGGCCACATCAAACAGGCCTCCCACACCGAGGAAGGTGTTGGTGAAAAAGGCACCCATATTGTCCCCGGCGCCATCCAGGTCGCCTTGCAGGACGTTATTGATCAGGTAGATCGGCTGCGACAGGTTGGTCAGGAAATTAGTGACACTGTCGCGCACAGGTGCGGGAACGACGCCACGATACATTTCCGCTACTGGCTTGAGGAACAGCGCATCGAGGGCATAGTTCACATCAAAGAAGTAACGGTTCATCGGTTCAAGCGGATCGTAAACTTCATTATACATCACAGCGACGGCCTTGCCATCCTTCTGCTGCGGCGTTGCACAGCCACTAACGGTGACGAGAAGGGCAATGGCCGTTAATCCGGCTTTTAAGTAGGATGATTTTGAACGCAAACCCATTTTTATCTTTTCCAACTCAGTACCTGTGGTCCGAAAACGAGGCCTAAACCTATCCGGGAAGAGTTACTAAAGTCTTTAACCTTATTACTTAAACTCTGTTTAACTGATTTTTACAATAAAACAACGGTCTTAGACAATGGCAACCTCCGGTATCGTAACTATCACATGGCTATATTCAAGGCGAGTCGCCGTTTTTTTAGGTTAACAGATTACTTTTATGGTGTGGCGAAAAAGTCGCGAGTCAGGCTATAATTTTCCTGTACAAAGATATAAAGATATGTTTATGTCGTACAAGTTAATGATTTTATTGAGGTCGATGTGGAAAATTTGCTCCAGGGATTACGCGCTGCCGGGGAGGAGACCCGGCTGAGGTTGTTGGTTCTCTGTGGTCATTCGGAATTGACGGTCAGCGAACTGACGCAGATTCTCGGGCAAAGCCAGCCCCGTGTCTCCCGCCATCTGAAACTTCTGTGCGAGGCTGGCCTGCTGGACCGGTATCAGGAAGGGAGCTGGGTCTTTTACCGGCTATCTGCGAAACATAACGCCTCCTTGCTGGCGCGCACCCTTGTCGATCTGGTGCCCGAGGCGGACCCCATCGTCTCCCGCGATCTCGAACGGCTGGAAACGGTCAAAAAGGCTCGGACCATGGCAGCGGAGGAATATTTCCGGGAAAATGCCGCCCGCTGGAATGAGATTCGCTCCCTTCACGTGCCGGAGGAGGCCGTGGAAGATGCCCTTCTGACGCTCACCAAGGGGCACAAGATCACTGATTTTCTCGATATCGGAACAGGCACCGGCCGGATGCTGGAACTGTTCGGCCCCAAGGTTACCCATGCCATCGGCGTTGATTCCAGCCGGGAGATGCTCTCCTTCGCCCGCACGGCGATTGAGGATGCGGGCTTGCGCAATTGCCAGGTGCGCCTTGCGGATATGTATAATCTGCCCTTCACGAACCAGTCCCAGGACGCCATCGTCATTCATCAGGTGCTGCATTATGCAGAGGATCCGGGCATCGCCATCCGGGAATCCGCGCGGCTCCTGAGGGGCGGCGGCAGCTTGGCGATTGTTGATTTAGCCCCCCATTCGCTCGACAGCCTCCGCATCGAACATGCCCATCGTCATATGGGATTTGATGAGGACAATATCTGGGCCTACTGCGCTGAGGCGGGGCTTGAGCCGAAGGATTTCAGGGTGCTGAAGGGCGATCCACTTACCGTCAACATATGGACGGCCGTTCCGGCCGCCGCCACACAGTCCAAAGGAGCCGTTGCATCATGATTATGTCAGGAATACCGGAAAGCAGGGAGGTTTCTGGCGGATTGTTGGGCGCGCGTGCGCGTAATCGCGTGAATGTGTCTATTGAATTTTTCCCACCGACCTCCGATGCGCTCGCGGAGAAGCATTGGCAGGCGCTGATGCGTCTTGCTCCGCTGAACCCGATGTTCGTTTCGGTAACTTATGGGGCCGGGGGATCAACGCGGGAGCGGACCCACGCATTGGTTAGCCGCATTCGTCAGGAAACAACGCTGGAGCCGGCTGCGCATCTCACCTGCGTCGGTGCGGAGCAGGGCGAGATTGAAGAGATTGCCGAACGCTACTGGCAGAGCGGCATCCGTCATCTTGTCGCCTTGCGTGGTGATCCACCGGAAGGCTTTGACAGCTTTGCGCCGCATCCGGGCGGGTTTTCGGGGTCGGTCGAACTGATCGAGTTTTTGAAGAAAAAGCATGATTTTGAGATATCTGTCGGCTGCTATCCGGAAATTCATCCCGATGCCAAATCCAGCCTCGCCGATATCGATTATTTAAAACGCAAGATGGATGCGGGCGCGACGAGAGCGATCACGCAGTTCTTCTTTGATCCGGAGGTGTATCTTCGCTTTATCGACAGGGCGCGGGCCCATGGCATTACCATTCCCATTGTGCCGGGCATCCTGCCAGTCACCAGTTACTCCAAAATTCGTCAGTTCAGCAAGCAATGCGGGACGCAGGTGCCAGCGTGGCTGACCCATCTGTTCGAGGATCTGGACGAAGATCCGGCGACGCGTAATCTGGTTGCCGCGATGGTTGCTTCCGAGCAGTGTCTTCAGCTACAGCGCGCGGGAGTCACGGATTTTCATTTCTATACGCTGAATCGTGCGGATCTGGTCTATTCTGTTTGTCATACCCTTGGGCTGCGGCCTGAGATAAATACTGTAACCACATAAATCATTTAACTTTTTTGTAAAAGGTCGCCCCATGCAGAAGTCACCGGCATTTGCTGAACTCGAGGCTATTCTGGACAAAAGGATCATGGTTCTCGACGGCGCCATGGGCACCATGATTCAGGGATTTAAGCTGACGGAGGAAGATTACCGGGGCACGGCCTACGCCAATGTCAGCAATGACCTGAAGGGCAATAACGACCTCTTGACCCTCACCAAGCCGGATGTGATCGAGAAGATCCATGATGACTTCCTAGCGGCGGGCTCGGATATTCTGGAGACCAACACCTTTAACTCCACCTCCATCGCGCAGGCCGACTACAAGTTGGAACGCGCGGTCTATGAATTAAATAAACAAGGCGCGGCGATCGCCCGCAAGGCCGCTGATCGCTGGACGGAGAGGACACCGGACAAGCCCCGCTTTGTGGCCGGGGTACTGGGGCCAACCAACCGTACAGCATCCATCTCACCGGATGTGAATGATCCGGGCTATCGCAATGTTTCCTTTGATGAATTGGTCGAGGCCTATGATGAGGCCCTGCGCGGTCTGATTGATGGCGGCGCGCAGATCATCCTGATCGAGACGGTGTTTGACAGTCTTAATTGCAAGGCCGCCATCTATGCCGTCCTCAGTTATTTCGAGGAAACGGGCATACGCCATCCTGTGATGATCTCCGGCACCATTACCGATGCCTCGGGCCGGACGCTTTCCGGCCAGACAGCGGAGGCATTCTGGGCCTCCATGGCGCATGTGAAGCCGATCAGCATCGGCTTCAATTGTGCATTGGGCGCCAAGGACTTGCGGCCACATGTTCAGTCAGTTTCCAATGTTGCAACGACGCGGGTCAGTGTGCATCCGAACGCGGGCCTTCCTAATGAACTTGGGGAGTATGACGACACGCCGGAATATATGGCGGAACAACTCGGCGAGTTCGCGAAAAGCGGCCTTGTCAATATCGTTGGCGGTTGCTGCGGCACCCGCCCTGAGCATATTAAGGCGATTGCCGAGGCAGTGGCCGGTGTCGCCCCGCGCAAAATCCCGGAACTCGAACCTGTTTGCCGCTTGAGCGGATTGGAGCCACTCTATCTTGATGATGTGGCGGGCTTCATTAATGTGGGAGAGCGAACGAATGTTGCCGGTTCCGCCAAGTTCAAGAAGCTGGTGATGGACGGGGATTACGACACCGCCCTCGATATCGCGCGAGAGCAGGTTATTAACGGTGCGCAGATCGTCGATGTGAATATGGATGATGCCATGCTGGATGCGAAATCCGCCATGACCACATTCCTCAACCTCATCGCGTCCGAACCGGATATCAGCCGGGTGCCGATCATGATCGACAGTTCCAAATGGGAGGTGTTGCAGGCCGGGCTTAAAACTGTGCAGGGCAAGGGCGTTGTCAACTCTATTAGCCTCAAGGAAGGCGAGGAGGAATTCATCGCCCACGCCCGCGAAATTCGCCGCTATGGTGCCGCCGCTGTAGTTATGGCCTTCGACGAGGACGGGCAGGCCGACAGCAAGGAACGAATGATCGAGATTTGCACGCGGTCCTATAAGATTTTAACGGAAGTTGTTGATTTTTCTCCCGAAGATATCATTTTTGATCCGAATATCTTTCCCATCGCAACCGGCATTGAGGAGCATCGCAACTTCTCCCGCGATTATATCGAGGCAACGCGCGAGCTGAAGGCGACTCTCCCTCATATCCAGATCAGCGGCGGGGTCAGCAACATGTCGTTTTCCCTGCGCGGCAACAATGCGATGCGCGAAGCGATGCATTCGGTTTTTCTCTATCACGCGATCCAGGCGGGGATGGATATGGGCATCGTCAATGCGGGCCAGCTTGCCGTCTATTCCGATATCCCGGAGAATATCCGCGAGCGGATCGAAGATGTGGTCTTCAATAAGCGCGATGACGGGACGGAGCGGCTGCTGGAAGTGGCAGAGGAAGCCATCGGTCAAAAGCGTAGCAATGTTATCGACCTTTCCTGGCGTGAAGGCACCGTCGGTGAACGGCTGACCCATGCGCTTGTGAAGGGCATCTCAGATTATATCATCGAGGATACGGAAGAAGCGCGTCAGCAGTTCCCGCGGCCCATTCAGGTGATTGAGGGCCCGCTGATGGACGGTATGAATGTGGTTGGCGATCTTTTCGGTTCGGGCAAGATGTTCCTGCCACAGGTCGTAAAAAGTGCCCGCGTGATGAAACAGGCGGTGGCGCATCTGCTACCCTTTATTGAGGCGGAAAAAGACAAGAGCGGCGAAGCGCAGACCAAGGGCAAGATCCTGATGGCGACAGTCAAGGGCGATGTCCATGACATCGGCAAGAATATCGTCGGTGGCGTCCTGCAACGCAATATTTTTGAGGAGATCGATCTCGGCTTAATGGTACCTTATCCGAAACTCCTGGAATCCGCGATCCGCGAAAAAGTCGATATTATCGGTCTTTCGGGCCTGATCACGCCCTCACTTGAGGAAATGGCAACTGTGGCGGCGGAAATGCAGCGCCAGGACTTTAACCTGCCACTGCTAATTGGCGGGGCGACCACATCGAAGGTGCATACGGCTCTTAAAATCGCGCCGCAATATGATGGCACAACGATTTATGTGACCGATGCTTCCCGCGCCGTTGGGATTGCGACGAAACTGACCAGCAACGAAAATAACAAAGAGTTAGTTGATAGTATTAAAGTAGAATATGAGCAGGTTCGGGAAAATTATCTGAAAAAATCCCGCCCTGATCAGCAGTTCACGCTGGAGGAAGCGCGCGTCAACGCCGTTCCGATCGACTGGACGGATTATCAGCCGCCGGTTCCGCCTTTTCCAGGCCTGAATGAATTCCAGAACATCAATTTGGCCAGCCTTCGGGATTATATCGACTGGTCACCTATCTTCCGGACTTGGGAGCTTGCGGGGCATTTCCCGAAAATCCTCGATGATGAAGTGGTGGGGGAAACGGCGACGGAGCTTTATAATGACGCTCAGGCCATGCTCGACAAGATCATTGACGAGAAATGGCTGCAGGCGAAGGCGGTTGTCGGGCTGTTCCCGGCGGCGCGTGACGGTGATGACGTGATCGTCTATACGGACGAAAGTCGAACTGAGGAGAAGCATCGTTTTCACTTCCTACGTCAGCAGATGATGCGTAAAAATGGCCGCGCCAACCATAGTCTTGCTGACTATATCGCGCCGGTGGAGAGCGGCGTGAAAGATTATATCGGTTCCTTTGCTGTAACGGCGGGCCTTGGAATTGAGACTAAGCTTGAGGAATTCAAACGAACCCATGATGATTACAGCAGTATTATGTTGAAAGCTTTGGCGGATCGGCTGGCGGAGGCACTTGCGGAATATATCCATAAACAGACGCGTACGGAGCTTTGGGCTTACGATCGAGACGAGAAGCTCAGCAATGAGGAGCTTATCCGCGAGGGTTATCAGGGCATCCGTCCGGCACCGGGCTATCCGGCCTGCCCGGAACATTCAGAAAAGCGCGGGCTGTTTGACCTGCTGGAGGCGGAAAAGCGGATCGGTATCGAATTGACCGAGAGTTTTGCCATGATGCCGGCCTCGTCGGTCTCGGGGCTCTATTTCTCCCACCCGGAAGCGCGCTACTTCGGTATTGGCAATATCGGCCGCGATCAGGTGGAAGATTATGCCAAGCGAAAAAATATTTCGCCCGACGCGGCGGAGCGGCTACTTGCCTCCAATCTCGCTTATGAACGGGTTCGCCGTGCGAGTTAATGCGCGCCGCTCAATGACGCAAAATTGATTTTCAGCGAATAGGCGTTCCCGCCATAATGCGGTTTGTGCTTGTTGGAGGAAATTCATGTTTCGACGTTTTGCCCTTGTTCTCATTATCCTGCTCTTTATCGGGGCCGGGAAAGCCTTTGCCTTTGAGGATATCAACAAGAGCTTTATCGGCGGGCTTGCCGTCGATGGGTATGACAGCACAGCCTATTTCACGAAAGCCACGCCTGAGGAAGGGGATGGCGATTACAGCGTTGAGTATAAGGGCGCGACCTGGCGTTTTATCGATACCAAAAGTCGCGATCTCTTTGCCGCCAATCCAGAGGCCTACGCCCCGCAATATGGCGGCTATTGCTCCAACCAGATGAGCCTTGGAAATCTTTCCGATATCGATCCCGGCGTCTGGCTGATCTTTGACGGCAAACTCTATCTTTTTGGCCATGACGCGGGCCGTATTCGCTGGGAGAAAACGGGCATTGCCGAACGGATCAAGGACGCGGACCTGAACTGGCAGAAATTCCTCGCCGGAAAATAGCGTGAAATAATAGAAATATTTATCGTTTTAACTATCATGTACGTTCTGAATTTCAAGAATGTGGATGGTGGTTATTATGGATGTTTCACGGAGAGGTTTTCTGACCGCGACGGCAGGCGTTGCGGCGAGCGCGGTTGTTACACAGATACCGCAAGCCAAAGCCGCATCGCGCAAAATCTTAAGAGCCCGATCTCGCCAAATTGAGGTTGCTGGGAAGGCGGCCACCCGTTATGGCCTTGAACAGGATTCAGGGGTGTTCGGTCTCACTCTTGATGAGGGAGACCAGTTTGATATCCAGCTGGTTAATGAATTGTCTGTCGATACCTCAATCCATTGGCATGGCATGGAAGAGCCCTGGCAGCAGGATGGCGTGCCATATCTTTCCGCCCTGCCGATAACTTCGGGCGGGCGAGCCGATTACAGCTTTCCAGCCCTACCGACGGGAACCCGCTGGATGCATTCACATTTCGGCCTGCAGGAGCAAAACCTGCTGGCGGCGCCCCTTATCATTCGCGACAAGGTCGCGCAGGCTGAAGATGCACAGGAAGTGGTGATGTTCCTTGAGGATTTTTCATGGACATCGCCAGAGGAAATCTTCGCAAACTTGCGCAAACCTAAACCAGAAATGAGTATGTCGAAGGAGAGTGACAAGAAAGTAGGCCCCGACCTTAATGATGTCGAGTTTGATGCCTTCCTCGCAAATGACCGGACGCTTGACGATCCGGACGTGGTGGCGGTGGAGAAGGGCGGTAAAATCCGCGTGCGTATCATCAATGCGTCGGCATCCAGCAATTATACCCTTGATTTTGGTTCTTTGGAGGGCGAGTTGATCGCTGTCGACGGCAATCCGGTCATTCCCTTTAAAGCCTCTACTTTCCCTCTTGCCATTGCGCAGCGCGCAGACATCATGATCACCATGCCGTCCGATGGGGCAGCTGTCCCGGTGCTGGCTCATTGCGAGGGCAGGAAAATGCGATCCGGCATCATTCTTCGGCCGAAAGGGGCAAAGGCTGCCAAAATATCAACAGTGACAGAAACAGAAGGGCCGCGTGTGGCTCTTGAGCAAGAGGAAAAGCTTCGTGCGGCGCGTCCCCTTACCGGCAGAAAAAAGGTGAGATCCGTTCCCGTGGACCTTACAGGCTCAATGTCGAGCTATATTTGGAACATGGGTGTCGAGGGATTGAGCGGCCTTCCCGTTGTAATCCGCAAAGGCAAACGTGTGGAACTCGTTATGGTCAACAAGACGCCAATGTCGCATCCCATGCATCTGCATGGTCATAGTTTTCAGGTGGTCGGGATTAACGGGCAGCGCCTGCAAGGAGCAATGCGCGATACTGTTTTGGTTCCGCCGAAAACGACCGTCACTGTCGCTTTGGATACGCGAAATCCAGGTCTTTGGGCTTTCCATTGTCATAACCTCTATCATCTTGCCGCCGGGATGTTTTCGACGATGGCTTATCGGGAAATTCCACGCAGCAGTAGCTAGGACCGTGGTTTATTTCCCATAGCCACCGCCGGTTGGGGTCTGGATAACGAAGATGTCGCCCGCGGCCATATCCGTCTTGTCGCGTCCTTCCAGATGGTCGATTTCGCCGTTTTCCCGGATCACCCATTGGTTGCCGACTTCGCCATCCTCCCCACCATTAAGGCCGAAGGGCGGCACGAAGCGATGGCTGGAGAGTAGGGCCGCCGTCATTGGCTCGTGGAAACGGATTTTTCTTAGCGTTCCGTCGCCGCCCTTATGCTTACCCTTGCCGCCAGAATTTTCGCGGATCTCGAAACTCTCCAGCGTCACCGGGAAACGCCATTCAAGGACGTAATATTGATATGTTTCATTGCCGAAAGTGAAGTTGTTCATCGTGCCTTGCGCCGCTGCCATGACACCGAGCGCGCCGAACAGGCAGTCGGTGATACATTGCGATGTTTCGACGTTGCCTGCGACCACGGCCGCCGGATATTCCGGCGAGAGCATGGAGCGTTCGGGGACAATAATCTCCAGCGGCTTGAGGCAGCCTGCATTCAAGGGGATATCGCTCTCCACGAGACAACGGAACACGTAAAGCACCGCCGCCGTGGTGACCGCCCTTGGCGCGTTATAGTTGGTCGGATGCTCCCCGCTAGTGCCGGTGAAATCGATTCGGGCCGTACGGTCCTGCTTGTTGATCGAGATTTTTACCTTGATTTCAAAGCCGTCATCCATGGGATAGGTGAAGTCTCCATCCCTCAGGACATCGAGCACCCGGCGGACAGATTCTTCGGCGTTGTCCTGCACATGGCCCATATAGGCATGGACCACCTCAAGGGAGAAATGATCGACCATCTTGCGCAGTTCCTGAATACCCTTTTCGCAGGCGGCGATCTGCGCCTTCAGGTCGGCCATATTCTGGTCCGTATTGCGGGACGGGTAGGGGCCGGATTTCAGGATCTCGGTAATCTCGTCCTCAAGCAGCCGACCACCATCGACGAGTAATACGTTATCGAGAATGACGCCTTCTTCCTCCACCGTTCGGCTGTCGGGCGGCATAGAGCCAGGCGTCGTGCCGCCGATATCCGCGTGATGGCCACGGCTCGCGACGTAAAAGAGGACGTCATTCCCCTCAAGATCGAAGACCGGTGTGATCACGGTGACGTCGGGCAGATGTGTGCCGCCGTTATATGGGGCGTTGAGAACGAAAACATCGCCTGCTTTCATCGTCGCTTTATGTTTGCTAATGACTGCCTTGATGCTCTCGGACATGGAACCTAGATGCACCGGCATATGCGGCGCGTTGGCGATCAGGTCGCCGTTCAAGTCAAAGACTGCGCAGGAGAAATCGAGCCGTTCCTTGATATTCACTGAATAGGCGGTTTTTTCGAGGACCGTGCCCATTAGCTCGGCGACATTCATGAAGAGATTGTTGAAATTCTCCAGCATCACCGGATCTACCTCCGTCCCGATGGCAAGCTCTCGCTTGAGTTCCTCCACGCGTGTAAGGACGAGATAGCCGCGGTCCGTCATTTCCGCCTGCCAGCCCGGTTCAATTACGTTTGTGCCGGTTTTCTCGACGATGACGGCCGGGCCGTCGATCTTTGCGCCGGAGGGCAGGGCATCGCGATCATAGAAGGGGCATTCCTGCCAACTCTCCCCGATAAAAATGGCCTCATGGGCGAGGGAGGAGACGTCTGTGTTACTGCTAATCCGGATCGGATCTTCGATCTTGTCGCCGGTGCCGATAACCTCGACGGCGGCGGCCTCGACGATCATCGCTTTTTCCGGTGTTGTGAAGCCAACGCGCTGTCGGTGCGCGGCCTCGAACGCCTTGATCACGTCGTCGAGCGGGCCGTCATCGACCACCATCGAGGTATCGGATCCTTGATATTTGATATGCAGCTTATGCTGGACTTCGATGCGGGTTTCCTCCACCCCTTGCGCGCGCATTTCCGACAGCCCTTCAGTGGCGAGTTCTTCGAGGGTTGCGGCGATATCGGCAAGGGCGGCCTCCGCCAGCATTACCTCCATAGCCTTTTCCTTCAGCACCCGAAGATCGGCGAGGCCCATGCCGAAGGCGGAGAGAACGCCAGCGTAGGGGTGCAGCAGAATCTTTTTCATGCCCAGACTATCAGCGACCAGGCAGGCATGCTGTCCGCCCGCGCCGCCGAAAGAGGTAAGGACATATTCGGAGACATCATAACCACGCTGGACAGAGATTTTCTTGATGGCATTGGCCATATTCTCGACTGCGATAAAGAGAAAGCCACGCGCAACCTCCTCCGGGCTACGGTTATCGCCGGTCGCGGCATTGATTCTGTCCGCCAGTTCTGCAAATTTTTCACGCACTGTTTCCACATCCAACGTTTCATTGGCGTTGGGGCCGAAGCCCTTGGGAAAGAGCTCCGGCGCAAGCTTGCCCAGCATGACGTTACAATCTGTGACCGTCAGCGGGCCGCCCTTGCGGTAACAGGCAGGGCCGGGATTGGCTCCGGCACTATCCGGGCCAACCTTATATCTTGCCCCATCGAAATGCAGGATCGATCCACCGCCTGCTGCGACGGTGTGGATCAGCATCATTGGCGCGCGCATGCGAACGCCTGCGACCTCGGTCTCGAAGGTGCGCTCATACTCGCCGCCGTAATGGGACACATCCGTGGAAGTGCCACCCATATCGAAGCCGATGACTTTCTCGAACCCGGCCATGGCGCTGGTCTGGACCATGCCGACCACGCCGCCCGCCGGACCGGAGAGAATGGCGTCCTTTCCTTGAAAGAAATGTGCGTCCGTCAAGCCGCCGTTTGATTGCATGAACATCAGCCGGGTATCCCCAAGCTCGGACGCGACCCGATCCACATACCGGCGCAGGATGGGGGAGAGATAGGCGTCTACAACCGTTGTGTCACCTCGACTGACCAGTTTCTTCAGTGGGCGTGTTTCTTGGCTGGTTGAGATGTGCGTGTATCCGATTTCCCTTGCGATCTCTGCCACGGCCTTTTCATGGTCGGGATAGCGATAGCCATGCATGAAGACAATGGCGCAGGCGCGCAGCCCCGCATCATAGGCTGTTTGCAGCTTTGTGCGCGCCTCCTCGATCTCGAGCGGGCGGGTCACCTCGCCAGTAGCGCCGACGCGTTCTTTCACCTCGATCACGCTGCTGTATAGCATTTCCGGGAGCTCGATATTAAGTGCAAAGAGTTTGGGGCGCGTCTGGTAGCCGATCCGGAGAGCAGCGTGAAACCCTTCCGTCGTGACCAGCAACAGCGGCTCGCCCTTGCGCTCCAGCAGTGCATTAGTGGCGACGGTGGTGCCCATCTTAACCGCATCGATCTGTAACGCGGGAATTTCATCGGCTTTGTTGAGGCCGAGCAGATCACGGATGCCCTGTAGCGCCGCATCCTCATATTGCTCGGGGTTTTCGCTCAGCAGCTTGTGGGTGACGATGCCACCATCGGGTCGGCGCGCAACAAGGTCGGTAAAGGTACCGCCGCGATCGACCCAGATTTGCCATTCCTTCGCCGCCTTATCCATTTTTTTTGTCATGCTTTCTCTCTGCTGAAGCCATAAGGGCGCCTGACCGTGCCGCCGATACCTTGAAATCATTATCATCAGCTAAGGTCGCAGGTAAAGCCGTATCGCCGAATGTTTTTGCTGCTTTCACGAAACGCATCCGTCGCGCGTTTGTGAAGCATGAAGATAACAGGAAAGTGGCTCAAGATGACGGTAGATGAAACTCGCGAAAATTATGTTCCCCTGTCCCGATCTCCCATCTGGGATCTGATGCGCAGCTATTATAGTACGCTGGGCATGGCGGCCTGGGGGCCGGGTCGGGTGCCCAATTATGTGACGACAAATCCGTTTATCGGGCGTGCCTATGCCAATGTCATTCGCGGCTTTCTCGATGATTTCGGGCAGGGTGGTAGAGGTCGTGCCCGTCAGGAGCCGCATTACATCCTGGAACTTGGCGCCGGATCGGGCCGTTTTGCCTATGGCTTCCTGAAGCATTTCTTTACGCCGGAAGAACTGGTCGTCGCGAAAAAACGGAATGTTGTCTATGTGATGACAGAGGTCAGTGAGGCGGCTATTGAATTCTGGCGAGGGCATCCGCAATTGAAACCTTTTATCGATCAGGGAGTTCTGGATTTTGCCTATTTTGATGTGCTGAAAGATGATCCGATCCACCTGCTGATATCGGGAAGGAAGATTACACCGGGGTCGTTGTCAAACCCGCTCTCGGTGATTGCAAATTACGTGATCGACAGTCTGCCACATGATTTTTACGTTGCCCGGGAGAAAGAGCTTTTTGAGCGACGGGTTTGCCATCGGATTGAAACGAGCAGTGATGAAATCGAGGATATCGTCCGTCATACGGAGTTTGATTATCATGAACAGTCGGCGGCAGCAGATATTTATGAGAATGAGGACTGGAACCGCATTCTTGAAAAATATCGGAAAATGAAGGGAGAGTTGAATTTCTCTCTTCCTGTAGGTGGCTTTCGGATGATTGACCGGCTAGCGGCGCTGACAACGGGGCCGATGTTTCTACTCTCCGGAGATTTTGGCGTATCGGCGCTCTCCGATCTTTCAGATTTGCCGCCGCGCCGGGTGGCGCAGAACGGGACTTTCAGCTTGCATGTGAATTATCACGCGGTTGGAGACTATGTGAAGATGAAAAAGGGGCGGCTCCTCACGCCGGGCCATGCAAAATCATCTCTGGAAATAGCCGGAATACTGATAAATCAGGGGCGGCGGAAGGTGCGTCATTTAGTGCATCAGTTCAATACTCATATTCGGGACACCGGGCCGGATGAGTTTTTCATGTTAAAAAAAATTGCAGAGAAAAATTTTGCGGATCACAACCTGCCGCAAATTCTCGCTTTGCTGCGCTTAAGTTATGGCGATATCAAAATTTTCCGGGGTTGCGCTGAATCCCTTCGAAAGGCTCTGCCTATGGCCAGCGATCACATGAAAAAGTCTGTTGTTGAGGCCCTAAAGAGGGTCGACGAGGTGCATTTCAGGTGCGATTTAACCCTCGACCCTGCAATCGCGATCATCCGCTTGATGTTGATTGCGGGCGCCTCAGAAGAAGCGCTGGAAATTGCGGAACGCAACCGGATGTTTCTTGAGGTAACATCGGAGGGGACGTTTCTGGTTGCGGATTTGCTCTATCGGACCGGTAGGTCAGATGAGGCACTCACTCTCCTGAAAAGCCTGTTGCTGCGGGAGCCTGGCCATCGCGAGGCGCAACTCCTGTTTGGCCGCATCGCCGACGCGGCAGAGGTCCGCAACATGGCATAGTCTTTCCGTAGATTTTACCTTGCGTACGAAAGGGTAAGAAAATTTAAACTCTATGGCGTTAATGATATGCTACTCCTAGCATATTATTTTAAACGACATTGAGATAGGACCTATGGCGCATAAAGGCATTATTCTTGCGGGCGGAACAGGTAGCCGGGTGCATCCTTTGACATTGGGTGGCAGCAAGCAGCTGATGCCGATCTACGACAAGCCGATGATCTACTATCCGCTGGCAACCCTGATGCTGGCGGATATCCGCGATATCCTTATTATCACCACACCGGAGGAGCAGGACGTGTTCATACGCGTGCTGGGAGATGGTACTCGGTGGGGCCTGAATATTTCCTACGCTGCGCAGCCATCACCAGACGGGTTGGCACAGGCCTTTATTATCGGTGCCGATCATATAGGGGACGATCATTCCGCGCTCATCCTTGGGGATAATATTTTCTACGCTAACCGTTTCAGTCTGCTGTTGCAGAATGCGAAGGCACGGGAGGTCGGCGCGACAATCTTCGGCTATCATGTCTCGGACCCGACGGCTTATGGCGTTGCTGAATTTGATGAGACAGGCAAAGTCATAGGGGTGGAGGAAAAACCCAAGGATCCAAAATCAAACTTCGCTATTACCGGGCTTTATTTTTATGATAATCAGGTGGTTGATTTTGCCAAACATCTGAAACCAAGCGCCCGCGGCGAGCTGGAAATCACTGATCTCAACCGCCTCTATCTCGATCAGGGGGAACTCAGCATGGAATTGTTGGGGCGCGGCAGCGCCTGGCTCGATACCGGCACTCATGATAACCTGCTGGAAGCCTCCCATTTCGTGCAGACAATCGAAAAGCGGCAGGGCCTTAAAATCGCCTGCCCCGAGGAGATTGCCTATCAGAAGAAATTCATCACCGCAGACGAATTGGTGGCCCTTGCCGAGCCACTCCGGAAGAGCGGATATGGCGAGTATCTTCTCGACCTGTTGAAATAACGCCTAGATAAAGCCGCGCATCTCAAGCGTTGCGATGATCTGATCGGCGGCGTCTTCCGAACTGGTCCGGCCGCCATCGATGACAATCTCCGCATTTTCGGGACGTTCATAATCGGATGAAATCCCGGTGAAATTCTTGATTTCTCCGGCTCGCGCCTTTTTATAAAGGCCTTTGATATCACGCGCTTCGCAAATCTCGAGCGGGGTATCGACAAAAACTTCCAGAAATTCTCCTTCCTCCAGCAAGCCGCGGGCCATCTGCCGCTCGCTTCGGAAGGGGGAGATGAAGGAGACGAGCGTGATCAGTCCCGCATCGACCATCAGCTTCGATGTCTCGCCGACGCGGCGGATGTTCTCCACCCGGTCCGCATCGGTGAACCCGAGGTCCTTGTTGAGGCCGTGGCGCACGTTATCGCCATCCAGCAGATAAGTATGCTTGTTCAGGGCATGGAGCTTTTTCTCCACCAGGTTGGCGATGGTTGACTTGCCGGAGCCCGAAAGACCTGTAAACCATAGGACAGAGGCTTTTTGACCCTTCTGTTCGGCGCGGGCCTCTTTATGGATATCCACCGATTGCCAATGTATATTTTCCGCCCGGCGGAGCGCAAATTCGATCATCCCGGCGGCTTCTGTCGCGTTGGTGAAGCGGTCAATCAGGATTAAGGATCCTGGCCCTGGATTCTCTGCGTAGGGAGCGATGGAAATGGCTTTATCCAGTGATAGATTGCAGACGCCGATCTCGTTGAGTTCCAGCTTTTTGGATGCCATCTGCTCCATTGTGTTGACATTGACCGTGTATTTGAGATTGCTGATCCGCGCCGCGGTCGTGCCGGTACCGAGCTTCAGGAGATAGGTCCGGCTTGGCAGCATCGGGTTACTGCTCATCCAGTCGATCTTTGCCTCGAACTGGTCGGCAGTCGCCGGGCGGTCTTGAGTCGCACAGAGAATATCGCCGCGACTGATGTCGATCTCGTCTTCAAGGGTAAGGGTGACAGCTTGGCCTTTGAATGCCTCTTCAAGATCACCATCGAAGGTGACGATACGCGCAACCTTACTACTCTGGCCCGAGGCGGGCTCGACGATGGCATCGCCAACGCGGATAGTCCCGCTCGCAATGGTGCCGGAAAAGCCCCGGAAATCAAGATTCGGCCTGTTGACCCATTGCACGGGCATCCGGAAGGGGCGCGATAAATCCTCTGTACCGATCTCGACGCTTTCCAGATGTTCGAGGACGCTGGGGCCCTTATACCAAGGCATTGCCTCGCTCGCGCCGATCATGTTATCGCCCTTCAACGCCGAAACGGGGATTGCGGTGATTTCTTCGAAATTGAGCTGCTCCGCGAATTTGAGGTAGTCGCTGCGGATTTTCTCGAATACTTCTTCACTATAGTCCACCAGATCCATCTTGTTGACGGCCAGCACCACTTTTTTGATGCCAAGCAAAGAAACAAGATAGCTGTGTCGCATGGTCTGGATCAGCACGCCCTTTCGCGCGTCGATCAGGATGACGGCAAGATCAGCGGTTGACGCGCCGGTCACCATATTGCGGGTATATTGCTCATGACCCGGGGTGTCGGCGACAATGAACTTGCGTTTGTCACAGAAGACGGCCGATAAAGGTGCTCTTGCCGTCATCGACGCTACCGCAGGTGATAAAGCGAAGGAGGTTTTTCTGCTCCTGCGTTTTGAGATAGGCGTCGATTTCTGCCGTGACCGTGTCGGTTCTCTGATCCATCAGAAGTATCCTTCTTGCTTCTTCTTCTCCATCGATCCGGCCTGATCCTTGTCGATTAGTCGGCCCTGTCGCTCCGATGTGCGGGCGACGAGCATTTCCTGAATGATCTCTGGCAGGGTGGAGGCGGTCGATTCAATCGCGCCGGTGAGCGGATAACAGCCGAGGGTGCGAAAGCGAACCGATTTCATCATCGGTGTTTCACCGTCTTCCAATGGCATACGCTCATCATCGACCATGATCAGCATTCCTTCGCGCTCCACAACCGGCCGTTCAGCCGCGAAATAGAGCGGCACGATGGGGATATCTTCCATATAAATATATTGCCAGATATCGAGCTCCGTCCAGTTGGAGAGGGGGAAAGCACGGATGCTTTCTCCTTTACGCACCCGTCCGTTATAAAGGTTCCAAAGCTCTGGCCGCTGGTTTTTCGGATCCCAGCGATGAGCCTCGTTGCGAAAAGAGAAAACCCGCTCTTTCGCGCGGCTTGCTTCCTCATCCCGGCGTGCCCCGCCAAAGGCCGCGTCAAACTTATATTGATCAAGCGCCTGTTTCAGCGCTTCCGTCTTCATAACGTCCGTATGAAGGGCCGATCCATGGGTAAAGGGGCCGATCCCCTGCTTGACCCCTTCGGGATTGATATGCACCAGCAGTTCAAGTCCATAATCCTTCACGATGGTATCGCGGAAATGGATCATCTCGCGGAATTTCCAAGTCGTGTCCACATGCAGAAGCGGAAAGGGGACGGGTGAAGGATAAAAGGCCTTCCGCGCAAGATGAAGCAACACAGCTGAATCCTTACCGATGGAATACAGCATGACAGGTTTCTCGAATTCCGCGACGACCTCCCGGAAAATATGAATGCTTTCTGCTTCCAACTGGCGTAGATGGGTCAAACGCGATGTGCTCATAATGTCTGTCTCAGTTTCCTGTCTCGGGCGGCGATGCGCCGCCTTGCGCACGGGCTTACATAATATCGAGAGTTGCTACAAGAAGAAACAACCCATTTTTACGGTAAAAATATGTGAAATAATATATTTCTCATAAAAATACCGTGTAAATGCGAACATAGGAACTCTTATACGCTGTTGCAATAGGGGAAAATACGGCCGCCGCTTTGTCACTAAGATTGACGGAGTAGAAAATACGCAAAGGAAATCAATTGAATGCGGCGCCTTTGCGCTTTATTGTCGGGAACGTAATTGACTGATGAAAGTTCCGTATGGAGATCGATAAGAATTTCAGCTATACCGAGGCCTTGGTTGCCTGCCCGGAATGCGATCTCATTCATTCGGTCCCGAAGATCAGGGAGGGAGAGCAGGGCCGCTGTATCCGCTGCGGCGCGTTACTTTTCGTCCGCCATAAAAATAGCCTCAACCGGTCGCTGGCCTTTGCGCTGACGGGGCTGATGTTCTTCATCCTTGCGAACATGTTTCCGCTGCTCACCTTCGAGATGGAGGGACAGGCGGAGTCGAACCGGCTGATCGATGGCGCCATCGCTTTCTGGAATGCCGGTTATTGGGAACTTGGTATTGTTGTTTTTATTTCCAGTGTAGTTGCGCCGCTCTCGGTCTTGCTCGTGCTGATCACGTTGCTGCTGCCGATGCAGTTTGGCCGGTCTCCCTTTAGCCCGCAATTCCAGATCCGACTGCTGACGCATTTGAAGCCCTGGGCAATGTCAGAGATATTTATTCTTGGTATCTTTGTCGCTTTCGTGAAATTGCAGGATTTTGCCGATGTCAGCGTCGGTCTGTCGCTTTTTGCCTTCGTCCTGATGGTGGCGGCGACTGTCATGGCCTATCTCACACTTGATGAAGGCGCACTTTGGTCCCGACTGAAGGAGATCCGGGCATGACTGCACCGGTAACCGCAAAATCGATCGGTGCCGTTTCTTGCCATGTGTGCGGCCTTTTGGTCTCGAACCGATATATTGCCGAACATATGGCTGATTGTCCGCGCTGCGACGCGGCACTGCACAGTCGCAAGGTCAACAGCTTGAATCGCACTTGGGCTTTGCTGATTGCAGCGGCGATCCTCTATATCCCGGCGAATGTTTATCCGGTGCTTACCCTGATATCCTTTGGCCGGTCGACGACGAATACGATCATGGGCGGGGTAATCGAACTTGCGCAGTCCGGACAGATGGTGATCGCCGTGATCGTCTTTGTTGCCAGCGTTTTTGTGCCGATCTTCAAAATTGCCGCTTTACTTTTTCTGGTGATTTCGGTGCAATCGCGGCTAAAAGTGCAACAACGCAAGCGGGCGCTTCTCTATCGCTTTACCGAGTTTATCGGTCGGTGGTCGATGATTGACATCTTCATGATTTCAATCCTGATAGGGCTGGTGAAGCTGCAGGCGCTGGCGACGGTAACGGCGGGGCCCGGCGCGATTGCTTTTGCCGCCGTGGTGATTATTACGATGTTCGCGGCCATGTCCTTTGATCCGCGTTTGATTTGGGATGATGAGGGGAACGACAATGACGGATGATAGCGGGCAGAAACTGCCGGATGCAAAAGTGCGCCGTGGCTATGCGAGCTTGATGAGCATTTGGATTGTTCCGGCGATAGCCCTTGCCGTGGCTGCCTATCTGATTTTTCAGGCACTGGCGGAGCGCGGCTCGGAAATCTCCATCATATTTGACAATGCGGAAGGCATGGTGCCGGGCAAGACGCAGCTGAAATACAAGGATGTGAACATCGGGACGCTGAGCCGGATCGATATTCTCGACGATGACGAGGGCGTATCAATGGTCATCGATGTCAACAGAAGTGCGGATAAATACTTGACGGACACAGCCCGGTTTTGGATTGTCGCGCCAGCTATTGGGTTTCAGGGCATTACCGGACTTCAAACCCTTCTCTCCGGTTCTTTCATAGAGATTGACCCTGGCAAGGGTGGAAAGCGGGAAACCAAGTTCACGGGCCTTAAAACGCCGCCTGTCATTACCTCAAACGACAAGGGGACAGAGTATCTTCTTTCTACGGAGAAGCTGAGCAATATCAATCGCGGTACGCCGATCATCTATAAAGGACTACAGGTGGGCAGCGTGCTCGGCTATCGCCTGGCGAAGGACAAGAAGGCCATTGATGTCTATGCATTCGTACAGGCGCCCTATGATGATCTGGTGCTGGAGGGGACGAATTTCTGGAATGCGGGTGGGATCAATGTCTCTGTTTCCACGTCTGGTATTGAGCTTGGCGCGAACTCATTGCAGGCCCTTGTTGCAGGAGCGATTGAGTTTGCCACACCCGAAATCTACCAGAGCACCTTCAAGGCGGAATCCCGTTATCAGTTCAAGCTTTATGACAATCAACAAGCGAAGGACGATGCCCGATTTACGGAGAAGGTCGTCTATGTGCTCTATTTTGATGGCTCCGTCAGTGGCCTCACCGTTGGCGCGAATGTCGAGTTCAAGGGTATCAAGGTCGGTAGTGTCCGCGATATCAGCCTGGAAATCGATGAAGCAAACCAGAAATATTACATTCCAGTGCTGATCGATATTGAGCCGCAGCGAATTAAGCTCACTGATGATGGTAAGAAAATTCGATCGGTTCTGGAAACGCGGGAATTGCGCCAGAAAATCATCAAAGACTTGATTCAGCGAGGGCTGAAGGCGAAGCTGAAAAACTCGAACTTCCTGACCGGAGCGCTTATCGTTGATCTTGATCTGGTGCCGGATAAGCCCGCAGTTTATGTCTCCTCCAGCGGACGGTATCCTGAAATCCCAACGGTTCCGGCGGATCTGGAGGAAATTACCTCGTCCGTCGCCCAGCTTATGGCGAAGCTTGACAAATTGCCGATCGAACGGCTTGGTAAAAGCCTGACCGGCACGGTGGAAGGGCTGGATAAATTCATCAATTCCGGTGAGTTGCAGAAAACCATCGAGGAATACCGCAAGCTTGCGGTTTCTGTCCGCGTCGTGGCGCAGAATATAGATACCAAGACGCTTCCCAATATCGGTAAGACGATCGACGGCGTGCGGGAGGCCATTGCGAAGATCGATGAGACGCTGGCCTCTGCAGAGACAATGTTCAGTTCCGTCAACGGGCTGATTGCCGATGGCTCTCCGTTCAAATATGATCTGATGAATATGTTGCAGGAACTGGCGGCGGCCAGCCGGGCCGTGCGCAGCCTTGCAGACTTCCTGGAACGGAACCCGAGTTCCCTGATCAGTGGAAAGAGATAAGAAAATGTCCCTATGTCGCCTACGCCCGCTCAGGCGGAACCTCGCTATCCTCCTGCTGATCGCCCTGCCAATTGCGGCTTGCAGCGGCCTGCCGGGATCGGCACCGACTAATTTCTATATCCTGCAAACTTCTGCCCAGTTAGATACACAAGGAACGCCGGTAACGCTGATTGAGGGAACAACGGTCGGTATCGGCCCGGTGCAGATACCGGGTTATGCGGACCGGCCACAGATTGTTACCTTCGGGAGCGGCGCCGAGATTAATGTGTCCGACTTTGACCATTGGGCTGAGCCCTTGAGCGATGCCATCAAGCGGGTGCTGACCAGTAATGTGTCGACCTTGATCGGGGAAGAAAAAGTCTTCTCCTATCCGGCCGATTTTCGCCCTGATAAGCAGTCCTTTCAGGTTGCCGTCAATGTCATCGATATCACCGAGACCGGGGCAGGGGTTGCGCGCCTTTCCGTGCGTTGGCATATCAAGGCACTCTATGACAACAAGGTGCTCGGTCGTTACGCCAAGATTTTTGAGGCACCGGCAACCGTTGGTGACTACAATAGCTATGCTAAGGCTGTTAGCCAGCTGCTCGCGGAATTTTCACAAGATATTGCAACATCCCTTAACGGATTGAAATTATCCTGATGCCAAAACCGAATGTTCTTTTCGTCACTCTCG
>ERZ1740062.417-NODE-417-length-24244-cov-6.180950_pt1 | contig 24244 bp, 12 predicted proteins | sample MGYA00581741_ERZ1740062 | MGnify/ENA primary metagenome ERZ1740062 (study PRJEB43018, sample SAMN04849747) | marine metagenome | isolation source: floating plastic debris | place: Pacific Ocean | collected 2008-09-01 | study: EMG produced TPA metagenomics assembly...
ACAGTGATCGATTGCAAAACGAGCGTCCTGATGAAAAGATGATTTAAATATCGGTAGGGTTTCAGCGCGCTAACTTACAGGGCCGTTTGTGGGGAACGATCATGGCGAATGATGTCAGCTTGCCAGACCAGTATGTCTTTGCGGTGGGCAGTGTCATAGTAGACCCAAAGGTACTGGAACTCAGAAGCGATGAGGGCGTTAGCACCGTTGAGCTTAAGGTCATGGACTTGCTGCGAGTGCTCGCCGAGAGACCGGGGGAGGTTTGGAGCCGAGACGCATTGATGAACCGGATCTGGGGCCAATCGGCGATAGGTGATGAGAACCTCACGCGCGTTATCTACCGGCTCCGCAAGGCACTCAGTCATCCGCATGGGCTTGATGATGCGATCAAAACTGTCCCGAAGCGCGGCTACCAGTTGCGCCTTTCAGCGGCCGGCACGGTCACGGCATCTACGCCGACACGATCGTTTGATTGGGATATAATGGTGCTGCCGTTTGAGAATATCGCCGCTCAATCGGGCGATCAATTTTTGGCCGACGGGCTTTGCCGCGACTTGACGAATTTGCTTTCTCGAACGCCCTCTTTGCGTGTTGTGCCGATTAGTTCTGCGATGCAGTTTGCGAAATCGAATGGATCGGATCACATTGAAGAAGTGGCCCCCGATGCATCTGGCTTGCATGCACGCTATCAAGTGTCCGGCTCGTTCCAGCGACGCGGCCGGATAATCAGATTGCGTATACGACTGATCGACCGAGATACCGATGGCGTGGTCTGGGAGAAAAAGCGGGACGCCGAGCTCGACGATTTCTTCGAAGTGCAGGACGATCTCGTCCGGTCAATCACAACCGCGGTGAACAGCGAGATTGAAACCGCATCCCTAAAGTCGGTTTTTGCACGAGGGGCGTTTGATCTGTCGCTCTACGAGCACCTGTACGCTGCTGAAGCGGAACGCTGGAGTTATAACCGCCAGTCCGTATCCTCAATCATCAGTCATCTCGAAGCCGCCCTCTCGACTGATCCGAAGCATGCCTTGGCGAATGCTGGGATGGCTGTTCAACTAGCTCAGAACTTGATCAATGGTTGGGGTGACGTAGATTTTGCGACCCTACGTGCCAAGGCGGAACACCATTTACAACTCGCCCAGGCAAGCGACCCTCAGCATCCAGACGTCTTGGTTGCAGCCGGTATCGTGAAAGTGTTTTCTAGGCAAAACAAAAGAGCCATACCCTATCTTGAGCGCGCGGTCGCACTCAATCCAAACGACCCTCACGCGCGGGCCATTCTGGGGTGGCAGCGGTGCATTGTCTATCGCGATGCTGACCAGATCGCCTTAATAGAATCCTCGGAACGCGACGCGCCACATCATCGGCGATTTGCGTTGTGGGCTAATTACCGCGGTATGTGTCACTTGCGCCTTGGTCATTATGAACAATCGCTCCTAGCATTGGAAGAAAGCGCCGTTCGCGACCCCAGTTATACAATGAACCTCTGTCACCGGGCGATTCCGCTCGTCTTGCTCGGTCGTCATGAGGAGGCGTCCGAAAGAATCGCGGAAAGTCTGCAGATTGAACCCAACTATAATAAGGAAACGTACCTTTCGACCGTTGAGGCTGGCCATGTGTACCATCCTAAAGGCCTAGACCTTGCCGCCTTCATGGCAGCGCTTCGTGACGCTTGGCCAAGTTGACACTCAATCACTCCAACTTTTACTCTGCAACGAGCTTAGCTGAAGGCCGATTACTAGTGCCCGTTTTAGGAAATTATTGGGACTAAAAAAAATCGCCTGGCAAATCTCCGATTGGTGTCCTGAGCAGACAATAGCTCAGCGTCCTAAATTCGCTCCTAAACGGTCGCTCGCACATTCTGATAAGCGAGCAATAGGAGACATGATTTGAGCGGCATAAGTCGCCTTATAAGGGCCGTTAATCAGCGGTGTGAGTGTCATGAGTTTTACGCATCAGGTGAGTTTGTTACGCGCCGAAAACAAACTGTGAGCTTTAGAAACGCCAACTCACTATGAATGAATCGGCATCAACTTCGTTCTCGCGATCGAAGTCCATTCGTTCTCTTCGTGAAATGAAAAGAGCACTGTTCATAACGCCAAACATTCTTTATCCTCTTTCCACACCATTACACTAGTGGCTCAACGTCCGTAAAAAGAAGTCAAGGGAGCTCCGAATAAAAATTTGGCTGAGCTAGCAGTTTCGCGGACACGCCTGCTAAGTGCATAACTTCAATGTACCAAGAATCACAGCTACTCGTTGTGCAAAGCAAAAAACCTATCTTCCAAACAGTTCGCGAAACATGACCTACCTTCAAGTTTTAGGCGCAACTGATCACAACTCTCGTTAAAAAATTCTTTTCCAATAACGGCCCACTCTGTTGCACCGTCTGCGTCAAGATAGCTCAACGAACCCGCAAGATCGACAGCGTCATGAGTAGTGAAAATCCGAGGCTCTTAACTCGATGGCGCGATATATTGAATCATACCAAAGTCGTGGATCTCAACCTAGAACGTATCACTCGACGTCCTGGGCGTAGCTCCCTCCACCAAGCAACCCCTCTTCTCGCATCCATACAAGCTCAATCGTGTACATCTCAAAATCGCTGAATGCCCATTGCACTCTCACCCGTGCAATAAATCTGTAATTCGCAAGCTGTGTGACGTAGATTTCGTCAGTTGAGTATTCCGGTGCGCCACTCGCTGCTCCCCTCCCATTTATTCGATCGATCATGGCAATCTTTGCGGCCATGAAATCAGGCCCAGAAGTGATTTCTACTTCCTCAAGCCCTGCGACTTCTGAGGGCGGCGTAAAGTCAATCATAGCATTTCCACATGCGCGCTATCGACAACGGGGTAATTTCCAAAAACAGGCGATCGACATTTACTCAAGATCGTTTCGGGGAACGTTTGATCCGACCATATTGTATCTTTGTACGAAATCATTTCCTCTACTCGTTGCTGTTACGTTACCGCTTCCAAACGGGAATTCGTAGCGATCAAACATAAAATCGAGAGGAGAAGTATACACGTTCTCGCACATTTCAACACATTGCATGGCCGCGCTGCGGCAAAACTTGACCTTATCCAGCCTGCTGGGATCTCCCGAGGCCTGACTTTGTCTAAGCAGCACGTTGGCGCACTCTAGGAAACCATGACCGCATACCGCCCCTGGTTGCCCGGCCGGAGGAATGAACGGTGGACGGGTGATGAACTCCTCTTCTAACCCAAACCGGTCGGTGAAATTGAGGGGGTCTTGACCCACGTAGCCATAAACCGATTGACCAGCAGCAATACCCAGAGGATCCGCCTCTATATAACGCCCCAAGCTTGGATCGTAGTCTCGGTGCCAATTCTGATATAGCCCCGATCCTGCTTCCAGCCATTGTCCAGGGAATCGAAGCTCAGGATCGCCGATCGTAGCCGTGACAGTGTTGAATACACCAAAAGGCGTAGTCTCGCCTTCCCAAAGCGCGGTTCCGGCGTCATCCATAATCAATAACGGCTGACCGAGATGACCCGTTTGAACAAATGATAGAACGCCTGCACTATCGACTTTTCCAACCAAGCGGTTTGCCAGCCATATATATTCAGCTACGACCGCTCCTGTGCCACCTTCATATTCACCGAGAAGTCGGCCGTCAGTGGAGAATACGAAGTGTGTTTCGACACCACCCTCTAACCTACGAACACGATGCTCGAATGCATCATAATCGTAAGCTGCAACAACCACCCCGCTAACGCTGACTTGGGCCAGTCTTCCATCATCATCGTAATCATAGTCTCTGGATGGATTGGAAGTTTGCACATCCGTATTGATGTTGCCATCCGTGGTGTAACTGATCATGCGCTGCACACCGCCGCCGCTATCGCTCACAGACAACAATCGGTTGCTTGACGTTGAATAAGTATAGTCATCGTCGAGGGTCAGCGCGCCACCATTATAGCGCGTATCCGTTAATCTGTTTCCAACGGCGTCATAGCTCCAGGAGTAATCGCCCCATGGCCCAACCGCGTTCTCAAGGCGGCCATCATGCGTGTAAACATAGCTCGCAGTGTTCGCGCTATTGAGGTTGTCGGTAATCCATGTGACGCGGTTGTTATTGTCATACGAATAGGACTTGCTGAGTAGACTCGGCCCGCTGCCTGCAACCGTCAACGAACTTAGCCTAAATGATGCATCCAAGCCAAATGTTGCTGTTGCGCCATTTCCAAATGTGTAGCCCGTAATCGGTCCAAATGAGGAATAGCCGACATTGCTGACAACACTTTGGCTGCTGCCCCCGCCATTCGGCTTCGTGTAGATGGAGGTGATGCGATCGAGCCCGTCATAGGTGTAGTCAACCTCGCGTCCGCTTGGCAATATGAGCTTCGTCATCTGCCCGGCAGCGTTGAATGTCTGACCGACATTGTAGGTCTGAGCGCCAACCGAACTCTCTTGCGAGGTCAGTTCGCCGTGTCCGTTATATGTGAAGGCATGACCGCTAGCGGCATTTGACGCTCCGGTAAGCATGCCCACGCCCTGATTACCACCTGCCGTGCTGTCGTAGGTGTAGGTCGCGTTTAGCGCGGCTTGGTTGGGATAGGCTTCGCTGGTGAGCCGTCCGGCATCATCATAGGCATACGTGACATCGTCGCCTTCGGCGTCGAGCATGCGTGTCATCCGACCCGCAACATCGTACCAATAGTCGGTTACACCGCGATCGGGACTTGTTTCGCGGATCACCTCGCCGAAGCCATTTCGGACAAAGACCGTGGCGAGTGCTCGTCCATCTGTGAATGTTTCGAGCGCGTCCGTCGGCCCCCAATCATAAGCGACTGAATGGCCTTCGGGGTCTGTTTCCGAAATCGCTCGGTTCAACGCGTCAAACGCTGTCAGCCAGGAGCGACCAGTACCATCAACTATACCCGTTTGACGATCAGAGCGATCATAGCTGAAGTTGCGAACATCTCCAGCACCACCCAGCAATTGGGTGAGACGGCTCAAGCCATCATACTGCATGGTGAAGTACGCCGATGCGCTACCGCCTTGCATATCTACACGCGTAACGTTTCCGAGTAGGTCGTGCTGATTACTCAAGCTATCGCCAGTGCTAGATGCGCCCGCTGTCAGCCACGCTGAGTCATCATAGGTATAGGTAAGCCAACCACCGTTTGGAAAATCAATTCGGGTGAGATTGCCCGCATCATCATAGCTCAAGTCGGTCACCCGTGCGCCGGAGCCATCATCAACGGAAACTTGTTCAACCCAACCACGTGGCGTGTAAGAGATATTGGTGACCACGCTGTTTGGGTCGGTGATTTGGGTGGGACGCCCCATGCCGTCGACGTTATTAATCGTCGTCGTATGGCCGACTTCATCGGTGACACTCGCGAGATTACCACTTGTGTCATATGTAAAGCTGAGTGTGTCTCCAGCACCGGCGAGCGGCCCGTCAATAGACGCCAATAATCCATCCGCGTTCCAAGTATAATCCCAAGTTCGGGTCTGCCCGTTTGTGCTATAGGGAGCGGTGTGGCTAGTGGCATCGATTAGCTTTTGCTGTGTCACATTCCAATCAGCGTCATAAGTAAACTCCGTCCGTAGATCTGGCGCGTCAATAACGGTGGGTTTTCGAAGCGTAGAATCCCAGGTGATGTTCGAAACTTCCTGGACCGAACTCCCGGCAGCTTCTGTCACGGAAGATGGTAAGCCCGTTGCTGTATCAACCGTAAAATTGGTGACCTGACCTTCCGCACCTGTTCTGAAAGTGACGTTGCCATATCCGTCATAGCCAACGCTATCAGTCGAAGCGGCGCATCCAACGCCGGCGGCGCCATCAATGCTGGTTAGCTTGGGAACTTTTCCTTGATTGGAAAAATTGAACACAGCTTCTTTTCCAAGCGCGTTCGTCACACGGATTTGCGATCCATGAGTGACCTCGGTGACTGTTGTCAGTTCCCGCCCCATTGGACCTACGCTGGAAATGGCGCGATGTCCGCTATCAGCCGACCACTGATAAGCCCATTCTCGAATTGTAATGCCGCGCTCATCGACGAGAGATGTCAGCCCGAGTTCGAAATCCGGGTCATCATAATTGTATTGCCGACGCGGATTGTCCGTATCGTCCGAGGGCGTGTCGTCTGGATACATCGCGGCAGACATGATTGAGCCTTGCAGCCACAAATTTCCGAAATCTGCGGTGCTGCCTGCTGTCCAAGACGTGCTTGGGAGTTCAGTGTATTCGTACTTGTATTCAGTGCCATCTGGAGCGGTAGTTGTGTCGAGTAAGCCGCGCGCATTATATGAAAAGCTGATCGTGTATCCGTCTGTATCTGTAACACTCTGCAACACTCGATCTGCATTGTATGTGAAGTCAATTGTATAGCCATCGGGGTATCGTATCTCAGTCAATATACCATCAGCCATCGCGAGGCCCGTGTATTCAAAGTCGCGCTCCATTCCGTCAGGATTGCGGAGCGTTAGCTTGAGACCGCCAGGTTCTTCAGTAAGAGTATATCCGAGCTTGTCTTTGCGGTCGTGGTTTTCCCCTCCGAACCAGCCTGCATTGCCATCCCAAGGAAGTCCCATCATGACCCAGCGGCCACCGGCGAACGGATCTATGCGGCCGAAGCGAATTACATCCCCGTTAGGCTCGAACAGCGTGAAATGACCATAATACCAATGGTGCGAGCCCTTCACATGTGGATGGAAGTTGCTCGCCCAGCGACGCCCCATATAGTTGTCATCGTTGAACGCGAATGAATTGTAAGTTCGTGTGAAGTGTAAGCGTCCACGACCAACAGTGAAATCCGTTTCGCTTAAGAACTTAGAGCCATCGAGAATTTTAATTGGATTGCCGGTGGCGCAGTCACCCTCGCCGGTCAGTTCCTTACAATAGTTGCCATCGTCAGAGAGCTCTTTGCCGCCTGGGCACTTTAATTGTGCGTGACCCGTTGTTCCCCAATAGCCGGGAGAGCCTTTGTCCCATCTACAAACAGCCGTTTTATCCGCGACATCGAAATCGTTAGGCTCGAGCCCATCATTCGCTGAGAACGCACGATAAGATTGATAGCATGCTTGTACGGGATCTCCGTACATACCGCCATCCGCAATGGCTTCCCAATAAGGCGTAGCTGTTTGTGCAGACGCGTTTACCGAAAGAAGAACCCCAAACAAAACAGATGAAAGAACTGAGTAAAATCGCATTTCGCCCTCCTAGACTAGAGGAAGTCGAAGCATGATTAAAAAAACTCGTGAAGTTAATTTTTATATTAATTTTATATGAATCTACTTTTTTCAAAGACTTGCGGCTATTGTGTATTTTTTCTCACAATTACTCACCAATATAGCTTTGACGCGTTTAGGGGACATTGCCGCTCGAGCCGCGCTTTGTCCTATGCTTTCCCGCGATCGGGAAAGGGCCTCGAGCAAGCGGCATCATCGATCAGCGATTAGTCCCACCAAACGACTCGCTGATCCACTTTCAATTACGTGACCTATGACGATGAAAGTGCACACTAGCCGAGCGTCTTGGATTCGCCCCACAACGGCCGCTCGCAAATTCTGAAATGCGAGCAAAAGCAGACACTGGCTGAGCGACTTAAGTAGCCCCAAGTAAGACGCTCGCGCACAGGGAATGCTCGTTTCGCGTTTCACTCAAGCAGTAATGCTTCCTGGTTTGTGTCCATCCCGGATGTCATAGCTCTATCGCGATGAGCACGATCCCAATCAAGCAAGCCGTTCAGCGTTTGGTTCAAGGGTCTGCAAACCAGACCATGTTCTTCCGCTTTTTGCGTGCTGACCTCTAAAAAGTAGCGAAATTCCGGGATCGCCGGTGCCATGAGAGGGATATCCGTCCAGGGGCTGATCCTGGCCTTCAGGATCGATTTTTCTGATACCCAAACAAGTTCGGCTTCAGAGCTGCTGACTTCAATGATAGCTTCCAGCACCTCGCTCAAGGGTTGAGGCCTGCCGGTTACATTCCAAACTCCATGTAGTTTGGATTGAGCGCATTTGAGCGCGAAGTCTGCAACATCGAAGACATCGATCATTTGCACGAGGCGCTCATAAGGAGCGGGTGCGGGAACGCGTTTGCGGTCACCTCTAGCCTCATCGAGCCGACGCACCCACCAAGTGAGGCGATCGGTGTAATCGCCAGCGCCGATCAACAAACCGACCCTCAGAACGGTTGCTCGATCGCCAAGTATTTGCTCGGCAGTCTGTTCGCATGCGCGTTTCAATCGTCCATAAGACTCGCCATAAGAGAGCGCCGATCCCCGCGCCTCGTCACTGAGACTGTTGGCCAACGCTAGGTCATCCGCGGTGGCGTCAGGTACCGGATCGCTTTCATTCAAATTTGGCTGTGAAAACGTATCATAGGCTGAGATTGAGGAGATAAGCACATATCTCTGGCAGGACGCGCCAACCGTTTCGAGGAGCCGTGAAACCGCTTTGGGCTCAAACGCGCAGGTATCGAATATCCAGTCGAAGTGTACATCCTTCAGTTCAGACAAGTCACCAAAGCGGTCGGTCGAAATCGTTTTGACAGCGTCCGGGAGCTTCCTGTTGGTTTTGCCTCTGGTTAAAACTGTCACGTCTTCGCCGGTGCGATGTAGCGTTTCGACGATGGCACCGCCGAGAAACCCGGTGCCCCCAACCACCAAACACTTCATGGCTATTCGACCCTTCACTTATTGACGCAAAAGCTAAGCAACCGGACGGAGTGAGTCTAGGTTCGCACTTGGAGCGGCCGTTCGTGCGGACTCAGAGTCTTAAATCGCCCTAAAACGGACTCTGGCGCATAGCTTCATCGCCAGCCTAAAATCTGGAAGTAACCTTGAGTTTAAATGTACCTACTGATCCCTTTTCGCGAAGCTCCCCCTTGCCGATGAAGTCAAGATGAGTACTGCCAGAGATCGACCACCTAGTTCCCCAACGTGCTTGCAAGGCGTCGCGAGTTCGATCGAAACGTCCCACAAAAAACGGATGATCTGGGGCTTGGTCAAATTGAACGCGGCTTCCACCTGCATTGTACTGAAGGTCATGCACGTATTGTAGGTCGACCGACCCTGCGATTGGTCCAAGTCGCGTTTCCAAATTCCCATCTAAACGCATGCCGAACCCCGTCTCGATGTGTGAACGATCCATAAGAGATACGTTCTGACCCAGCCCCATAACGCTCGTTTGTCCTTCGCCGTTGAAATCGAGATCTGAGTATCCCACGAGCATGTAGAATTCCAAATTGGTGTTCGTTCCACTCTCAAGCATCTTCCCGATTCGAAATTCACCTGAAACGCTCGCCGAGTCCTCATTGGATAAATCGAGCGACGAGTGGGCCGCCTGGAACTCATCACCGCGTGCATGTAAGGCTGAGTAGCCAGCGACGCCGTCGACAAACAGGTTTTCGCCAAACAGATGCGTACCGTATATGTATGCAAATGTATCTTCGGAGTCTCTGTCTATGCCATTGAGCTCATCCACTGAAGACTGAGCATTGAGTCCAAAGCTAACGCCCAGCGCGCTGCGTTTACCCAATGGCATGTTTACACCCGCCATAAATGAACGTGCTTCCGTATCAAAGGACTGCTTAGCCCCTATTGAATTGACCCCTAATTCACCGCTGAGGTCCGCGATCCAGCTTAGTCCGCCCGTTTGATCGGTATAATCCATACCCATATAGCCGAGACGATTGGACGTTGATCCTTGCGCCATAACCAGGTTGGTGCGCACGAAGCTGAGGCTGTCTTGTACGACGTCCCCTACCCCGGCTGATACCGCACCGATCATCGTTGCGTCCGGAGCAGATACGGCCGGAATGAGCGCATCATACGCCGCCTGAATGTCCCCGACAGATGATAGTTTTTGGATCCCGCCCAGGACGTAGGCAAGATCGGTATCGTAGAAACCAAGGTCGCCCGCTGCGAGTGTATCATCGAAGGACTGAGCAAGCGACAACTGATCGCTGGTCGCAGCAGCACTCGTGAAGGCCGAGACACTAGCGACCGCATCAACGGTAGAAAGAGCTACATCGATATCAAAGCTGAGCAATGGCGTGGCGATCGGAAGGTTTTCTTCACTCGGTGCAAAGGTGAGAGAATTCGCATTTATGACGCGGAACCGCTGGCCGTCCGTGAATGGATTGGGGCCCGCGTTCAATGTAAAGTCCCCGCTTAACCGATAACCGGCGCCAGTTTCGAAAGTCCCCACGCGGCCGCTTCCGTCTACGAATGTCTCCAAGCCAGCGGTTGCGACTGGAACGGTCGTCGCCGTGAGCGTGCCTTCATTAATGACGACGTTTCTCCAGGTTGAGTACGGGCTTTCGATACGATAGTGGCCGGACCCACTCTTTTCGAGAATGTCGAGTGTGCGAATATCTGTGTTGGAGAAGGTACCTGCCCCTACGAGCTCGAGTGTATCGATACCGCTGCTGCCCAGCACCGCTCCATTGAACACTGCTCCGCCATTGATAATAAGGCGATCATCTCCGCTGCTCATGGAGATCGCGCCAATAGTGGTTGAAGAGGCGCCGAGTTCCACAGTGTCGTTTCCGGTGCCTGTTGAAATCGCTTCGACTCCTCCACTACCGCGACTTCGGCTCGTTGTGATCGTTCCTGAATTTAGGATGTTATCGTCGCCGCCATTGCTGCGAATACCATATGAAAAAATTGAGGTTGCCGAGGTCGATGTTGCTCGAACCGCTTCCCCGTTAAGGGAGCCATTTATGTCCAGCAAGAACTCTGCTGGACTTGCCGCAGAGCCGGCCACCATTGTAGGGTTTGCGGCGACGTTGATTGTTCCTGTATTGACAATTGTGTCCGATCCATTCCCTGTCTCAATGCCAATTGCAAAAAGATTAGTAATCGTCGCTGTGGCCCGAGACTCAGCATCACCGTCAAAACCTCGACCTGTGGAATTTGAACTCGCTTCGGCATAAGGCGCAACGATCACATCGATAAGGCCATCGTTAATGATCGTGTTATCGCCGCCATCCGCGCGAACCCCATACCCGTAAACGCCATTTATTCGAGCAAACGTGGTTGCGAAAGCATCTACCGGGTCGCTTCCTCCGGGGCGCCCTATTGCGCGCGCGCGGTTAAGGTTCAATCGATTTTCGACCGTGATCGTGCCTCTATTGACGACTTGGTCGTTACCATCTCCGACATGAATTCCGTAAGCACGGTTATTGTTCATATCGATTGTTGCAGTAGCGTCCGCGTCCGTTTCAGACCCTATATTAATGCCCCTAGCTTCAGCGATTGCAGTCGCTCGAGCTCTCGGTGCCATCAACGCTGAGATGGATCCATCATTAACGACGATCTTGTCGCCGCCGCCAAGGGCTTGGATGCCTGCGAGAACACCCCCGCTAACACCGACAATGGCGCGCGATGTCCCATCCGCACCAGAAATCCCGCCCGGTTGTGTTTCTGGAAAGGCAAAAGCTTGGGTGTTTATTGATACAGAAATCGATCCCGAGTTTTGAATTTCGCCATCACCTACTCCCATTTCTATTCCAAGAGCGCGAAGGTCGTTCATAGACGCAACAGCACGAGCGCCAGCGTCTGCATTGATACTGAATGTGTTGTCGTTGCTCGAGATACTACGCGCGCTCGTGCTTTCACTACCGGTGACAGCTGACGACAAGTCAACCGCGATGACACCTTGATTCAGAACGACATCATTTTCTGATGCGCCGGATGATATTCCCGCCGCGGTCATAAAACTGAAGACGTGCGAATTGGTTTGTGAGTTGACCCAAACGCCGCCTGCCGCGGCGGAGTTATTAATGGTTGAGCCTGCTCGCACATCGACATCGATGCTGCCGAAATTATTGATTATATCGCGGCCGTCTCCGCCCGTGATACCGAACGCCGTTGCGCGCGAGACCGTATCTGCGCCTGAGCGGGTCTGTGAACCCGAAGATGCGATGACGACAAGTGCCGCATCACTGCCAACCGCGCGAGAATTTGCGGAAACGACGAGGTTTCCGCTATTGGCGATGTCATTGAACCCGCCACCCCCGGCAATCCCCGTCGCCGTGGATGACGCATTTGCAGTTAGATCGGTGCTACCAGAACCACTGAGCACGAAGCTCACAGATCGAGCCGTCGACCCAGTATCGCTAATAACTGAAAGGTTTCCTGCTGTTTGGATGATATCGTCATCAGCGCCGCCTTGAACACCATAAGACACGGCCTCTGCGATTGTAGCAGCTCTGGAAGTTGACCCACCAAAGCCAATATCGGTGCCATTGCTGGCGACAACGCCAGCTCTGGAGAACACGGTCTGGTCGCTTTCTGGCGCGAAGATGATCGTGTTATTTCCAGCTCCACCAGAAGCACCGATTGCGACGCTCTCAGCCGTCACGCCGCTGCTCGTAACTGTGCCACCAATAAACTGGAGCGAGCCTCCGGATATACGGACATCTGACTGCGCTTCAACATCGGAGAAACCGGCCAGGGTGAAGCGGTCATTGCCTTCGCCGCCAACGAAGCCATTGGCTTCGCTACCAGCTGTCAATATTGAGTCCACTGAAATCGCGCCAGCTGCATTGAAACGGTCAAATGTCGATTCAATCAGTGACCCCGAATGCGCCGTGAGCGACAAACCATCAAAAAGGACAGTATCGTCCCCTGTCCCCCCATCGATGCCAGTCGCACTTGCCGTCGCTCCGAAGATTGAATCAGCGGCGCTGTATCCTAAGAGCGTAACGTCCAGGGAATCGACCGCGAGATTTGCCAAGGCGTTCGAAGAAATCGATCCACCTAAGGATAAACTATCATTGCCATCCCCGCTCGCAACTCCGAACGCAACAGCCGTTGCGGCACTATCGGTTGCTTCGCCGGTATAACCCGCACCTGTTACGGCAAGCGAGCTACTGCGAAAATCAGTTGTCGAAAACGCCGAAATGTCTCCTAGCGATGTCAACACGTCTGCGCCGTCACCAAGATCAACCCCAACAGTGGAAGACCGAAAAACGAGATCACCGTCGCGTTGAGTTCCGCCGACTAAATTGATCGCAACTGTATTACTCTCACCCGGGTTACAGGATTGCGACCCGATATCGTATTCGGCCGCAGCGCATGCAATTGCGATTGTCTTTGAGACATCGTGCAGTGTGACCACATCCGCGCCAGCACCCCCATCAATTCCTGTTGCTGATGCGCTTGCCTCGATGGAAGCATCCGTTTGTCCACCTCCGATAAGATTGAACGAGACCGAACTGGATGACAGCGTCGCGTCTGCAATCGCTCGAACAAGCCCGAAATTGTCAATCGTATCGGCGCCGCGATCGCCGCTCATCCCAATCGCTTCTGAGACGGAGAACCGTGTCGAATCCAGAAACGAAACATCGGCAATGGAAACTTGTGTATTAGATGTCCTTGTTCGAGCGCGAGATAGAGCGCTTAAGACGACGTTGTTGACGATGGTGTCGCTGCCAGCGCCGCCATCCATTCCGATCGCTCGCGCATTGGCGATCGAGTTAGAGCTTCCAACGCCTCCGCCGACAAGTCGTACGTCTACATTATTGTTCTCAACGGATGCGATAGACTCAACACGTATGCCAAGCATATTTGTGAGCGTGTCATTTCCATTACCGCCAGAAAGGCCGAAGGCACTCGAATTGGCACTTAGCGACCCGAAGTCTGCTTCGAAACCTATTCCTTGAATAGACACCTGATTGGCAATAGCTGTCGCATTAGCGAGACTGTTGATAATGGTGTCGTTGCTGATTTGATCAACACCTCCGCCCCCGAAAACACCTGTCGATGTCGCGTTTGATGTCAGACCAACATTGCCAATAATCGCCCCTGCGCCTTGCAGTGAAATAGATGACTGACGCAGATTCGAAGTTGCGTTTATGTTCGTCGTTGTGCCGGAGACAGAAATCCGATCATTGTCAGCGCCGCCATCTATCCCCACTGCAGTGGCATCAAAAATTGACCCAGCATCATCGAGTGCCGCTCCGACAAAGTTCAGATTGAAGTTTAGCGTACCCGCGCCGATCGCATCGGCGAATCCGTCTTCATCTGTGGCGGCGTGGTTTTTGGTTGTCGCGTCGACTCGAAGGTCGCCCGTCACATCAATTAGATCGGCACCTGCGCCTGCCAGGATGCCGGTAGATGTCGAGGACGCTCCCGTTCTGGTATTAGAACCCGCAAGCCCAAGCCCCGAAACACTTATGGCTTGCGAACCGGTCGTAGCCAGAGCCCGAGTGTCGATGTTTCCACTTGTCTCGATACGGTCAATGCCTCGACCGCCATCAATCCCTCGCGAAACCGCATTGGCGTTGGTCGACACATCACCTAGTCCACCACCTGCCAAGCCAACATTCGCGGAAACACCCGCCGATGTCGCCCGGCTATACGTTGTGATCGCGCCTGAATTGAAAAACTGGTCGTTACCAGAAGCGCCAGCCATACCGGTCGCGCGTGCATCGGTTGTTGTACTTGCTTCAGCAAGCGCGATGCTGACCGGAAGAGCAGCGACATCGGCGCGTATTGAAATGGCATCAGCCGACGCAACGCTCACAGCGTTGGTGGCTAGTAGCCCACTATTTGTGAGAATGTTGGTGAACTCGTCGCCACCCGTGGAAAAGGAGTTTCCACCCATGCCAACCGCTCTGGAATTCGATGTTGTCGTCACATCGGAAATAGAGGCGCCACCTGCGGCCCCGACCGCAAAGCCGCCACCAATAGACACGCCGACCCCGCGAACGTCAGAAACAGCCTGAGTGGTGATCGTTGAATTGTTGAGTAAGTTATCTGCGCCAAGTCCCCCGCGCACGCCCTCTGCACGAGCCGTTGCCGTTTGCGCGAGATCTGTCAGTGAAGCGCCGCCAGTGATTCCCCCGCCAGATCCCGACAAGGCAACGCCAATGGTTGCGCCGCGAATATAGGACGCTGCATCGATGGTCGACACTCCATTTACGATGACATTGTCATTGCCTTGCCCTGCATCAAATCCAATCGCATCTGCGTCCGCCAGCGAGATCGCTTCTATCACCGCGTTGCTCGAAGAAACGCCGCCGGAAAGCGCAATGTCGATATCAAGCCCGACGGCCGAATTATTTACATTTGAAATCGCATCGACCTGAAACAGATCGCCTGCAAAGCCTGGCTCATCTGCCGACAACGGCGCAAACTCGATGAAGTCGAAGCCGCTGCCTGTGGAAACTCCAGTCGCGAAAGATCTTGCGGTGGATCCCGCGTCGAGAGCAGCTGCGCCAAGACTGACTCCAGCCCGAACCAGGTCAAGATTGACCGTGACCGCATCTGAATCAGCGTTGGCCGCCGCCAGCACATTGAGACCGGCAGATTGGCGAATGGTATCGTTTCCGATCCCGTCTATTGTCGCATTTCGGGTCTGAATGCCAAAACCGTTGGCTGTCGCTAAGCTATTGGCGTCGATTGCAGACGCATTGAGAATTAAACCTGTTCCGACAAACCCGGCAGCCACATTGATAGCGTCAGCGTTTGATGTCGCCGTCGAGGTCACGTCAATCGCGCCCCCATTTAGAATTTCGGCAGAATCTGTGAACAATTGCATGCCGAAGCCGGCTGATTTCGCCGTCGTTGCGGCATTGGTCAACGCCCCAGACAGTGTAAAACCGGATGACGCCGCGACGTTTAAGCCAGCCGTAACGCTTGTCGCGTCGCTATCGGCGTCCGCGATGACGCTTATCGAACCGGTATTGTCTGCACGCGCCTGCGCGCCGCGTCCTCTAATCCCGGCGCCAATTGCTGTTGCCACCGTCTCTGCATCGAGCACCCCAATATCGAAGGCCAAACCCGCCGTTGTCGCTTGCACATCAACGTCGACTAATGTTGCATCGGAGTTCGCGCTCGAACGTGTTATCAACTCGCCTGTGTTCAGAAAGAACAGGCTGTCATTGGTCCCCCACAGACCTGAAGCATTGGATGATGCGCTAAGTGTGGAACTTTGCAGGCTGACGCCTCCGACCACCCCAGAGTCTTTTGCTAATGCTATGGCCGCGTCTACTTTGATGGAATCGGCAACTGCATTTGCAGTCGTTTCGACCCGGCCACTATTGGCAATAGCTGAAGAACTCTGCGACTGAATTCCACGCGCAAGAGCAACGCTCTCAATGTCAGTCTGCATCATGAAACCATTTAACGATACGCCGCTCTCGACATAGTCGATGGATGTCACAATCCCGAGATTGTTAGCGTTTGCGGTCGCGGCGGTCGTCAGGGTCCCCCTATTGTCAGTTGCCAGCGTTTCGTCGCGCGCGGCCAATCCTAATGCGGTTGAGCGCGCGTTTGCGCTTGTATCAAAAGAAACAAAGCCGACACTTAGATCAGCGCCATAATTTAACGAGGCGCTTACATCTTCCAATGTCGCTGTTGAAATGGCGTCAGTGGTCAACGCTCCGATATTGATCAGCCGGTCCGCTCCACTGCCCCCAACCATTCCTTGCGATATCGCTCGCGCATCTGCCATATTTTGCATGCGGACAATATCGAACCCAAGATTATCAGAATTCACACGCGCTCCGCCGCGATAAGACCCACTCTTCGCATTTGCCGTTGAAAGAACATCTAGCGTTCCGTTATTGCTCAAAATGTCAGCGCCATCGCCGCCCGAGAAACCCGCCGCAACACTTCGTGCCATCGCTTGAGTGTCGAAGCCGCCAATATCAAGAGATGTTGTGGTCGTGTTGCTTTCGGAACCAGAAGCGTCAAGGCTCATTTCTATCGCGACAGCGATGTTCTCAGCAGTTGCATTGGCCGTCACGTTTCCGATCGCGCCGACGCCGAGAAGCAGTGAATCATTGCCTGCACCGCCCTGAAAACCATCTGCCCGTGACGTCGACTCTGCAGTCGCCGCCAGTAGCGAATATTCTACAGTCGGTATTTCGCCGAGTGGGGGATCTGGGGGCTCAGAAAGCGAAATAATCGCATCTAGAAATACCAGAGTCGATCGACTTGCCGCATCGCTGCTAACACTTAGATTTGAACCGAAATATTGAATAAAATCTGCATCATCGCCGCCATTCAAACCCCTAGCGGTTGAAGACGCTTCGGATCCAGCTGATAGAAAAACGCTCGCCGCGCCTGACGCGCCCACCAAGGGAATCGGCAATTCGACTGGCACACTAACACTGGAAACGCTGTTTTCAGATGTCGCGCTCGAAGTTGCGATCAGATCACCAAAAACGGAAATACTGTCTTCTCCGGCCCCGCCAATAACACCATCAGCCCGGCCGATAGCGATCATGTTGATATCGACTTGATTGCCGGACCATGGCGCTGTTGGGACAGCTTCAATCGTTGTCGAGATAGCGGTTGCGGAAATGGCAGAGTTGGCGCGCGAAGAGACATCGCCCCGCAGATCTATTGAATCAGCGCCATCACCTGCAAAAACGCCTGCGGAGATCGCCTTTATCTCGCTTTGACTCTGAAGGCCGTCGCGCATCTCTGCATCAGGGTCATAGCTTGCGGTCGGTCCCAGATCTAACGCATTCACGGACAACCCGAAAATTGACCGAGCAGCATCGGCGCTAACGTCCAGCTCAAAAATGTTGTCACCGGCAGGGTCGAGACTCGGTCCATCCAGTACGATGATCTCATCATTGCCAACACCACTAGAGATGCCCGTCGATTGCGCTGTTCCGGAGAAAGTGTTGTCGCGCGCGTTCAATCCGATGACGGCGAACGATACACTTGTTGAATCGAGATCAACCTCCGATCTCACGCGATGCACACCGTCGCTCAACGTGATTGAGTCGTTGCCCCCGCCTGTCAGGAAGCCCGTTGAAGTCGCATTAGCCACCCCAGTGCTGCTATAGTCGCTGACATCATCAAATGAGAATGTGAAGTCGGCCTGATCAATCGACGCCGAACTCGTTATGTTGGCTCCGCCACTCGAATTGATGATGTCCGGGTCAGCGCCACCTTGTATGCCCGTGGCGCGTGCTGCCGCGACTAAGTTGCCATTGCCACTACTGATCGAAAACAACCCAATGTCGGTATTGTTCAAGTTTATCTGTGCCAGGGCATCAACTGACAGCAAGCCTGACGAGGTGAAGGTGTTCTCACCATTGGCGCCATGCAGTCCCCGCGCCAGGGCGTTTGCAGTGAGGCTTGATGAGAAGTCTATGAAATCCAGCCCGCCGAGATTAATGTTATCCTGCGTTCCTCGCGAGGTGGCGCTGATTTGAAAGCTGCCGGTATTTATTAAGCTGTCCGCGCCGGACGCGCCGTTGATCCCGGTCGCGATTGAACGAAACTCCATCCCGAGGTTCGCGGTATCGCCTGATCCGTCGATGATGTTGAAATCGATAAGACCACCGGTTGAAGAACTTGAAACTTCTCCACCCCCAGCACTTAATACGTCGTCGCCAGCGCCGCCACTAATGCCTGTGGAGATTGCTCTGACAATCTCGGCTGGCTCAAGACTGTCAATTGTAAGGACGTCAATCCCAAGCTTTACGGCGTCGGCGCTTAAGATCTGAAAATCATCAACCCGCACCGTGTCATTTCCGCCGCGGGCATTTACTCCGGTTGCCCGCACTTCCGCATCACCAGCGAGTGCAAAATCAACGCTCGTTTCTGTGATCAGGTCATCACCATTCGTGCCGAGAACATCGCTTTCGACAACCGGCTGGGCGAAAGCGACGCCAGTTGTTACCAGGGCGAGCAAAGATGCACTCGACATGATCGAGTTTCTGAACACTTTGGACTTTTTGACCATCTTCGACCCCTTTGGACTGACCGCAAGACTGATGAAACAATCTCGCCATTCAAATTGTCCGAAAATGAGGTTGTTTAGACTATGGTGCGATCACACCATTTTTGTCTGCAACACCGTAAATGATTGAAGATGTTGTTGGGCGCATGGTCGCATATGGAGCGAACATCTACGTGAACTTTGCGGACTCCAGAAAACCTTCGCGGTGCGCCAGAGCCATGAGTTCGCCGGACGAATGTACCCCAAACTTACGCATGATGCTGGCGCGGTGTTTATCCACTGTGTTCACGCTTATTGCGAATTTTTGAGCGATCGCGGCGATCGCCTCGCCGCGCAAGAGACCTTGAAGAACTTGGCCCTCGCGCGGTGTCAGGCTGCTCGCGACCGACGGTTTTTCAAGTGCCTCCGAGACGCGCGAAGAATAGGACGTGCGACCTTCCGCTATGCAAGCCGCCGCTTCAATGATCGCGCACATAGGATCAGATTTCAAGTAAATCGCTTGGGCGCCCGCTTCACTGGCCTGGCGCAAGAGGCTTCCCGTCGTCAAACCCGTCAGGATTAGGATTTTGGTGTTTGGGCTCCAACGCCTGACCTCACCGATGACTTCAATGCCGTTCGAATACGGCATCGCGATATCGAGAACCAAGATGTCGGGTTGTTTTTTTCTAACCGCAACGATCGTTTTGATCCCGTCTTCGGCGTCACCCAACACCTTGAATCGACCATCAGATTCCATCGCACCTTTAACCCCTTGTCGAATTAAGGCATGGTCATCGGCGATTAAAACAGAATAGGTCATATGTAAGCGCAGGGTGGTTTAAACATCGGATTGAACACTAGATCACTAGCTCAATGCAAGCTGCTCGTGCTCGCCTTGCTGTGCGCTGTGTTCGTCATTCCGAGTTTTCAGGCCGCCGATTCCGAGCCACTTCCTATTCCGACAGACACACCTGTACGTGATCTTCGCCCGCATCTTCAATACTTTTTTGATCCCTCAGGAACACTCACGCTGAGCCAAATGCAGACAAAAGCGGCGGACGAGTTTCTCACCACGGAGACGCGCGAACCGACCTTTTCTCACACCAACGATACAATCTGGTTGCGTCTCCCCATTAGAAATTCCGCGAACAGAAACATCCAGCGTATTTTGTTGATTGAAACCAACTTCATGTATGAAATCGAAGTTATCCTGGACCGTGCAGACCAGAATGAGACTCTCCTGTTTCAAGATCGAGCCAGTCGCTTCTCATCGCGACCTATTCCACATCCAAATCTGGTTACCCGCTTCTCTATGGCTGCAGACGAGACCGCAATCATCTGGGTACGTTATCGATCGCAGGGAGACACCGCCCTCCCGATCAAGATCGAGACCGAGTCGTCATTTTTGAACGTCACGCACGCCAATACGGCAAAGTATTTCATCTTCTATGCTGTGATCATTGTGTTCTTGAGCATGAGTGTGATCGCCTTCGCCCAGCATCGCAGTTTTAAGTTTCTGGCCTATTTTTTATACGCATCTTCCGTTCTGGTTTATGTCATGCACCGTGATGGATTTACGTTTCAGTATTTCTGGCCCAACGCACCGGAGTTCAACAATTTTGCAAGCCTACCACTCGCGAGTGGCATCACATTTTTCGCGGCTCTGTTTACGCGCACCTATCTCGAAACCAAACAAAAATATCCGGTCGCAGACCTGATACTACAGATCATCATGGTCGCGGCTTTTCTGATCGTCGGTGCTGTTATCTTCGTGAATGAAAGTGATCTGAAACTCTATGCCTACTATTATGTGGCTCTGTCTTCCTTCACATTTTTAGCGATTGGCATAGGCGCCTGGTCGCGCGAGGGTCGACGGGTTCTATATTTCATACTCGGATGGTTCGGCATCGTTTTAAGTTCGGTCATCGTCACGGGTTACGCGCTTACGGGATATGATATCGCGCGCAGCACTACTCTCGATTTCATTCGCTTCGCGATGGTCTTTGATGCGTCCATGATGGGGATGGCAGTGTTGGATGGTATCAATATCATTCGCCGGGAAAGAGATGCGTCGCTCCGAGAGAAAGTGGATGTTTTACAAACTAATATCGGCCTGCAGGATCGACTACAAGCGCTAGAAACGCGCTACGCGGATGTCCAACAAATGGCTTACGATCGTGGTCGTGTTCTAGCAGACGCGACGCATGACTTACGCCAGCCTTTGTTCTCTCTGCGTACGTCTATTCAGAACACGGTCTCGGCGAGCAAACCTTCGAAAGAAGGACTGGAGCAAATCAATAACAGCTTCACTTATCTCGAGAGCCTCGTTGATGAATATATGGCATCGGCACTTTCAGGAACCGAGAATGTTGCAAAGAAGCTATCTCCCACGCCTGGGGCAACCCCTTTGAAGCTCATTATCGAATCTGTCACTGAGATGTTTGCCGATGAAGCGCGATCGAAGAATATCGAGTTGCGGACAGTTGCCACAAGCAGAACCGTTGATGTCCCCGCTTTTGTCTTATTGCGAATGATGTCTAATCTCGTCTCGAATGCGGTGAAATATACGTCTTCAGGCAAAGTGCTTATTGGATGCCGATCACGTGATGGGCGGCCGAGTCTGGAGGTTTATGATACAGGCCCCGGGCTAACAGAGAGCGAAATCGATACGGTGCTGCAGCGCTATGCGAGAGGCGTTCATCAGAAGAGTAACTCGAACAATGCAGGCTTAGGCCTCAACATTGTTTCGGAACTAGCTGAGGCAAATGATATGGCATTGCAGATCGAGAGTACTCCAGGCAAAGGATCTGCGTTTCGTCTACGTTTTTTGCCTCCAACTCGTGGATGAAATCACTAGGACTGCATCAAAAAATGATCGATGGAACAGAACATCCTGCTGTATTCTCTGAATTCTTCTACCCCCTTCCTTTCACCGGTCCTCAGACTCAGATCCGAGGTTAGGTCTTTTCTGCGAGCAAAAGGAGACGTTAGCCGAATGTCTTAGCAGACCCCAGGCCGGCAGCTCGCGACCTGAGCTATTTTCACAACTAGACATTTTCCCTTGCTTAACTCGCAAAACCTATAGAAAGAGCCTCATCGACCTTTCGCCGGACTATCAGGCTCCGAAGGCGCGCCTTTAAGGCCTCGCTGACGCAACTTAGACAACTCCCAAAAAAGCATCGACGTTTCGCTCGCAATTCTGCGTGCGATAATCTCTAATGGAGTTCTCTATGACCCCAGGTACCGTAAAATTCTTCAACGACCAAAAAGGCTTTGGTTTCATTCAGCCGGACAATGGCGGCCCAGACATGTTCGTGCATGTCAGCGCACTTGAACGCTGTGGAATGCGCTCACTCAGCGAAGGCCAAAAAGTCACGTTCACGACGGCTGTTGACGAACGCAAAGACAAAGAAGCTGTCGACATGATCGCTGAAGCCTAAATTTCGATTCGAGCCGCCTGCGTGTGCACACGTGGTCGGCTCGAATTACTTTTTTCGAAGGGAACCGGACGACGTAACCGCAGTCGTCATTGCTTTTACGGCGGCTCGCCCCCATTTCTAATCCACTTATAGTGTCCTCTTGGTCAGATCGCATCCAGATATCGTGATCCGACAAACGCAGTTTTGAGGATGAAGTCCAAGTTTAACTCGGGTTTTGGTTGGTGTCCTTTATCCAGGCCACCGATTGCTCCTGCAGAATGGTCCGGCGCGTGAGCCTGACCTGAGGAGTGTTTTTATGGTTCGCCGCGTCCACAAAAAGGTGATCAACTTTCAGTTTCCATTTGCGATCGACGAGAATCTCAAAGTGTTTCCTCAAGGCGAATACACGATTGAAACAGAAGAAGAATCTATACCCGGTTCGTCGATCGTCCATTTTCGACATGTGGAGACGGTGCTCGTTGTCATGCCTCCTAAAGGCAAATCTGGCCCCACGCACTTCTGGGCGGTCGATCCTGAGTCACTCGATGAAGCGATCGCGAAAGATGCTGACCAATGCCTTGAGGAAAAACGCCGAAGCCGACTGGTCGATCCCGACCCCAAAACCTAGTCAAAGAATGAGTAAGATATGCTAACTGTTTTCAGAATTTTGGGTGCGCTCGGGGCGTGCATCGCAGCTGCGCTCATAGTGTCGTCCGCAAGCGCTCAAGATACACCGCAACTCGTCATCCCAGATAATGCAAGTCCTCAATCTTTTGGAAAAGGCTGGTCATGCAATATCGGATTCCGTGAGTCCGATCAAACGTGCGAAACAATAATCGCGCCTCCAAATGCTTATGTAAACGACCAGGGTTTTGGTGATGGTTGGGAGTGTTTGCGCGGGTACGAGAAACAAAACGCGACATGCCGAAAAATCAAACTTCCCGCGAACGCCTATTTGAGGAGTAGTGGACGCAGCTGGGAGTGCAATCGCGGATTCGCTCGTATCAATCAGACTTGTCGCGAAATCGATTTGCCCGATAACGCTTATCTTTCGGGAAGCACCTATGGAGACGGATGGACCTGTATGCGTGGGTTCAAGAAAGCCAATGGCTCATGCTCTGAGATTTTGCTGCCCCCGAACGGGTATTTATCAGACCGGCCCTATGGTTCTGGCTGGGAATGCGTTCGTGGATATGTAGCACAAGGATCAGACTGCATTCAGGTGATCGTCCCGGACAATGCTCATCTTGCGGACGCTGGCGATAGCTGGAACTGCGACCCTACATTTGAGAAACAAATGAACGCTTGCGTGGCAGCGAACTAGCTCGCGTTCGAAAAACAAACAAAAAGAAACTCCTGCCGAGATGACACGTTCATTCTGTTTCGTGCGTCGAGTTCGGCCAAGGTACAAATGTCTTTCGACTACCTTGCCGGCTTATTTTTGTGGCCCGCAATTGATACACAATAGGGCGATAGTTTTAAGAGCTAGGCGCTGGTCCATTTTGCGAGCTAAACCAGACATTGGCTGAGCAACTTAAGTCGCTCTTGGGAGAACGCTGAGTATGTTTCCGGTATGCGCCCAGACGAGACCTCTGCGGGCATCGCGCGCAAGACGGTTTTGATCCAATTCAAATGGTAGTCTTATTCCTATCTAAACTGCTCCGTAAGACGCTATCCGGATAAACGGATAGGTTATGATCATCCATGGATAAGTTTCTCAACGCGATCTCGGCAGTTTTGGACGCGATCGGAACTGTTTTGATGGCAGTCATCGTTATTGGGGGTTCTTTGCTCGGTGGGTGTGTGGCGTGGTTCATACTCGGCGTGATGGAAGTAAGTTTGTGGACACGTATAGGCGGAACGCTTGCTGCGGGATTTGTCTCGGGTTTCCTGTCGTGGGTTTTCATAAACATCGCAGCGTTCATCGATTTGGATTAACGGTCGGCGAATATCGTTCGGGTGCTATAAACCAACGTAATAGTTTGGGTGAGCTACGTCTTTATTCGGACCAGGATTGAAACAGGCTGCATGTCGCAAGCTCGACCTGCATCGGCCGCTTGGCGAGCAAAAGCGGACGTAAGCTTAGAGGCCGCGATAGCTCGTAAACGTTCGCCTGCTGATCTCTTCCGTCGCGGTTGGAGAACTAATCG
>ERZ1740062.418-NODE-418-length-24229-cov-6.992761_pt1 | contig 24229 bp, 19 predicted proteins | sample MGYA00581741_ERZ1740062 | MGnify/ENA primary metagenome ERZ1740062 (study PRJEB43018, sample SAMN04849747) | marine metagenome | isolation source: floating plastic debris | place: Pacific Ocean | collected 2008-09-01 | study: EMG produced TPA metagenomics assembly...
TTCTGCACAATCTGCCCTCGGGGTACGACCCCGAGCAGTTCGCACTGCACCCGAACGATCGCTATCTCTATATCGCCAACGAAGACGACGCGATCACAACCGTTGTCGATACCCAGACGCGCACCGTCATCGCCCAGATCGATGTCGGGATCGAACCCGAAGGCATGGCCGTGAGCCCTGATGGCAAGATCGCGATCACGACCTCCGAGACGACGAACATGGCGCACTGGATCGATACGGAAGCGCAGCAGATCTTCCACAACTCCCTGGTCGATCAGCGCCCGCGCCACGCCGAATTCTCGAAGGACGGCGGGACGCTTTGGGTGTCCTCCGAGATCGGCGGGACGGTCGCGGTCTTTGACACCGCCGATCAGTCCGAACTGGCCAAGATCGACTTTGAGATCCCGGGCGTTACGCCAGAGCGCCTGCAACCGGTCGGCATTCGGATCACGGCGGATGGCAAGCGCGCATTCGTGGCGCTCGGCCCGTCGAATCACGTGGCCGTCGTGAATGGCGAGACCTATGAGGTCGAGGATTATCTGCTTGTCGGCCGCCGTGTCTGGCACTTGGAACTGACATCGGACGAGAAGCTTCTGTTCACGACGAATGGTCTTTCGAACGATGTGACAGTGATCGATGTCGAAGCACTGAAACCAATCAAGTCAATCCCGGTCGGCGAACAGCCCTGGGGGGCCGTCTACAGACCATGATTTGGCGGCAGGCCGGGCGATGTGATATGGCTCCGCCAACGATGATGGAGAAGCCCATGCTCAGATCCTTTGCCGTGCTCTGTCTTCTGGTAACACCTGTGCTGGCAGATGACGATCTGGGCGAGCTGAACCCCGAAGAACTGACGTTGAAGTCTTATGTTCAGCGAGCGGCCGAGGGCAAAGCCGACATTGTCACCTGCATGCAGGGCTATTTCGCCACGAAGTCGGGCAAGCATGATTGGGCCAATACGATCTTCGAGACCTGCACCGAGCAGGGCTATGTCGCGTCGATGCACTGGCGCAGCTACATGGCGCATAACGGGCTGGGTCGGCCGGAAGATGCAGCGGAAGCCGCGATGTGGGACCGGCGTGCGGCCGAGACGGGCGATGCGATCGGGCAGTTCAATTACGGGCTCGACCTGCTGCGCGGGCACGGTGTCGCGCGCGACCCGATCCGGGGACGGCAATGGGTGGACCGTGCGGCAGCACAAGGTCTCGATACTGCGCAGGAATTGCAGTCCTCCGGGTACGACCCTGAAAGCGTGACACCCGATGCCGACCGCTGGAAATACGATGCCGACGGCAAGGTGTTCTGACACTTGCGAGGATTTCTGCTGGCAGCACTCCTGTTGGGTGTTTCAGCCTGTCTGACGCTCCCCGCAATCGCGGCATCCTCGGACAAACACCGCGCACTGCGTCCGGATCTGTTCGACCCAGAGACCGGGCTGAGGATCGCGCGCCAGCGTGCGCCGACACCTGATGACGTGCCCGGCGCGCGGCGCTTGTCGGCATCGGGAGTCCGGACCCTGATCGACGCGGGCGCCGTGCTTCTGGACGTCGGCGCCGCCCTGCAGTCGCGCTATGACGAGTTGGATGGCACCTGGCTGGTGCGCGGCGACCATATGAGCCTGCCCGGCGCTGTCTGGCTGCCCGAGACAGGGCGCGGAACCCTGTCGCCCGAAATGCGGCACTACCTGTCCAGTCATCTCGCCAGGTTGACGGCGGGCGATCGTGGGAAAGACATCGTCGTCTTCTGCATCGCCGACTGCTGGATGAGCTGGAACGCCGTGCAGCGGATCACGGCGCTGGGCTATCGCAATGTGCACTGGTTCCGCGAGGGCATCGATGGCTGGCTGGATGCCGGATGGGAGTTACAGCCCACTGCACCAGTGCCGGTCACGGTCGACTAACGGGTCAGGTCAGCACCGTTCCTGCCGCCACTGGGAACCCGCGCAACAGATCTTCGGCCCGCGCGGCGGCCTTGCCAGCCCTTTGAAGCTGGGTCAGGTGCACGGCACCCGATCCGCAAGCAATCAACAACGCGTCGTCGAGCACCGTCCCCGGCGCACCCTCTCCGTCCTTGATCGCAGAGATGAGAATTTTCACCCGCTCGCCTGCGACCTCGCACCATGCACCGGGGAACGGCGAGAGGCCACGGATCAGCCGGTCGACCTCGTTGGCGGGCCTCGTCCAGTCGATCCGAGCCTCCGCCTTGTCGATCTTGGCGGCGTAAGTGACACCCTCTTCTGGCTGAACGCGCGCGGCGATCCTGCCGTCGTCGAGCGCTGCCAAGGTCGAGACCACCAGCGGCGCGCCGATCCCGGCCAACCGGTCGTGCAACGTGCCAGCCGTATCATCTGCATCGATTGGCACGCGCGCCTCGGCCAGCACGGGACCGGTGTCTAGGCCCGCTTCCATCTGCATCACGGCGACGCCCGTCTCGGCATCGCCGGCCATGATCGCGCGCTGAATCGGTGCCGCCCCGCGCCAGCGCGGCAACAGCGAGGCATGCAGGTTCAGACATCCAAGGCGCGGCGCATCCAGGGCGCGCTGTGGCAGGATCTGACCGTAAGCCACGACAATGGCGGCATCGAGCGCGAGCGCTTCGAAACCCTGGAGCACTGCATCATCGCGAAAACTTTCAGGCGTCTCGACCTCGATCCCGGCGGCCTCTGCCGCCGCATGCACCGGAGAGGGTCTGAGCGTCTTGCCCCGCCCTGCCCGGCGCGGCGGCTGGGAGTAGACGCGCACCACGTCATGCCCGGCCTCGACCAGCGCCTGCAACACCGGCACGGCAAACTCCGGTGTACCCATGAATGCAAGCCTCATCCGCGCGCGGCCTTCTTCGCGCGCTTCTTCTGCGCCTGCAGCAGCCGTTGGCGTTTCAAAGAACTGAGGTTGTCGAAGAACATGCGCCCGTTCAGGTGATCGATCTGGTGCTGGACGCTTGTTGCCCATAGGCCTTCGAACTTGCGCACCTGCTCAGCGCCGGCCTCGTCAAGGAACCGCACCTCAACCTCCGCCGGGCGTTCGATCGATGCCGATGCACCCGGCAGGTTGGGCGATGCCTCGTCAAATGCGTTCGTCGCGTCGGACGACCAGAGGATTTCAGGGTTCGCCAGCCGGATCGCCTGATCGCGCGAATCCGAACAATCCAGAACGGCCAGCCGCAGCCCGATCCCCAGTTGCGGCGCCGCCAGGCCGACCCCTGGCATCGCGTACATCGCGCGCAGCATCTCGTCCCAGATTGCCCGCACCTGGTCGGTCACCCCATCTACGGGGTCGGCCACGGTCCGCAGCACCGGGGCAGGATACGGAACGAAGGGGCGGTGATCGGCCATGCTCAGGCCCGCGCACGCTCGCGCTTCAACTTCTTCATCTTCGAGGTGATCATCGACCGGCGCATCGGGCTCAGGTAATCGATGAACAGCTTGCCGTTCAGGTGGTCGATTTCGTGCTGCACGCAGGTCGACCAGATCCCCGAGAAGTCGCGTTCATGCTCGTTGCCATCGACATCCATGAAGCGCACGCTGACATCGGACGGGCGCGTCACATTCGCGAAAATGTCCGGGATCGACAGACAGCCTTCCTCGTATTCTTCCTGCGTATCGCTCGAGGCGATGACGTCCGGGTTGATCAGCACCATCGGCTCAGGCGTCTCGCCGCCGTCGCGTTTGGCGCAGTCCATCACCAGCAGGCGGGCGTTCACGCCGATCTGCGGCGCTGCCAGGCCAATTCCGGGCGCATTGTACATGGTCTCCAGCATGTCATCGGCCAGCGCACGGATCTGATCCGTCACGTCTGGCACCACGTCACACACCTTCTTCAGGCGCGGGTCAGGATGAAGTATGATCGGTCGCAGCATGGCCGCACGCGATAGGATAAAGCGCCAGAGAGGTCAACACGCCGGGGCACCCTGATCAGGCCGCAACGTCGCGCGACAAGGCCGCGATCCTTGGATGGCTCGGGAAGCGTTCTCCGGCGATGCGGGCGACCTCGGCGGCGAGGTCCGTGTTTCCGTCATCGCGCAGCAATCCGACCAGGCGCATGAAGACGCGGCCCGTCGCACGCTGCCACTCGACCAGCTTCATCAGTTCGGCCGCCGCCTCGGCACCGTGTCCGGATTGCTCGAGCAGATCGGCCTCCAGCAGCGCGAAGTCCGGCTCTTGCCGTGCCAGGTCACGCGCCTTGCGCACAACGTCCAGCGCGCGGTCCTGTTCACCAGCGAATCGCAAGGCTTGCGCATAGTGATAGGGGATGACCGGAAAGCCGATTTCGGCTGCATCGGCGATTTCCAGATTGGCGAGAGCCTCGTCACGCGACCGCGCGCGCAGTTGAACCATACCGGCCCGGGCGCGCAGCATCGGCGCGTCAGGTGATGCCTCGATCGCCCGCCCCGCCATGGCGGCAGCGTCGCGCATGTCGCGGCGGATCCAGTGAACCTGGCTGAGCCGATGCCAGACCTGCCAATCCTGCGGTGCACTTTCGGCAAGCGGGAGCAGTTGGTCTAGCGCGTCTTGGGTGTCACCGCGCCACGCGGCAATCATCGCCTGTGCGCCACTCACCTCGCGCATGATGTCCTTATCGCCCTCGACACGCGCCAGCTGCTTCTCGAACTGATCAACAGCACCCGTTCTGACGGCAGCCGCAGGAGAGACCGAGCGCAGCAATGGCCCCCATTCCAGAACCGCTGCATCAAGGCGGCCCACCGCCGGAGGAAGCGCGAGGCCTGCGATCCCATCGAGCCCGGGCAGATCCTGCGCCAGCGTCTTGGCCGGGCCACGCCGCAGGTCCAGCGCGATCTGCAAGGACGTCAGCGGCAGAAAGTTCGAGCTGTTCAGCCAACCCTGAGACAGCATCAGCGGGATCACCGACCGCGCGAGGCCGCTGGACGATCCATGCCAGAACGCGTTTGCCATGTGGTGCAGGCCACGCGCGCGGTCCCCGGTCAGTATGCGCGCGTGACCGTGCAGGATTTCGGCATCGACGAGATCCTTCATGTGCACGACATTGCGTTGGTGCATCAATTCGGCGGTGCGGATCGCACCATTGGGGTCGCCGTTCTCGAGTTGATACCGAAGCGTCCTGGGGTAGACGAACGAGATGTTGAGCCCGCGCTCAATCTGGTCACCGAACACGCGCGCGGCGTCCTCCCACCGTCCGGCGCGTTCGAACCAGGCGCCCGCATGGGCCAGCGATTGGCCGATATCACCATCGCCCGGAAAGCTGCCGGGCCGGGTTTCGATCCGATCGATCAGAGCCTCGTGCGCACGCGCTTGCTGATCCTTGCCCAGGGCCTCGGTCACCGGCAGTTTCTCGGACCCGAACAGGTCGGCCGCCGTGGACGAAAAGGCACTTCGTTGCGGCGCGATGATCGGCGAGCACCGGGCCATCGCATAAAGCTCGACCAGATCGCGCTGCGCCTCGGTCAGCCCGTCGGTGTCAATGACGTCGCTGACGATCCTGAGGGCCGGGAACATGCTGCGGTAGTGTTCGATCGTATGAGCGTCATCCGAGAACAACACCACACCGCCAGAGGTTTCGAGCTGGTCGCGCATATGCGTCTCGTAGAATTCGTCCGGCACCATCTTGTGCGGCCACGCCTTGTTCATGGCCTTCAAATCGCCCGTCAGATCGCCGCGCCGGATGTGATACGCCGCATGTCCGGCAAGCCCGTTGTCCAGCGCCCGCATCGCCGCGCCGACCGGTGCGGAAAAGCCGATCCGCCGGAGTTGTCTGCGAAAATCGCCGGTGATCCCGGGGATCTGCTCCCCTTTCAACGCGATCACGCCGAACGCGTTGCCGACGATCAGATCGGTGCCCCCGCGCAACACAGAAGACACCTGCTGGGCCGTTCCGCACGCGCCCGCCTTCAAGTTGTCTGCCTTTGCTCGAATGCTGCGCCAGCCTGCGGGTTTGATGAAGTAACGCTCGACAAAGCCGGTATCGAACAGCTCTGTCGGGTCGTTGAACACATCGCCGACGCCCGTCGTCTCGATCCAGGCGCAAGCAAAATCCGCCTCGGCCACCTCGGCGATGCGCATTGCGTTCATCAGGCTGACCAGCCGGGCCCCCAGGCGATCGGCCCGGTAGGCAATGATTCGGCCCGAGGTCATGGCGGCAAGCGCTCGTCAGCCCGCGATCGACCGGTGAATGTACCAGTCGTCGAACCGCGTGTACTCCGGGAAGCGGCGGACATAGCCCTTGGCCGTCATCAGGTCGTAGATCTGGGCGCGCAGCGGTGTGAAATTGTGCTCGACCGTGAACAGTTTCACCTGGCGCTTATCGAAATCGAAGGCCGACAGAATCTCGAGTTCCGAACCTTCGGTGTCGACGGACATGTATTCGATCTCGTCCGGCGCGCCGTGTTCGTCGAGCAGATCGTTCAACGAGATCGTCTCGACCGGGTGCTCCTTGGGGTTGGCCCGCATCGATTCCTCGTTGTGATCGTCCGGGTTGATCGCCTCGAGCCGGGAGAACATGGCCTTTTCGGTGCAGAGGAATTTCATCGTCTCGCCCGACCGCGAGTAGACGCATTTGTGGCTGATATGGCAGCCGCGCTCGCGCGCCAGACGTTCGTGGTACTCCGGGTTCGGCTCGGCGACGATGCCCGTCCAGCCATACTGATGCTCGAGCACATGGCTGTTCGACATGGTGATGCCGTTGGTCGCGCCGAACTCGACGAAGTAGCCGCCTTCCTTGCCGTCCAACTCATAGAGCGCCCAAAGGTCCTGAAACAGTTGCCCCTGCGCGGGCTTCACGCGCGGGATCGCGAACTCGAAGAACCCCTCGAGCGTGCGCGTCGCCGGATCCCAGTCGGGCGCGCGCTGTTGCTTGCGGTGCATCAGCAGCACGTTCAGCATATGCGAGGACCGGTCCGAGAGCTTCTTTTCGATCCCAAGTTCACGCATCGCCTTGACGATACGGTTTTCCTTCACAGGCGCTTGCTCGTTCATCGCAATCCCTTCCTGGGTTGTCGCGTATCAGGCTGCTTGCCGCACACCGCCAGTCCGCTGGAACCAGTCATACATCTTCTCCAGCCCGGCACGGATATCGGTCTTCGGACGCCAGCCCATCGCGTGCAGCGTCGCGTTGTCCATGATCTTGCGCGGTGTACCATCGGGCCTCGAGCTGTCCCAGACGATCTGACCGGAATACCCCGTAACCTCGGCCATCATCTCGGTCAGATCGCGGATCGAGATCTCCTGGCTCGAGCCGGCATTCACCATGCCGCCATCCGTGTGGTTGCGCATCAGGAACAGGCACGCATCTGCCAGATCATCCGCGTCGACCAATTCGCGCATGGGCGAACCCGTGCCCCAGGCAACAACTTCAGGCGCATTCGACAGCCGCGCTTCGTGGAACCGGCGCATCAGGCCCGCGACGACGTGCGACGAGGCCGGATCGAAATTGTCACCGACCCCGTAGACGTTCGAGGGCATCACGGTGAAGGCATCGAACCCGTGCTGGCGGCGATAGGCATCGCACATGGTCTTCCCTGCGATCTTCGCGACCGCGTAGGGCAGGTTCGTCGGCTCAAGCTCGCCGGTCAGCAGCGCATCCTCGCGGATCGGTTGTTCGGCATGCTTCGGATAGATGCAGGACGAGCCGAGGAACAGCAGCTTGGTGGCATCATTCCGGTAGGCCGCATCGATCACATGGGTCTGGATCAGCAGGTTCTCCAGGATGAAGTCGGCGCCCAAAGTGTCATTGGCCAGAATGCCCCCGACACGCGCGGCGGCCAGAAAGACGTAATCGGGGCGCTCCTTGGCGAAGAATGCATCGACCGCGTCGCGCCGCGTCAGATCCAGCTCCGACCGGGTGCGCGTCACGACGTTGGAATGGCCCGCCGACGTCACGGCTCGCAGGATGGCCGAGCCGACCATGCCCCGGTGTCCCGCCACGTAGATCTTCGCGTTCTGGTCCATCACGTGATCCTATCCATGTGCTGTCACCAGACCTTCGACCTCGGAGATCTCGATTGGTGGGATCTCGGGCAGGTCCGGGTTCTGCGCGACCAGCAAGCCATCGGCCGAGGCGCTGCCGCCAACCCCGTGCTCGGCCAGAAGACGATACCCCGCATCCGTGAGGATCTCGCGACAGGCCGGGTGCCGACGCCCATGGGTCGAGATAAAAAGCCAGTCGATCCGGCGCTGCGCCAGAACCTCGCGCGCGCCGTCCAGCATCTCTTCCTCGTGGCCCTGGATGTCCGAATGCAGCAGGCCGATCCGGTCCAACCCTTTGAGGTCCATGAACTCCGGGATGGTGAACCGTGGCAGTTCGCCAACGCGCTGTTCCTGGATCTTCTTCTTCTGCTCCGGATACGACCCGACATAGCCGATGGTGAAATCGGCGCTCAACCCGTTGATTTCGAAGTTCGTCCGCGCGGTCTGCATCTGTCTTGGGTGCGGTTCGACCAGGAAATTCCGGGCCTCGGGCACCGCCTTGGCAAACCACATCGAGTAATAACCCCAGTAGCAGCCCAGTTCGATCATCGCCGAGCCGGGTGCTACATGCGGCAGGATCGAGTGAAAGACCCATTCCTCCTGCGGTTCATGCACGCCGTACAGGCGCTTGATGATCTCGTTGACCCAGTTGCCGTAGTAGCGCCCGTAAAGCACCTTGAGCCCGTTGTGCATGATCTGCACCGCGTAGCCGCTGTCATCGACCCGGCACTCCCCCGCATCGTCCACGCGCGGCACGGGATCGCAATCGCGGCACGCCGCGGTGATGTCGATACGGCGGGTCAGGACATCAAGCTTCACAGGCTTGACGTAGTCCTGCCAGGCTTTGCCCATCATCTCGATGTAATAGCTTTCCTTGGCCATCGTCCGGTTCGCTTCCCGTGCCTACATCAACTCATTATCGGGGTGTTCGTCCCGATGCGCCAGATACCATTCTGCGGTCCGGCGCAGGCCGTCCTCTAACCCGACCGCCGGATCGTACCCCAGCGCACGCATCTTGGAGATGTCCGGGCACCGGCGCGGCGTTCCGCCCGCGACGGCCGGGCCCGGCACGATCTCCAGATCGATATCGCAGACCTGCCCGGTCAGTGCGACCAGATCGCGGATCGAGACCTCGTCGTCATTCCCGATGTGGTAGACCTCGCGGTGTGCACCCTTGGCATGCATCAGGACAATCCCGTCGACGACATCATCGACATAAGCGAAGGCCCGCGTTTCCGTGCCATCCGACTGAATCTCGAACCGCGTCGTTGCAGCCTCACGCGCATCCAAAGCACGCAGGATGAACTGCGGCATGACGTGCTTCCAGCCCATGTTCGGACCATACACGTTGTGCGGTCGGAAGACCTGGACCTTGCGGAAATGCTCCTGCCCGTAGTTGAAGGCAATCAATTCGCTGACGATCTTTGAGCCGCCGTAGGAGTATCGCGGGTTCAGGCTGTCTGGCAGCATAAGAGGCACATCTTCGTTCGTCGGAACGCTCGGCGGTTCTTGATAAACCTCGGCCGACGAGGCGACGACCAGGTCCGGCACGTCCGCTTTCTGACCGGCCTCGACCACCGCCAACGCCCCGCGCAGGCCAACATCCAGAACCAGTTCGGGCCGGGTGTAGAAATTCTCGGTCCCGTTGATCGCGGCGAGGTGGAAGACAACCTCGGCCCCTTTAAACGCGCGCGTCACAGCGTCGACATCGCGAACATCGCAGGTGTGAAGCTCGACGTCGTCGGCGACATCCGCGAAACGGGACTGGTCCCCGCGCAGCATGTTGTCGACGCAGACAACCTGCCAGCCCGCGTGCACGAGCTTGCGCACTAGGTAGGCGCCGATGAACCCGCCACCGCCGGTGACCACGCAACGCGCCATCAGCGCCCTCCCCCGGCCTGAGCCGTCCCGGTATTCCCGACGGCCAGGTAATTCGGCCCCAGTTCGTACGGCCTGAGATCCGAGAAATGGTTCCAGTAGTCGTAGATGAAGCCGGTCTCCGCCATCACCCGCAGCATCTGGCGCGGGCGCCACGACGCAAATTCCGGATGGTTGTTGGCGATGATCGCGACATCCGCACCGCCGATCGCGTCTTCGATAAAGCTCGCGATCTTGCACCCCGGTGCGGCCGCGGTCAGTTGCTCGACCCCGCACACCGGATCGAACACCCGGATTTCCGCCTGGGGAGCCTGCTGGCGCAGCGCTTCCAGCACCTGCAAGGACATCGCGCCGCGCAGGTCATCGGTCGCGGGAACACCCTTGAAGGCCATGCCCAGCAAGGCGATCTCAGGCACGTCCCGCGAGCGTTTGGCGTGTTCAGCAAGGATGAACGCGACGGTCTCCTCGGGCTGTCGTTCGTTCACCCGCCGCGCCGATGTCGTGATGTCCAGCTCGACGCCGACATCGCGCAACGACTGCGCCAGTATGTGCGGATCCTTCTCGAGGCACGGTCCGCCGACCAGGCCCGGCAACGCGACATTGGTGCGCGGATAGCCCAGCTTGCCGCCGGGAATGACCTCCATCGCGTTGACGCCGTATGCATCGCAGATCCGCGCCACTTCGTTGGCGAAGCCGAACTGGACGTCGCGAAAAGTGTTGTCGACCAGCTTGATGATTTCGGCCGTCTCGAGCGACGAGACCTGAACGGCCGTCGGCGTCAGCTTGTAGAAGAAATGCGCGGCACGCTCGCGCACGGCATCCGTATCCGCGCCGACGATCTGCGGAAGACGGCGCAGTTCGTGCATCGCCCGGCCCTCCAGCGTGCGTTCCGGGCACATCGCGATGCCAAAGGACTTGCCCGACGCTTGAAGGATCGGGGCAACGATATTCCGCGCGGTTCCGATCTTCACCGTCGAGCGCAGGATCACCAACGCACCGTCCGGCATGTTCTCGGCGACTTCACGGGTCGCGGATTCGATGAAATCGACCCGCGCCCTGCCATCGGGCGCGAGCGGCGTCCCGACCGTGATGACGTAGATATCGGCGTTCTCCGCGCTGAATGCAGGGGCCGCTGTCAGAGCGCCAGTTTCGACAGCGTGGGCGAGCATCTCGGGCAATCCGGTCTCGGAGAAATGCGGCATGCCCTTGTTCGTCATATCGACGACCTCGGCCCGGCGCTCGACCCCGAGCACGCGAAATCCGGTGTCCGCCAAGGCGGTTGCAAGTGTCAGCCCGACATAGCCGAGACCGACCACAGCAACATCAAACCCCATCGCACGTCCTTTCTGGCGGCATGTTCGGTCACGCGGCGCTGTTCGGCACCTTTACCGGCATAGGGTACAAATCTGTCCGGGAGGTAAACCCCAATATCGGCGATAACGCTGCACGATCGCGATTTCCAGACGCACAGGCGTCGCGCCCCGGGTTCGATACGATCTGGCGTCGCAGGGGGGAAGCTAAATTTAACCATACCGAAACGCTTCCCCACGACCTTTGCAGTTCTGGATCCAAAGCGCCTCGCGAGGCACTCAACCGTAACGGGGAGACAGACGTGCTGCTTCAAATCCTCTACACAAGCGATGCGACGGAGCAGTTTCGGGCGTCCAGCCTGGCGGACATTCTTCGCGTGTCCCGGAAGAACAATCAGATGAGCAACATCACCGGTGTCCTGCTTCATGTCGACGGCCACTTCCTGCAGGTTCTCGAAGGACCGGAAGATCATGTGCGTCAGCGTTATGAAACAATCAGCCGTGACAACCGGCACCGGAACTGCTGCGTCGTGCATCAGCAGGCGCTGGACAAGCGCACCTTCCCGAACTGGTCGATGGGCAGCCGCGATGTGAACGCTCTGTCCACCAGCGGGTTGGCCATCCGCGCGCTTCGGTCGGCGAAGGACATTACCTCAGTCGGGCGGAACAAGTCCGAAATCCTCCAGCTCTGGCTCGAGGCATTCAGTGAAGCGCATCTCGACGGCAACGAAACGCTCGAAGTTGCGAGTGCCGCGCTGGTGCACGAACTTCAGTAGGCCGCGCTGCGCTGCGTGGCCAAGTCCGCTAGCAGGTCAGGATGATCTTCGGGGGGGCATTGCCGTCATGGATGTCCTGGAAGCTGCGGGCCCCGGCATCCAGATCGCGAAGCTCGGTCCAGCCGTCGCGCGAAACTTCGCCCTTGTGAAGCAGGTCCAGACCCGCAGCGAAGTCGGCTTTGGTATAGCAATAGGTGCCGAGGAACAGGATTTCCTGCAAGGTGATGCAGCGCGTGTCCAAACCATCCGCGCTGTCCTGCAACCCGGTGTGCACGATCGTGCCGCCCGCGCGGACCAGAGCCGATGCCGCAGCGCGCGTGCGCCCGGACCCAACCGCGTCGAAAACCATGTCCACGCTCTCTAGCGCCGGGCCATCGGACCCGGTCGGATCATAGACCCGCGCGTCGATCACCTGCTCCAGCGCCGCGCGCCGGACCGGATTGGTCTCGGCAATCCAGAGCGTTCCAGCGCCGCGATGGCGATAAACAAAGGCCGCCAGAAGCCCGATCGCCCCGCCACCCAGAACGACGACCTCGTCGGCGGGACCGGCATGGCGTTCGTAACCGATCCGCACCGCATGCACGCAAACCGCCAGCGGCTCGGCCAGCACCGCCTGCTCAAAGGCCAGGTCATCCGGCAGCACCGTCAGGTTGGCCGTGTCGATTGCAACGTGCTCGGCATAGGCGCCGGGCACCTTCAACCCGATCAGAGCGCGCTCTGGACAGAGATGCTCGTTGCCCGACGTGCATGCCCAGCAGACACCGCAGGTCAGCAGCGGGTTGATCGCGACGCGCTTGCCCGCGTGCGGGCCGTCTTCGGCAATTCCGACCGCCTCGTGCCCCAGGATCAGCGGTGGCACGCGGCGCGGATCGTGCCCGTGCCAGGCATGCATGTCCGACCCGCAGATGCCGGAATGCGAGACCCGGATGACCGACTGGTCCGGCCCGGCGACGGGCACGGGCGTATCGCGCATCTCCATCTCCATCGTGCCGGTGTAGTACAAGGCGCGCATGGCTGCTCCCCTCCCGTCCTGTTTTGCGCTGTTTCGCGGCTGACGGGACGGAACACAAGGGCGAAGGGCATGGAAACATCCATCACCGATGCGTCAAGCACTGTCACATCGCTTGCGTTGCGCGTACCGGTGCGTAGGTAGCCAGCGCAGATCGAAGACGGAGGTTACCAATGCTCACCTGGATTGCACGGCTGTTCGCGCTGGGCGCGCTGGCCGTTCTGATCAGCGACGGGCTTGCAGCGCTTTCAGGCAGCGGCTTCCGGCTGACGGCGCTAGGCGAGTGGTGGTTCTGGGCCCACAAGGACAGCCTGCAGGTCCTGCAACCGGCGATCGAGCGTCACGTCGAGCCATTGCTGCCATTCAGGGTTTGGGATCCCGGCGTTCAGACCTTGCTGGAATGGCCCTTCGCCGCCGAATTGGGCGTTCTGGCGGCAATCGCATGGGTCGCCGCCAGAGTGTTTCGGTAGCTCGTTCGATCAGAAGACGAAGGCATCTTCGTCGATATCGCTCGCCGTAATCCCCCGCAGAAGGATGCTGTCACCGGCAACCGTCGAGACCAGCGCGCCATCGGCGGTATCCGTGATGGTCAGATTGCTGATGCTCGACACCCCGACATAGCTCGAGAAGTCGATCCGGTCGTTCGCGAAGTCCGTGATCTCGTCCGCGCCGTCGCCCAACCGGTAGACAAAGGTGTCGAGACCTCCGCCGCCGGACAGGACATCGTTGCCGGCCCCGCCCTCCAAAGTCTGCGAACCGCTGCCCCCGTCCAGCGTGTCGTCGAACTCGGTGGCGATCAGTGACTCAATCCCTGCAATGGCGTTGCTTGCGGCAGCACCGTCGCCAATGCCGAACACACCGCTTCCCAGATCGACGGTTATGCTTGCGTCAACTCCGGAGAAGTCGACTGTATCGAAACCCGCACCGCCGTCGATGCTGTTGTTGGTGACAATCAGCTCGAGCGTATCGAGGCTGGTCAGATCGAAAATGATCTCGATCAGGTCGTCGCCCTCACCACCATCAATCGTGTTCCCATCAACCTCGACCCGAACCGCGCCTGCGGCACCGTCTGCACCGTTCGCGCCATCTACTCCGGCGGTCTGATGGATCGTGTAGGTTTCGGTCTCCTCGGGTGTGAGCGTGGCATCAAGCCCGCCCGAGCCGCCGTCAGCACCCAGAACAACGTCCGGCGTCGCGACGATGACCTCAAGCAGCAGTTCGTCGTTGCCTTCGCCACCGGACAACAGGTTATCGCGGACGACGACATCCGCGTCACCGTTGTCACCGGCATCTCCACCATCACCGGCGATACCGACCAGCTCATAGACCTCGCCTTCATAGGTCGCAGGCGCGAACAGGCCATTGTCGATCAACGTCGTGTCCAGGAACTGCGCCTTGCCACCATCGCGGCCGATCCCGCCACCACCGCCCTGGCCCGCTTCAACCTCGACGATCAGACGAATGTCATCCTCGCCTTGGCCACCGAGCAACTGGTTGCCGATTGCTTCGGCCCTAGCGTCTCCGCCGTCACCACCGCGCGCACCGTCGCCGGCCCGGGTTGTATTGACATGGTCGCCGCCTAGCGGCCGATCGTTTCCGCTGACACCGGCCTGACCGCCATTACCGCCATTGCCGCCGTCGCCTCCGGTTGCCACAACCTCGACAACGATATCGTCATCATCCAGACCGCCATCGAAGACACCGTCTTGAACACGTGCGACAGCGTCGGCACCCGCACCGCCCGCGGCGCCGTCGCCGCCGTCGCCGCCGATCCGCACCGGGCCATCACCATAATCCGTGAACACCTCGCTGCCATCAAACCTGCGCAGCAAATGCGTTCCCAACGGACTGCCGTCACCACCAGTTCCGCCGTCACCGCCCTTGCCGCTGCGGCCAGCCCGAGCTTCGACCTCGATGTTCAGGTCATCATCGAACTCGCCGCCATTCAGCGAAGCTCCGGTCAGAATTGCCGTGGCATCACCACCGGCGCCGCCAACGTCGACTGCATTGGTTCCATCCGTACCGTTTGCATCGTCACCATCTTCACCGCTTTCACCGGACGAACTGCTCCGCCCGTTGCCGCCGCGTGCCAGAAGATCGATGCCGATCCGGTCGTTGTTGTCCAAGCCGCTGACAGACACATCCGCAATATCGATCACCGGGCTCCCGGCGTCCAGGTTGTCAGTCGACCCGTTCGTTCCGGTTTCGCGGAAAGTCAGGGTCTCGCGGATCGGATCTTTGCGTGAGGCCAGGACTGTCAGGTTCAACGTACCCGTCGTCTCGATCCCACCCGGGTCGCGAACGGTATAGGTGATCACCTCGATGTCCGAGGTATCCACCGCCATGTCATCAAAATCGCCGCTCGGGTCATAGAACAGCTCACCGTCGACGATGGTAATCTCGCCGCGCGCCGATGTGGCCGACACGAGTTCCAGATCGTCGCCGTCGATATCCGAGTCATTCCGCAGCACATCGACTTGGACCGTACTGTCACGGCGCACTTCGGCGAAGTCCTCGACGGTCACGGCGGCGTCGTTGACCGGCGTCACCTCGATCCGCATCCGCGCGGTGCCCTCAAGCCCCTCGTCGTCCGCGACCGTGTAACTGATCGTGACATTGCCATCGTAGTCGGCATTCGGCGTGAAGGTGACCGTGCCGTCCTCGTTCTCGGTCAACAGACCGTTGCGGACCAGACCGAACTCGACCACGCTCAGAGCATCACCGTCCAGATCGATATCATTGGCCAGGAAGTCGATCGTGACTGATCCGTCCTCGGCGACCGTCACGATGTCATCTTGGGGCTCGGGCGGACGGTTCAGCGGAGCGACATCGATTGTCACCGTGGCCATCGTCGAAACGGTGCCGTCGCTGACACTATAGGCGAAAGACGTTTCACCTTCGAAACCTTCATTCGCGATGAACGTGATCGTCCCGTCCGCGTTGATCGTCGCGGTGCCATCCGTCACGCCAGAAACCGACGTGACCTCCAGCACATCGCCATCGATGTCGACATCATTTGCCAGCACATCGATGGTGACCGGAGCTTGCGCTTCAGTCGAGGCGACATCATCCATGGCCACCATCCGATCGTTGATCGGCAGGATCTCGATCCGTGCGGTCGCTGTCGATTCCGTCTCGCCGTCGGTCATCGTGTACTGGAACGAAACAAAACCGTTGTCATCCGCCAGCGGCGTGTAGGTCACCGTGCCGTCTTCGTTCATCTCCAGCGTGCCGCGGTCGACCGTCCCCAGAGAGACCAGCGACAGCGTATCGCCGTCCACGTCCAGATCGTTGGCCAGTAGATCGAAGGTCACGGCCACGTCTTCGTCTGTCGTGAAGAGGTCATTCACCGCTTCGACCGGATCGTCGATGGGTACGACATCGATGATCACCGATGTGGTGTCCTCGGCAATGCCGTCTGTCACGGTGTACTGGAAGGTCACCCTGCCGTTGAAATCGGCGTCCGCGCGGAAGCTGTAGGTTCCGTCCGCGTTCTCGATGATCTCGCCGTTATCGACCGAGCTGAACGAGACGATCGAGAGCGCATCGCCATCCAAGTCGATGTCGTTGCTCAGCAGATCCAGAGAGACCGTCGTGTCCTCGTCCATCTCGATATGGTCAATGATCCCCATCACGGCGTCGTTGACCGGCGCGACATCAATCGTGACGGTCGCCGTGTCCGAAAACTCCCCGTCTGTCACGGTGTAATCGAACGTCACCGTGCCGTGGAAATTCTCGTCCGGCGTAAACGTGAAGGTGCCGTCCTCGTTCTGGCTCAGTGTTCCGTTCTCGACTGGCCCGACCTCGGTGATCGTCAGGGCATCGCCATCCGGATCCCGGTCGTTGCCCAGCAGATCCAGCACGATCGGTTGATCTTCCTGCGCCTGGATCTGGTCATCGACCGCGATCGGCGCTTCGTTGTCGGCGGCGACGACGACTGTCACCGTTGCGGTGTCAGTGCCGCCGTTGCCGTCCGAAATCGTGTAGGTGAACGTGTCCTCGCCAACAAACCCCGGCTCGGGCGTATAGGTGATCAGGCCGCCATCAGGCGCCTTGAACACCCGGACCGGATCGCTCTCCTGCACCTGGCGCAACGAGACATTGTCGATCACCGTTCCGATCGTGTCCTGCTTGCCCAGCGCGTAGATCTCGATCACCGCCGTGCCCGGGTCCAACTCGACGTCCAGCGTCAGGGTCTGGAAGCCCTGCTCGTTGGGCTTGATGACCTCGTGGACCGTTTCGCCATTGATGCGCACGCCGACGCCGTTGGTCCAGGCGTGCTTGCCGCGCATCGCGTAGTCGAGCGAGAACTGGTAGGTTCCAGCCTCCTCGATCTCGACTTCCTGCTGGAGCGTCGCATTCGAGTCGCGGCCGTGGCTGTCCAGCTCAACAACGGCGTTTCCTTTTGTATTGCCCGTGTTGTAGTTCTTGGTCTGAACTTCGATGCGGCCGACCGGGCTTTCCCAGCCTTCGATCGTGTCCCAGTGTCCCCAGCCGAGACGGCCGTTCAGGGGATTGTCCTCGAAATCGCCGTTGACGATCAGGTTATCGCCCAGCGTCGGACCCTCGGTGTTCGCAACTTCCTCGACGACGGGCGGAGTGAAGGTCACCGTTCCATTCGCGCCATCGGTTGCGTCCAGGATGAAGACCGCGTCGCCATCCGGATCACTGTCGTTGCCGAGGGCATCGATAACGATTGCCGTGTCTTCAGCGCCTTCCGCCGAGTCATCGATGGCGTCGGGGCCCAGATTGTCGGGCTCGACCTCGTGACGCAGCATGTCCTCGTCCAGGATCTCGCGCGGGCCACCATCCTTCTGGTGCTCGACCCGCAGCTTCGAGTGACCCTTCCACTCGAAATAATCGATCTGGATCGGATACCAGCCGTCTTCCTCGATCTCGATTTCGCCGGTGGTGTTGCGCGCCGCGCGAATGCCCTGGTACTCGGCAATCTCCTGGCCATCGATCGTCAGGCGGAAACCGTCATCGGTGCGGTTGAAGAACTTGTGAGACCCGGCCTCGAGATAAACCTCGCCGCTCAGCTGCATCACAGTGTGGTTGACGTTCTGTTCCAAAGCACCTTCCGAATGGCCGACCAGGCTCTCGGCATCGTGCTCCAGCACCAGATCCAGCGGCGTGTGGAACCAGCCTGTTTTGTTGCCATAGTCGATCTCGGTGGCGACGAAGGTCGCAGCCGGCGTGTCATCGACATGCTCCAGCGCCTGATCCATCTTCTTCAGAACGTCGTCTGCGAAGTGAACCTCGCCCAGCAGACCGCTCTTGTAGCTCGCCTCGGCCGTCTCAACCGTTTCCGCCGTCTCGTCGGAGGCTGGCGCCACAGGCTCGGGCGCGTTGATCGGATCGGCATCCGGGCCAAGCTCGGCAACCTTGCGCAGTTCGATATTGTCCAGCAGACCGCCGACCTTGTCCTCGACGCCCGTGCCTTCGAAGCTCAGCTTGACCGGCCCCTTCGCCAGGTCGACGTTGAACGTGAAAGGTTTCCAGCCTGCCTCGTCAGCGGTGATCTCGGCGATAACCTCGTCCCCGACCATCACCTTGATGGGAGAGGTCGCTGCGGCATCCTTGCCGCGCGCCGCGCGGGCCGAGTAATCGAATGCCAGCAGATACGTGCCGTCCGCCGGCACCTCGATCTCCTGCACGACGGTCGAGTTCGAGTCAGCGCCGTGGCTGTCCAGCTCAATATAGGTGTCGTCCTTGTCGCGCGGCGTGATCGGCTTACGGACCGAGCGCAGTTCCAGGACCGAATCGTCCGACACGCTCCAGCCCTCGATCTCGTGGAAGACACCGCGCCCGTTGGTCGACGGGTTCGTCTCAAAATCGCCGTTGGTGACCAGTTCCTCGCCCAGAAGCCCAGTCTCACCGATCTCACGCAGCGAGATATTGTCGACCGTGGCGCCGCGCCCGTCGGCCTTGCCCGTGGCCTTCAGCTTCAACTCGACGCCGCCTTCTGGAATGTCGTCTTCATCCAGCGTGAACTCGATGATCCGCTCTTCCCACTTGGTCTTGTCCTGCGACAACACCGCGACCAGCTTGTCGCCGACCCAGACCTCGCCCGTGCCGGTCTCGTCCGCGCCGAGCTGACCTTTCCCGCGCGCCATGAAGTCCAGCGACAGGCGGTAGGTGCCTGGACCGTCGATCTCCTCGATCATCTGGCTGACGGTTGCGTTGGATTCGGTCGCCCCCAGCCCCTTGCGGCCGGTCAGCGCATCCAGTTCCAGAACCGTCGACTTGACCTTTTTGGCTGGCGTGCCGTTGTGGCCGGTCGACTTCTGAACCTCGATCTTGCCGCTCTCGGCAACCCACGAGCCGTCGCCGGTGTCCTCCATCGTGCCCCATCTCTTGGAGCCCGTAAGCTGGTGTGTCGAGAAATCACCATTCTGGACGATGTTCTCGCCATAGGCCTCGGTCACCGACTTGTTCATTTTGGCAAGCAACTTTTCGAACTCAGTCATACCAACCCCAACACAAACGCTACGCAAATCTCGCATTCTTTTGATCACAATTCGCCAATCAATTCAATCAGAATGAATTTATATATTAGTTCAAATTGAATTGAATTCGATTACATGGTGAAATAGTTCTTAACTATACTTTCTACCACTGCTCGTTCATCCTTGAAAACAACGCCATCGCGTTCGCGGTCCGCGCGCGCTAGGCAGAGCACATGCCGGATCAGCAACCCTTCGACATCCGCCTCGTCACCGCCCCCGGGCTGGAGAGACCACTCGCCGACGAGGCCCGCGCCCACGGCTTCACCCCGACCCGCACCGATCCGGGCGGGGTCGAGATCCGGGGCACGTGGCCCGACATCTGGCGCGCCAACCTCTGCCTGCGCGGCGCCAGCCGGGTCCTCGTGCGCCTCGGCTCATTCCGCGCCATGCACCCCGCACAGCTCGACAAGCGCGCCCGCAAATTTCCGTGGGCCGAAACCTTCCGCCCAGACACGCCCCTCCGCCTCGACGTCACCTGCCGAAAATCGAAGATCTACCACGCAGGGGCCGCTCGCGACCGCATCGCCCGTGCGATCACCGAAGAACTCGGCGCGCCGATTGCAAAGGACGCTACCCAGGACGCACTCCGGCTCGTCGTCCGGATCGAGGATGACCTCTGCACCATCAGCCTCGACACATCCGGCGCGCCACTGCATCAGCGCGGCCACAAACAGGCCGTCGGCAAGGCCCCGCTCCGCGAGACCATGGCAGCGCTCTTCCTCCGCCAGATGGGTTTCGACGGCACGCAAACCGTGCTCGACCCGATGTGTGGCTCGGGCACCATCCCGATCGAGGCCGCCGAGATCGCCCTTGGTCTCGCCCCCGGCCGCTCCCGCGCCTTCGCCTTCCAGCGCCTGAGCAGCTTCGACCCGGAAGCATGGGAGGCCCTGCGCAGCAAACCGTCCCGAGGCACCCCGATCACCTGTTCCGGCTCGGATCGTGATGCAGGTGGCATCCGGATGGCCACAGAGAATGCTGCACGCGCAGGCGTGGCCGAGCACACCCGTTTCTTGCGCCACGCCATCTCCGACGCCGCCCCGCCGCCGGGTCCGCCCGGCATCATTCTGACCAACCCGCCTTATGGGGGGCGCATCGGCAACCGCAAACTGCTCTTCGGGCTCTACGGATCGCTGGGCGAGACCCTGCGCACCCGGTTCCCCGGCTGGCGGGTCGGCATTATCACCAACGATGCGGGGCTGGCGAAGGCCACCGGCCTCGGTGTGACGCCCGCCGGTCCCCCCGTCGCGCATGGCGGGCTGAAGGTCTGTCTTTACCGAAGTGAAGTTGTCTGAAGGGCGGCGCCGGTCCTGACTCCAGCACTTGGCTTGGCCCCGACACTTGCGGCGAGCCGCCACGCTCCTGCCTCCAACGGTTGACTCGGCCCCGGCCCCCGAGCCTGGGTCTCGACGAACAAGCGCGCCTCTCATCGAGGTCCCCGATCAGGCCGGGGACCGAGCATGAGGCTTCAAATCCGCCTCCGACCGGCGCTGCGCGGAATTAACCTCGTGGCAACAAACCCACACATGAACATTACTTTAAACAAATTTTATCCATCTCGATGTAGACCTCCGGAAGGACGCCGAGGCGCGCCAATTGCCCACCTCCGCGCGCAATCGCATCGAGGTTTCAAAAATGCCCAACCTGCTCGACGCAGCCCGCACGCTTATGGATGAAATCGAAGAACTGGCACGATGGGAGACCCGGCTCACCGGCGACCTCATCCGCACGCAGGACCGCCGCCGCGACCTGACCCGCTCGCTGATCGGCGTGGTCGGCGCCCTGCCCCTCGGCGACCGGCGCAACCTGCGCGTCCGGATAGCCAGACTGGAAATGGCACCGCCCCGCAAGACCAAGCGTGCCAGCATCATGTCCGCCGCCGTCGCCGCCGTGCACGACTACCTGGCAGAGGCCGAGGATCTGGTCGAAGTCGCCGAACTCCAAAAGCACCTCGAGGCCAAGCTGGTCGCCGCCCGGTCCAACAGCGCCCACACGATCCTGGCCCGCAAGTGCCGCCAAGGCATGGTCGAGCGCGTGACCCGAGGAACCTACCGGGTCAATCCCCACCACCCAGAGATTGCCAACCGCCGTTTCGGCGAGGTCCGCGACAAGTATCTCGACAGCATGATGAAACCGGGGTGATCGTTATCACCGACCCGTAGGATGGGCGCCTCGCCCATCCCGCTTAACACCACATCAACCAAACGCGCCGACGCTCGCAACATGACGAATTACAGGCGGCTGTTCGTGCACGGGGGCACATACTTCTTCACAGTGAATGCTGCACACCCCGGCTCAACAGTCCTCACCGACAACATCGGCATCTTGCGGACCGTCATGGCCGAAACACAGGCCGAGCACCCCTTCCGCTTCGATGCCATCGTGATCCTGCCCGATCATCTACATACCGTGATGACGCTGCCGCCAGGCGACAGCAATTTTCCGTTGATCTGGAACAAGATTAAGGGCCGCTTCTCCCGCAGGCTCGACTGGTCCGGCCCACGCAGCCGATCCAAACGCATCAAACGCGAGCGCGGGATCTGGCAACGCCGGTACTGGGAACACCTGATCCGCGACCCCAACGATTTCCGCAAACATGTTGAGTACTGCTGGATCAATCCGGTTCGGCACGGCCTCGTGCGGCACGTGTGCGATTGGCCGTACTCCTCGTTTCACCGCGATGTCGCGCGAGGCATCGCCTCCGCAGACTTTGCGGGAGAAATCGCCAAAGGTGAATTCGGAGAACTTGCCGCATCTCAATGAAGGATGGGCTTGGAGCCCATCCTACCGTTGAATGCGATGTCATCGGGTGGGCGGCACGCCCACCTTTAATGCTCGATCAGACCCCCGTCTCGGTCACAAACTTCGTGCGCAGGAACGCTTCCAGCCCCTCGATGCCGCCTTCTGAGCCGTAGCCGGATTCGTTGACGCCGCCGAAAGGGGTCTCCGGGGTCGAGACGCCCGGGTGGTTGACGCCGACCAACCCGGCCTCAATGGCCTCTTCCATCGCCTTGGCCTTCTTGCCATCGGTCGTGAAGACATAGCTCGCCAAGCCGAACGGCAATTTATTCGCCTTATCAATGACTTCGTCAACGCTCTTGAATGGCGAGACCGGAGCAACAGGGCCAAAGGGCTCCTCGTTCATGATGCGAGCGTCCTCGGGCACGTCGCGCATGACGGTCGGCTTCCAGAACCAGCCCTTGTTGCCCATGCGCTCGCCGCCCGCGGTGACGGTGGCGCCGTGGTCCTTGGCGTCGTTGACCCAGCCCTCCATGATCGGCAGGCGGCGCTGGTCGACCAGCGGGCCCATCTCGACGCCCTCGTCCAGTCCGTTGCCAACCTTCAGGTTTCCGGCGACCTCGGTGAAGCCTTCGACGAACTTGTTGTAGACGTTCTCTTGCACGTAGAAGCGCGTCGGCGAGATGCAGACCTGCCCGGCATTGCGGAACTTGTTCTTGCCGATCACTTCGACAGCGGCGTCCACGTCGGCGTCGTCGAAGACGATGACCGGGGAGTGCCCGCCAAGTTCCATGGTGCAGCGGATCAGGTTCTCGGCGGCGAGCTTCTGGAGGTGCTTGCCGACCGGGACCGAGCCTGTGAACGAGAGCTTGCGGACACGCGCATCGCCAAGGATGTGGCGCGAGACGGTGTCGGGCACGCCGAAGACGACGTTCAGCACGCCGTCCGGCAGGCCGGCTTCCTGGAACGCGCGGGCGATTGCAACGGCGGTGCCGGGCGTTTCCTCGGACGGTTTGATGATCAGCGAGCAGCCCGCGCCCAGCGCGCCGCCAACTTTGCGCACGACGTTCATGCACGGGAAGTTCCATGCGACGAAGGCCGAGGCGACGCCGACCGGCTCCTTGGTGACCATCTGACGGGCGCCCGGGATCCGTGAAGGCACGATGCGGCCATAGGCGCGTTTGCCCTCCTCACCGTACCAGCGTAGCGCATCCATGCCGAGCGCAAGCTCCATCTTCGACTCGACGAACGGCTTGCCCATTTCCATCGTCAGGTTCCGGGCATGCTCATCCAAATTTGCCATGATGTTATCTGCGGCCTTGTTGATGATCGCTTGACGCGCAAGGGCTGTCATGCCCTTCCATGTCTTGAAACCGCGCTCGGCTGCATCCAGCGCTTCATCGAGGTCCGAGGCCGTGGCGTGCGGCACGGCGGCCAGAGTTTCTTCGGTGGCCGGGTTGATGACGTCCTGTGCATCACCGCCCGAGCCCTGACGGAACTGGCCGTCGATCAGCAGGTCGAGTTTTTCGTAACCCATGGGGTGTCCTCCGGTGTCGTGGTTGGGATCCGGGCGTTGCCGGGTCTGCGCAAGCGATACGCGGGGTGCCGGAGACGGGCAAGGCCGCCGCGCGGACGCGGCGATCAAATCATGGGCGGGATGCAGGAAAACGCGTTTTCCTGGCCGTTGTGGGCGATCTACGCCCAACCGAGCGCTGCCAGCGAGTGCCCGTCATTCCAGATCTTGGTCATGTGGGTTATCTTCCCACCCGCGAACTCCATCGAGTAGACGTAGTCCGCCGCGACTGTGTTGCCGGGCGGCGCCATTGGACCGCCATCTGCCGTATGCGTGCCGTGGAACACGGCGAAGGCCAGTACCACGCCACGCTCAGTATCTTCGGCGAAGCCCTTCAACTCATAGCGGCCGTTGGGTAGGGGCACGAGCAGGCCCTTCATCCACTCGGTATAAGCCTCGAGCGTGTGGGTGTCGCCCAACGCCTGCGACTGGCAGGCGAAGCTCGCATCTGCAGCACAGTACTGCGCGCACTCGGCCCAGCCCTTCCCGGTTTCGCACGCGT
>ERZ1740062.419-NODE-419-length-24203-cov-3.656783_pt1 | contig 24203 bp, 24 predicted proteins | sample MGYA00581741_ERZ1740062 | MGnify/ENA primary metagenome ERZ1740062 (study PRJEB43018, sample SAMN04849747) | marine metagenome | isolation source: floating plastic debris | place: Pacific Ocean | collected 2008-09-01 | study: EMG produced TPA metagenomics assembly...
GCAGTAAAACCAGACCATATGCGTAACAATCCGACGCAGCGCCAGCATTACATTTGTCTACATACAAAGCTTTATTTTTTGCTTTGTTCTCGGAATAAAATTTTTCCTTTTCCTCTGCTGTCATTTTTCCGCTTGAACAGCCAGCGGCGAGTAAGAAAGTTAAAATTACAAGATAAGTAATACGATGCATGACGGCCTGTTACCCTCGCTGGTAATCTAAAATCCAAAGGAATTCGTTCTATTAGTTAGGTTGCAACATAACCGGAGTTCAATCCAGAGTTATTTTTTTATTTATAAATACACTCTTTGAGGACATTTCGCTTCAACAGAAAAAATCTCTTGATGGAGCGAGCGGGCAATCACGTAGACAGTATAAAAATCTCTACTACCCATAAACAACCCAATAATTTTTTGTCGAAATCAATAGGGAAATTTAGCAAGAATCAAGATTTTAACGATATCAAAATATCTTTATTTTTCAAATACTTACAAATTCTCGCACGAGGATTCAGGAATAGGCAATTCCACCAAATCTGATTATGCTGAATGTCTTTCTTTGCTATCATCAGGGGCCTGGTCGCGCTCAAACATTCCATAGTCGCGGATGACGCTGGCGATACGTATGCGGTAATCCTTAAAGACGGAGGCTCCGCCCTTTGCCTGGGCATTCCTGTGCGCTGATATATTGCGCCATTGCTCAACCGCCGCCTCGTCACGAAAGAAAGAGATGGAGAGAATTTTTGTCTCATCTGTCAGGCTCTGAAATCGCTCAATCGAAATAAAACCGTCTATCTCGTCCAGGGTGGGGCGCAGGCTTGCCGCGATATCAAGATACTGCTGCTTGTGTTCTGCATGCGGATGCACTTCAAATATGACGGCAATCATTTTGCGAAACCTTTCTTACTCACTTTCAGGGCGTATGAAACTCATCGTCATAGTCTGGGTCAGAAAATATTAGAAAACACCCAGTTTCCAGGTCCTCATAGGTCATATTTTTATCGTCATAACAATAATTCCCATATTTATGCTTCGTATGGACCTGGAGGGAGTCTTTGTTCACCGGTTCCGTCAATGGGCCTTCCCTGAAACATAAAGCAAGTATTCCTCTGTCTCTGTTTTCAAGAATACTCAGGATCAAGTTGCCTTTATCAACCTCTTGCAACGCAATTTGCATCAAATTCTGAGGCAACCTTCGCCAGAGTAATTGTGGGTCATTCTCTTCAAAACCAGAACCTACCCAAGTCGGATTAATATACTCGGTCGTTGTTCCCATCTCGAATGTTTCCATCTCTATGCTCCGATTTATCTCTCCCTACACCCAAAATATATAAGGACCCTATAATAAGGGGGTACCAGAGAAGTGGAAAAACGGCTTAAACCTGCCATTCTCAGTTTTTTGATTCAACCGTTTTCCCGTGTCGTACCCGATAAATTAGGGGGTACCGTACCCGCCAATTATAGGGGTCAGATAGTTTTTTCTGGCGGCTTTTTTGATCTTTTTGCGGTGGCTGTTTTTCCGACGCCACTCTTTAATTTCTGCCTCTGTTTTTGGCTTCCACTCATTCGTTGCTGGATTGCCGTTTCTATCTACATAATAAGTGAGGCGATATTTGGAGGCGTCGTTTCTGCCCGCCCAACGACCGCCGCGCTGGACCTTAACCAGACCCAGGAATACAGCTTCGTCAATAGCGTCAGTGACATAGTTTTTGCCTATACCCCATTCAATTAACTGCGAATGCGTTGCAAAGAGATTGCCATTTTCAGTCCCGGCATGGTTCATATGCTCAAGTTCCAAAAAGTCTAACAAGCGGACAACGTTTATGCTCCGGCAGCGCCATGCATCGCTCGCAGTAATTTCTCTTGTACGCCAAACCCACGGCTCATCTTTTGGCGGCCTCATTGCTGCGCCGCGACGGCCCGCGTATATACCGGAACTACGGCCCGTCGCGTCTGGTTTACCGTAAGTACTCAATCTAATTTGTCCACTTTAGACTGGAGCACATAACGCGCATGATTGCCGGGGAAGGGGCCTTTATGGGCTTCCCATATGGTCTGGATATCCAGCCCGTATTCATGGCGTAGCTGATGAATATAAGCGCTCCAGCGCGGGGCAGGGTTATCGAGTGGCGTACAGCCTCGCTTGCCTGCCTTTTTAAGCTCCAGGAGTGCCCAGGCATATCGACCGGGGATTTGGCGGGTGACGCGTTTTCCATCGGCGTCATAAGATGCTCTCACTTCCAACCGCTTCATTTGACACCTCCACCAAGCAAATCGTCATATACTTTTGCAAATGTTGGGGTGAAATTATGCCGCCGTTGTAATATGGAAGCTCTCTGACTCAAGGGAGTTTGAGTCCTTTTCAACTGACCGGACCCATGAAGTCCAGAGTTGATATTTCGTGCTTTATCGTCTATGTAACTCATGCAATGGTTCTCCAAGGAATGTTGCAAAAATGGGAGTTATTCCGTTTTTTAAGAGCGGCTGTGTTGCAGTGACCAAACATCACACAGCCGCTCTTAGTCTTCGTAAGCGTTTTCTTCATTGGATTTCTCCAATCTCTGGCAAACGCTTTAGCCAGTTTTCAAATTCCGTTACAGGTATGATTGTCCGGCGACCGCATTTGCGGGCCTTCAATCTTCCTGATGCGATTTCCTGATAAAGTTTTGTTCGGCCTATTCCTGCCTGTTGGCAAGTTTCGTTAACGGACAAAACCGCTTTGAACCGAGACATAGATTCGTTCTTCAAATTATCGTTTCCCTTGCAATGAAATTGCGAGATTGATTAATAACAAAAGACGTAAAATGGTCTTTGTCTGACGCAGCAAAATACAGACTAATAGTTGCCCGTCAGTAGCTCGTATTGTGTGTTTCGAATCAATCACGGCCGCATTTTCGCCTATTTAGCCGAATCAAGTCAACAGCAGACAAACTACAACTTGTGGATAAAATTACCTTGAGCAATACATGTAGTGTTTTCAATAAGTTAGAAAAAATTTTTCCCTTAAAGAGGCTTGTCAACTATAATTTTTAGAACAAAATAGAAACATTTGACGAAGAATCACCGCTATCATACCGCTGATTACAATACTTTCCCCAATCCCGCATTATCCGAACCCTTTTCTCGTATAGGTCGCCCCGGCGATAGGCGGCCTCCACTTTGTTGCCGACGCTATGCGCCAGGGCCATTTCGGAAACCTCGTTCGGATAGTTGGTTCGCTCCGTTGCCCAGTCTTTAAATGTTGATCGAAAGCCATGCGCGGTCAGGTCATTGCGGCCCATGCGTTTTAATAGTTGCAGGAACGCCATGTTGCTTAAATGGCTGTATGGCCTTTGCCCCGGCAACACGTAATCATTCTGCGCCACCTCTCTTAACCTGGCGAGAACATCCAGCGCAGGCTCAGACAATGGAACCCGGTGTTCTTTGCCTGCCTTCATTCGATCCGACGGGATAATCCAGGTTGACGCGTCCAGATCAAACTCGGACCAGCGCGCCTTGATAATCTCACCTGTGCGCGCCGCTGTCAGGATTAGCAATTCAAGCCCCATTGCGGCGATGCCTTCCTGTTCTCGCAGCGCAGCCATAAAGTCGCCTAGGTCATCATAGGGCAGGGCGGCATGGTGTTTGACCTGCTGCACTTTGGAGCGGGCAGGCAGTATCTTGTCCAGATTGCCTTTCCATCGCGCTGGATTCTCACCCTCCCGATATTTTCGCGCCGTTGCCCAGTCCAGCACCGATTCAATCCGGCCCCGCACGCGACTGGCGGTTTCGGATTTCTCCAACCAGATAGGCTCCAGGATTTTCAAAATCAGGCCTATATCTACATCAGCAACGGAAAGACTGCCGATAACAGGATAAACATAGGTTTCCAGAGTGCTGGTCCATTGCCGGGCATGCTTGACGTTTTTCCAACCCTTGCTATGCGCCGCGATGTATTTATCCGCGCATTGCCGGAACGGCATTGTTATGACCGCGACGGCTTGCAACGCTTGCCGCTCGGACCGTCTTACTTCTATAGGGTCCAGCCCACTGCGGACCAGTTTACGGCAATTCTGGGCTTCCTCACGGGCCTCAGACAAAGAAACTTCCGGAAAGCCACCCAGCCCCATATCTCTTGTGCGCTTGTTTCTTGTAAATCGGAATATCCAGGACTTTGTATCAAAGCTGCTCACCTGAAGATAAAGCCCGCCACCATCGGCATACATGCCCTTGCGGTTTTCTGCCTTGATCGTGAGTGCATTCAGCCTGTGGAGTTGCCTTGCCATCCGCCCGCCTTTCGTTCTTACCCATTTTTCTACCCATATTTTAACACAGGCTTTGGGCGAACGCTAGCGGATATCAGAAATTACTGATGTATTTGAAACGGCACAAATACTGCGGTCTTAAAGGATATTAGCGAATGGTGGGGAACATTGAAAAACAGGGAAGTGGCGGAGGGTCGGGGATTCGAACCCCGGAAGGGCTTGCACCCTTGCTGGTGTTCATGACCAGTGCATTCTACCGCTCTGCCAACCCTCCGTATCGCGATCCCGGTAAGGTGCCAATATATGGACACTCTCGGCTGCGAATAGTCCTGACCGTTTAAAGTTCTGGTCCGGTGCTGTCAATATATTTGATTTTAAAACCTCCTTTCCCCCGAACACATATAAAGGGCGGTAAAAATCAAGCCTTTTCCACCTGAACCCGTTGCGAATCCTTGGAATTTGTGGCAAAAAGGAGAAATCAGTAAATCGGAGTTCCAATGGCAAAGAAATCGGCGCGTAATTTTATTTTCTCTTTGGTCGGCATTTTCTTAGTTGCTATTTCAACACCAAGCTTTGCCGCACAAGAACCGTTCGATCAATGGCTGCCCAAGCTGAAGGCCGAAGCGCGAGAGAACGGCATCAGTCAGGCGACGATCGATGACGCCTTCGCCAATGTCAAGCTGATCGAAAAAGTCGTCAAGCTGGATCGCAAGCAGCCGGAGGTTGTCCAGACTTTCCAGGAATATATGGCGCAGCGCCTACCTCAATCCCTCATCGATTCCGGTAAGGCCATGCTCAATCAGAACCGTACCGTGCTGGAGGAGGTTGGTCGCAAATTCGGCGTGCAGCCCCGCTTTATTGTTGCGCTTTGGGGAGTCGAGACCCGTTATGGCAAATATACCGGCGGTTTCAGCGTGATCGATGCGCTCACAACACTCGCCTATGACAACCGCCGTGCGGCCTATTTCAGGAAAGAGTTGCTACTCGCACTCAAAATCCTTGATGAGAATCACATTGCCCTTGCGGATATGAAAGGCTCATGGGCCGGAGCCATGGGACAATCACAATTCATGCCATCAAGCTTCGTCAATTTCGCCGTTGACTATGATGCGGACGGACGGCGCGACATTTGGACGACAAAAGCCGACGTCTTTGCTTCTGCCGCCAATTATCTGTCGCGCTCGGGCTGGAAATATGACCAGACATGGGGCAGGGAGGTCCGGCTGCCAAAAGGATTTGACCTCTCCCTTGTTGACCTGAAAGTCGCCAAGCCCATGAGCGAGTGGGAGGCTCTCGGCGTGACCAAGGCCAATGGCGGCCCGCTTCCCTCCCGCCAGCTTGTCGGGTCGCTAGTGCAACCCAAAGGCGGCAACGGGCAGACGTTCCTAGTGTATAATAATTATCGGACAATCCTGAAATGGAACCGGTCAACATATTTTGCAATGTCTGTCGGCCAACTTGCCGATTTGATCGGGGACAGATAGATGTTTGTTAAGCGTAGCGTAAAGGCGTCAGTAGTATGAAAAAATTAGTCCCCAGCTCCGGAATTCTGGCCATTCTTGCAACGACACTCCTGATCGGAGGCTGTTCCGAGGTTAACTTGATCAGCTATGGGGCCAAAAAATATCATGCCTCCCAGGAAAAGAATAACTCCACTGTCAGCAACAACGGCGTTGATCGTGGCGAGCCAAAGCTTGGCAAGCCCTATGAGGTGGCGGGTATCTGGTATTATCCGAAAGTGGATAACGGCTATGACGAGACTGGCATTGCCTCCTGGTATGGGGAGCCATTCCATGGCCGCAAAACCGCCAATGGCGCGGTCTACGACATGCATCAACTCACCGCCGCCCATAAAACGCTGCCCCTGCCAACAGATGTGCGTGTGACGAACCTGGAAAATGGCCGCTCTATTATCGTGACCGTCAATGATCGCGGCCCGTTTGCCCATTCACGCATCATTGATATGTCCTACCGGGGAGCGCAGCTTCTTGGTATGGTAGAGAAGGGAACTGCGAAGGTCCGTGTTCAGGTCATTAATGGCGGCGATAATCTGGATCAATCCATCATCGCCAAGCCAACAACACCGGTGAGTGAAAAGAACAACGTTGCCGCTGCGCCTCAGGCCAAAATAGTCTCGGGCACACTGGCGCCGCCGCCAAACATCAAGGCCGCGCCAATACCGAAATCAGAGCCGCTTCCCGCGCCGGTAACAGCTACATCCGGGACACAGCTTGCATCGGCATCCGCCTATAGCGCACCGTCACCCGTGGTCAGCGCTGCACCAATCACGGAAAGTGAGATTTTTATACAGGCCGGCGCGTTTATCGATTATAACAACGCCAATATTTTGAGCGCGCAGCTTTCGACGATGGGACCGACGAAGGTAAGCCAGGTTCTGGTAAACGGTCAGGATTTTTACCGGGTACGCGTGGGCCCCGTTCAGGACATTGCCAGAGCGGATCAAGTTCTGGAAAACCTGATTAATACCGGCCATACGGATGCCCGGATAATAATTGAGTAAACGGCCATAAACTGGCCAAATTACAGCATTAGGCAAAACCGGAAATCAGCTGTGCGCCGCCAACCTACGATAAGAATGAGATATACTGAAAGCATGAGTGCAATGACACACAGGACTTCACCGACAGGATTTTTCTCCGCCCTATGCCTCTGCCTGACACTCTTTGTGGGTAGCGCGGCAGCCCAGAGCATCGAAACCCCGGCGCGGGAGGCCTTTGTCTTTGACATGAATACGGGCGCGGTGCTTCTGGAGAAAAATGCCGATGATCTGATGTCGCCAGCCTCCATGAGCAAGCTGATGACGGTGACAATGGTGTTCGAGCGCCTGAAGGAAGGCTCCCTCAAACTGGAGGATACACTGCCCGTCAGTGAGAAGGCCTGGAAAAAGGGTGGCTCGAAAATGTTTGTCGAGGTGGATACACGGGTTGCCGTGGGTGATCTGCTGCGCGGGATCATTATTCAATCCGGAAATGACGCGTGTATTGTGGTTGCGGAAGGGCTTGGCGGATCCGAGGAAGGCTTTGCCGAGGCCATGACATCGCGCGCACGAGAACTTGGCCTTGAAAAAAGCACCTTCCGGAATGCAACGGGCTGGCCGGACCCAAACCATAAAATGACGGCACGGGAGCTTGGTGTGCTGGCAAAACATATTATTCAGGATTTCCCGGAATATTACCCGATATTCGCCGAAAAAGACTTCACCTTCAGCGAAATCAAACAAGGCAACCGCAACCCGCTTTTATACAAGAATAACGGCTCGGATGGCCTTAAGACCGGCCATACGGAAGAATCCGGTTACGGCCTTGTTGGCTCAGCGGAGCGGGATGGACGGCGCATTATTGTCGTTGTTAATGGGCTTGAAAATGCCAAGGCGCGCAGCCGCGAATCCGAACGGTTGATGGAGTGGGCATTTCGGGAATTTAATAACTATGCCCTCTTTAAGGCAGGAGATGTCGTTGACAACGCCCGGGTCTGGCTGGGAAACGCGGATACGGTTCCGCTCACCGTAGAATCCGATCTGACCGTGACCCTTTCACGGGCGGCGCGGAAATCCATGACGGTAAAAGTCGTCTATAACGAGCCAATCCCGGCGCCGATCATCAAAGGAACGCCGGTGGCGCAACTGGTCGTGGAGGGGCCTGAAATGGAAACCGTATCGGTCCCGCTGATCGCGACAGAGGATGTTACCCGACCCGGAGCTTTCAAGCGCCTAACGTCGGCCGTGGAGTATCTCGTTTTCGGCCCGTCCTCAAACTAGGCCGAAGCAAGCAGGATGCAAACAAAAAAGCGACGCGGGAAATTCATCACGCTCGAAGGCGGGGATGGAAGTGGTAAATCCACGCAAAGCCGCCTTCTAGCAACATTTCTGAAAGAAAAAGAAATCGACAGCCTGCTCACGCGGGAGCCAGGCGGCGCACCGGGCGCGGATGAAATTCGGGAGCTTATCCTAACAGGGGAGCCGGACAGATGGGACGCCATCGGGGAGACATTGCTTTTCTATGCCTCCCGCAGAAATCATTTACGCCTTACGATCTGGCCCTCTCTTGACGAAGGCCGCTGGGTTCTCTCAGATCGGTTCGCGGATTCTACCATGGCCTATCAGGGGTATGGCAATCAGTTAGGCGAGGATGCCGTTCGGAAAATTCATGATTTCACGGTCGGCGACTTCGTGCCGGATCTGACCTTTATTTTCGACCTGCCGGCGGAGGAGGGGCTTCATCGCACGATGGGGCGGAGCCATAACGAAGATCGCTTTGAGAAGATGGATCTCGATTTTCACGAGCGCCTCCGCGACGGGTTTCAGAATATTGCCCGGCAAAATCCGGAGCGATGTGTCCTTATTGATGCGACACGCCCCGTCGATGATATCCAGCAAGAGCTGCGCGACATTTTGACAGCGCGCCTGTTGTCGTGACTGCCCTGCCGCAATCTGACAAGCTCGACGGTTATCCGCATCCGCAGGATACCACTCATCTTATCGGCCATGAGGAGGCCGAGGCGCGTTTCCTAGATAATTTTCAGAGCGGGCGGTTTCATCACGCTTGGCTGATCACCGGCGCGAGGGGTGTCGGCAAGGCCACCTTCGCCTATCGTGCGGCAAAGTTTCTCTTAAGCCAACAGGCAAGCGAAGGAGGGGGGCTGTTCGGCCCTCTCGAGACCCTCGATGTACCCGTGGACGACCCGGCGCTCTCGCTGATCCATGCGGGCTCACATCCCGGTCTCGCAGTTCTGCGGCGGCAATATGATACCAAGGGAAAGAAGTTCTATACCGCTATCCGTGTCGATGATGTGCGCGCCCTGAGCCCGTTTTTCCAGCTTACGGCTTCCGATGGGAGCTGGCGGATTGTGATCGTGGATTCTGTTGATGATATGAACCCGAGCGCCGCCAATGCAATTTTGAAAACTCTGGAGGAGCCACCGAAGAAAACACTGTTCCTGCTGCTTTCCCACACACCGGCGGGTTTGCTCCCGACCATCCGATCCCGCTGCCGTCAGCTCGCGCTGCGCCCCCTTGATGATACCAATATGAGAAAGGTATTGGCGCCGCACTCTGAAACCTTGTCGCCGGAACAACTTGATATGCTGCTAACCCTTGCGGAGGGGAGCCCCGGAAAGGCACTTCGCCTACTGGAAGCGGGAGGGCTTGAAATCTTTACCGCTCTTCTCGATATCTTCAGGGAATATCCACGCCTTGATGCCGAAAAGCTGCATGCCCTTGCGGATAAGAGCGGACTGAAAGACGGGGAGACTCGCTACCGAAGCGTATGCGAGATTTATCCCTGGTGGCTGACCCGCCTTGTGCGTACAGCCAGTGAGGATTTCGCCGGCAACAACCTTATTCCTGGCGAAGCGGACATCATGAAACGAATGATCTCCCGCCATTCCCCATCTGACTGGGCGGAGCTTTGGGAAAAAGGGAATGAGTTGATCAAAAGAGCGGATTCAATCAATCTCGACCGCAAACAGGTTGTGCTCAACCTGTTTTTAAATGTAGAACGCATGGGCAGGTAAAACCAAAAACGGTGCGGATAGTTGATGTTAGTCGATAGTCATTGCCATTTAAATTTTGAACAGCTTTCCAGCCAGTTGGACGATGTTGTCGAACGGGCGAGGGAGGTCGGCGTCGGCCATATGCTGACCATCGGCACGAAACTTCGTGAGTTTGAAGCTGTGCGCGCCATCGCCGAGCGGTACGACGATATCCATTGCTCCGTCGGCGTGCATCCGCATGAGGCCGAAAGCGAAGGCGATGAAGTCACGGCGGCCAAGCTCATAGAGTTAGCATCACATCCGAAAGTCGTTGGCATTGGCGAGACAGGCCTGGATTATTTCTATGAACATGCCCCGCGGGAGCTACAGAAAAAGTCCTTCCGCCTGCATATCGAGGCGGCGCGAGAGACCGGCCTGCCGATCATCGTGCATACACGCGATGCCGATGCGGACACCGTTAAGATTTTGCATGAGGAGTATGAGAAGGGGCCTTTCACAGGGGTTATCCATTGCTTTAGCTCCGGCTGGGAAGTCGCAGAAAAATCAATGGAAATTGGGTTTTATATCTCCATTTCCGGGATAGTGACCTTTAAACCCGCCGAGGAACTTCGCGAGCATGTTCGCAAGATACCTGTTGGGAGATTGCTGGTCGAGACGGATAGCCCGTATCTCGCGCCAGTGCCCAAGCGCGGCAAGACGAATGAGCCATCTTTTGTTGCCCATACGGCCGCGAAGGTCGCGGAGCTCAAAGAGTTGGACCCTGACCGGCTCGCCGCCATAACGACAGATAATTTCTTTAACCTTTTCAATAAGATAGAACGGAATTTTTAATGGAAGTGACGATCCTAGGCTGCGGTACCTCTGGCGGGGTACCGCGCATCGGGAATGATTGGGGTGCTTGCGATCCGAATGAGCCGAAAAACCGTCGTCGCCGCTGTTCGATCCTGGTTAAAGAGAAGGACACCACCGTCCTGATCGACACGTCACCGGATATCCGCGAGCAGCTTCTGGATACAGATATCGGCAAGCTCGACGGCGTTGTCTGGCCCCTTGAACATGCCGATCAATGCCACGGGATCGATGAGCTTCGCGTACTCGCTATTCGCAACCGCGAACGCGTTAACGTTTGGAGCGATAAGAAAACCCTCGACATCCTGATGACCCGTTTTGATTACTGTTTTCGCCAACTGGAGGGCAATCCATATCCGGCCATATTACAGGAACATTATATTAGAGGGCCGTTCAGTATCGGTGATATCGACTTTATTCCGTTCGATCAGGATCATGGCAGCATCACGAGCCTCGGGTTCCGGATGGGCGCGATTGGCTATTCAAATGATCTCGTCAATCTCGACGATCGCGGATTTGAAATCCTTAACGGCGTCGATACATGGATCGTCGATGCGATGCGTTATACGCCACATCCAACGCATGTGAATCTGGAAACGGCGCTTAAATGGATTGAACGGCTTAAGCCACGGCGCGCTGTGCTCACAAATATGCATGTGGATCTTGATTACCAGACATTGCTAAAGGAACTCCCCGAAGGTGTCGAGCCAGGCTATGACGGCATGGTGATCTCCGTGTAAGAAATCATACCCTTATTTTCAGCGCGCTCAGCTTTAAATGCACTACCTTGTATCGACGAGCCCCCTCAAAATAAGGTCATCAGGGCCCCCTCAGCCCGTGGGGGCCTTTATATAACCATATCCAATATTATCCATAATATATATTATGCGCAAAATTGATATTTGAGAAAACCCAAAACTTCGCTGCCCTATTAAGAGAATTACTTGTGCTTTGTGCTGTTATTCGTCGCCATAGATAATGGCTTCTATAATCTCGACGTTCTCGGCGTCGATGACCCGTGTCGCAACATCAAATGAAAACCCCTGTCGTGCGAGCGATGCAAGTTCCTTGTTTCGCCGCTCGCCGCGTGTCTCTTCGGGTTTATACGGCCCAAATCTACGTCTTTTGACAAAACGCGCCGCCGCGCGCCTGTCGAGCGCGTTCTTATCCTCCCCCAGTTTATCAAGCGCCTGCGCCTGATCGGCTTCTGAAAACTCCATCTCCTGAAGCTTGAGGCCGATCTGAGCCACTGACCGCCCCTGCCGCGCCATAATCCGTGCCTTGCTGGCCGCAAATTCGCTGTCGTTGATAAAGCCGGCCTTGATCATATCCGCAACGACCTTTCCGACATCTTCCATCAGTTTTTCCTCTGACAGATCAAAATGCTCAAGTTGCGGCGTGGCTTTCTCACGCAGATGCCGTGCCATTTTATGGCTTGTCGCCGGGAACCGGTTCAAATAGCGGAGCGCCTGATCACGCAGCCATTTCGGTGTCGGTTCCACTGGCTTTCGGGGACGTTTTTCTTTCGCCTTTTTCTCTTCAGTCATCCAAAACTCGATTATTTCGTCGATTTTCGCATGTTACTTATGGCCAGGTCCAAAGGAAATCCTTTAAACTTCTCTCATCCTAAATTTTAAGCATGAGAGACTGCTGCATGTCCGAAAACAAGGCACCTGCCCCGATTGATCAACTTCTTGATATCATGTCGAAATTGCGCAACCCGGACGGCGGATGCCCGTGGGATCTGGAACAGAACTTCGAAACAATTGCGCCTCACACGATTGAGGAAGCCTATGAGGTTGCAGAGGCTATTTCCAGGAACGATATGGCTGAACTGAAGGATGAACTCGGCGACTTAATGTTTCAGGTGGTTTTCTATGCGCAGATGGCGAAAGAAGCGGGTGATTTTGATTTCAACGACGTCATTACCGGCATTTCAGAGAAAATGATCCGCCGCCACCCCCATGTATTCGGAGGTGCCGATATCGCGACGGCTGAGGCACAAACCACGGCATGGGAGGAAACAAAAGCGCGGGAACGGGCAGAAAAAACAAAACACACCGATAAAGTCCCCTCTGCCCTTGATGGCGTTGCCGAGACGCTGCCCGCGCTTACACGCGCCGTAAAACTCCAAAAACGCGCGGCTCGTGTCGGGTTCGACTGGCCGTCAATTGCACCTGTATTCGACAAAATCGAAGAAGAGCTCGGGGAACTTCGGACGGAGATCGACGAGGACGGCAGCAAGGACCGTATTGCCGAGGAATATGGCGACCTTCTGTTCGTACTTGCCAATCTGGGGCGGCATCTTGAGTTGGAGCCGGAAACTGTTCTCCGATCCGCCAATCGAAAATTCATTCGTCGCTTTCAGACTGTTGAGCAACGAATTGAAGATAAAGGAAAAATTATCGATCAAAGCAGTCTTGAGGAGATGGATAAAATCTGGAATGAAGTTCGCGCTGAAGATAAATTAAGCTAATAAAAATTAGGCACTAATTCTGTTTTTTAAGAATTTTCTCTAACCGACCCAAATTTTCCGGCGAAAATTTCGCCTCGATATGCACCTTGTCATCCCGGTCCGCCCGCTCCAATACCGTGCCGTGACGGTAAATCCAGGAGAGCGTGGCCCCGTCTTCTGCCGGAATATCAAGCTCCAGAACTTTCTGCTTCTCCGTCAACTTTTCTTCGATGAGCGCGAGGAATGTCTCCGTCCCCTCACCCGTCACGGCGGAGATGGCAACCTGTCCTTCCTCCCGCGCCACACTATTGAAAAGTTTTTCACGCGCGTCCTCTTCCAAAAGGTCAATCTTGTTCAGAATTTCCAGATAGCTGCCCGTGTCATCCGTATCAACCCCGAGCCGCTCTAACACGTCGAGAACATCCTGACGCTGCGCGCCCGTGTCAATATGCGTGATATCACGAACATGGACTATCAGGTCCGCCTCCAACACCTCTTCCAAAGTCGCGCGAAAGGCTGCAACCAGCTCCGTCGGCAAATCCGAAATAAATCCCACTGTGTCGGAGAGAATCACCGGCTGCCCGCCGGGAAGGGTAATTTTACGCATTGTCGGATCGAGGGTGGCGAAAAGCAAATCTTCCGCAAACACATCCGATTCCGTCATCCGGTTAAACAGCGTTGATTTCCCGGCATTGGTATAACCGACCAGGGCAACGATGGGATATGGGACCTTTTTACGCTTGGCCCGGTGCAATTCGCGGGTCTGTACAACGGAGTTGAGCTGCCGCTTGATCTTCGTGATCCGTTCGTCAATAAGCCGCCGGTCGATTTCCAGCTGCGATTCACCCGGGCCGCCGATAAAGCTTAAAGATCCGCGCTGCCGCTCCAGATGGGTCCAGGACCGGACGAGCCGGGTACGTTGGTAGCTGAGGTGCGCCAGCTCCACCTGCAAGCTCCCTTCCCGGGTCTGCGCCCGCTCACCGAATATTTCGAGGATAAGTCCCGTCCGGTCAACGATCTTCACATGCCAGCGACGCTCCAGATTTCGTTGCTGCACCGGTGTTACCGGCCCATCTATTATTACGACATCTATTTCAGCATTCTTGATATATGCGGCAAGCTCAGCAATTTTCCCTTCGCCAAACAATGTGCCAGGTTTCGCCTTGGACAGGGTGATAACTTCCGAATGCACCACATCGAGGGATATGGCAGCCGTCAAGGAAACCGCCTCCTCAAGGCACCCTTGCGGATCCCGAAGCTTGCTTTGCGTTTTGGTTTTTATATAGGGATGGAGGACAAGCGCTGCCTCCCCCGAACGCAGGCTATCGCGTTCCGAATTAACTTCCATATGGAGAATATAGGGGAACCATGGCGTTGTTAAAGGGTCAGCTTTCCGCGTTTGGGTCAAATAGCTGTATGGGTCCGGCGGGCATTACCGTCGAAATGGCGTGTTTGTATACAAGCTGTTCATGGCCGTCGCGACGCAGCAATACGCTGAAATTATCGAACCAGCTGATAGAGCCTTGAAGCTTTACACCATTAACCAGAAACACGGTTACTGGAACCTTGTCCTTGCGTACCTTGTTTAGAAAAACATCTTGTACATTTTGTGACTTCTCAGCGCCCATCTTGAATTATCTCTCGTCTGTCAAATCGATTTCATTTTGCCCGTTTGTCGCCATAATCAGGGACATTCTGATCGCGTTTTTAAATAAAAGGCAAAAAAGTTTCCCTGACATAAGGATTTCTCCCCCTAAACACAAGCATTATAATGCTGCAATTGCAACAAATAACGACTTTGACAAAAAAAGCACAGTTTCAACTGTATTGTTCGGGAAATACTAGGCGTCTTCAGACATAAATTTCTCGTAAATCGTCCTTAGCTTTTGTGAAATGAGGCCGGGATGGCCATTTCCGATTACCCGATCATCAACTTTTACAACAGGAAGAACGTAAGACGTGCTGCTGGTCAGAAATACCTCACGGGCCGAATGCAGTTCATCAACCGTGAAACTGCGCAATTCAAGCTCAATCCCGCTTTTTTCCAGTTCCCGAATGAGGGATGCCCGTGTGATACCAGCAAGGATGGAATTGCTTGTCGGCCGAGTAACGATTTTCCCTTCCTGACTCACAATCCAGGCGTTGGTGGAGCTGCCCTCCGTCACCATCCCGTCCTCATCGACCTGAAACGCTTCATAGGCGCCGTTTTCCTTGGCCTCTTGCTTCGCCAGGACATTAGGTAGTAACGAGACGGACTTAATATCCCGCCGGGTCCAGCGGATATCGGGCACAGTGATCACGCTGACCCCGTCCTCCGCTATCTTCGCCGTTTTCTCCATCGACAGCCTTTTCGCCGTCATCACCAGTGACGACGATGTATTCTTCGGAAATGGATGATCGCGCGGGGCAACTCCGCGCGTTACCTGCAGATAAATGATCCCGTCGCGAATGCCGTTCTGACGGATCACCTCCCGCATCACAAATTTGAGCGGCTCGCGCTTCATCGGAGGATCCATCCTAAGTTCGCTTAAAGAGCGCCACAGGCGATCCAGATGCCCCTCCTCGTCGATCATCCGGCCACCGACAATGGTCACAACTTCATAAACACCATCAGCAAATTGATAGCCACGGTCCTCTATATGCACGCTGGCGTCCCGATGCGGGAGATACTGACCGTTTACATATGCGATTCTGGACATGGCTTTCCTATTTAATTAACGCCGCCAAAGGGCCGGGTTGAAAAGTGAAAGTACGGCAAAAAACTCCAGCCGCCCCACAAGCATGGTGACACATAATACCCATTTCGAAAAATTGGGTAAGGCTTCATAACTGATAAAATTCTCCTCTCCGACAACGACATCAGTAATCAACGGCTGCGCCGCAGCCCCCGCGCTGGCAAGATTTGTAATGGCGAGGGTAACAGAAGATTGCAGATCGAGTCCGTTAAAGGCCAAAATCAACGTCGCCGCAACCAGAGCCAAGCAATAGAGTGCAAAAAAGCTCCAGGCAGACGTGATCTGTTCGCGCAGGATACGTTGTCCACCGTATGTCAGGGGAAAGATGCTGCTTGGAAAGCTGAGACGGTTTACTTCCGCATTAGAGACCTTCAGAAGAATGCTGATCCGCATCATCTTGATCCCGCCGGCGGACGAGCCCATCGAGCCGCCAATCGTTATCAAGACGAGAATCACAAAAAGCGCGCCAATCGGCCAGTAATATTGTCCGGTTTCCGATATGAGCGGCATGTTATATCCGGTGGTTGTCACGGCGGAGACGGTGTTAAAAACCGCATAGCGCAACGTATCGGCGATCGACATGTCCGTCTGTGTCATCATCAGGAAAAAAACGAAAAGGCTGCCAAGAACGATGGCGATCAAGAGATAGCGATATTCCGGATCCTTGAAGTAAGAGAACCGGTCCCCGTTGAAGAAAGACCAGTGCAGGGAAAAATTTATCGCCCCGAGCACCATGAAAATCATCAAAATTACTTCAATTCCGCGGCTGGCGAAGGCCGTACCGGCGGCATTTGAGGTCATAAATCCACCGGTAGAGAGGGTACTGAAGGCATAGCAGAGGGCATCAAAGGCCGTCATTCCGGCTCACCATAAGGCCACAATGCAGATCGCCGTCAGCAAGCCATAGATTTTCAGCAGGGAAAGCACCGCCGAGCCGATTCGCCGAGACATGCGGCGGCGGCTGCTCTTAGCGATGGCCCGCGTCAACGGATTGCTGCGCGGCAGGTTAAAGGCACTCGCCATGATCGACAGAAAGACAATCACCGCAAAGCCGCCCACCCATTGGATCAGGCTCCGCCACAGCAAAATCGCCGGCGCCTGAACATCCAGATCATCGATAATGGTCGCGCCATTGGTCGTGAATCCGGAAAATGCCTCAAAATATGAATTGGTCCCCGAAGGGATGGCATCGCTCAAATAAAATGGCAGCCCGGCAAACGCAGGGATGATTGTCCAGATCAGGGTAGCCGCCAGAAAGGTTTCACTCCTGCCAAGAATGGTAATTTCCCGTCGCATCGCGAGGATCATGCCGCCGCCGAAAAAAAGCGTCACGATGGCAGAGATAAAAAAGCTCAGCGCGAGTTCATTCTGCCCCTGCGCCAGGGCAAAGAGAAGCGGAACGCTCATCAGCATTGCCAAAAAGCCAAGCGCCCAGCCAACAAACGTAAAGACAGGTGCGAACAACATCGGGGCTAGAAAAATTCAAGGCCGACAGAAAACATTTCCTCAACCTTCTGCACGGAACCCTGAAGGCTCAGGATAATTACCCTGTCATCGGCATGAATTACCGAATCCCCACGTGGAATTTCAACCGTTTCTCCCTTGATGACAGCGCCGATAATGGTGCCATGCGGCAGTTTGATGTCCCTGAGCGGCTTGCCGACAAGCAAGGATGTTTCCAGCGCATCCCCCTCCACCACTTCGGCCGCGCCAACACGAAAGGAATGCAACCCCCGGATCCGGCCCCGGCGGATATGGCGAAGACTTACCGAAACAGTAATAGCGCGCGGATCCACCACCACCTCAAGCCCGAGCGTGGTCACCAGATTGCCGAATACCGGATTATTTATCAGAGTGACGGCGGTTTCCGTTCCCTGCCCCTTGGCCAACAATGACGAAATAATATTAACTTGGTCATCATTGGTGAGCGCGACAATTGTTTCCGCCTGCGCGGCATTCGCTTCTTGCAACAATTCGGGATCAAGCGCACTCCCGTGCAGCACAACCGTCCTCTCAAGTTCATCTGTAATTTTCTCAGCGCGTTCCCGGTTATGCTCGATCAGCTTGAGCGAGACTTTACGCATGTTTTCTTCGATAAACTTGGCGAGATGAAAGCCGATATTACCGCCCCCCACGATGACGATACTGCGCGCTTCCTGCTCCTCATGACCAAAAAGCGGCATGGCGCGAGCCACATGGGCGCTGTCTGCGGCAAAATAAATCTCGTCGCCGGGAAACATTTGGTCATCGCTTGCCGGCACAATCATCTTTCCATCGCGATAAATGGCCACGACCACGACATTCAAATCCGGGAATAATTCAGTCAGCTGCTTGAGCGGGGTATTAATAATCGGGCAGCTTTCATCGAGCCGGACGCCAATAACCTGCACCTTACCATCCGCAAAAGAAACGGTATCGAAGGCGCCTGGCACTTTCAAGCGTCGCTCAATTGCATGCGCAACCTCATCCTCCGGTGAGATAATCACATCAATCGGCAGATTTTCGCGGCTGAATAAATGCGCCCAGAGAGGGTCCGTATACTGATTGGAGCGGATCCGGGCAATTTTCTTTGGAATATCGAAGATCGAATGCGCAATCTGACAGGCAACCATATTGACTTCATCACTATAGGTCACAGCGATGATCATGTCGGCATCATAGGCCCCTGCCCGCTCTAACGCGTCCGGGTGAGAGGCGTGGCCGACCATGGCCCGAACGTCCAGCTCATCCCCGATTTTGCGCACCAGTTCCGGAGACTGGTCAATCAGGGTAACATCGTTGTTCTCCCGGGCAAGCTGCCGCGCGATATTGGAGCCAACCTGCCCCGCACCGCAAACGATTACCTTCATCGCGTCTCTTTCCCCCTAGCCAAATTCCGCATCTATTCCGACGATCTTTTCCGTTCACCGTTACTGACGCCAAGCGTTTTCAGCTTACGATGTAACGCGGACCTCTCCATACCAACAAATGACGCCGTACGCGAAATATTTCCGCCAAACCGGTTTATTTGCGCCTCAAGATATTCCTTTTCAAATCTTTCACGGGCTTCACGTAAGGGAAGCGCCATGATCTCGGTATTGTCATTCTGCCCGATCATGATCGACTTGGCCGCCCCGGCATCAGCGGGCACCATATTCGCGGCGATCGGCGCCGATTTGTCACCCGTCGCAAGAATCATGATCTGCTCGATCACGTTTTTAAGCTGACGAACATTTCCCGGCCAAGATGAAGCCTGCAAGGTTGCAATGGCGTCCTCTCCTATTTTTCTCGGCGGCAATCCGGCACTTTTCGAGAACCGCTCGACAAAATAACGGGCAAGCGGACCTATGTCTTCTGGCCGTTCCTTCAGGGAGGGAACTGATATGGGTACCACGCCAAGGCGATGATAGAGATCCTCCCGCAGGCGGCCATTCGCCATTTCCTCATGCAGATCCCGGCTGGAGGAGGAGATGATCCGCGCATCCACCTTGATCTTCTCGGTACCGCCCACCCGCTGGAAAGTCTGATCGACCAACACTCGGAGGATCTTGCCCTGGGTTTCCATCGGCATGTCGGCAATCTCATCTAGGAAAAGCGTACCGCCATGCGCCTGTTCCAACAAACCACGGCGCTCCCCCTTGACCGAATTCATCCGGCCATCCTCTATGCCGAATAGCTGAATTTCGAGCCGTTCCGGCGCCAATATGGCCGCGTTGAGAACCACAAACGGACCAGCCTTGCGGTGGGATTGATCATGAATGAGACGAGCAGCCACTTCCTTGCCAGACCCGGACGGGCCAGTAATCAGCACCCGGCTGTTAGTTGGCGCGACTTTTTCAATGCTCTGTTGCAGCTGGATCATGACATGGGAACGGCAAATAAGATCCGTCATCACATCACCACCACGGGTCTTGAGGTCCGCCACCTCCCGTCGGAGTCTTATCGCCTCCAACACGCGATCGACAAGTTGGATAAGGCGCTCCGCCTTGAACGGTTTTTCGATAAAGTCATACGCGCCCAGCTTGATGGTCTGAACGGCCGTTTCAATATTACCATGCCCCGAAAACATCAGGACCGGCAAATCTGGCTGATCTTTTTTAATGGCCTGTAAAATCTCAATTCCATCCAGCTTGCTGCCTCGCAACCAGATGTCCAGGATAACGAGGCTCGGGCGCCGATGGGCAATTTCGGCGAGGCACTGATCGCTATTCGCCGCCATCCGTGTCTCCTACCCCTCATCCTCCAGGATTCCGGCCACCAGTTCCCGTATATCAGCTTCATCATCAACGATTAGAATGTCTGCAGACATCGTTAGTCATTCCCTGTTTTCAAATTCGCTTCACTTATGGGAAAAGAGATCCTGACACAGGCTCCCGTCCCTTCTTTCGCATCCGCCATGGCGAGGCTACCGCCATGCTCCTCCATGATCTTATTGACAATCGCAAGGCCGAGGCCCGTTCCTTTTTCACGATGGGTAACATAAGGTTCGGTCAATCGGCTGCGATTTTCTTCGGGCAGACCGCGCCCGTTGTCCGTAATCTCAACCGAAACTTCATCCGCCGTGATGCCAAGATTTACGTTAATTTGACCTTTTGGAAGGTCCGCGCCCCCTGCCTCCCGCCCCTCGATTGCATCGGCGGCATTTTGCAGGAGATTTGTAAGAACACGGTTCACCTGCGGCGCATCGCAGTCACAAATCATCGGCGATCGGGGCGCGTCATAAAGATAGTCGATCTCAGGATGCGCAATTTTTTGTAAGAAGATCGCCTGGCCGACGAGCTCTCCCAGATCCTCCGGTTTGAATTCCGGGGTCGGCATCCGGGCAAATGCCGAGAACTCATCCACCATCTGGCCGATATCACCGACCTGGCGGATGATGGTGTCCGTACATTGATTGAACACATCTACATCGTTCTGTATCTGCTTGCCATATTTACGCTTTATCCGCTCGGCGGAGAGCTGGATCGGGGTCAGCGGATTCTTGATTTCATGAGCGATGCGCCTCGCAATATCGCCCCAGGCCGCCATCCGCTGCGCTGAAACCAGATCCGTGATATCATCAAGCGTCACCACAAACCCCTGAATACTGCCGACGGATATTTCTGCGGCCGCACGCACGAGCAAATGGCGATGGCCATTGGCGGACTGAAGCTGGATCTGGCGTTCGGCAACGCGATAGGGCTTTTCCCGGATTTCATCCAGAAGGGCCGCCATTTGCGGCTGTATATCGAAAAAAGGCCGGCCAATAAGTTCCGCTTCCGAATACCCCAAAAGCTCCGTTGCCTTGCGATTTGGAAGGTTTATCACGCCTTCCCTGTCGAGACCGATCACACCGGAGGAAACGCCGGAAAGCACAGCCTCGGCCCCGCGGCGACGCTCGTCCAGCTTCGTATTCGTTTTCTCAAGCGCCTGACGCTGCGTTGACAGCTGCTCCGTCATCCGAATGAAAGCACGGCTCAGCGTCGCCATCTCGTCATAGGCGCGGCTTTCATCTACCTTGGCTGTCAGATCGCCAGAGCGCACCCGCTCTGCCGCTTTCACGAGGCTCTCGATCGGGCCGACAAGGCGCGAGGCAATGACCAGGCCAAACCAGACGGCGGCCAGCACCACCATCAGCGAAATAATAAAGAAAATCACTGCGAACTGGATTTGAATGCCAAAGCCTTCGTCCTTCAACTGCTCATACTCCAACGCCGCGACGCGTGTTCTCTCCATATGGGCAAGAACCCGTGGCTCGATAAAGCGCCCGACATAAAGAAAGCCGTCCAGCAGGCGATCAAGCCGGATCAAGGCCCGCACCTGATCATCCCCATCGTTCGTGGTGATAACAATCTCCCGCTCCCGCGCCTCGCTGAACAGATTGGGAGAAATTTTATCGAATTCGAGCGCAAAGCTGAGATCGGACTGAGCGATAATATTCTGATTGCCGTCCAGGACGACGGCCTCGCTCAAATTGCGGGCGATGACCTGATCACTGAGATAGGAATCAAACAAATTGCGATTTTCCAGAACCCGTGTCGGGGCACGGTTGATCTGCGTCGCCATCGTCAGAACATCGGAGCGGATGTTCTGGATATGCTCCTTGATATAGGCGTCGGCAACGGCAATCGATTCCGATACCGCCATATTCACCGGATCGGAGAAATGCCGCTGAAAATAGATATTGAAAAAGAGCGCGGAGAAAAGCGCTACCATCAGGGCCGGCGCCACTGCGATCAGCGAAAACAGCCGCAAGATGCGCCGATGCATCATGCTGCCTGAGCCGCCGATCTGCCCCTTGCGCCAAGTTCTGATCAATCGGTGGGTAATGATAATCGCGAGGATGACCACAATCGATACGTCAATAATAAGAAGTATGCGCGTGTACGCCGGGTTTTCTATGGTCAGCGATTCATAGGTGGCAATCCCACTTGCAATGGCCATCATGGCCACAAAGAAAGATGTCTTGGGGCCCAGTCCGATCTTTCTTGTCCAACGGACAAAGGAAAAAGGCTGCTTCACATTATTTTGCTGTGATTCTGCCACAACATCCTCCGACCGCATGGGTCATGATGCAATCTCAGTTTGCCAATAAGTGTCATCTACGGCGGCTATTTGTTCAAAATACCACATTGTGGCATTTAAGCATCACTTCAAGCCGCGCACAACCTGAATATCCAGTTCCCGTATTTTTTTACGCAATGTATTCCGGTTAACCCCCAAAAGGTCGGCAGCCTTGATTTGATTTCCGTTTGTCGCCTCCAGTGATAAGGACAAAAGCGGGCGCTCTACCTCCCGGATAACCCTTTCATAAAGGCCACGAGGCGGCAGACTGCCGGCATGTGCCGCAAAATATTTTGCAATATGACGCTCCACCGCCATGCCGAGGCTCTCGTCCTCGCCGGGAGTATCTTCAAGACTTCCTATTTCCTGCGGCTGCAGCTCCTGCTCAATCACGGAAATATTTATGACATCATCGGAATACAGCGCAGCGAGACGACGCACCATATTTTCAAGCTCCCGCACGTTGCCCGGCCATTTATGCTTTTTAAGGGCTTCAAGCGATTCCTTATCCACGCTTTTTACCGGTCGCCCCTCCTCCTGCGCTTGCGACAGGAAATGCCGAACGAGATCAGGAATATCTTCCGCCCGCTCGCGAAGCGGCGGCAAGCGGAGCGGCACGACGTTCAAGCGGTAATAGAGGTCCTCACGAAACAGTCCCTGCCGCACAAACTGCCTCAAATCCCGGTTGGTGGCGGCGATAATGCGCTCATCAGTCTGAATCGCCGTCCGGCCGCCCGCCGTCGTATATTCCCCCTGCTGAAGAGCACGCAGCGACCGCGTCTGCGCCTCAATCGGCATATCCCCGATCTCATCGAGGAACAACGTGCCGCCTTGCGCCTGCTCAAATCGGCCGATCGCGCGTGAATCCGCACCCGTAAACGCCCCCTTCTCGTGACCAAACAGCTCCGATTCAATCAGTTCTTTTGGAATGGCCGCCATATTGATTGGAACGAATGGGCCCGTCTTCCGCTTGCCATATTCATGGAGCGCACGGGCGACGAGCTCTTTACCAGTTCCACTCTCGCCGGAGATCAGAACCGTGAGATCCGTGCCCATCAGCCGCGCCAGCACCCGATATATCTCCTGCATCGCCGGTGAGCGGCCGATCAGGGGTGTTTTAGTCTCTTCTTCATCTTGCCCGCCAAAGCGGCTTGCAGCTTTCTTCGGCTTGGAAAGGGCGCGATCCACCACCTGAAGCAGGAGCTTGAGATCGAAAGGCTTCGGCAGATAGTCATAAGCGCCCCGCTCCGTCGCCTTAATCGCCGTCAATAGGGTATTCTGTGCACTCATCACCACGACGGGCAGATCAGGCCGGATCTTCTTGATCCGGGGGAGCAGGTCAAGGCCGTTTTCGTCGGGCATCACGACATCGGTCAGAACAATATCACCCAACCCTTCGAGCACCCAGTTATAGAGCGTAGAAGCGTTACTGGTAGAGCGCACAACATAGTCGGCGCGGGAGAGTGCCTGCTCCAGAACCGTACGGATACTCTGGGCGTCATCTGCAACTAAAATCGTTCCGGGCATCTTTATTCCATATCCGTTTTCATAAAATTATAGACCGGCAAGCGGATCAGCACTTTACTGCCCGCTTCCGATGACTCAAATTCGACAATCCCGCCGTGATCGCCGACAATCTTGGCGACCAACGCAAGGCCAAGCCCGCTGCCGCCCGCCTTTGTGGTGACAAAAGGATCGTATATATGCGGTAGGATCTCTTCGGGGATACCGGAACCATTATCCTGCACCCCGACCTCAAGTGGCAACTGCACCTTCTCCTGCGCACCCGGGACGGCCAGGCGTATCCCGTGGCGATAGGCAGTACTGAGCGTTACTTCTCCCCCGTCTTCAGGCGCAGCTTCCACCGCGTTTTTCACCAGATTGAGTAGC
>ERZ1740062.420-NODE-420-length-24184-cov-11.197646_pt1 | contig 24184 bp, 17 predicted proteins | sample MGYA00581741_ERZ1740062 | MGnify/ENA primary metagenome ERZ1740062 (study PRJEB43018, sample SAMN04849747) | marine metagenome | isolation source: floating plastic debris | place: Pacific Ocean | collected 2008-09-01 | study: EMG produced TPA metagenomics...
TTATAGCCTTGACATAAAACATCTTGTAATTTATTTTGCCTATGCCTGAACTGCTAGGAAAAGCAGTGAAACTATTTTAATGGTTATCAAAATCAAGGTTATGCTGGTAAATCGATTAGATAGCTTGGATATATTGGACAAATCTATAGTTGAAATCACCTGTTATGTTGGGAAAAGATCCAAACTTTTGAAAACAGAATATTTATGCTCCTATTAAAAGTGAAATTACACCTGGTACAAGATTGTAGGTTGATCTTGATTTTCGAAAAGATAACCCAATTAAAGTGCATGTTTCATTTATGGAATAGTAATTTTCCTAATTCCTACCATTACCACACAGGTGCTGCCTAGTTTGAGTTCTAATATGAGACATAAAGTAGAGGATTTACAGCGTAGAGTTGCCAGCAGAGAAGATACCTACAGTATAACCTCTGTATCATCCACATCTCTCACACAGATGTCTACTAAGGTACTGTAACATCCTGACGAATACACTAAGTTGTGGTGACAAGACTACATCTATGCCTTCTAAATTGAAAGCACCTTTACTACAAAAAAAAGAAAGTTAATATGTGGTAATGGTATCTGGTAGTATTTGTACTCTAGAAACCTCAGCTCAAAACTTTCCCACAGGTTTCATTGTTATAGTGGGTCCCACAGTTACACCTTGGCAATGATAATGCATCGTGTCAACTTGCTGTCATCACGTTAATTTTTTAATTCAAAACTTAAACTAGACAATTCTGTCTGGCACTAATGTTGCAGACGGTAGCGTGATGAAAATCATGCTATCATTTTCATGTACATGCCATATGTCATGCCATTCCCCCTATCTATTGTTATATTCCTGGGAAATCTATGATCTGATTTTAGGCAGATTTCATGTGGATGCCTTTCGCTACTGGAATAAAATGGTTTATTATTTTGGTGACTCATGTACATAAAGTCATCATAAGTAGGTTCAGTGCTTGGAAATTGTGTATGCTTGCCAATTGCCAAGGAGATACATGATATTCTCTCCATAAAAATGATAAAATATGGGAAATGTTGCTTTAAAAACTGTGCTGTAGCTTTTGAGAGTGACACATAGAAGGGTATGATGAACTGTCACTTTCACTCATAACAAGCGGTGTCCCCATTTCCATGGTGCTGCTAACTACTCTTTGACGATCTGGTCCCACAAAATTCTGAGCAATGTTTTCGTTTTTTTCGATTAAACATCACAAACCTCATTGCTCCTGTAGCTTTTCGCGTTGTTTTTATTGATCAGTACATCGGCAGAAAATCCTTGTTCCCCTTATACTGATGGTAATTATGATTTCTTGTAATATACCCCACTGTCGGTTTGCTGTTTATAGCTTTACACGAAAAGCTACTTCCTTATTTTCCAGAAATACTTTTCTAGTCTTCAAAAATGAATGTGTAACCCGGAAAAATGAGTACTTTTTATGGTAGGTAATCGATAAAGAAGAGAATTTCTATAGGGCTATCTAGTGGTCAATTTGTGGTCTGATATAATTTTATTCAGATTTTATTTAACATTGCTAGAGATCTGAGACATTGGGGTGTCAGAAATGCAATGCAATTATGCAAATTCACAAATCGAGTTCTGGTTCAAAATGCTCCTGTATGGGAATTTTTCACTGCAGGAATATAATTTTAGATACTCTCTGGAGAGTAAGAGCATTCTAATTATATGTGATATTATTAGCCTCACTCGGGCTCCCATAGAGTTGTTGACCTTCACCTGTACTGTGGTACCCTGGAAGCTGTGCGGTTCTAGCGCATCCTTGTATACATGTAGTGTGTTTATAACACGCTGTGAAGTTCCGCTGTTGTTGTGTTTGCAGGCGGAACTTGACGACCTGGTGGCTGCTGAATGTCTTTACTGTGGAGAGCAGATTATCAGGTAATCACTGCTATCTGATCACTATGTTGTCCTGTTGATATATTGTTCACTTTTCCATATCGCTGCGTATTGCACACACTTGTGCAGCCTATTCACCATCCTCTTATGACTAATGACACTTCCGTCACATATTCAAATTGAGCAAAGCTGTTCAGAAGAGTAAATTTATAGAACTACTGTTAATTATAAGGCCACACAGTTGATGGCATGTGCCACCACCGTTTATGCTCAGTGAGATAAGTGCTATAAGGTTTGAGGAGGCTCATCGATCGGGTACTTGTAACGCTGCGTGAGGGTTTGAGAGATCCCTCCAAATCACCAACCTATCACTCTACCCCCCTCCCACCATTACATCACAACGGCACACAATAATCCATAACGGAATTTCTTCAAAGTCTCTCTCATCAAAGCAAAAATGTCTGATTATTGTAATTTTATATCAATATGGTGTGTAATATAATTAAATGTTAGTGGGTGACATGTATATTACAAACAACTCAAGTGCTCTTGTTGACCTGACTTGATAGTGTTGTCACATGGTTGGAGAAGCATAATTATACCACCATTCGTAATTGTCACATTTCCAGCTGCAAGGAACTGTTGTACATCCATTCCAATCCAGAATTAAAGACAGGAGATTTAGAGTTGTCGTCACACTATTATTGTGTATTAATGTATGACACAACAATAAAATACTTGAGAAACTCTCAACTATAGTATGTGATCTATCCTGGAACCATATGTAGTCTAAAAACATGGTTCTTTTTTATCTCCATGTTTTCCAAAACAAGATTTGATGTGTTTGGCATGCATTGGCACGAGAATAGCGGGCAGTATTTTAATGTTTTTCCAGGTCTGTGGATGAGCCATTTATCACATCTGATGAATACAATGAGGCAGTAGACAGCTGGAGTTAGTACTATGATGAGATTGTCTACATGGTATGTGACATTCCACTCAAATTATACAATCATAGACACCTGCTCAGCTAAGCCACTCCACTCACTCACCCCTCACAGTATATCTGCTCTGCTGGGGTTGTTGGCTTCTAGCCGCTAGATGACAACATTTTTAATGTACCAGGCTCCTCGAGTGGTGAATAAGGCTAAACTGTAATCTCGGAAGTTGATTCTGATTATAATATCTGGTTTGTTGGCCTGACACATAGCTTTCATTGGTCGTCAGTCTTAATATTTTTTTACAAATTGTTTAAAGATTTTTCTTTATTTCACAACAGATCAAATATTAATTTTAATTGGTGCTAATCATATTTTAGAGCAATTATCACCTACTATACTCTGGTAGATGTGATTTTTTAAACATTAAAATTATTGATACCTTTCCCAATTAGAGCAATTACTGGCATCATCAATGCAGAGAAATTAGTAGGGTCTGTTTCTATATCAGCATTAACTCTTATTGATGTCTATGTCGCAATTATTGTGAATGAGGACAAAAATATAGCTAAATCATTCATGAAAGGAAATCTCAATGGATCTCATAAGGACTGATACTATGAGAGCATTTCTTTCTTTTGAATATTATATTAGCGAGGCCGAGATTCACCCTAAGATCTGCATGCCCAAAACTCAGGGTTTATTCAGGGGAGACAACTCATCACAAACCAGCTAGCCAATGTAGACTCCTACTAATTACTGGGTGGCATGATTAAACTTCCTGAAATCTGTGACATGTAAATCAAAGATACTAATATACTTGTCTGAATTATCACCACAAAAAATGAGCAATTAACATTGAGAATTAGCCTGATTTAATAGCTGCCCAGCCAGTAAGGGCACCTTATTGTGTACTCTATGGTCAGGAGTAATTAACGTGACATAGTAAATGAGCACCATAATTTTGGCATTTACTTACAAACCCGAGCATTAAGCTCATTTCTGGTTACTTGAAGTTGATTTTGGACTGCTGTGTACACTTGCTAGATAGTGTTATTAGACTAAGACCTGTGTCTAAATAATATTTTGGTTATTTGGGCAAACAGATTTGTGTATTGAGCTTAGAGGGCCGAGGCATTGTTCAACGCTGCATATTCTGCAGCAGTACATTTGTATGTAGAGCTAGTCATGGCAATCAAGCTAGCATGCTGCAACTGCAAAGTGTGTCAGTCTTTGACATTATTGGGAGTAATATTAGTTAGTTTAGTACACACATGTACAATATTAAACCACGGCTAGGGTTGTCCTTGTACTGAACTATAAAGTTATGTTTATGAAAATTGAGCTCACTTGAGTTTAGTTTTGAAGTTTTATTATTCAATATCCCTGCCATAAAAGTTGAACTTCATTCACATACATCCAAACAACACAGAATAAAGATAGCATCATTTTAAAATGAAGACAATAATGTAAAAATATATCAATTCACAGAACCTGCCGCCAGACCGCAGTCTAGGAACACATAATAAAAAATGTATCAAATAGGTGTGAGAGGCTTCATATACATGTGGTAGATAAGTCAAGTTATTCACAATAAAATTTCCATTTGTAAATAAAAGCTACATCTCTTCATCTCTTTTAGTCTATAAAATGTCTCACGTAAAGCCGATGCCGAAATGTAGTTGTAATTGAGACGATAGAAATTCATTGTGGATTGTCTGAATGTAATTCTGAGGTGGATAAATGCCAAGCATACATAGATGAGTAATGAGATTTAATGTGCAGCATGTATACATAGGGCTCACAACCCAGATCAGTGAATATACAGAGCTACAATAAAATGGAATATTTCACATGTAGTGGACAGGGCAATAAATGCAGCCAACGTGGAGACCTAGGACAGCTAGAAGCTATAAAACAAACATCCCATAAATGTACAAAATGTAAACACTATAAATAAAATCATAATTATTATCTGGTACACATATCATCTCAAACATATTTATAACTCCTGTAGGTATTTGGAGCGAAAACATGATAAAGATGTTTTGGCAAAATAAGACTAAAGGGAACCGAGGTGATGTGAGAGTGAAGTCTCGTAATATTCAATGGAAAACGACATCCAAAACTTGTGGCATGGCAAAGAACCAAAATTTTGTTTTTTTTGCAGAAAATAGTTCTCAATTCTTTGCCGAAGTATAAGCAAAGAGTTTATTGCTACCTGTATGAGTGTCTATGTACAGTTTCTTTTACACAGTAATTGTGACGGAGATGAAAAAAATGAGTATTGTTTTGCACATGTGATAAGAAAATAGCTATGCCCTCTCATGTGCCTCTCTTTGCATGAGATTCAACTGCTGTCATTCACAGGAAGCCGTGATTACTATCAGCCCTATTGCAGATCTGATAAAATGGCAGTTAACGGTGCTCAAGATGAGCTATCTCTGAGATGTGGCTAGCAGATCATTCAGAGAGTACCAATTCACCTTGATAACTATCTCCTGGTACATCAGTAGATAACCGCTGTTTTTGGTGCCCATCCTACACTGAGGTAAAGCGTCGGCAGCGCTGCCGACTTATCACATCCTCTCAAGACTTCCTGTTTAGTCAGCTCTACCGACAGGCACACGACTCAACCATCATGTCAGGGTATTGCTTCAAGACTATGTTATTATTTTCATCGTAGTACATGAGTGTCACGGTTTGTAATTTACTGGGCACGCAGCACGGCTCGGGCACATCTGATTTCACTCTTACTGATGTAAGAAGACTCTGTAACGTGGCATGATTTGTCATGTGCTTACCCTGGAATATAAAACAAAAGAGCTTATTTATTGTAATCAAGGATATCACAACTTTGTTGCTTTTGGAATCGACTGTCAAAGACAGGTGCACAATGGAAATCCTTTTTAATTTACTATACACAAATAAACAAGTTGTCACGTATGTGTAGGTTTCATGATACCTGAACAGGAAATATGAGCTCTGGTCAATTTATTTGAGAATGAAAGTTGGAGAAGGCTAGTGTTGCAGTGATGCCTTTCACAGCGATGTTTTATTTTCAACTGTCATGTTTATTTTGTAATGATGGTAAGTGAGATTAAGTCAGTGAGCTTGCTTGGGGCGAAAAACATTTGTCAATCATTTGTCTTGGCGTTGACCCGAAGCTAATTTGAGAACTATAGCTACACCCATTAGTTAATTAGCGACTTTGAAAATTTGAGATTGTACCAGGTGAAAATGACTCACCAATGAATTAGGGAAGTTGCACTCTCCTGAGCAATAATATGCGTCAAACTTTTTAGGCTCTATCATTCGTTCTCCCCAACCGATATCCTCAAAGTTGACTCTCATAGATTTTCTGCTGCAGCTTTTTCCGGCTTGTGATTCAGGTATAGTGTCATATTTCCATTTTTTCGTTGGTAATAAGTTGGAAATTTTACTTTTCTTCCTTTTTTTCTTTTCTATTGGTGAGGGCCATGGAATGTATTGAACGACAGTGTTCAGACCATTGTCAACTCTTGCTGTAGCTACTGGAGCACCTGTCTCTGTTTCTACGCCTGCAGTCGTCTGCTCTTGTTGAAGTTGATGCTGTAATTCTTTCAATTTGGGCTCCTTAATTTCTACCTCGTTAGTGAGTTCGTTGTATAAATCATCAACGTTAATCCATTGATTCAGAAGCGGTATGTCATTAGACATAGGAGCTTCTATGTCAATTCTGTTGTCGGCCACGCTTCGTTTTATTCTCTTGGAAGGTTTCCCAGTCGCAGGGTCTACTATTGAGTTGAGTTCATTTACCATATCTTTGTGGTTTTTACCAGATCTTGAACTTATCTGGTCCATTTCTAGAGTTCTGTTATTCTGCGAGTAGATAAGAATAAAGGGTACAGTGTGATGTCGCAGGAAGGAAGGCATATCCACAGGTACAGCTACAACGTCCTTGTTGACCTCGCTAAACGATACTCCAACTTGATTGTATGTGTTTACTGTGTTGGTGCACTGGCGAACAGTTTTAGTTATATCCATTTGTTGCCAGCCACGACCAGACGGGCTGCGTCTTTCTCGCTGTGACATACTAATGTAATATGGTGATAGTTCTGACACATCAATTTGTATCGTTTGCATTTCCTCCACGGAGCGACGGTAATAGTGCAACTCTGCACGCACTAGCTTTTCACCTTCTTTGTGCAAAGAGTCCAAGTTATATAACAGATTCTTGCTGCTTGTGATTGATTCTGTAGACACAAAAATAAAAACATGTATATTATTATACATATAGGGATAGATACAGAAGAAAACGTGCATAACAATCTTTTTCGTTGAACCTGAGAATATTTTTAACTGTGTACGTGTAATGAATTGATTCAATTTTAATTTGATGTACCTCTCAAGGGCAAACTGCTCAGAGTTGAGCCTTATGTGTCACATCATGGTATGTCAATCCAACAGCTATTAGTGAACCCTGTTATTATAGTTTTATATCTGATCTTAGGGCATTCCACACTTGAAATACCATTGCACTGGCCAAAATAGTGATGAGGAACGTTTTTGAATTCCCTGCCTAATCTCTCAACATATGAAATCATATTAGCTGGTTTTTCACAATTAAATATTTGTAGTAATGCCCTGTTCCAATAAGATTACACAATGCTGCAATGTTATGAACAACGTATAATATCCGTGATTTAAGTTTACACACGATTTTTAATCCTCTACGTGGAAGGTTGCAATTGCCTATGGGGTGGTCATAATTGACACGCCTGCGTTAATATGACAGGTTATGGTAAAGTTGGTCGTTATAAAATCACCTAAACATATCATCATCCAATAATTTTGAGCGATTTCTTTAATTTGGAGATCAACGTTACATGAAATTACATTCCGCAGCTGTAAATTAAATGTCACTCAAATTTAAAGGAGATCAAATCAGTTCTTATACAGCTGTGTTCAGCTGATGTCACGCATAGCTTCGGCATCCATACCCAACAGCATTAAATACCAGGTACTGCCTCAATATCAAACAGTTGCGCAGAAAATATGCGTAAAATGTTTTGAAGTGCTGACCTGCTTTACCTGAAAATGTATCTAGTCATAACAATGCTTATTTAATTGTGAGTTTTGTTGTGATTGGTGCTGCGGCGATTTTATTGTGATTGTTTAGATACCAGTTATGTTGGCATTTTGGCACCCGAATTTCAAAGCAGTCTCCATATAGCATTTACATGTACTGGGTACTTCGTGTTGCCTTCATCGAGTTAATTATCTTGTACTATCTGGACTATATTATTATAAAGAGTGGACAAATCACCGCTACAAATCAGAATCATTCAATCCTACACAGTGAAAATGGCATCGTGCATCATTCCAGAACTCCATTGGGAAATCTAAAGCGCATAAACCGAGACATGAGCTAATTAGAGCAGGGATTGTAAAAGAGGCTTCACCTTTATGTGCCTGTATGTGTCGAACTGTATTGATGTTTTCTCCGAGTGAGTCACCACGTTTACTCTGTTTGTAAAGTCTCTTCATCTGTTTTGGTATATCCTTGCTGCCCAGAACTTCTATGACTGTTAGTACCGCCAAAACACAGATACTGGCATATATCCTCGCCATTTTTGATTTGTCGTTGAGTTTTGATATCCTTTGTAACTCTATTCGTAGAAAATCCGTCATGTAATATAATTTTATCCAGCAATATTTCCGCCTCCGTAGAATTCAGATGAGTGTTGAACCAATTCAGATTGGCAAGTCCTCTGCTTTCTCTAATGTATGTCTATCCAAATAATATAATATATTTAAAAAAATTAAAACGGATAAAATCTAAATGACAATGGATGCGGTAAAAATCTATGTACATTCGCATCAGCAACTCTAAAACTGGAATACAAGTTGTACCATAGCCCCCTCCAATATGACGACAGCTATGGATCAAAGTGAACTTGATAGAACTAGAGTAAACTATGAACACCCTACCACAAAATGCAAAGGAGTGTTTCAAGTTGTTTAATTCTCCTTGAGGTTGGTGAATAATACAAATAGAATTTATTTTGCTTGACCACATCAAAGCATTACCCTTCCTATGGATAAAGCACAGCATAATGTTATCACCGTTTCGATATATACACGGTTCGGAGGATAAATTATTAAATTTGAAATATTTATTGACAGATTTTATCGCCCAGTACTATTTAGAACAAATAAAAGCATACATCCATTCACTTGAGGTTAATTTGTGTTTGCGTTTTTCAATTCAATATACCTATTGTAAACATAAATGTACCCAGTTTATCGAGCTTTATTATCAATGGTAGAAATCTGTAAAAAATAATTTCACATCATTCAATTTGCTCACAGCCGGTGTGTTTTCATTGCGTGCCCGATGAACCTGCTGTTTACTCTAAAACACTGGCCAGCGGTTTCAATTCCTGCACAGTTTGCCAATTTTAGATAATTTGCTTCCACGGTCGGTAGTTTCTTCCCATAAAGCCCCGAAGTAGTACCATTGAGATCTATGGTACCGTTGTTTCTGCAAATATAAAAAAATCTTACCTGGTTTCTTTCATGAATAATATGTTATCACGTTTAGGCAGAACTCCATGCAATGCCTTTATGTTGGTCGAAATAGAAATGAAGTCTTCTTTTTTTCCAATCTTTGTATGTGTAGGTATGCAGCGCTAGAATTTTTGGCTGCACATGTAGTATTACTTGTAAACAGAATAATTTCTTACTGAGGATTTATTGAATTGTACGATTCTAATTAGCCGCACAGAGCAACTTAAGTCCCGCCCCTAATTGTGTCATAGACCAATCATGGTGTTCAAGTGCTTCAAGATGTCACTTCGGTAATTTATAGCTTCATAAACTAAAGATAACAAGATAATGCCTCCCATTGGTCACAAATTTACAATTTAAATTTAACTTGTCATGACTTCGTTAATTACTCCATTATTATGAATTATTATGAATTTTAGTATTATTGCGGAGATGATTGGAGTCTTGGACTTGGGTAGCCGTGTATTTGTAATCTCGTTGGGATGATAGTATCTGTTTGGCTAATGAGAGGATTAGGGTACTGCGTAGATGAGATTAGGCATAGGCCTATCATTATTTCTTAATATTTTTAACATAACTCTGCTAATAAAATATGAATAAGAAGGGACAAGGACAGACCAACCTGTTATTTTCATGCAGAACAATATATTATTGTAAAGGCAATTCGGAGACGCAAACATAGAGTAAACTTGAGAAGTCAATGAAACATTATAATTATCACTTTAATTCACAAATCTATAAACAAACAATATACTTTGTTTATAAATTCAAGTTTGTCAACAAACTAGGCACCAAGCCTACATCACAAGTAGACTGTCAAAGGTATTAGTCATTCCAGTTAGTCTATGACAAAAGGATTCTAACTCTGCAGTACACAACTATAATCTCCTTTCGACCAGATAAAGCATCATAAGTTAGAAGTCCAGACTCCAGAAGTAGATGAACCAATCCATGTGATTTATTTTAGGCAAAAATATGAATTTGTAAATCAAAAACTTTCAATGACATCCTTTATTGAAATGTAGCAATTCCTTTTCCAAAAGAGGCTGTAAAACTAATAATAAAGTATCTAAGCATATCCTATTGGCATATAAATGTAGTCAGTCATGTAGAAGCAAAAACTTGGAGATGAACAATATGTCTAGTACGTCTACATTCTGTAGATCAACTGAATGGACGGATAGGGTTAATGGTTATGAGCGTCAAAATGCGGAAGATCTCGAAATAAAATTAGCTTTGGGAAATCCTGCTACAACAATAAAATGCCAGGACTACAGCAGAGAAAATTTGGCAACTTGAGAGCATCAGTATCTTAAAATAGATTGCCAACATGTCCAAGCTATGAAGTTTGCATCTTCCTCAGCATTTGCTTTGTACATCTCTATATCGAGCATTGTGCCAGTTGTGCGAGCAGCAACAACCAGTCTGAACATACAGAATGAGTGATTTGAAGCCAATTGTGCTGTTCATACATGTGTATCTCTTCTCTCATCTGTGTACAGCTGGGAGTTTAAAGTTTATTTCTTTGGTTGGTGAAACCAAGTATTTTTAGCATCTTTGGTGGAACTTTTCTCCGTCTGGAAATCCTCATAAATAAGGCAGCAATTTGAATGCAATATCAGGCTGGTGTTCAGGCATAGACATCGCTGGCAGAGGCAGCAGCCCTTGCAGCTATCTTCTGAAGTCTGGCGTGCTCCTTGTCGTGTTTCTGTAGATTATGCTGATCATTCTTCAACATCTCTCGATGCTTCTGTAACTTCTCGTAACTCTCCTCACGTTCGGAGTGTAACTGTGTCAGTAAAACAACACAAAATTAAATTAGACTGAAGCAGATAGCTGCGGCCTCTTTGAAATACGAAGATCCATTTCTTACACAATTATGATTATGAGTCTGAAAATCACTATTATTACTGAATTGCAAGAGAAAAGCGTAAAGAGGTTAGAGGAAGTTTTTTAATCTGTAGAAGTCATCTTAGAAAACCAGACCATACCGAAGAAGCACGTCCAATAACCGAACTACGCGCACACTCTTCATAAGGACTGGAATGCTTTGTGGATGAGTGAATCTTTTGATCAAAAATACAAAAAAATGAACTGATTCACGTTTGTAAACATCACTCGACTTGCAACCACAGAAGTTTGTTTCATAGACTATTACGGTCCTGTCCGTGGTAATTTTGGACCATAATTGGGTTTGGTAGACAACCAACAAGTTATGTAACAACAATAAATTAATTGAGTGAACCAATCTTTACGTGGCGACTGCTGAAACACAAGTCAAGAGCCAGTAATTACCTGAACCAATTAGGGGGCTAAAAATAGAATCTAAGGGAGAGTGTTGCGGTATATGTAGCCCAAAATAGTCAGGTTGTTTATGTTGAGCTCTTGCAGTTCTTTTCATTATAAACAAATTTTTGGCATACTGGATGTTTTTTTGTGCAAAAAATCATAAACTTCAACATCCTTTTGCGCCTATCAAAGGAATGATGGCTGCAGTCGGATACCTGCAATCTGATTTTGACAAACCCATATCGAGGCCACTGAACTAAATTGAAATGAAGAAATCAGTTGTGGCCAGTGGTCAGTTAGATTTTTGTAAGTCGCAGTCTGAAATTGATCTCATAATACATTAAAAGGTTGCTCTAGTCATCCATTTTTTTCTAAAATTACTAGGTTATTGGCTTGTTACTTATTTTTGCAGTCTTTTCTACCACAAAATGTATCAGTTGGCTCAGTAATGATTTTCTACAACCTAAAATTACCAAAAAAAATTCCTTGATTAATTGCAAATCGCTTTAGGCGTCAAAAATTGTATTTTAATTGCGCTTGGCAAGATTATTCAACACAAAAACAGCCCCTGAAGGGAGGCTGCACTGCTACATGTACGTAATAATGTTTGGGTGTTTTGGGTAACTTAAACCGCATACAGCCCATTTCTCATGAAACGAGGTAAAGGTAACCAGGAAAAATTTGTTTTCATTATAATAAAACACCCAAATTGCCACCACGAGACATCAAATTGCTATTAGAAGCACAATATCGCTAAATATTTTGATATTTTGATTCTTGGAGCAAAACCCGTTTAGAATCTCAGAAGATAAGTTTTCTCAAACGAATGCATCATTAGCTGTGCAAGGATGCAGAAAATAGTGAGGAGATAATAAGTGAAATGGGGAGATCTCTTCCAAGATACGATGTCAATGGGTAAACAACCGACCAAGGTAACAGATTCCAGGAGCATGAATAAATAATTGAAATGAATGCTAACAAAATTCCCGTGGAAAGATTGTGGCGAGGAATAGTGCCATGGGGTGTCGGGTAGAATCTCTGATAAAAAAGGTGGTCCTTGTAGAAAAGGTATGAGCCACTTTTGTATCCCTTGTGTATTTACTTCGCTTGCTGCTTTGGCTCAAAAATCTCGATGCTTTGATCAGTGCACCTGTAAGTGTGAAATTTTATCTGAAAGCGCTTAATTTTGCTTCATTACACCTCCCAAAGATAGACATCAGATTACATGCATATCACCATGAGAAAGTAGCCACGTGGAGAATGATGCTGTTAGAAGATTGGCATAAGGTGTTAGGTGGAATGTGTATGATTCTACTTAACTGCGCAACGAGGCTTAGCTACTGTATGGTAACCTGTACTGTAATAGCCGTTACAGTAAACTGAGCCATCAAGAGAGAGTGAGTGAGATTTGCCTACCCGATCAAGGATTGCCTGCTCTCGGAGAACTTTCTGCTCATTTTCTTTCTCAACCTTTATCATTTCTGTCAGTTGCCTTTTCATCTCTTGAGAATGCTTGTTTTTGGTAGCCTGAGCTTTAGCCTGTAATCTTTTCACATTCTGTTCTTGTTTCTGTCGGGCGTACTCAGCCTCCCTTACTTTATTATACAGCCTGTTCTCTTCCTCTTCACCTTTCACCACCATTTTCTTCAAGTGAACAAAATTGAGCCAGTGAAGGTCGACAGCACTCATTTTATGCATGCAGAATGATCAGTAACAATTGCAAGGTAAGGGATGACATGCTGCTGCCACCTGAAAGGTGTTTGGCAGTTTCCTTATTCGACCAGCTGGTATTACTAGAAAAAAATATTTCGGTATTACAGTATGTTTTGAAATTTTACTACGAGTATTTTTCTACAGCATATTGGTAAGTACAGCAGCCAAAACTTGGACTCACTGCTAGGTGATAAAGACAGCAATCACAACATTGCACTCAAGCTCCCGTTATCCTTTAATTTGGCTCCCAATCAACTTATAAAGGCTTCTTGTCAAAGTGCAATACTCATGTTATCAAAAACTACTGATATTCCTATTTCATTCAAGCTCTCAAATTCATTGAAATTTAACACTTTCATTGTAAACAATGGTGTGAAGTAAAATAGTAGCTATTGTACTGAGTCAGGTCATCTAGTGCTGACCAAATGCTGTGGTCTGAGTTACTGTGTCAAAAAACTGATACTTGAGTCCTTGGAAAAAGCTTTTGGCCCTGTATGAATTAACAGGATGTGCAGCCATTAATTTTGATGATGTAAAGTTAGGAAACATTCAATGCTTTTATTGAACTGTAACATTTTGTAGTTTATATAATTAATGATTACATACTATACGTCAGCGTTGTGTTTTCTGACTTTGTTTATGTTCGGATGGAGAAAATGCCAGGCAAAGTTTGAGGGTAGTGTATGATATGATCATAGGCTCAAATAAGTTCTGTGAATGATGTTTGCTTACATATCCATGGTATCAAACATTAGATGCAGAACTTTGTCGCCGACCTGATTAATAATGGTTGTAAACATGAGGTTCCGTGTTTTCAATGTTCCTGTTTAGTTCTGTACCTTTTTGTTGAAAATATAATAGCAAAACCAGGGACTGCATCTAGGTAATTAATTAATAGAAAGTCAGTGATCTCAAAAATTACCGTATTCATAAAAACGCCCCAAAAACGCTTCAATGTAAGATTCCAGGTAGTTTGCAATGGGCCATCTTACATGGAGGGGGCACTATGCTCCTTACATGTTGTAGTGCCCATCGTCATTGTGACAGCACTCATAGATTGGTATAACACCATCTTAAAAATTGGCAGAAAACTTCAAGACAAAAAACTCTATATTAAGTAAGGTAAAAATGTCTATGGTTTATGGCCTGTTTGTGGAAGCGTTTTCATGCCTTACTTTTCTGCTCAAACTAGTTCTTCCCTTGGTCTTCAGAGGAAGTGGGCTATACTTGAAGGTGTTCATTGGTTTTAGCATTATCACCTTAATGACAGGTGCTGATGATTTGCCAATAGGTAAAAAATAAGATGTGATGACATCTCGTTAGCACGATGCCATACAAGCAGTGAGAAACCAAGCCGTCAGGAACTACTGAGATTCAAAAATAAAAAAAATCTCACCATGTCTGATCACAGTTTACCGTAGTCTTAGGAAAGTTTACAAATACGGTACATGTAGTTTAAGTGGCGAGCCTAGTATTGAGGTTGTTCAACTATCAAAACTATCAGCAAGTCATTTATTTATTACATTTTTTTTTCATATTGGGAAGGTTTTTTGAATTTCATACCAATAAATTCTACATATAACTATGGCAAGACGATGATCTGATTCTCACAAGATATCCCAAAAAATGTAAATATTCCAGCATTCTTTATGCAAGCGATACCCAACTTTGTATATATAATGAAAAATGACATGCGTCCTAGACAAACCATAGTAATAACCTACAGGTAGTTTGCATGTGTAAGATGTTTTTTTGTATCCAGGTAGTATAGTATTGAAAGGTATAAAATTGTTCTCATAGTTTCAACTGTCAAAATGCCAAAAATATTGGATTATGACTCTGCCAATTACCAAAGTACGTTCTAAGTGTTATTGTTCTCTGCAGTTCAAAATATTATTCCTTGTTGTCATTCAAATTTGTGATGATTTTTTAGTTAATAATGCTGTCCTAGCGGAGCTGGTAAAAAGCTGCGATGAAAGATCAGCAACAACAACATTATATTCAAAACGACACCTGAAACATGAAACACATCATTTATTATAGTGTGGCACAACTTCTGCCGCCTTACTAGTTCCATGACAAGCAGCTCCTCGGCAATCAGAACTTACACACTCCTCAATTACATAAGACTCCTGACATCGGAAGCTATTGACAAAACTTATTATGTTCTTGTACTGATTACTCCTATCTCCGAGCAATAAACTCTTGATTGTTTGCAACATCAAAATTAATTCGACCCAAACCGGATAATGTCAATATCACGTAATGTGTGAGTCACTGTGAGGCTTGGTGAGGCCGTAAGCAGCAACAATAAATAAAGTTCATCCATCCAACATCAAACGTCTGCTTAGGAAATCTTAATTAATCTTGGGTAATTATTATATTTGCTTCGTGAGTCAACTACTAAAGCAAAGGCTTTGATGGCAGCATTTACTCAAAAGTCAATAGTGCATAATAACGCCTCTTGCCTTGGGCTCAATGTCAGAAGCGGTTCTAAGTGTTTGTCATGACTTGCTCTCCCGCCCACCCATTCTCTACCATTCTGGTTTTGTGTATGCTTCTTATCAGCATTGCTGAGAATGCAAAACACTTTGTTTCGGTCATGGAGCGCAGGGAGATTGGGCTTTGATCGGGTTTTATGATTCTACAAACCTGAAAATGTTTGAGGTGGTCTTCGTGCTCACGTTTGGCCATATCTGCAAATCTTTTCTGGAATTTCTCTGCAAAGGCTTTCTCTTGTGACTCTGATTTTTCCTTTCGACTTGTCAATGCATAATGCATGAGCTGGTTCTTCCTGGCTTCGTGCACCTGATAGGCAGATAAGACATGTTGTGAGACAGTTGCTACCTGGTACATTACGCCTGTAATCTGTTTACCCAAAATTGATCAAAGCTTATGTATGGATCTCGCATGGACCAAGAAGTGTTATTCTTGGTTCTAAGTTATATCTTATTATGAATTTATAACTTTTTAATCTAAAAAGTGTTAATAAATGTTAGTTGAGATAGGTTTGTTATTTTGGGTTTTGTAGATGGTGGTTAGAGGCGTGGAAGTATAGTGGTGATTAAAGGATGTGAAAAAACACCCAAATTGTTGCACATCTGACTCATTGTTACTATATAGACAACCCTTCTGACCACCATTTGAATGCGATATCAGTTATAAGGTTTGAATGGAAGATGGCCAAACCACACAGTGTGAAATTTTGGTATAGTGTGTTCATTCACAGAAATGGATATAGTGTGTTTTCAGAGGAGATTAAAATGTTTAGAGATATTTCTGGCGCTACATTTATTCATTTTCACCAAACTATGACATAAGCTGCATGGAATCCTATTTACATATTTTTGAACACAGAACAAAACGTCGAGCTCTTGGGAACATTCTAGTGGGTAACTTGTTCGTGTTACAGCCCCAAGCATTCATAACCAATTACATATTTCGTGTGTATTAAAAATATTTATTAACAAAAATAATGAATCCTAAGATTTAGCAATCTGATTAATGCTTGCACAGGTAAATTGATAGAAAATACGACACGATTTAACAGGTTAGTATGAGGTTGAGCTCTTAAGACAGGTTTAACCAATGTAGCCGAATAAAGGAAAAGGCCTCGAACAATAGTCTCCAGTAGCAACTCAATAAAACTTGACTTGCCACAAGAACAATCCCAATGTGAGAATATTAGGGTTTTGTACGTAAGCTCAGACAGGCTTTGATTGAACACATTAAAATGGAAAGTTATATGTTCGTGTTCATATGTGCCATCATTAAATTAACTGATTTTTGTGACAAGGTTGGGTGGATTGCCATTCTTTGTAGGGCTGGGCAGTATCTGAAAATGAGCAATTTGTTTCATACACAAACATAATTACATTGATAAGTTCAAGCGAGTCTCAAACTTACGCAATTTGTTTCGTTTATACTAAAACTTGAAATGTATGTATTTGATATTGTAATTTCATTGATTCCAAAAAAATTAAAATCCTTCAAGTTTTTAACTTTCATCCGGCCCTAATGATTTTTATATTTTACTAGTTTATTGCATCTTGTATGCCCATTGCCTACCCCTACATGATTTTAAAATTGTATTTTAACCAAGCTTTATCTGCCAAATTACATTATACAATGTACACTAAATGGGTCACTAAAACCAACAGTCACACATGCACTAGTACATGTACACATGTACGTCCCAGTAAAAACAACTCACGTAGCAATTTTATTATGAGTTATTCTGTCCTAGACACATAATATTATGACTGAAAACAATGCAATTTGACCTAAAACAATTATTCAAAACAATTTTGATGACCCTTTATTACTGAGTGAAATGGAGGGTGGGAGCCGAACATTTATATCTGATTTCACTTCGACCTGCATGTTTTTATATATCCCCATGAATATCTTTGATAGGCTTGTAGTATTAAAAGTTTGAGAGGCTACATACACTTGTTGGTAAGAATGAAGTTTGACTACGCTCCTTGGACAATGAAAAGAATTTTAATGAAACATGAAAGGCTACTCCACATATTTCACAACAAAAGTTATGATAGAATTCTGAGCAGGATGATAACCACCTTATCTTAGAGTATCTACACTCAACCCTATCATAAACATGCTGCTATAGTGAAAATAACAATGAGCCAGGGTTGGAAAAGCTGAATAGGACAAGATTTAAATCAAATTAAGGAGATGGGTTTATGTTATTGTTAGTTGGCATGATTTCTTTAATCACACTTGAGTATCAAACTTGATCATGAAGCATTTTAATCGACCTGGGCACCTGCTATTTTTAAAAATTCCTTATGCTCATGAGAAATGAAAGTCAGGTGGTTCACTGATTGGAGCTGAACGTCTGCCTAATATCTCTATAGAGATCACATTAGTATAATTCATGAAAATCGTCTGGGGATCATATTAGATGATTTGTATGCGGATAATACAATTCAAAACAATTTGGACCATAATCAAAATAGAGGGACATATTTGGTCATGAAAACAGAAAAGCAAGGATGGAAACGAGGATGAATTTAACAACTTTTAAACATAGAAAAGACCACAAAAACTCTAAGAAAGGCATAATATGAGTGTTTGCAACATTTTATCACGAAACTGGTACATACCTGTAACCTTTTCTCAATCTGCTTAGTTTTGAGATCTAAATCAGCCTGCTTAGCAGCTTCGTTGAGCTTTTTCTGCTGATGGGCTGTTTCACCAAGTTCATTTCTAGTGTCTTGGAGCTGTCTGATCTCTGTAAATAAATGAGACAACTACTCGTATAGTGTGGACTGCGTATTATTATTGCAATCACATCAAGGTTGAGAATGTAAACATGAAGATGAGACGTTGTTTATTTGAAGATCAGACTTGACCTGTGAATTACATGGTTCATGTAGAAGTCAAATGCTGTTAATTTCCAAATCTTTGTTTCCTCTTTACTTCTAACATGAAATGATCTTTAAAATCACATTTTCCCATTTTTAAAAATTGTATTAATACTTTTGGGTAGGGTTATAGAATGTAATAAAATCAATCATAAACCAGCTTGTTGAATATTTTGAAAATATGCTATAGAAGCTAACATGATGACAGTCATAGCCCACCTTCTCTGTTTTTGAGGCCGAGGTGTGCTCTTGTTAGGGTGAGGTCAGCACTCAACCTTCTCTTGTCTGTGATTGATGTCTTTGCATTCACATCTCCCTTGCTGCATGCGTGTAAAATAAAAAAGAATGGGTCATTTTACAAGCTTAGCAACAACCTCTCTCTCTCTCTCTCTCTCTCTCTCTCTCTTGCAGTCAGTCGATACGACTAGGACTATCTCATGGTTTCGGTTTTGGTTTGATAACAGATCTCCAAAAAAATAAAAAATAAACTTGAATTTTGTCTGAAAAATACATGTAAATATCAATAAATGACGTATGTCTTGGCGACATAAATAGTATACACTTATTTAGGGCCACTAAGACTATGTTTACAGTGAATTTCAGCAATACATTATTATGAGTCATGATATTCAATTATTCAAACCCAGCACAGCCCAATTTAAAAGCATGGTGGCGCTTTATCCTCACCTCAACTGTTTATTTAAATCTTTGTTTGCCTCCAAATCCTTCCGGATTCTGGTCGTAGTCTCCTTCTGTTGTTCACTACAACATAGAAATTCTATTATCCATGATTTATTGAATGTCTAGAAATTCGGAAAGATGAAAACTGGAGAACAAGAGTCAAAGGTATTGAAGTCCCTTCCGGCAATTTGGAAACTAATTGTTCTGACATGAAGATGTTGAGATAAATCACAGCAAAATATGAATGGACAGGTAATAAATTAAATCTCAAGGCTGATAACACCTACATTAATCATAACCTCATGACCCAATAACAACTATGAAGTTGTAATAAAGGGATTTGAATTTAATATTTCTTGAAAAATGCCACTAGTTCAAAGGTTTTGAGCCACATTTTGCCCTAGATTCTGGAAGAGTTCCAGAGCCAGCCAGGAGCTCTGTACGTCTCTGCTGTGTAGGTAAGGTGGTCCATTAACACTATTAATTTTAGCCTCTTACTCAAAAGACTTAGCTTTGAACTCCCTGCCTTTACTGGCCTCCATGTTGAGCTGTATAGCATAGTCAGCTAATTGCTTTTTCAACTCAAACTGCTCACTCTGAAAGGAAACAAATGGAGAAATATAACATACTCCTGACTTCTGGAAAGACATCACAAGTATTTTAGTCTGGTCTGCGAGCGGATACACATGTATGCGTATTTATACAAATAATGTACCGCCAATTGAAAGTGGACACCATGCACACACCAGTAATTTGACAATTAAAATATTTGAACAGATTTACTATATCATGGTCTGCTAATACGCTGACAAGTTTAGAGCATTCTTCCCCCAATAACAAACTTTTACCTCTCACCTCAGTATCCTAACCAAGTAGACCCATTCGTCTATTGAAACTAACTACACTGTACACGCAGAAGTCAGACCAAAAGGGGCCCGCGTAGATTTGTTTCAGACCAATTAAAGAATTAGAGATGAAACAAATGGGATGTAATATTATTAACCTCTTTGTTTCTCAGCTTCGACTCAAATTCTGATACTAATCTGTTATGCTCAACTTGCTTGAGCTCCAGCTCATCCAAAGTAACTCTGTATTTCCTAGCCAAATCAGTTCTGAAACAACATATATTTCACATAATAAGCGGTTTAACTTAGGAGTTGTCAGGGTGAGGTAGCAACCGACAGAGACAAGCACTGGCATATACCAAGTGTAGTTATGATAAGAATGCATTTACATGCATCAGGTCTACATTTATCGAGTAAGAATGTTAAGCAAATAAGGAGTTGTCTACTATATACCCATGTGTGGACAACTCATTATGTAAAAATCCTACAGGGCAGTGGGGTAGTATAGGGTTAAACCCAGAACACTGAGATACTTCTTTGTTGTTTCTGAGCAGCAAGATGCATGACTACTCATAATATACGCAATATCAAACATGGCTGAGCATATTAGACACCACATAAAATTCACTACAGCTCAGGGCAAATCAATAGCATAATCCCAATCAATAGAGCTACAGCATGGTTCTATCAAAAGCTATCCCTAAATCAATTTTTGTCCCTTGTACCCACATAGCTGATTCAATAAGATTGGCTGTATTATCAACGCTTACTTTTGTAATTCTATTTTCCTGCCCTGGTCCTTATTACTGGCCAGAGTCTCCTCATTTTGACTTGCTCTCTCCTTTATTGTGTCAACTTTTTGATGAAGATGGGCCTGTTCTAACTTCGTGTATTTTTCCATGCCTTTGTTGTATGACTGATCAACAGCAAGCCTCTTTTTCTGAATATCTGGAGGTACAAACATTTATAAAAATGTATGTGTATGATAAATGAACCGATTGAACGTAAATTCTTATTGTTGATGCAATTATCATTAGAATCTGAAAAGATAGTGTACTGTTGTGGCGAAAGTTTTGGGATGTCGGCAGCTGTAGCAAGCAGTAGCTTTCAGCCTCACATATGTATAAACAGAATCTCACCGTCTGTATCAGCACTTTTAGAACATCAAAGCGGTGTTATCCAAAATTTGAAAACATGAAAATAACAAATGAAATTTGAGGAAAATAACAAATGAAATAAGAGAAATATCAAAAAAAGAGATACTGAAAACATACATTACCAAAGATTCATATGTTCAACAGCAATGGTAGTTCTAAAAGCATTGTAACATCATTCCTGATTTTTGCTGCTAAGAAATTTATTGTGCTGCTCTTTGCAAACACAACATGCAAAAACTCTTGAAATAAATACAACTCACTGTTTTCATAATCTCTAAGTGTATGTCTGACAGCGTAACGTTTTTTGAGGACATCGCCCTCTGTTCTCTTTAGTTCTCGCTCATCCTGCTTATGCTGCCACATATGATCCTGTGTAATAAAACGTTAATCTCAATTACATATGTACATCAAAAATACTTCAGCTAGCAAGTGTGTATATCCCTCTGCTTATTATAATATATAGAAGGCTTTCCTAAATACAATTCATCTATATGTACGTGCAAATACATTCGCACAACGGGAGGGTGAAGTATAAATCTAAGTCTTGCACGAAATCCCAAAGTGATATGGCTTCTTTATGGAGAGTGTTATCCGCTCTGCAGTACAGTTGTTTCAAAGATTTTTATAACTTTATGTAATGGTTCACTTTTTTTAATGATTTTTTGTGCTGAAATTTATTGTGTGTGTGGTTTATACATTATTTAACTGTAAACATGATCTTATGTGCTCTTCGGAGTTTTGATCAGTAATAAAGTTGATACATTTACCATAAAATAACACAAGAATCTTTTGTACACATCACATACTAAAACCATGAGCAGAGTATACGACTATTATTCAATCAGACTGACCACTTTTTGAAGTGACACTTATTCTACATACCTCTATGACCTTAATTCTCTTGTCATATTCTTTTTTATCCTGGTCTGATTTAAGAACGATGCTGACGGCATCCAGCGGTTTTGTAAATTCACTCTTTTCACCGGGCCGCGGTGTTCCTGCTCTTTTGGTGGGTTGCTGTTGTTGTTGCTGTTTTTCTGCCACTTCATACGTGTGAGTAAACTTCTTTGAATCTAAAAATCCTGCAGTTCCACATTTCCGTTCCTGTTCTCTGGAAAAAAGTATGAGATATATTCAGGCACAGACCCTTACATAAAGTCGTTTGAATATGTGATCTAACTACAGGCTAAATATCAACAACTAGAACCACATTAATATGCTCATGTTCACGATATGGTTAATTATGCTACAAAAAGAAAACAACCCGTATCCAAAGAACATCACATGCGTTTTAGCTTGATACCACATCAGTCTATCACTGCATTGATAAAAAATAAAACAATAAAATGAGACCGGCAAGCCAACCATTCACCATAAGCAAATGTTAAATGAATCAGATGACTGGCTAGTCTCTCGGGGATGAAAAATATAAGACTGGATCTACATAAACAATAAGCTGCCTGGAAGCATTATAAGGATAGGAAAGTGCGTTGAAAGAGCTGTCAGCTGGAAGCTTTGTGGAAGGAGGAGTTCATGCTTAAAATGGTCCTGAGAGAATGGCCATGAATTTTGCATCAAGGAGCTATCTTTATCCATATAGCGTATAAGCGATAAAAGCAATATTACAACGAGTCAACCAAATTTAAAACGCTTTGACTACATGTACAGATCATGGCAGCCAAAGTCCTCAAGACCATTACCAGAATGAAGGTCCATGTGAGATGATTATGTTTACCTCTGCAAACTACCAGTTTGCCAAGATTTTTGCATGTCACTAGAACAATGTGCAACAGTTTGAATTCAGGATTTGGATACAGAAATTAATGAAGGATATAAAAGTCAATCCACATCCAAACAAAACCAAGTACATATACATGTATGTATGGAAGTCGATTTTCATACTACTCTGTAAACTAGGGTCTCAAGACCAATCAGTCTGTCCTGAACCCGCTGGATTGCCGCTGGATTGGTGTAGCTCTATTGGTCCAGCTCTACAGGGGCAAACCAATTGCTCAGTGAGCTACCATGCAATGACTTTGAGATGCATTATTTCAGGAAGGGGAGGGGGGGCAGTAATATTGAACCTGATTCCTGTGATTTTGGCTAAACATTCATGGAGCTAATAATGGCAACAATACCTTGCCTCATACTTTCGTACTCACTTGAGGAAAGCTGCATATTCTTTACTACGTCTAGCTTCAGCATCTTCTTCATCTTCATTTGCGGTGGGAGTCCCAGGCACTCCGCTGTTCGGTCTGCGGATAAGCGTATAACGACTGTTCTTAGCCCGCTCTCTGGCGTCAAAAGGTACATCAGTAATCACCATTGTGCTACTGATTTACTCTTACCGCAACCTGTGAAACAATGAATCCCCAATGAAGCTAGCATTAAATAGCTGATTAATCCATAATTAAATATGAGGAACATAGGTTTTATATTTGTATATGGCAACAAAAGTGAAAGCGACTAAGGGAAAGTATGGAAAGGAAAGATGAGTCCTCTTTCATGCTGTCAATGTGGAAAGGATATGAAATTGAGTGATGGAAAAAGCATTTTATACAAAAGCCTATATCCTTCAAATATCCTTTCATATCATTTCATTGATGCCATCCATATACCATCAATCATAAAGGAATGGTCCTTCATGTGATGATGACTATAGATAGATAGATAGATAGGTGAAGAATGATGATACATCATTCATTGGCATGTATTTACATGGATTTGAGAAACTCATCTTGCCTGATATCAACAA
>ERZ1740062.421-NODE-421-length-24160-cov-14.808339_pt1 | contig 24160 bp, 15 predicted proteins | sample MGYA00581741_ERZ1740062 | MGnify/ENA primary metagenome ERZ1740062 (study PRJEB43018, sample SAMN04849747) | marine metagenome | isolation source: floating plastic debris | place: Pacific Ocean | collected 2008-09-01 | study: EMG produced TPA metagenomics...
ACACTAGTAACTTGCGAAACCCATTCTTGAGCATATTTAGAAAAATCATAATCAATCTTTTCGGCAATTTCCACTGCTTTTTCATCTTTGAGCATACAGTCAGGATATGATTGTTCTTTATAGCGTCCGTAAAGAGTAATCATTAAAGTTTCGGTTACACCTTGCAATTTTTCTGTAGATTCTTTTTGAATAGCCATAGGATGCTCTTATTTGAGATTTTTGCTTACAAATACAGATGATTGGGTGCATTACTAACTTCATTCTAACAAATTCTACATAACTCAAAATATAAGTAAAAAACTCTGCGCTCCGAGGCTGTAAAAATAATATCTTTTAACTACTATCGAAAAAACTTAAAGCCTTCTACTTTTTTCAAAACCATATCAGTGAAGATGCTAATAATAGTACGTTTACGTAACTTAATATTGGCATTAACTGACATTCCTGATTGTAATTTTAGTTCGAGTCCATTCTTTAATAATATCTGTTTGTTCAATCGAACTTTAGCTGGGAAACGGTAGAAGGGATGAATTTGGTCTGGTGGTAGAGCATCGGAACCAATCCAGATTAATTCTCCTTTAATATCTCCAAATTCGTGGAAAGGGAAAGAATCGACCCTGATATCAACTTTTTGTGCTTTTTGAACAAAGCCGATATCTTTGTTGGTAATAAAAACTTTCGCGATCAGATTATCATTGGGTACAACTTTTAACATTGGTTCACTAGAATTGGCTACAAAACCAGGTAGGGTGGGTTTGAGTTCAAATACTGTACCGTTGATGGGAGATAATATGGTTTGATATTTTAAAGTTGCTTTGATTTGGCTTAACTGACTATCAATTTCATTGATTTTCTTTTGATTTTCTAAAATAACTTTAGTTAATTGACTGTCAATGCTAGCAATATTTTTTTCGTTGGTGGTGATTTTGGAGAGTAAATCTTCTCGGGATATTGCTTGAGTGTTACGAATCTTTTCTTGAGTCTGAGCGATCGCTAATTTCAACTGTTGTTTTTCTTTAGTAAGTCTTTCTACGTCTGTTTTTGCTTTGAGTAGTTGTTGTCGTTGATTTAAAAATAGGTTTCTGGATAAAGCTCCTTCTCGAACTACAGGTTCCATGTTTTTAGTGATTTTTTGGTTAATTTCTAGTATCTGACGTGAGTTTACTAGCTGTAGTTGATTTTGGTTTAATTTTTCTTCTGTTTTGGCTTTTTCTAATTTAATATCTGCTAAGCGGGATTGTAAGTCCATACGACGACTTTGCAAACGTAGTTCTTGTTCTGGGGTAAGGACAATACCTGTGGTGGAACCGTTGAGTTGGGTTCTGTAAAGTTGATTTTCTGAATTTATCCTAGCTCGACTTTGAGTTAACATCACTAATTGGGTGGGAATTTTCAATTTAGATGTTTCTTGTAGTACTAGATTTGACAGTACTTTTCCTGATAGTTGACGACGATAAAATTCATTCTCTTCTAGTAATGCTAAACGATTTTTTTGCAGAGATTTTAATTGTGCTTTGGCTGTTGTTTGTTCTAAAGTAATTAAAGTATCCCCCGATTTTATTTGCTCACCGTTTTTAACATGAATTTTTTTGACTACACCACCTACAGGTGCTTGAATATCTACGACTGAACCTTGGGGTTCCAATTTACCTTGAGCGGGAATTGATACTTCTATTTTAGTTACAGATGCCCAAATAACGGTAAATGCGCTTATACTAACTATTCCCCAAGCGATCGCACGAGACCATGTGGGTGATTGTTCTAGGAGTACGGATTGGTCAAATTTGTATTGAAGGGTCATTTTTTTTGTTGGTAATTGGTGATTGGTGATTGCAGACTGTTCTCCGTTATTTTTGATTGAAGAAGACTTGGGGGATTCTCCCCCAAACCCCCGATTGGGAGGACGGCTGCGTCCCCCAAACCCCCTCCAGATAGTATTATTAGTGGATGGGAAAGATTTTTGAGTTGACATTCAATACGGTTCAAATAAAATTTATAATAAGGTTCTTAATTCATATCTTGGTTTTGACTTTTTAATGCCGGAATTTTGAATTTTGTATTTACCTCTTTCTGACTCTCTGAATCTTATACAGCACTTTGCAGTTACATGAGGTACATTCTCCCTGCTCCCTGCCCCCTGCTCCCTGCCTTACAACGATATGAACTGTACCTCAATCAGATGAAATTGGCTGTATATGTGCTTCTTGTTGTTGATAAAGACAGTAGTAAGAACCTTTTAAAGCCATTAATTCGTCATGGGTTCCTTGTTCTATAACTGTACCTGCGTCCATCATCAGAATTACGTCTGCGTTACGAATAGTGGTAAGACGATGAGTTATAAAAAATACGGTTTTATCTTGAAATTTCTGGGCAATATTACGACAAACTTCAGCCTCGGCATTGTAGTCAAGGGCACTTGTTGCCTCATCAAGGATAAGTAGTTGGGGGTTTTGTAAAACTGTACGAGCGATCGCTATTCTTTGTCGCTGTCCTCCGGAGAGGCTGGAACCTCTTTCTCCGACTTGGGTATTGTAACCGTTGGGGAGGTTCATTATGAAGTCGTGAGCGTAGGCTATTTTGGCTGCTACGATGATTTCGTCGTCGCTGGCATCGGGGTAAGCAAGGGCGATGTTATCTTTGATGGTACCATCGAATAGTAATGTATCTTGTAGGACTACCCCAATTTGACGGCGGAGGGAATAAAGTTCTACTTTGCTGATATCATAACCATCAATCAAAATTTTTCCGATTTTGGGGTCATATAAACGAGGTAAAAGTTTTAATAGGGTACTTTTACCGGAACCACTCTGTCCGACAACACCAACGAAGGAACCACTCTGAAAATCTAAGTTAATATTACAAAGCTGTAGGGGAGCATTTTCCTGAAAGCTGAAGGAAAGATTATCAAATTCAACTCTTCCTTGAATTGATGGCATAAGAATATTATCTCTATCTTCGGCTTCCACTTCCTGGGGAGTATCTAAAATATCACTCAGACGCTGTAGGGAAAGGGATACCTGCTGAAAATTCTGCCATAGTTGTAGAAGACGCAGTAAAGGACTAGTAACATAACCAGAGATAATTCTAAAAGCAATCAACTGTCCCAAACTTAGTTCTCCCTGTAAAACCAAATAAGCTCCTACCCAAAGTACTAATAATGTAGAAAGTTTACTTAAGAAGTTGCTGATAGAAGTTGCAGTGGTTTGGGTCGAGACAGTTTGGAAACCAGCACTCACGTAACGAGCATAACGTTCCTGCCATTTCCAGCGCGATCGCAGTTCTAAGTTTTGAGCTTTGACTGTCTGCATCCCTGATAAAACCTCCACTAAATAAGAGTGGGTTTCGGCGTTGCGTTCGGCTTTGGTTTGCAGTTGTCTACGGATGATGGGTGAGACTAACCAGTTAAGAATAGCAAATAACGGGACTGTTACCAATGCAACTAAGGTGAGCATCCAACTGTAAATTGCCATTACCAAGATGTAAATTACTGAGAATACAGCATCCATGGCTACAGTTAAAGCTGTACCTGTAAGGAAAGAACGAATATTTTCCAGTTCTCCGACTCTTGTGGTTAGTTCTCCTATGGGACGACGGTCAAAGTAAGATAATGGTAGTCTTAATAGGTGATTGATGACTTCCGAACCCAAGGATAAATCGATACGGTTGGTAGTATCAACAAATAAATGAGTGCGAATAGTAGTTAATATGGCTTCTACTACTGCTATAACAATTAAAAATATTCCTAAAACTTCTAGAGTATCTGGACTGTTACCAACTATGACTTTATCAATAATTACCTGAGTGGTCAGTGGATTTACTAAGCCGAATAATTGTACGACCACTGAAGCAATTAATACTTCAATAAGTACTTTGCGGTAGCGTTTTAGAGAAGGTGTAAACCAATTTAAACTAAATCTTTTCTGGGGGGTATTTTTAGTTGGTTGCATTAATAACACTTCCCCTTGCATTCCCCAAGTTTCCTGAAAGTCTTTGATTTTTCGACGTACCAAACCGATTTCGGGAACTGCAAGTAGTATTTCTTTGTCAGTGCTTTTATATACAACTGCAAAACTTTCCTGCCAAGAAATCATCACTGGGGGTTGTAATTTCCCTATGGCTGAAGCTGGAATTTCTACAGTTTGAGTTGTTAATCCCATCAATTCAATTACAGCTCCACAAAATGGTAACGATAAACTACCAGCTTTATCAATTTGATTTGTCAAAATTCGCTGTAGCATATCTTTACGGAAAGGAAGGTTGTAATATTGACCCAACATCTGTAAACAAGCTAAAGTCCCACTTAATCCTCCTTTTCCACGGATGTAAGGAAATTTTTGATGTTTTAATTGCTTTGATTTCCTAGTCGCTTTCTGAGAGTCAATTTCTGGTGCGTAAGGGATATCTGCAATCCAATCATTAACGATTTCTGATTTGATAGCTGTTTCTGATAGTGTTGGTGTTGGTAATAAGGATTTTGGTATACCTAGTAAGCGTAGCTTTTCATTACTATTTGAGTGTATTTTTTTTAAATCTAATTTTTTAAAACTTAATTTCTTTGAATCTAATTTTTTAAAATCTAATTGCTTGAAACTTAATTTTTTTGAACTTAAATTATTTTCCGGTTCTAAAACACTACCAACAGGTAAATCAGCGGAAAAATCATTACTAACCAACCATAATTTCTGCCCATCTAAACTATTTTTTGATACTTCTAAAAGAGGTAAATTCAATATTTCTACCGTTTCCCAAACAGTATTCGTAAGCTGTGCTAAATCCGTACTTCCATCTGCTCGACGATTTAATTCCTCACCTAATAACTGATAAATTTCTATCAACGTCACCTTACTTTGTAGCGATTGAGCAAAAGCACGTTGATGCTTAATTAGATAGAGAAAATCAGATACAGGTAAACTAATACCTACAACTTCCGTCGAAGCAATCACAGTTTCACAAGCTACCCCCCGAAGCAAAGATATCCAACCCACAACCTCTCCTGTTTTCAGGATTCTCAGAGTAGTAGGCTTATCGCTACGGGGGTCATAACCAAGCGATCGCGCTTGTCCTTGATAGATAATAGTAACATGGATAGGCATTACCTCCCTTGGGATTATTGCTTGTCCCATGTGATAACGTAAAAACTCAGCGTTTGTAGCTAAGCTTTCTAAAACAGGTTTGGGAAGATATTGAAAAGGAAAAATATCTGCAATTACTTCTTGAATATTAACTTTAGTAGATATCATTATTTTGAATTAAAGTTGAGAAGATATGATTGAGGAGATAGAAAGAATATTATTTTTGTCATAACTGAATAAATGCATATTTATAGCAACCGTTAAATATGGACGGGACATATTTCATTTCATATCCCCTATTCACTGTTCCCCTTTGCAGGAAAAACATTGTCCTAACCTATATGTCTACGGCTATAATAGTGTGAAATTCTAAATCATGATTAGGCTGCATTTACCGCATTTTTAGTATCTATAGATGTTACTTTACTTCTAGGAACCAACCAAGCTTTATCTGCTGCTGGTAAGTTGTGGATTTGTTCCCTTAACCAAGTCTCAAATAGCTCATTTAACAATCTTTGTCCCATAAACCGGTCTAACTGAGCAGGGATATATTTTTCTAACCTCATAATTACCAAATACTCATCCAATTTTACCGGATGCCAAACTTTTCCAGGTTGACTAACCGCCAACTGACGGGCTAAACCAGGATGTAAATCCCCTAAATCTACTGGACCTACAATACCATAAGAATCAGCTTCTGCTCCTTGGGAATATTCATGTGCTAATTCCCCAAAACTTTGTTCGCCCTCTTGTATGCGAAAATATAACTCATGAGCAATTTCGGATTGAGTACGAAGCATCGAATAAATAACCCGGTCTAGAGATTGCTTACGTTTAAGAAAGTAAGACTTTAATTTATTTCCCCATTGCTGCTCCTTAAATTTCTCAATTCTATAACTACGAGTTACCATTGCATTCAACTGTGTTTGTGTCATTCCATAACCCTCTAATAAAGCTTGATGTTCGTCTTTATTAGTAACCCCGTGCTGTTGAAAAAATTGCTTTAATGCAATATGAATCTCTTCTTCATTACAAGATACATTTGCGATCGCTTTTGAAATTATCCTTTCCCGGAGTAAATGAGGAATCATCCCATAACTGCCCAAGATAGGGATTAATTCCTTTATATCAATCGATTGATTACCAATTTCTTCTAATTTTTTCAGCATTATTAATCCTTGCAACTTTTTTCTTGTCTTTACATTCAGGTATTGCAATTGAGATTTAGTTTTTTATGTAAAGTTTTACTTAACTTTTCTTAAAATTACTTTATTAAATAGGAGCTACTCTTTCCTGGTGAAAGATTACCTAAATAATTAAGGGAGAGAGTGAGAGAGGGAGTGAAAAATTTTGATAGGTAATCTGAGAGGGAAACGGGAAGTAAATAGCTAGTACTCGACCAAGCCAAAATTGCCGGGTAAAGGGAAGCAGAGGAAGGGGAGGAAGCAGGGGGAGAAACAACTTTTTCTTTTCACGAACAACCACGCAAAGTTCCCTGGGTAAACTACTAGAAAAAATGGGTAATAGTTTTTTCCTATCACCCATCTACTCAGTTGGGAATAAAGCTCGAAATGCACTTGGGGGTAAAATTTTACATGTGGGAGATTATGAATATAACTTAGAACGTGTTTATCAATTTGGAAGTTGGGTGAGGAAGACAGCTTCACCCAATAAAGTCATTAAACAAGAACGATATCTAAATTTGTAGAAAAACCTGCTGGTGTATTTTCAATAATCGCAAAGGTAGTTATTGGATTAGCAGTAGTAAGGGAATCAAGAGAACCATTCCCTGAATTAAAAGATAAAGCACCAGTTGCACTGTTATACAAGAATTGACTGTTGGAAGTCGCGCCAAAAGTAGATTTCTCAATTACAATTTTATCTCCTTCTGTCCACTCAAAGTCTTTGATGGTATCTAAACCCTGATTTTTATATTTGAAGATAAAATCATCAGCACCAGAACCCCCACGTAGAGTATCTTTACCGGAAGCACCATATAATTCATCATTGCCAGTACCACCGCTTAGATAGTCATCTCCGGTACCACCATCGAGTTTATCATTACCTTGAGAACCATATAAATTATCATTCCCAGCTTGACCGTAAAGGCTGTCATCACCCCCACGACCATAGAGACTATCATTTCCTTGGTTACCATACAGATCATTTGTATTATTATCTCCAAAGAGACTATCATTTCCACTACCACCTGCTAAATTCTCAATACTATATAGAGTTTCGTTATACCCTAGTGTTGAAAAGCTAGCAGTATCAGTCATTAAATCTGCTGTTACCTGACCAGAATAGTGGTAAAAGGAAACGGTATCTGTACCAATTCCACCATTAAAGTAGTCTTGACCGCTACCACCTGCTAAAACATCGTTACCAGTTCCACCATAAAGAAGGTCATTACCACTTTCTCCATATATGGAATCATTACCGCCGTCGCCGTAGATAATATCATTACCACTTCTGCCTAATAATATATCGTTATGGTTTCCACCATGTAATGTATCATTACCACTGCCACCGTCTACAATATCATTACCATTACCAGCATTAACAATGTCATTTCCACCATTCGCGTTAATAGTATCGTTCCCGGCAGTTCCAAAGATTATTTCGCTAGTGTTATTTCCGTTAATTACCATTTCAATTGTCCTTTAGTTATGTTTTTAGAATGAAGGAAAACTTTGGATAAGCTGTTGTGTATTTTTAATACACAACAGCAAAGAAGAAGGAAGAGAGAAGAACCGAAGTTGGGACAACAGTTGTAGCCATTAACTAGTTGCCTAAATTAATATATCTATAGGACTTACGCACTCGTAACGAGAAATAAGGCTTTGCGTTAGCTAACGCTATACTACATAAACGCGTAGCGTGCTCGTGAAACCACTTGTATTTCCCTACGGTCGTAATAACGTAAATACCTAGTCTGTGGGTAAGCCCTGATACAATCTAAATGCATAGTAGCTTACACAAGGTTAATGAACTCTCTTTCTCGTCCCTTTATTTAGGTATTGCATGGGAAAATTGATTTTTATGTAAATTCAAAATCCCAATAGCTAATAACTGAATCGCTCTGACAAAATAGTAATATCTAAGTTAGTAGTCAAAGCTCACAGTAACTGATACATTCACCTTGTTCTTTATAACAGCACTGAATGACTTTTTACCTCAAATTCCTAAATTATTGAGGAGGTACGAGAACAATATCAAGACTTGTAGAGAAACCAGCTGGTTTGTTCTCAAGAATTGCGAAGGTTGTTGCTGGAATACCATCAGTAGGTGAAGCATTGAAAGATAAAGCACCAGTAGAGGTATCATAAGAGAACTGGTTTGTGGATAGGGCACCAAAAGAAGCTTGTTGGATAACAATTTTGTCTCCTTCTGTCCACTGAAAATCTTTAATGGTATCAATACCGTGATTTTTGGAAGTAAAAACAAACTTGTCAGCACCAGAACCTCCACGAAGAGTATCTTGATTGGCACCACCATTTAATGTATCGTTTCCAGTACCACCACTTAAATAGTCATTTCCAGAATCACCGTATAATTGGTCATTTCCAGAACTTCCATATAGCTGATCATTTCCAGAACCTCCATATAGTTTGTCATTTCCAGAAAAACCATACAGCTTATCATTCCCAGAATCACCATATAACTTATCATTCCCAGCATCACCACTTAAGAAGTCATTTCCAAAGCCACCATACAACTTATCGTCACCATTTCCACCATTTAAATTGTCATCTTCAGAAAAACCATAAAGATTATCGTTCCCGTCACCACCGTACAAATCATCTTCTCCTTCCAGACCGTAAAGAAAATCATTTCCTCCGCGACCATAGAGTTTGTCGTTCCCAGCACCACCAATCAGGTTGTTTGCACTGTTATCTCCATATAACTTATCGTTACCGGAACCACCCCTTAAGTTTTCAATACTTGTAAGGGTTTCAGTGTATGAAACACCTGAAAAACTTGCTATGTCAGTTTGTAAATCTGCATTAATGTCTACAGAAGCACTATTATAAGAAACTGTATCATTACCACTTCCACCATTAAAGTAATCCTGACCAGATTGACCTTCTAAGGTGTCATTACCACTTCCACCATATAATTTATCTTTACCACTTCCACCATCTAGATGATCATTTCCAGATTCTCCCTTAAGGGTGTCATTTCCAGTACCACCGTATAATTTATCGTTACCAGAATAACCTAGCAATGTATCATTACCGCTATCACCATATAACTTATCATTACCAGTCCAACCACTGACATAATCATTACCACCTTTAGCATAAACGGTATCATTACCACCTTTAGCGTAAATACTGTCGTTAGAATTAGTTCCGTGGATGGTTTGACTATTATTGTTTCCGTGGATAATCGCCATTTTATTTGTCCTCTAGTTGTGTCTTTAGTTATATATTTAAAATCAAAAAAACTTGGATGCGGAGATTTAATTGAGAAACAAACTTTTTTCTCCTCTCTACATTTAGGTATTGCATTTGAAAATGAGCTTTTTATGTAAAGTTGAAAATATTTTTCTTTTTTTTTTGAATTTTTTTTGAATTTTTTTACATATAAAAGTTATCTCATATCATGTCTGGAAATTAGTTACAATATATCTACAGCGAGTGCAACAGAGTGGAACGTAAAGCCTAATGGCATAGCTTTGCTTAACGCTAATAAGCCTTGTCGTAGATTAGCAATCCCAAAGACTTTGTGTAAAGCCTAACGGTATGGCTAACCCTTAACGAGACTTAGGCAAAAAACATGTTAAAAATAACTTCAAAAGCTTATTTAGCAATTGTTTAACCGGACACCATATATAGTTGTTTGAAATAGAAACCGTAACTCATATAGTTTGATAAAGCCTGATTTTTCAAGTATTTCGAGATATTTGAGTAATACGGAAATTAATTGGAATGAATATTATATGACTTAGCAACACAAAAAATAGGTAATAGGAATATAAAAAATACCTATCACCTATATGATTCATTCAGGAGAATCAGAAACAGGAGCTTGATACTTAAGATATAATTTAGGGAAAAATCGATGTTAGTCTTAAAAATACAAGTTTAATCATGGATTTTCCTTAATACCGATAAAGAGTCGTAAATCTTAAACAAGAGTGATATCAAGGTTAGTAGAGAAACCATTCGGTTTATTCTCAAGAACCGCAAAGGTTGTAGCTGGGATACCGTCTGTGAGCGAAGCATTGAAAGATAAAGCTCCAGTAGAATTATTGTAATAGAACTGACTTGTAGAAGTAGCACCGAAAGTAGATTTGTCAATGACAATTTTATCTCCTTCTATCCACTGGAAGTCCTTAATAGTATCTACACCTTCAGTCTTATATTTAAAGATAAACTGATCAGCACCTGTACCACCAATGAGAGTGTCCTTACCACTTCCACCGTACAACTTATCGTTACCGCTACCACCCATTAGGTAGTCATTTCCGGAACCACCGTCTAGATAGTCATTATCAGAACCGCCATTTAGATAATCATTATCAGAACCGCCATATAATGTGTCGTTCCCAATTTCCCCTATTAATGCATCTATTCCGGAATTGCCATGTAACTCATCGTTCCCATGACCACCAACTAGGTAGTCACCTCCAGAATCACCACGTAGATAGTCATGGTGATCTTCTCCATATAATTTGTCGTCCCCACTACCACCTATTAATGTATCATTACCATCATAGCCATGCAACTCATCGTTATTGTTCCCACCACTTAGATAATCATCTCCATGACCACCCCATAGATCATCTTGACCAGATTCTCCATATAATTTGTCGTTCCCATTGCCACCTACTAATGTATCGTCACCGGAATAGCCTAGTAATGTATCATTACCGCTATCACCATATAACTTATCATTACCAGTCCAACCATCTACGTAATCATGACCACCTTTGGCGTAAACAGTATCGTTACCACCTTTGGCGTAAATACTGTCGTTATAATTAGTTCCGTGGATGATTTGACTATTATTGTTTCCGTGGATAATCGCCATTTTATTTGTCCTCTAGTTGCGTGTTGAATTGTGTGTTCAGAATTAAAAAAACTTGGATGCAGAGATTTAATTGAGAAGTAAACTTTTTCTCCTCCCTGCCTTTAAGTATTTCCTTTGAAAATGGACTTTTTATGTAAATTTTAAATTCATTTTTCTTAATATAAATTTACATAAAAAATATGGTAAAGATGGGAACACATAAGTATTAGTCTTGATTGCAGGACTCAATAAATGAGTTTAGAAAATTCTGTAGATGCAATTTTGCGATCGCACAAAATTTATCGAGATATCAGGAGTCAAGTTCCTGACATACATGAGAAAGTTTATGAAGATGTTCGTCAACAACTTTTACAAAAAACAAATCAGGAGGAAATATTTGAGAGTGATTTAGTCTCAGGGAGATATCCTATAGATCAATTATTGAAACACGCTGTATATATACGTATTGATCACCTGGCAGTTAATGCTAAAAAAATCACTAATGTGCCAATTTACGACCGGAATAAACAGCGTGCTTTGACGCAACTATTTAATGCAATGCTGCTATGCGATCGCTTGAAACGTCCCCAGCGAGAAAAGGTTGATTCTCAAACTTATGAAGATATTTTATCTGAATCTATGGCGGGGTTATGGCGGTTCTTGTGTGAGAAGATAGAGACCTTTGATGAGAGTAGAATAGATAGTAATCTCGAAACTAGTAATTTTCTAGTCTGGATAAATGCCAGTATGAAATTTATATTGAAGCGTTCCTATTTTAAGAATATTGATAATCAGTCACAAAAAATTCGCCAGGAATACCAAATTATTAATATTGATAGTACAGAAAATCAAGAAATTCCCGCAGTCACTGAAGAAGTACCATTCTCTGAAGAAATTCGAGAACTAATTGCACAAGACCCAGACAAAGTTTTTCAAACAACTTGTATTAGAGAAAAACCGCAAGCAAATTTTAAAAGTATTGCATTACTTAGTCTAGAGGGTCAATCCATGAAAACAATTTCAGAACAACTTGGTGTTCCGCAACAAAGTTTATATACATTCTACAACCGTTGTATCCAAAAGTTTATACCCACATTTCACAAGCATCTACAAAATTAAAACTAAGACAAATTTGTTGTTCTGAATAAGGAGAATGTTAGTAATGAGTTTTGTCAAACCTTTACCTTTAAGTTTACCGATTACTTTGGAAGCTCATCAAGTTGCCAATAGTTTTCAATCGCAACAATCAAACCAGGAGAAATCGCACCAAATTTACCGTAACACCATAGCTGTTTATATGGTGAATCTTTATTTAGAATCTCTAGGAATTGAAACTGACTTGAATGGTAGTTTTAGTTTTAATCCTCTGATGCAATCTTTGATGAATGTAGCTGACTTGGAAGTGAGAAATCGTGGTAGGATAGAGTGTGTAGCTGTATTTCCAGAATCTAAGAGTATTCATATTCCCCTGGAAACTTGGTTCGATAGATTAGGTTGCGTCGTTGTTGAATTTGATCAGGAAGCGACATCTGTAAAAATTCTGGGATTTGTGGGAGAAGCATCAACACAGGAAGTTTTCCTGACTCAATTGCGATGTATTTCAGAACTGGGAAGTCACTTAAAGACACCAAAAACTCAAGCTTTGGTTAGTTTAAGTAAATGGTTTGAAAATGTATTCCATAATGGTTGGGAGAAGACAAAAGAAGTTATTAGTCAACCAGAATTAACTTTAACTTTCCGAAACAGTTCCCAAATGTCAAAAAGTAATGTTGTCAAAGCAGCCAAGTTGATTGACTTGGGTATAGAATTAGGACATCAATCCGTAGCACTTTTAGTTGCGCTGACACCAGAAGAAACAGAAAAAGTAGGTGTTTGTATACAGTTATATCCTGGAAATGAAGATAACTATCTACCTCCAAATATCAAACTTGCAATGTTTTCAGAAGCAGGGGATAGTATCCAGGAAGTGCAAGCTAGAAGCCAAGATAATTATATACAGCTAAAAAGATTTAAATCTACTCTGGGTAATTTATTTGGTTTACAAATCACATATAATCATCTTACTTGGGAAGAGCGCTTTATTATTTAAATTTAGAAATGTATTAGATTTAGACATGTATAATCCTTAGGGGGTATTATGCGCGATCGCGGTGTCATATCAACTCTGTTAAGTAAGTCGGTTCAAAAAAACATAACTAAGTTTAGTTTTGTAAACAAGTTTGGATTCCATGTAAACAAGCGATTTTAGTATGATTTACATTCCGTTACATAGTTCGGTTTATTTCTGCCAACCTACTTAGTGTCAGAATTATATATTTTTAAACCCAAAAGGATGTGGAGGTAAGCACAGCTAAAAGTGTTTTCAAATCCGGTGAGGAGAGACTAGGATATTTGCGTAGCTTTCCTTTCAGGAAAAGGGGTTTACCATATGTAAGTGAAGCTCTTTCGTAGAGTACAAACTTTTCCAGAGAAAGGGGATTTAGAGTTGTTTTGATAATCTGTTGAATAATTTTAACCTGAATGGAAGCGATATAAGGTAATATTCTCAAATCAATCAAAATTGCAAGCTATGAAATTTGCTCTTTGAATTTGGAAATTTAAGGTCTATTGTGAATCTTGGAAAGTTAATTAAGTTATTGAAACGGTTTTAATTATGACTAAGCTGGTAGTCTTGAGCTTAGTACAAGGAGATTTGAATAACGGGTTTGCAGATGTTAGTGTCGAAATCTGGAATGATGGTGACTCCTATCCGATTAAATTTCATGGAAGTTTACCTGCTGCACCTGAGATTAGACAAGCATATCAAAGATGGCAATTTCTCTATCAGGCATTATATCAGAGTAAAAAAAGCCAAACTCGTTTGGGTAAAGTTAATAATTTTGAATCTGATTTTGAATCTGATTTTGAATTTGAAGAGGAAGATGTAGTTCAGTTCTCTGAAGTTGAATTTTCCAACTTGGGTCAGTGTTTACAAAACTTAATTAATAATTGGTTAAATTCTTTAGAGTTTCGCACTATTGACCAAAAGTTACGTCAATATTTGCATCCAGAAGAAGAAATTAGACTAGTTATTCAAACCTTAGATAAGCTATTAAGGAGACTTCCTTGGCATTTATGGAACTTCTTTGAGGATTATTCTCACGCTGAAGTTGCTTTAAGTCCTGTAGACTTTCAAAATCCGAATCACATCAATCTGAAAAAAAATAATCAGAAGATTAGGATTTTAGCAATAATTGGTAACAGTCAAGGAATAGATACTCATAAAGACAGAGAATTTTTAACAGAATTATCCGACAGAGCAGAAATTGATTTTTTAGTAGAACCACAACGAGAAGAACTAAATAATCGACTTTGGGAAAAAGGTTGGGATATTTTATTTTTTGCTGGACACAGTTCTACTGAGGATAAGGGAATTATCAAAATAAACCAAACAGATGCTATCTCCCTAGATAAACTAAGAAATGCACTGAAAAAAGCGATCGCGGGTGGATTAAGATTAGCAATATTCAACTCTTGTGATGGTTTGGGTCTAGCAGAAGATTTGGAGGATTTAAATATTCCCCAAGTGATTGTAATGCGCGAACCTGTACCAGATATGGTGGCGCAAAAATTCTTAAGATACTTTTTACAGGAATTTGCTCATGGACAGTCCTTATATACTGCTGTACGTTCAGCAAGGGAAAGACTACAAGGTTTAGAAGATAAATATCCCTGTGCGACTTGGTTACCAGTTCTTTCTCAAAATCCTGCTACAGTACCAATGGTATGGTATTCTCCTGAGCAGTCAAATATTTTTCCCAAATGGAAGCATATTGCAGCATTTTTGGCGATCGCTACAGCTATTAGTGGTTCGGTTTTGGGAATTCGACATTTAGGATTTTTACAAAGTAGCGAATTACAAGCTTTTGATGGGATGATGCAGCTACAACCATTAAAAGAACGTCCAGACCCACGTTTATTAGTTGTAACGATTGACGAAGCGGATATCCAGTATCAGTTTGCAAAAGAAATGACCATGGAATTTTCCCTTTCCAATGAAGCACTGATGCAATTATTGCAAAAACTTAAGCAATATCAAGCTAAAACTATCGGTTTGGATATTTATCGCAATCGTCCCGTAGACTCAAAATATGCAGATTTAATCAAAACTCTCAATCAAGATGATAACTTATTTGCAGTTTGTAAAGTTACAGCTTCAGAAGATGGTACCGATGGAATTCCCCCACCATCAGAAATACCTAAAAAACAACTAGGATTTAGTGATTTTGTCGCTGATCAAGATGATATTGTGCGACGACATCTATTATCAATGACTCCGACCTCACCGTTACCCTGTCCCGCTACATATGGGTTTAGTCTACAGATAGCTGGTCATTACCTGAGTACACAAGGTATAAAATCATCACTTACTCCAGAAGGAAACTTACAAATTGGTGAAGCTGTATTTCCAAAACTAAAACCCCATACAAGCGGTTATCAGAAGATAGATACTAGTGGTTATCAGATTTTATTAAACTATCGTCGTTTGCGATCGCTTGATTCTATTACTCAAACAATTCCTTTACGAGATATTTTGCAAAACTCTTCTGGACTAAAGGAGTTGGTAAAAAATCGTATAGTTCTAATTGGAGTTACTTCTCCTACCAGTACTGACGAATGGAAAACACCATATAGTACCAAAGTTCTTCCACGGGATAAACTGCTTCCTGGTGTATTCATGCAAGCACAGATGACCAGTCAAATCCTCAGTGCGGTTTTAGATGGTAGACCTTTATTGTGGTGGTGGGAATGGTGGATGGAAGCATTGTGGGTGTGGTCGTGGTCTTTAGCGGGAGTGATTTCAACTTGGTTTATTAAAAAACCTTTGTATTTAGTAATTGTTACAGCATTTTTGATTTTAATATTATTTTGTGTATGTTATTTTATCTTTACTCAAGCAGGTTGGATTCCATTTATTCCAGCTGCTTTGACATTAATAATTACACCAGTAGGGATTTTATTGATAAGGGAAAAATTTAATTTAATTTAAAATTCTCATTAAGTCAGTTCTGAGTAGCTAAGTCTTATGTACCTATAAGATTCTTTTCAATTGAACTACATCCAATCCATGATAGTTTAACCGTCTTATAAGTATATTTACTAAAAATAAATAATTTCAGTTCCCATTTCATACCTTACAACAACATAACTCCAGTCCTATAACAGAATGAAATTATGTATAAGTATAGAAAACTTTTATTTAAAACTTGTTTGAGCAACCTTATTTTAACCACATCGATTGTAGCAATGGGCTTACATAGTATGTCTAGAACCGAAGCTCAATCATCAACTATTAAAATTTCTCAAGAAAAAAATCAACAATCCAACACTAACACCATTAAAAATACACGCTTCCCTAACTTTAAACTACCACCAATATCAGACGGTGGAGCACCAACCGGAAGACGTAAAGGAGGAGCTGGTCGTCCCGAATGTCCCGCAGCGATCGCTGGTATTACTGCTTTAGTACCCGGTGTTGGAGGTAAGTCGGTTTTAGCTTCCACTGTTGCAGAAAATTCTAGCTATTGGGTTTACATTCCCCAACTACCAAAAGAGACACGTTACGGAGAATTTGTCCTACAGGAAGTCTCACCTGATGGGGATGAAGAAGACATCTTCCGTACAAGGTTAACTTTACCAGAGAAATCGGGAATTATCGGCATTACACCACCGCAAAAACCACAATACTTGCTAAAGGAAGGAAATAAATATCACATGTATTTCAAAGTTTATTGCGGTAATCCAGAAGAGAAACCAGAATATTTCTATGTTGACGCATGGATACAGAGAGTAAGGATCAGTTCTCAACTCAAAAGTCAATTAAAGGGACAACCAGAAGACTATGTAAGTTACGCAAAATATAACATTTGGCAGGACACCATTAGTAACTTAGCTGAATTACGTTCTCAAAGTCCTCAAAATCAAGCTATTAAAAGAGATTGGGTAGATTTATTAACTGCTGTAGGTTTAGAGGAAGTTACCCAAGCAGAAATTGTTAAACGTTATTATTTCCAGGAGTAGGGAGAGCTAAGGGACTTCCAAATAAAAAACTAATCAATCATTTTGAATGCAGGGGAGCAGGTAGCAGGGGGAAAGAAAATCATGAAAAAGATTTCAAAATTGGAGAATTTATTTCTTGGAAGTCCCTAAGTAAGAAGTAAGGAGTGGTCAGTAATGAGTAGGAATCTAGGATGCTAAACCCGGACTTGATATCCTTCGCAATCAAATATCGTATCTAAGCAAGCACAGGTGATTTTATATCGCGAATTAGGTATTAAACCTAGTCTATGTTTAAACCTGGAGTTCCTAATTCTCCCGATGCGTCATTGCGACGTAAGGAAGCAATCTCTTAGTCTTGATAAAAACTACGGTTCTCAAAGTAGACGTGGTTTATGTAAAGTTTTGTAAAGAATTGAATAATTGCTTACTGTAAATTTTGATACCTAGATTGAGTGTGAAATAAAAGTAAAATCAACAATATGATTTCACTTTGTTTGTACTCATAAATTTATAGATAGGACTTACACAACTGGCATATTTTCCTTGTATGGTGCTGTGACGCTTTGAGTAAATTTGAACCTAATAATAAGACTTGTAGCGTCACGCACCATCCGAGTCTTGTGACAATTGCGTAAGTCCTGATAGAAAAGAACAGTTATTTAAAGGGATAAGAAAGTAATGGCATACGTAAATCATAATGGTAATAGAGGCAGAGGGCATCATTCCAATGGTGGACAAGAAGACTTTACTTTCTATGGTCTTGGATGGGAAAATGCTGCCGATGTCACGCTGGGAGTCCTTCAGTACCAAGATATTGACGAAACAACAGATAGCATCAGCATTAATGTTCGGGACCCAGAATCTTTATGGGGGAAAAACTCTGGAGGTCTCGAACCCAATGATGGTAATGATTCAATAGTATTTACAATCGATGACCCTAACTACAGCAAAGGTTTTGCTCAAGAAGTATATATATTTACTGAAGAGGAAGCAAAAAATAACGGTGGTCAAATACAAAAAGATATACCTTTGGTAGACGGTAGTGATATTAAAGCTGTAACTATCATCATTGAAGATAACGACCCTGGGAAAAAATATAATCTCACTCCCATTGAAGGTACACCAGGAGCGGATAAACTAGATGGGACAGCAATAGGTGATGCGATATACGGATATGAAGGTAATGACTACCTTCATGGGAAAAAAGGAGAAGATAGCATTTATGGTTTTGCGGGCAATGATACTTTAAAAGGTGGTGATGATAAAGACCTTCTCTATGGTAATTCCGGAAAAGATCGTCTTTATGGTGGTTCCGGAGACGATATCTTAGATGGTGGTACTGGGAATGACAAATTATATGGGGGTGACGGTAGCGACAGGTTATTTGGCTGGTATGGTAATGATATTTTAGAAGGTGGTTCCGGGAATGACCAGCTTTACGGTGAGAAAGATAATGATGTTTTAAAAGGTGGTTCCGGGAACGATATCTTAGATGGAGGTGCTGGAAAAGATAAGTTGTATGGAGGTAAGGATAATGATGAATTATATGGGGGTAAGGGTGATGATATCCTTCATGGTGGTTCGGGTCTTGATAGTTTTATATTCAAGTACAAAGATGATGGCATAGATACTATTAAAAACTTTAATATTTCTGAGGACAAAATCGTCATTGAGAAGGATACTTTTGGTGCGACTTCTCTTGACCAATTCATATACAACAGTTCTACTGGTACTCTATATTTTAATGCCAATACTTCGTCAAATAGTTCTCTTAATTCATTTACCTATGAAAATCCGATAACTACCTTTGCAATCCTTGAGAATAAACCAGCAGGTTTCTCTGTTAATTCTGATATTACATTGATCTAAAAAATACATCTTGCATCACAAGAATATCCTTATAGTGTCATACTCCAAAAAGTCTTAGAGCGTGTTTATAAATAAAAAATAAAATTCTTGTAGGGTGCGCTAAACCCCAGGATAATTTGGTATTTTAACGATAATAGGACTTACGCAACCAGATTTTGTCATTGCGACGGTCACGTAGTGTAGGGAAGCAATCTCAAGAACTATGCGTTAACTACGTTATGCTACGCAAACACGGAGCGTGCTCGACAGAGCTTATACGTCGCAAACGGAAAGTCCTAACGGACACGCTACGCGTTAGCTGACGCTATACTTCGTAAACACGTAGTGTAGCGCTAGCTAACGTCTCGGACGGAATTACGTTGCTTTTGCGTAAGTCCTGGATAATATTTAATATGGTCTAACGCACCATCTTTTATTTGGGACAATACGATTACTAATTTAAGTAGGGAGGCATAATTATTTATAATATGCGTATTCCCTTTATCAACTATTAAACCCTGTGACTGCATGGGTTACGCTACGCTAACCCATCCTACATTTAGCTTAAATCTTCCTACGGGAACAACATTACTTTCTCAAAATCCTCAAAACTCAAAAATTAAACAAGACTGAGCAGATTTATTAACTGCTGTAGTTTTAGAAAAGATAGCTTCCACAGAAACTTTACAGGTGGTTTTATTTTATGAATCAGGCATTATGTAAAGTCTTGTAAAGAAATGAATAATTCCTTTCCATGAATTTGAATACCAAACTTGAGTTTAATTTGAGCAATCGCAAATAAAAGTGAGATAAACAATATAGTTTCACTTTGTTTGTACTCGGAAACTTATAAAAAAGGACAATTATTTAAAAGGAAGGGGAAATAATGCCGCACGTAGATTATTCTGGTATGAGAGGTAAAGCACATCATTCTAATGGAGGTAGTGAAGACTTTACAACCATTAATCATGGGTGGGACTATCCTTATGTTGCTAGTCATGACCAAATAGAGATTGATGAGACTACCGAAAATATTAGCATCACAGTTCGGGATAATGATAGTCCGCAGTTTGGTGATTACCCTGGTCATGATGGTAATGATTCAATAGTATTTACAATTGATGACCCTGCTTATAGTAAAGGTTTTGCTCAAGAAGTATACATATTTACTGAAGAGGAAGCAAAATATACAGAATATGGTGAAATTGTAAAAGATATACCTCTTGTTGCTGGTAGTGATATTAAAGCTGTAACTATCATCATTGAAGATAACGATCCAGGGGAAGAATATAATCTCACTCCCATTGAAGGTACATCAGGAGCAGATAACCTAGATGGGACAGCAATGGGTGATGCGATATATGGATATGCAGGTGATGACCAATTAGATGGTAAAGCAGGAAGAGATAGTATTTACGGTTTTGCAGGTAACGATACCTTAAAAGGTGGTGAAGACAATGATGTTGTCTACGGTCATTCTGGTGATGACTCCCTTGAAGGAAACCAAGGTAATGACACATTAGATGGTGGTACTGGTAACGACACATTAAATGGTGGAACCGGTGATGACAACTTATTTGGTTGGTATGGTGATGACACTATTGTAGGTGGTTTTGGATCGGATACTTTGTATGGTGAAGAAGGGAACGATTATTTATATGGTGATAAACAAATAGGCGTTTTTGAAGGAGGAGATGATAGATTATACGGTGGAAATGGAAATGATAGCCTTAAGGGAGGAAAAGGAAATGACGAATTATATGGTGAAGAAGGAGATGATAACCTAATTGGTCAGTTGGGGAATGATATCCTTTCTGGAGGAAGTGGAAATGACATTCTCACCGGAGGAATTGGAGATGATACTCTAACTGGAGGAAAAGGACAGGATAAATTTGTTTTTAATACAGCTTCTGAAGGTACTGACACCATTACCGACTTTGATGTGAGACAGGGAGATATAATCCAAATCAATTTGAGTAGTTTTGGTTCCGTGTCCCTCGACCAGTTCATTTACAGCCAGAATAGGGGTTTTTTGTATTTTGATGCTGATGTTTCCGACCCTAATAACTCTTATACTGCATTAGCGATTTTAGAAAATAGACCAGCTGACTTTTCTACCGATAACATTTCACTAGTTGGAAGTATCGATACTATAGCTGTAATGATTTAATAACTACTAGAGTTTTCCATGAAAAAATTGGTATTCTCCTTATATAATCATCCAAGTATGGTCATAAAAACCTATTAAAACTGAATTTAACAAATGATTTTTTTGTTAAAAATAGTTAAGATGTTTGGCACAAGAAAAAATACTGCGATCGCGCTACTTTTTCTAAAGCCATTCTTTTTTAAACTACTTATTCTAAATTGTATTGGTGCGATCGCTCTGTCGGTTCCTTTTAGGGGTATTGATTTTCTAAATTCTTCTAAAGCTATTGCTCAAATTGCTCCAGATAATACCTTAAATAGTCCTTCTATCGTCAACTCCAACAATAATACTGTTGTGATTACAGGAGGAACCAGAGCAGGTGAAAACTTATTTCATAGTTTCCAAGAGTTTTCTATACCCACAGGTACTACTGCTTCCTTCCGTCAAGTAAACTCGGATATTACTAATATTATTTCCCGTATCACCGGTGGTAATATCTCCAATATTGATGGAACCATAGAAGCATTGCAAAATAATGGTAATCTCAGTTCTGCAAACTTCTTTATCATTAATCCTAATGGTATAGTATTTGGTCAAAATGCTTCTTTAAATGTAGGTGGTTCATTTTTCGCAACCACTGCTGATAGCATCAAGTTTAATGACGGAACTGAATTTAGTGCTGTTAATCCTCAAAGTTCTCCATTACTAACAGTTAGTACTCCTATTGGTTTGCAGTTTGGTAAAACACCAGGAGAAATTCGTAACGAATCACTCGCACCATTAATAGACACTGTTACAGGCGATCCCATTATAGATGAATTTAGTGGTGAACCGTTTTTTGGTGGTTTGCAAGTTGTTCCTGATAAAACTTTAGCATTAGTAGGAGGACCAGTGCAGTTCTCTGGAGGAGTAATTACTGTTGAAGGAGGAAGGGTAGAGATAGGAAGTGTAGGAGATGGTGGATTAGTTAAACTTGATTCTACAGAAAATGGTTGGAAACTAGATTATCAAGGAATAAATAAATTTCAAGATATCCAGTTTTCTGATTTTTCTCAAATTAGTCTGAGCAGTTCAGGTGATGGTAAAATTCAAATCCAAGGTGAAAAAGTTTCTCTGATTGGCGAATCAGTGATAGGAAATGCCAATAATGGGGAACAAAGTGATGGAGAAATCGAAATTCGAGCTTCTAGACTGGAAGTAGACGATTTTTCTTTAATATTTTCTAACTCACTCAACTCTGGAAAGGCTGCTGATATCATAGTTCAGGCGAATCAACTGGTCACTAAAAATGGCGGACAAATTATCAGTATCAATTTCGCTGATGGAAATACAGGAAATATTGATATCAATGCAAAGGAATCAATAGAAGCTGATGGTGGCGTAATATTTGATGATGTATGGTTTCCAAGTGGTTTGCTTACACAAGTGGGGGAAACAGCAACAGGAAATGGTGGGGAACTTAATATAACCACCAATCAGTTACAAGTTTCAAACGGAGCTCAGATAACTAGTGGTACTTTCGGTGCTGGAAATTCAGGGTCAATTAACGTAAGAGCTTCTGAAGTAGAGATTTCTGGAAGTGCTTTGACAGAAGACGGTACACAGTTTAGAGGTGTACAGGATTTACCGGTTAGTAGTGGGCTTTATTCTAGTACAGAACCGGGTTCGACTGGTGATGGTGGTGAGTTAAGTTTAAATGCTGATAAAGTTATTCTCAGTAATGGTGGTGTACTTCAGAGTGCAACCTTTGGTAGTGGAGATGCAGGTAATTTAAAAGTAAAAGCGTCAGAGTTGATTGAAGTTAACGGTACAGATGCAGAGAATATATTCCCCACTAGTATTTTTGCAGCTTCTGGAGGAATCACTGGAGTTAGATCCGGAGTTCCGGAAGCGACAGGAAAGGGTGGAAATGTGGATATTGAAACCCCACTACTGCGGGTGATAGACGGTGCGAATATTGCTGTGGGTAGCATTAATCCAAATGTAAATGAAGCCGAAGGTGCAGGTAATTTAACTATCAAAGCTGATAATATTTATCTTGATGGGGGAAGGTTGGTTTCTGATACTGCATCCGGTAGTGGAGGTGATATTAATCTGCAATTACAAGATTTGTTAATCCTGCGTAATAATAGTCGAATTTCTAGTTCCGCAGGTTCGAGCAATCAGCCGGGAGATGGTGGTAACATCGATATTCAAAGTCCAAATGGTTTTATTGTTGCTGTTCCTGATGAAAACAGCGACATCACCGCAAATGCTTTTAGCGGTTTTGGTGGAGATGTGACAATAAATGCTGCTGGTATTTTTGGTATTCAACCATTAACCCGTGATGATTTAATAGATTCCCTCCGAACAGATGACCCGACTCAGCTTAATCCTGCAAATTTGCAAACTAGTGATATCACAGCAGTTTCTCGACAACAACCAAATTCAAGCGGTAGCATCGAGATCGATACTCTCGACAACGAAATCCAAACACAACCCCAACTACCTACAGAACTTAGACAAACCCAATTTGACCAACGCTGTCAAAATGCGGGTGGAGAGGTTGCTAAAAATAGTTTTACCATACCAGGACGTGGTGGTTTACCTCCTTCCCCAGACCAAGCTTTAATTCCTAGCACACCTTGGGAAGATTGGCGCATAGTTGAAAATAATAACCCACTGGTCACAAACCAGGCAAGGATAGGAAATATAAAAAGACAAAGTGATACTGTAAATACCAAACATAACAATAACCAGAAATCCCAGACATCCACACCCAAACAAATAGTAGAAGCTACGGGATGGATAGTTGACCCTCAGGGAAATATAGTATTAACTGCAAATGCTTCTCATACAAAGTCTGGTAATACGTGGAAAAAATCACCAGTTTGCAATGTAGTTCGTACTATCAGATAGAACTATCAGTAATAAGACTGGGATTAGAGAGCAAGCGATCGCTTAGAACGTGTTTATAAATATTTACTCTTTGAAATACATCTATTAGACATCTCCGAGAAATAATTTAACTCTGATAAAATAATATAAAAGGGTG
>ERZ1740062.422-NODE-422-length-24127-cov-7.409854_pt1 | contig 24127 bp, 22 predicted proteins | sample MGYA00581741_ERZ1740062 | MGnify/ENA primary metagenome ERZ1740062 (study PRJEB43018, sample SAMN04849747) | marine metagenome | isolation source: floating plastic debris | place: Pacific Ocean | collected 2008-09-01 | study: EMG produced TPA metagenomics assembly...
GCGGGAGTAATTCTCTTGCAGCTTATGGGTCGGGTAGTTCTTGGTGGTCCAATCGCCGTAACGCGCGATGTCCATGGCCCAGACATCGAAACCCGGATCGCCATTGATCATCCAGTTCGACAGCGCGAGGCCGACGCCGCCGCCCTGGCTGAATCCTGCCATCACGCCGCAAGCCGCCCCCATCCCCGGAAGCTGGCGGATCGGCCCGATCAGCGGGTTCCCATCGGGCGCGAAGGTGAACGGCCCATTGATGATCTGCTTGATGCCCGCGTTCTGGAAGGCCGGGAAATGCTCGAACCCAACTTCCAGCGACGGTGCGATCCGATCAATGTCCGGCTGGAGCAGTTCGTGGCCGAAATCCCACGGCGTTTCGCGCTCGGACCACGGCACACAGGCTTTCTCGTAGGTGCCCATCAGCATCCCGCCGCGTTCCTGCCGCAGGTACAACTCGCCGTCGAAGTCGACCGCATGGACGACCTCCTTGCCGGTCTTCTCGTTGATCTCGGCGACCTCGGGCATGTCCTCGGTGATCAGGTACATGTGCTCCATGGCCAGGATCGGCAGTTCCAGCCCGGTCATCTTGCCAACTTCGCGCGCCCACAGGCCGCCTGCGTTGACGACATGCTCGGCCACCACGATACCCTTGTCGGTCACGACTTCCCATTCGCCCGACGGCAGGCGGTTGATGTCCTTGACCATCGTGTGCGTGTGGATCGCCGCGCCCTTGATCTTGGCCGATTTTGCATAGGCATGGGTGACGCCCGACGGATCAAGGTGACCATCCACGACTGTCCGCACGGCCCCGCAGAACTGCGACGGGTCAAGCAAAGGCATGTCGGCATGCGCTTCTTCCGGCGTGATAATCTCGGCTTCGATGTCGAGATAGCGACCCTTGGCGACCGTCGACTTCAGCCAGTCGAACCGCTCGGGCGTCGAGGCCAGCATGACACCACCGGTCATGTGGAAACCAGTCGCCTGACCGGACAGCTCCTCGATCTCCCTGTAGAGGTCGATCGTGTACTTTTGCAGCTTTGCGACGTTCGGATCGCCATTGATCGTGTGGCAGCCTCCGGCGGCATGCCAGGTCGAGCCGGACGTCAGCTCGTCCCGCTCCAACAGCATGACATCCGTCCATCCCTCGCGCGCGAGGTGATACAGGACCGAGCAGCCGACAACGCCGCCCCCGATGACTACGACCCTTGCAGTGGAATTCATTGCACGACCTCCCGGTTTGGCAAAAAAGGGTAAGCAGAGAAATCTCGGCGCCCGCGCACGTTTCCCGCCAAGTTCTTGCAGATTTCCGACAGGCAACGACGTTTGGATTGCGTTGCAGCCGATTCAGGGGCGCCTGATCTGCGGCGGTTTTGTCATATCGGTAGATCAACCAGTGTGTTAGGGCCCCTGCCGAGGCGACTAATTCTGGAAATTCCCGATGGGTAACGTCACGGACGCAAGCGTAGAGGTCGGGGATCTTCAAGACAAGAGCTTTGATGTCTGCGTGATCGGGTCGGGACCGGTCGGCGCTGCGCTCTGCCATAGCCTGACCCAGAGCGGCCATAAGGTTCTGTGCATCGAAGCTGGCAGCACCTCGGCCGATGCGACGCGCACAGCCCTCAGTGCGGCCGATCTTTCGAACGCGTCAAATCACAAGCCGGTCGAAAGCGTTGTGTCCCGGTCCCTGGGCGGCACCGCCAGGCTTTGGGGTGGACGCTGCGTTCCGTTCGACGCCATCGATCTCGATACGCGGGCGCATGTGCCCCATTCAGGATGGCCGATCCGCTTCCAGGATGTCGAGAATTATCACGCCCGCGCATTGAGCTTCATCGGCTGCGACCCGCGTTCGTTCGAGTTGGCAGACTTGTGGCCTGAAGCGGCGGATTATCCAGACGGGATCGCGTTTACGCGGCAAAGCTTTACGGACGAACCCAGACTGGACAAACATTGGGATGGCATCGCGGCATCGGGCAAGCTCGCCTTGTGCATCGAGACCATCGTCAAACAGTTGATGCTCGACGACACGGGATCCGAGGTGTCGGGCCTTGTTGTTGCAAAGGACGGCCAGGATCACCGCATCAACCCGGCACATCGATACGTGCTCGCCTGCGGCGGTCTCGAAAACGCCCGCTTGATGCTCAACTCCCAGCGAAACTGTCCGGGCTTCGCGCAAGGGTCCGAGGGTCCCCTCGGGCGGTACTATCAATGCCATTTCGGCTCTCGCATGGCGGAACTGGTTCTCCAGCGACCGAATGCAGGCAAGGCATTCAACTATCGCCGCTCTCAATCGTCGCTGTTGCAGCAACGCATCGGAGTGTCCGACGCAGAGAAGGCCCAGCGTGCTTTGCTGAACACCTCCTTCACCGTCACAAACCCCAGGATTTCCGACGCACGGCATGGGTCCGGTGTCCTATCGACCATGTACCTCATCCTGAAGAGCCCGCTCGGCCGGAAACTCGTCGCTGCCGCGATCCGTGACGGACAGATTGCCAACGCCTCCGGGATTGGCGGACATCTCAGGAACGTGCTTCTGGATCTGCATCGCACCGCTTGGACCGCAGGACATCTCGCCATTCAAAAGTTCTGGCAGAAACGCCGCTATCCGATGATCCATCTCTATTCACCGAACGGGCGCTACGACCTTGTCAGCGTGAGCGAGCAATCGCCGAACCCGGACAATAAGGTCGTCCTGTCCGACACATGCGACGCGGCCGGAATGCCAAAACTCGCCATCCATTACGGGATCAGTCACGATGACGCGGCATCGTTGGTGCGGGCCCACGAGGCTCTCGATGAGACCCTGCGCGCGTCGGGATTTGGTCAACTCGACTACAGGGTTCCGGCAGAGGACCGGGTTGATCACGTCTTTGCCCATAACGAGACCGGGACACACCAGATCGGCACGACACGCATGAGCGAGACACCGGATACGGGCGTCGTCGATCGCGATTGCCGCGTGTTCGGAACGCAGAACCTCTATGTTGCCGGGTCCTCGGTGTTTCCGACATCCAGCGATGCCAATCCGACCCTTGCTGCCGTTGCTCTTGCGTTGCGCTTGGCAGATCATCTGAGCCACGCGGACTAGGAACGCGGCATGGCGGAAGAGCGTTTCCCCCTCTCGGCATCGCGCCTTGGCCTCGGCTCTGCGTCCCTGGGGTCGCGCGTCGGCCTGCGCCAAGGAAAACAGGTGGTCGAGCAAGCCATCGACAACGGCATCAACTGGTTTGACACCGCTCCGGCCTATGGCGACGGCCAGGCCGAAAGCGCGCTGGGTGAAGTCCTCGCGCGCTCGCCGCGCGACAGCTATGTCATCTGCACAAAGGTCGGTATCGCGCCCCGACAAATGGGGCTGGCCAAACGCACACTCAAACCGTTAGCGCGCAAGATCCTCAGCGGACTGCCCAGCATGCGGGCGAAACTGGCGCGCAGCAATCCGGTTCGCAAGGAAACGATCACGCCCGACTTGATCACCAGATCGTTGCAGTCCAGCCTACGTGCCCTGCGCACCGACTACGTCGATCTGCTGTTGCTGCACGATCCGACAGACGATCTGCTGGCGGACGCGGATGCGCGAGAGGCGGTGCTGACTGCGTTACAGTCTGCGCGCAAAAGCGGCCATGTCCGGTTCATCGGTGCGACGGGCTACGCAGATCGGTTAATACCACATGCCGCTGACCTGAAGTCGATGCACCATCTGCAATGCGCAGTCTCCGTGCATGGCAACAATCTGCCGCGGGCACAGTCGTCATTCGCTCTATACTCAGTCGGACGGCTCGCAGCGCAGATCCAGGACGGCATGGCGGCCTCTCAGGACCTCGCGACCGCCATCCGGGACCATGCCAATGCCGTCAGCGATCAGGACGCGGCAAGGATTCTAGCGTTTGACTATGCTCTGCTCGAAGCCGATGGGAAGGGTCCGGTGCTGATGTCGATGCTGTCCGGCAATCACCTCGACACCGGCCTCGCCAACCTTCGGCGGTTCGAGAGCATGGTCCAGACCGACGACTTTCGGCAGCGCGTATACAGGATCGTAACCGCGCTGCGGGAACACCTCGAGACAATGCAAGGTAGTGTTTGATCATGTCGTTGATGACCAACGCCGTTTTCGTCGCCGCGCGAAAGGCCCTCAGGCGTGCCGGTCTCTCCAGCATGCTTGCGGCCCTCGTCTACGGGCGCAAGTACGAAGAGGCCTACGACAACATGATGACGGTCAACATTCGCCCGGGCGACCATCTCTGGGACATCGGGGCAAACCACGGGCTCTACACGCTGAAATTCGTTGAGCTCACGGGACCGCAGGGCAGCATCGACTGCTTCGAGCCCAGTGCCAAGAACCTCGCCATTCTGCGCCCGGCCATACAGCCTCATCCCAACATCAAGTTGCACGAGGTTGGCCTCAGCGATCAGTCAGGCACGGTCAGTTTCGTTCAGGACAACAGCGCATCCGGTGTCGGAAATCGTATCACCGCGACGGATGGTGAAAGCTCGGACAGCGAGATTAAAGTTGTTCGGGCCGAAGAGGTCATCGACGCCACTCCGGACTCTGTTCCCGATGTGATAAAGATCGACGTCGAAGGACACGAACTCCATGTCCTGCGCGGTTTCGGAGACTGCCTGAAAGACACGAAGATCCGGTGCATCGGCGTAGAGGTGCATTTCAGCCTGCTGGAAGCACAGGGCCTTTCAGGTGCCGCGAACCAGATCGAATCCCTTCTTAAAGCCGCGGGATTCAAGGTCAACTGGACCGACCCCAGCCATATCGTGGCGCTGCGCTAGAAAGTCTGTCGGCGCGCTATCAGACGCTGTTGCATCATCCACGCATCCGCGCACCGTCTGCATCCACCAGGTGGGTCGATGTGATGACGGCAGGGCGTTGCTGCCCAAGGATCTCGACCGTCAGTTCCTTTCCGTCACGCGCATCCTCGGCCGGGATCAACGCCATCGCGACGGATTGCCGGGAGTAATGCGCATACCCGCCCGAAGTGACGAAACCGATCACCTCGCCATCGTCAAAAACCGGTTCCCAACCCTGTGCGTCGGCACCATCGGCATCGACCAACAGCGCTGCCAGCTTTCGGGCAGGCGGGGCATCGCGCTCTGCCACCACGACGTCCCGCCCAATGAAGTCGTTCTTCTTCCAGCTGATGAACCGGTCCAGACCGACCTCTGCCGGGGTGTAGTCCGGCTTGAACTCGCGCAGCCATGACCCGAAGAACTTCTCCAGCCGCAGGCTCATCATCGCACGCATCCCGAAGCCGCGCAGGCCCAGACCGGTCGCCTCCATGGCAATCGCGTTGTACAGCGCAACCTGATGGTCCGAGGCACAGTAGATCTCGTATCCCAGATCGCCGGTATAGCTGACCCGTTGAACCCGCACGGGGATATGGCCCGCGTAGAGTTCGTGCACCGACAGGAACCGGATTGCATCGTTCGAGACATCCGCACCCGTCACGCGACCCAGCAATTCGCGTGCGTTCGGCCCGGCAATCTGAAACCCGATCAGAGATTTCGAGACATTCTCGATTTCGACCCCGGCCTCACGATGCTTCAGGAACCAGCGCATGTGGTACTGCTGCGCTGCGTAGCTGGCCGTCAGCTGCACCCGGTCCTCCCCGATCCGCGCCACGGTGAAGTCACCGATGATCCGCCCGCGCGGCGACAGCATCGGCGTCAGCGCCATACGCCCGACATCCGGCACCCGGTTCGCCATGATCCGGTTCAGCCAATCCACCGCATTGGGGCCCGAGACGACGTATTTCCCGAAATTGTGGATTTCGTTCAGCCCAACCGCTTCACGCACCGCCCTGCATTCCTCGGCAACCGCGTCGAAGGCATTCGAGCGCCGAAAGGTTGGCTCCTCGAACCGCCGTTTACCGGGCAAGGCGAAGTAGTTCACGTGCTCCATGCCATAGGCCGAGCCGAACACCGCATTCTGCTGATCCCAGATACCGTACGCAGGCGTCGTCTCCAGCGGTCGGGCAACCGGCAGTTCCTCGTTCGGATACCCGATCGAGAAGCGGCGTTGATAGTTCTCGGTCACCTTCAGACGCGTGTAACCCTTGTTCGCCCAGTCGCCGAAGCGCGCCACGTCCATGGCGTACACGTCCGTTTCGGTCTCGCCTTCGACCATCCACTCGGCCAGCGCCTTGCCGACGCCGCCGCCCTGGCTGAACCCGGCCATGACCGCACAAGCAGCCCACATGCCGGGCATCCCGGGGATCGGCCCGACCAGAGGGTTGCCGTCCGGTGCGAAGGTGAACGGCCCGTTGATCGTGCGCTTGATCCCGGCGCGACCCAACACCGGATAGCGCCGAAACGCGGCCTCCAGGGGCTCGGCCACCCGATCGAGATCGTCATTCAGCAACTCGTGCCCAAAGTCCCACGGCGTCCCGTCGACCGCCCAGGGAATGGCCTTCTGCTCATAGATGCCGATCACCAGACCCCGGCCTTCCTGCCGAAGATAGGTCTCGCCCGCCGGGTCCATCACATGCGGCAGTTCCTCGGCGCGCTCATGCACCTCCGGGATATCATCGGTCACGAAGTACTGATGTTCCATCGGGTGCAGCGGCAGATGCACGCCCGCCATCGCCCCGACCTCGCGCGCCCAGAGGCCCGCCGCATTGACCACGTGCTGGGCGCGGATCGTCCCTTGCTCGGTCACGACATCCCATTCATCGCCAACCCGCGTCAGCGCCGTCACAGGCGTTCGCAACAGAATCTCGGCGCCGGCCATCTGGGCTGCCTTGGCATAGGCATGGGTCGTCCCGGACGGATCGAGGTGCCCGTCCAGCGGATCATAAAGCCCACCGACCACGCCCTCGACATTCGTGATGGGAGAGCGCCGTTGGATCTCTTCCGGCCCAATGATCTCGGTATCCAGGCCCATGTAACGGTGCTTCGCGCGCTCGGTGACCAGATAGTCCAGCCGGTCCTGATCGGTCGCGATGGTGACCCCGCCAACATGGTGCAGACCGCAGCTTTGCCCGGTGATCTGCTCCAGCTCGCGGTAAAGGCGGATCGTGTAACCCTGAAGGGCCGCCATGTTGGTATCGGAGTTCAGCGTATGGAACCCGCCCGCCGCGTGCCAGGTCGACCCGGATGTCAGCTCGGACCGCTCGATCAGGCAAATGTCGGTCCAGCCCTGTTTGGTCAGGTGATACAGGACCGAGCAGCCGACCACGCCGCCGCCGATCACAACCACACGGGCCTGAGTGCGCATCATCCGATCTCCCTTCGAGTTTCACCAAACCAGTAAACCGGATGCGGGTCGGCGCGAAACCGTCTAAATCCTATCCTGAATACGACATCGATCCTGGACAATGGTCGAGCGCCACAAGTGATTGCGGCAAACTCGACGGCGAGGGTTTCGAGCGATGTCTGAGAGAGCCGTCTCGTCCCCAGGCACGGGTCTCAAAGCTTCCTCGGACATTTGATCGATGAATTTCGCATCGTTCTGTATTATTTTAGGTCAAATGAAACGATTTATTTGTTTGGAGATCAGCCATGCCCTGGGACGGGACTTTTACGGGAAATTCGAGTAAGCGCGCCGATCGACCGAACTGGCGCAGCTCCAGCGATTACAACATTCAATTCAAGCCAAGCGACTCCGACGTAAAGCTTGCGTTTCACCACATATGTGACTGGGCTTTACTGCGAGATACGTGGAACCGATTGGTCGACGACAAACATTACGCAACCATATGCTGCTGGCTATATGCAGTTGGATTTGATGTAAAAAATACATATCATGAAACTGGTGAACCTCAGACACCGGTTGCAATTGCGACCCAGATCATGAAGGGCGAGGATGTGTATGACGTCGCCGATGCGGATGAAGTTCATACCAGGATCACTTGGTCGACCTGGAACCTTGTCGAAGGTCCAAAAGAAGACACGCGCAGCGACGACCGCGGCAACTTTCATGACCGTTTTTCGAACGTCCGTGGGGGCATCTCAGAAAGCGAACGTGCCGACCTGACCGGACCAGACCGCCTCTACAGCATCATGAGTGGTCTCAACCTGAGCCAACCGATACCCTTGTTGAAGGCCATTGACCTAAGCAAAGCGTTGATGTCCGTGAACCGAAAAGCAAAAGTTATCAAGTTTCGAGAACAGATGTGGACAAAGGCAAGCGGCGGCATGAAGAAGTGCTGGAGAAAGAATCTTCAATAGAACTTTACCGCATCTCCGGCGAACGCGCCATCAGATCGGCCAAACGCTTGCCCGGCTCGTCCAGAAAGGTCTCTTCGCGATACGCGGCATCCTGAATCAGATCCAGGCGGAACGTCCGGAAATCCGCCCGCAGCTCACACCACGCAGTCAGGTTCCAGACAGCACCAAAGAATGACAACAGCAGAGGCCGGATGGTCCGCTGACTGCTGTCCCCTGCTTTCGAGCAATACTGGATGTCGATCTTGCGGCGCCCCCGGATTGCCTCGCGCAGCGTCGTGCGATTGATCGAGATCGGTTCCTCGTAGTGACCGGCGGGGGCATCCATCGCGACATCGGACATCGCCGATTGCAGGTTCTCGGGCAGCACGGCCTCGATCTTGCGCAAGGCGGCCACGGCGGCTTTTGCCAAGGCCGGGTCCGCCCAGCTTTCGACAATCCGGGCGCCAAAGACCAGGGCCTCGATCTCTTCGACATTGAACATCAGCGGCGGCAAATCGATCTCCTCTCGCATCAGGTAACCGACCCCGGCCTCGCCTTCGATCGGCACGCCCGATGCGATCAATGCCGCGATATCGCGATAGATCGTCCGCTCGGACACCTCGAGATCGCGGGCCAGATCGCTCGCGCGCACCAGCTTGTTGCGGCGCAGATACTGGACGATATCGAACAGGCGGTCGGCACGGCGCATGGGCGATTCTCCCTTCAAGAAGCACCTTAGAGACACACTCCTGACAGCACGGTGTCAGGAGGGTCCATGCGCTCCTGACAGCATGATGTCAGGACGGGTCAGGTATTCCTTTGGGCATCGGATCTCTCACGGAGGATGCACAGATGGGACCCTGGTACGACACCGCCATTCACTACAGCAACAACGCCATGCGGAAGGAGGAAGAAGCACGCCTGTCGCGCCTGGTCGGCCCACTTCGGACACCCAGGCTGCCGAACGGGCCAAGCGCGCTTGTGACCTATGGATTGCTGATCCTGATGGTCGCCACGCAGGCCGCGATTGCCTGAAATCGGCCGAGGGGCGCTATTCCTCGCGCCCCTCGGCCTTCAACTTGGCATGGAGGGCGTCCGCGTCCTCCGACCCGACTTCCAGCGCAAAGACATATGCCTGGGTCAGGTAGAAGCACATGGCATCACGGTCGCCTGCAGCTTCGGCCAGATCCGCGGCACGCGCGTACAAACCGACCAGCGCGCACTGATCGCTCCGGTCATGCGCATCAAGCAGGGCAGCGTCCAGCGCCGCCCGCGGGTCCGTCATGCGGACATCTGGCGCGCGACCCAGGCGTGGAAATCGTGGGTCGGGTTGTCCATCACGGGTGAGAACTTGCCGCCGTCGAAACCGCTGGCGTGACGGCCCCTCTGCATGCCCTCGACCACAAAGATGTCCTCTTCGAAGACACCGCGCCACTGGACCGCATTCTTCTCGCGCATCTCGCGCCAGTCGTCGCCGGAAACCTCGTCCGAGGCATAGAACAGCTGAACCCGCTCGGTGGAGCGTTCCTGCGTCTCCGGGATGACGATGAACGCGAAGGTGTGGTCGTTTTGAAAGCCCATCATGATGTTCGGGAACAACATCGGGTACTCGGCACCCTTGGCCCATTTCTCGGACAACCCGTCGAACTTCGGAAACTTCAGCGCCGGGTCATAAACGGTCGTACCCTGTCCGCAGGTCGGGCCGGCGGTGTCGATGTGATAGTGATCCTCCAGCCGCGAATAGCTGTTCAATCCCGGATGAACCCAGGGCAGGTGATAGCTCTCGGCGCCATTCTCGATGGCCAGCTTCCAGTTGCCTCGCACCGACATCTCGAAGGTGCCCTCGTCACCACAACGGTACAGCGGCTTGTCGAACTCGGCATAGCGGTCGAGCACATCGCCGGCATAGTCTTCGAACGCGGGCGCCTGGCCGTCCAGATTCACGAAGACGATCCCCATCCACTGATGGCTGCGCACTTCGATCAGCCCGAGGCTGGCGCGATTGATGCAGTCATGGCGGTTGTTGCCCGGACCACCGACATGCGGGGTCGTGCGCAAGGCGCCCGACATCTCGTAGCTCCAGGCATGGTACGGGCAGCGGATGGCCCGCTTGATCGGACCTTCCTCGGCAACCAGGATCATACCGCGGTGACGGCAGATGTTCTGGAACACCCGCAGCGTCCCCTCGGCATCACGCACCAGCATCAGGGGCTGACCCAGGAATGTCAGCGGCTTGGCGTATCCGTTCTCCTGCACATCCGTCGTGAACGCCATCGCCACCCAGTTGCGGGCCCAGACTTGGGTCTTCTCCAGTTCGAAGACCGCAGGATCGGTGTAGAACGCGTTCGGCAGTCCCCGCGCGGTCTCGATCCCGCCAGTCACATGGGACAGATCCATTGGGAAAACGCTCATGGCAGCCACTCCGGTTGAGGTTTTGCAGTCTCTTCCGGCTACACTGACGACCCCGGTACCGTCTCACACGCCAACGACATGCCATGTCGATTCCAATCGCCCCGAATCCGGCATCTTGCGACGTGTTCACGTCATCGTGCGCGGGTGCCGGGACGTAGATCGCGCGGATCGGCGTACCATTTCCGTCACCAACGACGTAAGGTAAGGTCATGTTTGTGTGCTCGATCAGAGTTGTCCCGGCCATCTTGATGCTGGCCCTCGGCGCTGCCGCCTGTACGCCCGTCGCGGTTACGTCATCGTCCGGGCTGCGGGCCGAGACGCGCTATCCGGCGCCGAATGACCGGATCTTTCGCGCCGATGGCCTGAGTTTCCCGACACGCCGCGCCCGCGATGCCTATCTGCAGCAAGTCGAGGTCGAACGGTCCCGCAACCAAAGCGCCTACGTGCATCGCTTGACCCGGCAAACGCGACGCGAAGCTCGTCTTGCTCGCGAGGAGCGGCGGTTGCTCGAGCTGGAACGCGCTCGTTTGCGGGCCGAACGCGCCGAAGCCCAGGCTCAGCGCGCCAGACGTCAGGCGGAACGGGCGACGCGCCGTGCCCGCGCCTCGACGATCGAAGCCCAGACCCGTACCAGGGCCCGTCAGGCCGAGATTGATACCGACCGCGCCGTCCGCGACGCTCACCGTGCCCAACGCCAGGCACGACGCGCTCAGGAACGCGCAAACACCGTTGCGGCCCGTGCCAACCGGGTGGATCGCCTCGCACCGCGCCCGGGCCTCGCGCCTGCCACCAAGGCGAAGATCCGCAAATATGGCCAGTACCGGCGCAAGGGCGAGAACGAACCGGCCTTTGTCATGCGAATCGCCCGGGCCGAACGGCTCAGCGTACGCGAAGGGCGGTCCGTGGCCCACTGGCTGAACGACAAGAACCGCCGCCGACAGGGCGCCAGCGAACGCTGACCTCAGGCGGCGAGCAACCCCGACGCCGCCCGCGCAATCACAAGTTCCTCGTTCGTCGGGACGACGAGCACCCGCACCCGGCTGAGATCGGTCGAGATCACCGTCGCATTGTCGACATTCTTCATCCGGTCGATCTCGAGCCCCAGCCAATGCAGCCCTTCACAGACCCGTAGCCGGATCGGTGCCGAGTTCTCTCCAATACCGCCGCAGAAGACGACAGCATCAAGCCCACCCAACACCGCCGTCAGTGCGCCCAGTTCGCGCCGGATGCGGAAAACGTAGTAATCAAGCGCCTGCTCCGCCTCGGGCGTCCCGGCTGACTGCAGCGTGCGCATATCGCTCGACATCCCCGACAGTCCCAGGAGACCCGACTTGCGGTACAGAAGCTCTGCAATCTCGCGCGCGTCCATACCCTCCTGATCCATCAGGTACAGCAACACGCCCGGATCGATCTGGCCGCAGCGGGTTCCCATCGGCAGCCCGTCCAACGCGCTGAGACCCATGGTCGACCCGACCGAGCGGCCACCCAGCAAGGCACACATCGATGCCCCGTTGCCCAGATGTGCCACGACGACCCGGCCCGCGTGCAGATGCGGCGCGATCTGCTCCATGCGGTCCGCAATGTATTCATAGCTCAGGCCATGAAACCCGTACCGACGCACACCCTTGTCATAGTACTCGCGCGGCAGCGCGAAGGTGTCGTTCACCCACGGGTGATTCCGGTGAAACGCCGTGTCGAAACAGGCGAACTGCAATGCGCCCGGAAACGCCTTGGACGCAGCATCGATCCCCGCAAGATTGTGCGGCTGATGAAGCGGAGCGAACGGGATCAGTTCTTCCAGATCCCGCTTGATCTCGTCAGTGATGACGACGGGGGCAGCATGGTTCAGCCCGCCGTGGACCACGCGATGCCCGACGGCCGCGACAGCGCGCTCGGGATAATGCGTCTGAAGCGCTTTCAGGACCGCTTCGTACATCCCGTCCTGAGAATGCGCAGCATCCGACGACAGCGCTTCGGCAACCAGCGTTTCGCCCAGCGCTGATCTCAGCTCAATCGCAGCAATGCCGTCCTTGCGCTCGACCATCCCGGTCGCCACGGCCACCGGAACCTCAGCAAGCTCGAACAGACCGAACTTCAACGAAGACGACCCCGCATTCAGGGTAAGCACGTGACCTGCCATCATCCCCCCGTGAAACTGCCGAACATCGCCGTTTGAGAGTAACGCGCACCTCAAGCTGGCGCCACGTGACGTCTCGCCATCCATTGCTGCGAATCCCCACAGAAAGATGTGTACCAAATAATACTGAAATAAATGATTCGATACTCCAGAATTACGGCATCGGCGTTGAATAAAGATAGCTGATTTAACTACAGAAAACTAAGTACTACAGAAAATGGAGCAATTTATGAGCGGAAATTCTGGAACCCAATCGACCGCTTCAAGCGGAGCAGCCCAGTCGCAAAGGATCAAGGAGATCATCAAGAACCAAACCGCGCAGGCGATCTACGACTTTGCATCCGACCCGAGGAACGAACAGGCATTTGCCAAGGCTCTTGTCACCAAGGGCCCAGCCAAGGCAGCGGCCGAGGTCGCCTCGGGCATGTTGCAGACAATCGCCCAGAACATCCTCAAGCAAGCCTCTGCCGAGGGGATCAAAGGCCTGGAATTCGACAAGTCGTTGCAGACCTTTGCGATCGACGCGATCGAAATCAGCGTCCAACTGGCGTTCGGCGACCCGGCGGGCGCTGGATACACGCTGATGAAGAAGATCTTTGATCGCACCTTCAAGGTTGAACCCGACGAGTTGAAACCAATTGTGGAAGGCGTGCTGCGTCGCGCCGAAGGGACTGCACCGGACGACGAGGACAAGGCCGAACTGGCGACGGTTCTCGTCCGGATGAGCAGCAGCAAAAGATACAACGACGATACGGACAAGGCCTGGGATAAAGACGTCTCAGGCTTGCCCGGCGATCTCGGAACGCTCGCGGACCCGGAGCGTCCCGGCGCGCCGGTTCCTGAACTGCCTGGCCAGACCGGACCGGATGTCGGTTCGGGTCCGGGCCGGAACACTGGCCCTCAGTCCCCCGCGGCGACACAGGATCCGACCGCGCCAGGAGCGAATCCCTCGGTGCCCACGCAGCCGTCGGGTTCCACGGGTAACGGCAATGCTTCTGCGTTCTCCGGGACGGACCGTTCCGATGCCTCTCAGGTCGGGACCCAACCACCTACAGCGCAGGGAACCACCCCGGCAGCGCCCGATTCTGGTGGAGCAGGCGAACCCGGCCCCGATGCGCCCAACCCAGAACCACCTGCCGGAGGCACAAGTTCCAGCTTCTCGAAGAACACCGGCGGAGGTTATTGGACTCCGGTCGACAGCGAGAAGCCCGATGGCGGCCAGAGCGCAAACGAATCTGACTATCCGACCACCTGGGTCTGGGTGAATCCGCTCAACTCGGGCGACAAGAGAACCAAGTATTCCGACGCCACCAAGGTGCAAAAGGAGCAACCGACCGAACCACCTTCGGGCAAGAAGAAAACTGAGCCGAAAGAGGAAGAACCGAAAAAGGAGGAACCCAAGAAGGAGGAGCCAAAAAAGGAAGAACCGAAAGAGGAGGAACCCAAGGAAGACCCGGACAAGAGCGATCCACCCGCCGAAGAACCGCCCGCCGAAGATCCCTCGGGGTCGGACAACGACAATGGCGGCTACACGCCCGGCGAGGACGCCTCGATCGGTGGTGACATCGATCCGGATCAATTGGCGCTCGAGTTGGCGCTACAAACGGAAGGTCTGATCCTGCGGACGGATCCCGGCGCCGCGCCGACGACCGCATCGCCCGAAGTTCTCCAGCGGATGTCCGAGGAGATGTCGGCAATCCTCTACGATATCGTCAGCAATCCCCACGAGGACGAGGCAGACCCGGCCGTTGGCGACAGCACGGATGGCCTTGTTGAGATGGTCGAGAACGCGAAACGCTTCTTCGAGGATCTGACACCTGCAGGCGATCTTCAGACGAACGATACGGGAGATGGCACCACAGGCACGATCATCGAGGATTCGTTGGACTTCCTCTAATGGTGCACGCCCGATGGCGCCGCGTCTTTCGGGCGGGACCGTATCCCGCCCGAATTTCGGTTCAAGCAGCTTCGGCCGGTGCAAAGCGCGTGTAGAACTGCTCGTCCTTGGCTGCCATGTCGGCCAGCAAGTCCGGCGCCTTGAAGCGATCACCAAAGCGCGCAGTCAGATCATCGCAGATTTCCTTGGCGCGGCCCGCGCCCAGGATGTCCAGCCAGCTCAGTGGACCGCCCGTCGACGGCGCGAAGCCCCAGCCCAGAATCGCCCCGACATCGCCCTCGCGGATGTCCATCAAGACACCTTCCTCCAACGCCTTCACCGCCTCCAGCGTCTGCGCCATCATCAGCCGGTGCTGCACGTCTTCCAGCGCGGGCTGTTCATCGGCAACCGGCCAGATATCGCCCAGATCACGCCACAGGCCCTGACGCTTGCCGTTCTCGTCGTAGGCGTACATGCCCGCGTTAGACTTGCGCCCAAGACGGCCACGTTTTTCGACCATCTCTTCCAGCAGATCATCGGCGCCCGAGGCCGGATAGGCATTGCCCATCGCCGCCTTGGTCGCCTTGGCGATCTTCAATCCCAGATCCAACGAGGTCTCATCGGTCAACTGGAGCGGCCCCAAAGGCATCCCCATCTGCTTGGCCGCGTTCTCGATCAGGGCCGGAGCAACACCCTCGGTGACCATCCGCAAGCCTTCGTTGACGTATGGAATGATGCAACGGTTGGCGTAGAAGAACCGCGCATCGTTGACGACGATCGGTGTCTTCTTGATCTGGCGCACGAAGTCCAGCGCCTTGGCAACCGCGGCATCGCCGGTTTCGGCACCCTTGATGATCTCGACCAGCAGCATCTTGTCGACCGGTGAGAAGAAGTGGATGCCGATGAACTGCTCGGGCCGGGTCGATGCCTTGGCCAGATCCGTGATCGGCAGGGTCGAGGTGTTCGACGCGAAGATCGCATCCGCCGGAATCACGGCCTCGGTCGCCTCGGTCACGGTCTTCTTGATACCCGGATCCTCGAAGACTGCTTCCACGATCAGATCGCAGTCGCTCAGGTCACCGTAGTCCGTGGTCGTCGCGATCCGGCCCAGGACCTCGGCCTTCTTCTCCTCGGTCACGCGCTTGCGGGCGATGCCCTTGTCGAGAATGTCGGTCGAATAGGATTTGCCCTTTTCGGCGGCATCCAGATCACGATCCAGCAGGACGACCTCGATCCTGGCATTGGCCGAGACGTATGCAATCCCCGCTCCCATCATACCGGCACCGAGAACACCGACCTTCTTGACCGACATGTCCGGAACGCCAGCGGGACGCACGGCTCCCTTCTCCAGCGCCTGCTTGTTCAGGAAAAGGCTGCGGATCATCGCCTCGGAGGATGGGTTCATCAGGACGTTCGTGAACCAGCGCGCCTCGATCTTGATTGCGGTGTCGAACGGCACCATGGCGCCTTCATAAACCGCCGCCAGCATGGCCTTCGGCGCCGGATAAGCACCTTGCGTCTTGCCATGGGTCATCACGACGCCGCCCAGGAACATCTCGAAGCCCTTCGGATGATACGGGCCGCCGCCCGGCAGCTTGTAGCCCTTCTCGTCCCAGGGTTTGACCGCATCTTTCTCCGAGGCGTTCATGAGCCAGTCCTTGGCGGCGGACTGCAAGTCCTCGGCGGGCACGACCTTGTCGATCAGCATCATCGCCTTGGCCTTCTTCGGCGCATAGGTCTTGCCTTGCAGCAGCGCCTCGGCCGAGCCCATCAGGCCAAGCATCCGCACCAACCGCGTCGTGCCGCCAGCGCCTGGAAAGATACCGACCAGGATCTCTGGCAAGCCGATCTTCGCCTTGGGATTGTCCGCCGCGATGCGCTGGTGGCAGGCAAGGCCGATCTCCAGCCCAATGCCAAGCGCGGTTCCAGGCGCAGCCCAGACAAACGGCTTGCCGCCCTTGTTGGTCTTGGGATCAGCGCCGGCGCGCTCGATCTTGCGCAGCACGCCGTGCAGCTGCAGCACCATGTCGAAGACGCCCTGGGCCGGATCGCCCCCGGCCGCGATCGCCATCTGCTTGGTCGAGGCAATCACGCTCAGATCCATGCCTGCCGCGAAGTCCGGCTTGGCCGAGGTGATGATCGTACCCTTGACGGCCTCATCGGCCAGAACCTGATCGACCAGAGCATCAAGCTGTTGCACGCCGTCGATCGACAGCACGTTCATGCTCGCACCCGGCAGATCCCAGGTGATGGTCGCGATACCGTCGCCATCGACGGCCAGAGTGAAAATCTCGGTCATGGCATGTCTCCTGCCAGTGTCGGTTTCGGTTTCAGGATGCCGTGCTGCGCCAGGATGTGCTCCATCCGGTCTTGCAGCTCATCCTGGTCGTCATGATCAACGCTCAGCGCCACCAGGCGCCAAGCTTCTTCTTCCTGTCGCACGACATAAGTCGACCGGTGCGCACCCATCGCATCGCCCAACGGACCCAACCGCCAATTGCACAGCGACACGATGGCCATGCCATCCATCGGGGTCATGACCGACCGGATCTCGGGCCGAACGTCCGCGATCCCGGCCAGACGCAATCCGCCACGGATCACGACGAGCAGGCGTTCGAGCTCCTGTGCACCGGTCACAGAGAACATCGCCGTCGGGCTCATGAAGTTCACCGGATACGTCACGAACTCGCCGATCGAATCGAGCGCCTCGTCGCTGTAGATGAACTTCACAATGCAAAGCACGAAGTCCGATGCGTCGGTCATTGCCCCCCACGGGCCTATACCCGCTCGATAATCGTCGCGGTCCCCATACCCGCCGCAACGCACAGCGTCGCAAGGGCGGTTTCCTGACCGCTTCGCTCCAACTCATCCAGCGCGGTTCCCAAGATCATCGCACCGGTCGCTCCCAACGGATGACCCATGGCGATCGCGCCCCCATTGATGTTGACCTTAGCATGATCGACGCCGAATTCCTCAAGGAACATCAACGCAACGGACGCAAACGCCTCGTTCACCTCGAACAGGTCGATATCCGACAGCTCCATGCCCGCTTCCTTCAGGATCTTGCGGGTGGCAGGAACAGGGCCGGTCAGGTTGATGGTCGGGTCAGTGCCGATCTTCGTCGTCTGGCGGATGCGAGCGCGCGGCTTCAGACCCAGACGCTCGCCCGCTTCCTTCGATCCGATCAGCACACCAGCCGCGCCGTCGACGATGCCCGAGGAGTTTCCTGCGTGGTGCACGTGCTCGATCTTCTCGTATTGCGGATAGCGCAGCAACGCGACGGCATCAAAGCCCGGCATCTTCTCGCCCATGTCCTTGAAGCTTGCCTTCAGCGCGCCCAGCGCCTGCATGTCGACCTCGGGCCGCATGTGCTCATCGCGATCCAGGATCGGAATGCCGTTCTGATCCTTGATCGTCACGACCGAATTCGCGAACCGCTTGTCGTCCCAGGCGGCCTTGGCGCGCTTCTGGCTCTCGACCGCATACGCATCGACGTCGTCCCGGCTGAACCCGTACTTCGTCGCGATGATATCGGCACTGATCCCCTGCGGCACGAAATAGGTCTTCATCGCCAGCACCGGATCGAGCGCCAACGCCGCCCCGTCCGAGCCCATCGGCACGCGGCTCATCATCTCGACACCGCCAGCGACGTACAGATCTCCCGCACCCGCCTTGACTTGGTTGGCGGCCATGTTCACGGCTTCCAGACCCGAGGCACAGAACCGGTTGATCTGCACACCCGGCGTGCTTTCATCCCAACCGGCATACAACACTGCCGAGCGCGCGATATCCGTGCCCTGCTCGCCGACCGGAGTCACACAGCCCAGGATCACGTCCTCGACCTGCTCGGTCGGCAGGTTGTTGCGCTCCTGCAACGACGTCAGCATGTCGGCCGCCAACTTCAGCGAGGTCACCTCGTGCAGGCTGCCGTCCTTCTTGCCCTTGCCGCGTGGCGACCGCACGGCATCGTAGATATAGGCGTCGGTCATTGCTCCTCCTTCACCGCATGCGCGGTCGGGTTTTGATGAGAGAGTATCGTCGGCGCGGGCTCGTCTGTGCTCGCACCCGTCACGTATTCGGGCAAACCATCGGCGATCTTCAGCCAGCCGACGCGGCTTTCAACCCCGACATGGTATTGGGGTGGGGCGATCTCTGGATCATCCAGCGTCGCGATCATGATCTCGAACTCTCCGTCCGGAGCGTCGAAGTCCCGCAGAAACAACGGAGTGCCGCAGTTCGCACAGAATCCGCGCTCGGAGATATTGCTGCTCGCCCAGGTCGCAGGCATTCCCTGCCACGTAACGCCATGCGCGACGACCAGCGGCGCAAAGGCGTTGCCGACAGCCCGCTGGCACATCCGGCAATGGCAGATCGACGAGCGGCCTAGAGGCAGGGCCGCCCAGTAGCGCACCGCACCGCACTGGCAGCCACCATGTATCTCTTCGGCGTTCATGAGGCCCACCGAAGACGGTCTTTAACCGCCCAGGCAACACTTAGCAGCGACCACGTTGCATCCTGCATCGGCACAGGCCGCGTCCCGACACTTGCGCGCCTCGCGCACATCCTTTGGCTCGCTCTGACTGGACGAAGCGCAAACCAGCGTCGACGCAGCCAAACTGCAAAGTCGAAGTCTCGCCACGATCTTCGGGACAGCACGCCAGATGCCAACTCGCTTGATCTGTTCCGCAGCGAATCCCGAGCATCCCGGCCCGCCATGGCGAGCCGAGTAAGCACACCGAAACCCTTTGAGCGGTGACACCCACCGCTGGTAGAGGCGGATGCAACCGATCGATATCGCGGACAGCGCATCATCTATCATGTGCCTCAATTGGGGGTTCCATTACGGTGTGCAATGCTCACTCAGGGATCGGGTGCCCGGGCATCAGATCGTACGGGTGCTTCCAGCCGGGCACAGCCTTGATCCGGTCGCGCCATGCCGTGACATTCGGCACCTCGGCCCAGTCGAAGTCGTACTCGTCGGCGTAGTACATGTAGCCGATACAGCTCAGATCCGCGGTCGACATCGTATCGCCAACGATCCACTCACGGCTGTCGAGATGCGCATTCAGCGTCTTCAATGCGCCGACAGCCCGGCCTTTCAGAAAGCCGATCACATCCTCGTTTCGCATCGCCTCCGGCGCGAAGTTCCGGAGGAACCGCCAGGTCGCCATGTTGGCGGTCAGCTTGTGGTTATCCCACAGGATCCACCGCAAAGCCTCGTTGGCATCCGACGGCGCATACTTGCCCAACGTCCCGGTCAGATAGCCCAGGATCACGCCGGTCTGGCTCATCGTCTTACCGGCATGGTCCAGGACCGGCACCTCGGCCATGATGTTCTTGGCCTTGAACTCGTCCGTCCGCGCGCCGCCCTTGAAAAAGGGCACATACACCGGCTCCCAGTCCGCACCCGCCAGTTCCAGTGCCAGCGCCACCTTGTAGGCGTTGCCCGACTGCGCAAAGCAATGCAGCGTGTATTCAGCCATCGGTCTTTCTCCCGTCCGGCGGCGGCCGGGTTTCGGGCGCCCCGTAATCTGATATGAAGTCCTCGAACGCCTCTCTCAGACGCTCGGGGTCTGCATAGTCATCCAGACGCTCCAGCAACACCACGAGCAAGTAATTGTTACCCAGACCATGGGTCTCGTTCAGGGCGCGGAGCCGATCATACGCCGCCTCCGTCAGGTTCATCGACCGCCGCACAGGCAGAGGCAAACGCTTCGGCATCGGGATCACCCCGTCTGCGTAGGATGGGCGCCTCGCCCATCCTTGTCCAAGATCAGAACGCCTCGGCGGGCAGGTCCATCACCGGATCGGCACCGGATTCGATCCGCGCCAGGCGCAGGCTCGTCTCGGGCAGCATCTTCTTCATGTAGAACCGGCCGGTCATCAGCTTGGCCTCGTAGAACGCCTTGTCCTCGGTCCCAGCCTCCAGCGCGGCCTGTGCCGCCTTGGCCTGGCGCGCCCAGCTCAGACCCATGCAAACATGGCCGAACAGGTACATGAAGTCGACAGACCCTGCGAGCGCGTGGTTCGGGTTCTTCATCCCGGCCTGCATGAAGTACATCGCCGCCTGCTGCAGGTCCTTTGACGCAGCCTTCAGCGGTTCGAGGAAGTCCTTGGCCAGAACCAGATCGTCCTCGTTGTCCTTGATGTAACCCTTTGTGTATTCGAAGAAATCGCGCAGCGCCTTGCCAGCGTTCTGCGGCAACTTCCGGCCGACCAGATCCAACGCCTGAATGCCGGTCGTGCCCTCATAGATCATCGCGATCCGGGCATCGCGCACATATTGCGACATGCCCCATTCCTCGATGTAGCCGTGCCCGCCATAGATCTGCTGGCCCACACCGGCCAGGCGGTAACCTTCCTCGGTCAGGAAACCCTTCAGCACCGGCGTCAGCAGGCCGACCATGCCGTCCGCCTTCTTGCGCATCTCGGGATCTTCATGGCGCTTCGTCGCGTCCAGCAGGATCGCAACCCAGGACAGGAACCCGATGCCACCTTCGACAAAGCTCTTCTGCTCCATCAGCATCCGGCGCACGTCCGGATGCACGATCAGCGGATCGGCCGGGCCGTCCGGGTTCTCGGTCCCGGTCACAGCACGTCCCTGCAGCCGGTCCTTGGCATAAGCGGCCGAGGACTGGTACGCCGCCATCGCCTGACCCAGACCCTGCATCCCGACAAGCTGGCGGGCCTCGTTCATCATCACGAACATCGACCGCAGGCCCTTGTGCTCTTCGCCGATCAGCCAGCCCTGGGCATCGTCGTAGTTCATCACACAGGTCGAGTTCCCGTGGATGCCCATCTTCTCCTCGACCTTGCCGCAGGTCACGCCGTTGCGCGCACCCAACGAGCCGTCATCGTTCACCAGGAACTTCGGCACGACGAACAGGCTGATGCCTTTCACGCCCTCGGGCGCGCCGGGCAGCCGTGCCAGCACCAGGTGGATGATGTTCTCGGCCATGTCGTGCTCGCCCGCCGAGATGAAGATCTTCTGACCGCTGATCTTGTAGCCATCACCGTTCGGCACCGCCTTGGTGCGCAGCAGACCCAGATCGGTGCCGCAATGCGGCTCGGTCAGGTTCATCGTGCCGGTCCATTCGCCCGAGGCGAGCTTGGGCAGGTATTTCTGCTTCTGCTCGTCGGTGCCGGAGTGGTGCAGGGCCGAGTACGCGCCGTGCGTCAGGCCGGAATACATCATGAAGCCCATGTTCGCGCTGGACTGCATGGTACCAACAGCCAGGTTCAGCACCGACGGCATGTTCTGGCCGCCATAAGCCTCGTCGCATTCCATCGACGGCCAGCCGCCTTCGACCAGCAGGTTCCAGGCTTCCTTGAACCCTTTCGGCGTATAGACGACACCGTTCTCCAGACGACAGCCTTCCTGGTCGCCGACCGCGTTCAGCGGCTCCAGTACGTCGCGGGCAATCTTGCCGGCTTCGTCCAGCACCGCACCCGTGAAGTCGTCGGTCATCTCGTCATAACCGGAGATCGAGGTCTCCTCTTGGATCTTCAGGGTCTCGTGCAGCACGAATTTGAAGTCGCGCAGGGGGGGTTCGAACATGCCCATGTCGGTCTCCGGCTTGGGTTACGTTGAGTGTTCAATCGGTTGGAAAGCGCCTATTCGGCGGCCTTGCTCGCGCTCTTGGCGTCCAGCATGCCTCGGACAAGCACCATTTGTTCCTGCATATCGGCAATCGCCGCATCGAGCTCATTGCGTTGCGCGATCAACTCGGCGTGGTGCTTTTCAGCCGCTTCCAGCGTGGCGGATAGTTGCGTGATCTGGCCGTCGCCCATCGCATAGAGGTCCAGCAGATCCTTGATCTCGTCCAACGAGAACCCGAACCGCTTGCCGCGAAGGATCAGCTTCAGCCGACCGCGGCACTTGTTCGTGAACAGCCGCTTCTGACCCTGGCGGATCGGGCTGAGCAGTTCCTTGTATTCGTAAAACCGCAACGTGCGGGGCGTGACATCAAACTCGGCGCACATCGCGCCGATAGAATAGATAGTCTCGGTCATCGCGGAACCCTCCGTGTGATCGAATCGTGTTTCCTCGTGTTGATGGGAATATGGGTAAGGCTTACGTTCACGTCAAGCTAAACTTTACGTGCACGTCAAGTCATTTCCTGTGATGACGGCACCTAGGAAACGGCGCTAAAGACGGAGCGAAGAAGGAGCCTGTGATGAGCAACGACGACACTTCGGATCTGGTCGCGATCAACCTGCGCGATGCGCCCGAAGATGACGATGGCGCGGTGATGTCCGCGATGCCCCACGGCAACGCACTGGGCATGAAGCTGCACTGGTCGAAGGATGGCGCCTCGAAGCTGTCGATTCCCTGGGACGAAAGGTTCGTCGGCGATCCGGAAACGGGTGTTCTGCACGGCGGCATGATGACGGTGTTGCTGGATACGGCCTGCGGCTCGGCGATCATGTCCTGGCCGCAGAAGATCCGCGCAACCGCAACACTCGATCTGCGGATTGACTACATGCGCCCGGCCACGAAAGGAAAGACCGTCTTCGCCCGGGCCGAATGCTACCGGATGACGCGTTCGGTCGGCTTTGCCCGCGCCGTCGCCTATCACACCAATACCGACGACCCGATCGCCACGGCCACCGGCACCTTCATCATCGAGCGCCCGAAGGAGGATGCCAAATGAGCAAGTCCGATGCGCTCGCCCGCCGCGAGGTTGAACGGGACGCCGTCCTCAAGGCACTCGCCGAAGCGGTTCCCTATAACGGCTTCCTCGGCGTCGTCTTCGACCGGTTAGGCGACGAACTGACGGCGCGCCTGCCATACCGCGAGATGCTGGTCGGCAATCCATTCCTGCCCGCGATCCATGGCGGCGTGACAGGCGCCTTCCTCGAGATCACAGCGATCACCCAGCTTGCCTGGGACCGCGCCTGGACAATCATGGAGGACGGAGGCGAGGACGCCGACGCGCTGTTCGCCGGCACGTTCCCGCCGGTGCCGAAGACGATCGACATCACGATCGACTACCTGCGCTCGGGCCGCCCACGTGAAACCTATGCCCGCGCGCATGTCCAGAAGGTCGGGCGCCGCGTCGCCAACCTGCATGTCGAAGCCTGGCAGGACACCCGTGAACGCCCCATCGCCCTGCTGCGCGGAAACTTCCTGATGCCGCACTGAGCGGACATCGAAACTCAGCTTTGTAGCAAGGGAAACGTGACGCCCAGCGCCCAGGCAAAGGCGAGGCCCAGGGCGACGCCGGGCACCATCGGCGCCTGCGTTGCACGGAACATCCACCGACTGAACAACCCGTACAGGATGAAGAACAGCACGATCACCGGCAGAATGATGATCAGGAAGAACAGAGAGTCCAGATCCAGCGCGACAGCGACCGCAAGCGATACCAGAATGCTCAGCTTGCTCACCGGATACCACCACCACCGGGCACCCGGACGACCCGTAAGGATCTCGTCGAAGCAGGTGTAGCTCAGCGTCCCCACGGCCAGAACCGCAATCAATCCGATGCGGTCCGGCCCCGGCATGAAGGACGCGATATAGGCGTCGATCGGCACCGCAATCGCGAGGATCGCAA
>ERZ1740062.423-NODE-423-length-24039-cov-4.320297_pt1 | contig 24039 bp, 20 predicted proteins | sample MGYA00581741_ERZ1740062 | MGnify/ENA primary metagenome ERZ1740062 (study PRJEB43018, sample SAMN04849747) | marine metagenome | isolation source: floating plastic debris | place: Pacific Ocean | collected 2008-09-01 | study: EMG produced TPA metagenomics assembly...
AAATCATGGCAATAAAAAAGGTTTTGTCGCCAATTTCGGAAACTGTTATTAATAAGAAACCAGAAATAAAAGCTGTTAACACTGCTATATAAAATCTCAACTAGCTTAGACATATCATATTACAAAGCCATGCCGGAGTCTTACGTAGTATTTTTTTTGAGTCCTATGAAGTGAATCAGTTAGTTCTCATTAAGCATTCCCTCTGCCATCCTAATGATTAACTAGTACGGCACTACGGAAAGAGCGCAATCATTTATAAATCTTCAAAGCTAGAAAAAATAATAATAAACCTCTCCGAAAATTAAATATGCATCAGTTACAACCCTTGTAGAGACGTAAAATTCTACGTCTCTACATTTTTTTCGGAGATGTCTAATAAATTACTTTTGACTTTTGACGAACGCCGTGCTGTACTAGTCTTTTTTTAGACTTTTATCATTAATTTTTTCGTCAATTAAGCGTTCATTTTCGTCAATCATGTTTGGCTGTTCGTTTTCAATCGTTGAATTTTCCTCAGATGTATTAATTTCGACATTGTCGGCGACAATAACACATTCAGCTTGTGTTTGTGCTTTGAAGTTCCATTGATCTAAAACATCTTTTACTACTATTTCTTGTAACCAAATTTTTGCGACTACAGTTAAAGGTAAAGCTAAAAATAATCCTAAAAAGCCAAAGAAGGTAACGAAAAATAGCTGAGATATTAACGTCACTGCCGGTAGTAAAGAAACTTGCTGCGCCATGACTATTGGCGTAATAAAATTACTTTCAGCTTGCTGGATAATAAAGTAAAGAACAAAAACACCAAATGATTTCCATGGAGAATCTAAAAGGGCGATCGCCATTGCTGGTAAAACGCTCAAGGTAGGACCTAAGTTGGGAATCAAGTTTAAAAATCCGGCTAAAACTGCCAAAGCTAAAGCCGAACGTACTTGTAAAACTGTTAACCCCAATACGCTCAAAAGTGCTACTAAAAACATCGCAATTGAAGCACCCGTGATCCAACCCTCTAAGGATACTTCGCATTGGTCTAAAATTCCTTCGATTCTTCTGCGGTAAAATGAGGGAAACAGCCTGACAAACAATTTGCGGTAGGATAAGGGATCTGCGAGAAACATCCCTGTTAAAACCAGCACTAATAAAATCTTGAGTATTACTTCCAAAGAACCGGAAACTAAAGCAAAAGTACTTTCTAAACTGCTATTGATAAATGGCTGGGCTTGTTCTAAAAGACTATTGATATCGGGTATGGATGGAATAACTTGACTTGGAAGTCTTCCTCTTAATTCCAAAAGCCAAGTATTGAGGCGTATCAAAGCTCTAGGAATCTGGTTACTTAATTCTTGAAATTGGTCGATGAAAGGCGGCAAAATTAGCCAGAAAAAACCAATTACCCCCAGCAAGAATATAGTCACCGAAAGAAATTTCGCAAAGCCGCGCCTTATGCCCAAGCGTTGCAGCCGTCGAGACAATCTATTTAATGTAGTAGCTAAAACAACCGCCGCAAATATAAGCAACATTACTTCCTTAATTTGCCACAGAACATACAAAGAAATGCTTAAGACGATTAAACCAATCCATTGACCCAAATTCACGCTTTAACTCCCGACTCAAGGCGAACTATTATTTTTACTTACTGATAATGTTGTTAGGTTAGCTAATATTAGCTACTTCCGCCTAAGTAATTTTAGTTAATTTTTTGTTTTCTGGACAGTTGCCATAGTAAAACAGTTGCCATAATTACATTTGGTAACAATACAATAATCAAAGCGCTTGTAGCTGTTTCCGGAATCGACAAACTCGGTCCTATATATTTAATAAAAAATGAAATAATTGCGGAAAGCAGCAATACTTTCAACAGGAATATCAACTGATTTTTCATATAAGTACGGTTATACGCCAATTTTAGGTAGGGTAGATACTATTAATACCTATTAACTAATTTCTACAATAAATTATGTAACGCGAACACTGAATTTTATTTTATCGCGCCGATTAGCTGTGATTAATTTTTTCCTTTGCAATACTTAAATATCTGTTAAAAGTACAACCTTATAATTACTATTTAGCATTGTACTTGAATCTAATTTAATCTGCGGATAATAGCAGAAACATAGAAAAACATAAAAGTCAAAAATATCTACTATGTTGTTTTTTCAATAGAAAATAAGGAATTAAAATGCCTGTAGACACTGAAAATAAAAATTCAATCAAGCCACCGAAAATGCGGCAGTTTGGCGGCAGCTTATTTATTTTGCTGACTTTGCTATTATTGCTCAATTTTATCGTTCCTAGTTTTTTCGCTCCGCAATATCCCCAAGCGGCTTATAGTGAATTTATCGCTCAAGTGCAGGCGGGTAATGTGGAACGGGCTGTTGTAGGTAACGACACAATCCAATATGTGGTGGAATCTCAAAAACCTGATGGCGGAGTTGCACCACAGGTTTTCACAACTACTCCCGTAGCGCTGGATTTGGATTTACCCAAGATTCTTCGGGAAAATAATGTGGAGTTTGCCGCACCTCCTCCTAATAATAATGCTTGGATTGGTACTCTGTTAAGTTGGGTGCTACCTCCTTTGATTTTCTTCGGAATTTGGGGATTTTTAATGCGTCGTCAGGGTGGTGCTGGTGGTGCTGCGCTGACAGTGGGTAAGAGTAAAGCCCGGATTTATTCTGAAGGTAGCACTGGCGTACAGTTTAGCGATGTGGCTGGTGTTGATGCAGCAAAAACGGAACTGGAAGAAATTGTTGATTTTCTCAAAAATGCCGAGAAATATACCCGTTTGGGCGCGAAAATACCCAAAGGTGCTTTGTTGGTGGGACCTCCAGGAACGGGTAAAACACTGTTAGCAAAAGCGATTGCTGGTGAAGCAGGAGTTCCTTTCTTTAGCATTTCCGGTTCCGAATTTATTGAATTATTTGTCGGTGTAGGTGCGGCGCGTGTCCGAGATTTATTTGAACAAGCTAAAAAGCAATCTCCCTGTATCGTTTTTATCGATGAATTGGATGCTCTAGGTAAATCTCGCGGTGGTGCTGGTGGATTTGTCGGCGGTAACGACGAACGGGAACAAACTCTCAATCAGTTACTTACCGAAATGGATGGTTTTGATGCCAATACTGGTGTAATCATCATTGCTGCTACCAACCGTCCAGAGGTACTCGACCCCGCATTACGTCGTCCCGGACGTTTTGACCGTCAGATTGTGGTAGATAGACCTGATAAAATTGGTCGAGAAGCAATTCTCAAAGTCCACGCTCGTAACGTTAAACTAACTGAGGATGTGGATTTAGCGATTGTCGCCGCTCGCACACCGGGGTTTGCTGGAGCAGATTTAGCAAACTTAGTTAACGAAGCCGCATTATTAGCAGCGCGTCAAAATCGAAATGGAGTGACTTTAGCAGATTTTAATGAAGCCATCGAACGTTTAATTGCCGGTTTAGAAAAGCGTTCTCGGGTACTTAATGACATTGAGAAAAAGACGGTAGCTTATCACGAAGTTGGTCATGCTATAGTTGGTGCTTTGATGCCGGGAGCCGGTAAAGTTGAAAAAATATCCGTGGTTCCTCGCGGTGTGGGGGCGTTGGGTTATACAATTCAAATGCCGGAAGAAGACCGTTTTTTGATGATTGAAGATGAAATTCGCGGGCGGATTGCTACTTTATTGGGCGGACGTTCGGCAGAAGAAATTATCTTTGGTAAGGTATCTACTGGTGCTTCCGATGACATTCAGAAAGCGACGGAGTTAGCGGAAAGGGCGGTTACTTTGTACGGAATGAGCGATAAATTGGGACCCATTGCCTTTGAAAAAATGCAGCAGCAGTTTATTGAAGGATATGGAAATCCGCGTCGTTCGGTGAGTCCGGAAGTAGCAAAGGATATTGATAGTGAGGTGAAGCATTTTGTGGATAATGCCCATCACATCGCTTTGAGTATTTTGCATCAAAACCGCGAATTGTTGGAAGAAACTGCAATGGAATTGTTGCAAAAAGAAATTCTTGAAGGTGAGAAATTGCGGGAAAGACTTCAAAAAGCAGTAGCACCGGAAGAGTTAACAGAGTGGTTGCGGAGTGGTAAGTTGTCGGAAGATATTACTTTGATGCAGACGACTTTATAAATTTTGGGTTTTTACAACGGTTTTGAATTGGCGATACGCTAAGCATGGTGTATCGTCTTTTTTTTGTTTTGAAATTATTTTTTTGAAACGCAGAGGGGCGCTGAGGAGTGCGGAGTAATTAAAAAGACGCTTTATGTTTGGATTAGGGTTATTGGGAAAGTAAGGATAAATACGATAATTTACTTCGGGAATCAATATAAGTAGTATTGAGTTCTAAATTTGTAGTTGTGATTCAATTTAAATTAAATTATGCATATTACAATCCTCACTCTCGGCTCCCGTGGTGATGTTCAACCCTTTATTGGTTTGGGAGTAGGTTTAAAACAAGCTGGGTATAAAGTAAGAATTGCCAGTCAAGCCAATTTTGAGTCAGATATTCGCTCTCATGGTTTTGAATTTGCTTTAATGAGCGGTAATCCCAAAGAAGCGGTGAAAAGTCAAAAAGGGCAAGCGATGCTAAAAAGCAAAAACCCCATTACTTTTATCCGTCGTTTGGGGGATTTGCTCAAACCCTTACTAAAAAATGTTTTCATTGATTCGTTGCAAGCTTGTCAGGGAACTGATGTAATTATTGGGGGAGGTTTCCCTTTCTGGGGTATTGATATTGCCGAAAAATTAGGTGTCCCTTTTTATTATGCTTATCTAACACCGAGTTATCCAACAACAGCATTTCCTAATCCCCTAACATCACAACAGTTAGATAAGTTAGGAGGAATTTACAATCGATTTAGTTACACGCTTACCAATCAAATATTTTGGCAAATTTTTCGCAAGCCAATTAATGATTTTCGTAAATCGATTCTTGATTTACCACCAACAGGTATTAGACAAAATGCTTTTACAAAAATGGAAGATGCTAAAGTCAATTATTTAATTGGTTGTAGTCCTTCTGTTCATCCTAAACCTAAAGATTGGCCAAATCGCGTTCATCTTACAGGATATTGGTTTTTAGATGCACCTGATGATTTTATTCCTCCAACAAATTTAGTTGAATTTCTTGAAGCTGGCTCTCCTCCTGTTTATATTGGCTTCGGTAGTATGGGTGGTGAGGAAGCACAAAAAATCAGCGAAATTGCTTTAAAAGCATTGGATAAAACTAAACAAAGAGGTATTTTTCTCTCCGGTTGGAGTAGTTTCAAAAATTTATTACCCGATAACATTTTTCAAATAGATAATATTCCCCACAGTTGGTTATTTCCGCAAATGAGTTGCATAGTCCATCATGGTGGTGCTGGAACAACTGCTGCAACCTTCCGTGCTGGCGTACCTTCCGTTATTATTCCATTTTTTGGCGACCAACCATTTTGGGCATATCAAGCAGGCTTATTGGGTGTAAGTCCACCAATGATTAATACAAAAAATCTTACAGTAGAAACTCTAGCTCAAGCAATTACAACCGCAGTTGAAAATCAATCAATCCGAAAACAAGCTGCTATTTTAGGTGAAAAAATTCGTTCCGAAAATGGCATTGCGAAAGTCGTGGAAATTTTACAGTCTAACTTCTCTGCCAAATTTTAATTGTCTTATCTAAACTTCCACTTACTAAAGTATTTCCTTTATTGGCAAAAGCTAAAGCAGTAACTGTATCATTATGACCTGTAAAAGTACTTAGTAATTCACCAGTTTCTAAATGCCATAATTTAATCGTTTTATCGGCACTCCCACTAGCAATAATTTGCTCATCTTGACTGAGGGCGACTGCATATACTCCATCTTTATGTCCTTTAAGAGTACGAAGCAATTCTCCTGTTTTTAAATGCCAAATTTTAATTGTTTTATCCCTACTCCCACTCACAAGAATTTTTCCATTTTTACTCAATACCAATGACGGAACTATGTGAGAATGACCTGTAAGAGAATGCAGTAATTTGATTTCCGTACAAGACATTTCTTCATTGTGAGAGATATGCCAAACTTTGATTTTGCGATAACTACCAGTTACTAAAGTTTTGCCATTTTTACTAAAAACTAAAGAATGAGCCACAGTATCATCTAAAGAAACCGTCATGCTCACTTGACGCTCCGTCATATCCCAAAAATTAATTTTGCGATCGTCACCACCAGTGACTAGCATCCTACCATCAGGCGTAAAGGCAACACAGCGCACCATGCCATTATGTTTATGCATGATGTCAATCAAATCTTTAGCACCTAAATGCCACATTTTTATCGTAGAATCAGCACCGGCACTTGCTAAAGTTTGTCCGTCGGGACTAAAAGCCAAGTAATTTATTTCATCTACAACCGTACTACGAAGCCAAGGATATTCCGATAAAGTAGCTATTAAATCACCCTGATTTAAATCCCACAGCTTGATTTCTCCTCGACTTCCACTAGCTATTAATGGTTGCGAACCATTTTTATTTTTAGTTTTTAAAGCAATACAATTAATTCCTTTCAGATGTCCGACTAAATTCTGCGAACATAGCCATTTTCCGATTATGCTTTGTAGGGAATGCTTCTCTGAAATAGATGGGATAATACTGCTTTCTTTGATGTCATTAACTTCTGCAATCGCATTTTGTTGATTTTTTAATGCATCTAAATACCAAGCTAATCCTCCCCCATAAAGTAGTTTACTTGGCGTTACATGAGTTTGAGAACCATTAAACTCAATTTGATTACTTGGTAAAAATCCACCAATTACAGTTTCTTTCTCATATCCTCTTTGCCTCGAACCGGGATAAAACAAGCATACAAAAACTAATACTTGGTAATTTTGGCAATCTTCTTGAGTAATTGTCCAGCGTGCCTTATCTTTTTTTATACTATTAAAGCTTTCCGAATCAGCAGCACAAACTCTAATTTTTACTTCTGGATTAGCTGCAAGTGCAAAAGAAAATTTACTTTCACCTCTAAGATTCCCTTCATCATCTAAAATCATATTTTCTATCGCATCTTGGGGAATTTCTTTGACTAATTTCCCCAGACAACCTTTCATTATCTCTACAACCATTAATTCTCGTAAAAAATAATCTTCAGCTTGCTGTTGAAAGTAGGTAACAAAAGGTATCGCCCAATCCGTGTTTTCGGGATATTCTGATGGAATTGGAGGTGGATTTCTAGCCAGAATTTCTGCTTTTAAGCGGGCATCATCAATCAGTTGAGCCAATGTTTCACCCCAAAATGGCATAAATTCTCTATGGCAACCTGTAACATTACTTTCGAGCAAAGTAATGTCATAAGTCTTTGGCTTTTTGATTCTCTTAATAAAGTCGGTTTGCTGAGCTTTCAGTAAGCTAATAAAGATTATATCCATACCCTGGCACAATTTTCAATAGTTAAGTTAATTTCAACCAAGGCAACAGTTCGACTTAATCAAGTCACGTTTATCAATATTCATAGAAGTAGCCATAGATAAATAAAATTTTGTTTATCTGTAATACAAGTAATCTAATTAAATCATTAGTCCAAAAGTTACGGTAACATAATAACGGATATTATACTCAGCGAATAAGAGTAATTTCATTTCAGCGATGGGATTCGTCTAAATTATTTGTTTGTGGTGGAAATAAATTATAGCTAAACTAGGCAGATTGTGTAGTTGTTTGATTTATTTTTAACCCTTATCAGAATTCTCCGTCTTAGCGATTGTTTCCAAAAAGGCAATTCTCTCTTCCAATTGCTTGACTTGAGAATTAGGATTTTCTCCCCGCCATACGGCAAAAGTGGCAATTGCTGCCCCCATAATTGTAGCCAAGGGTAGAATTACACCAGTTTTCGTCACAATTACAAGTGGAATACAAATTGCTAGCATTCCTCCACTAACTCCCCAAATTACAGATGTAGCAGCAACTCTCCCAGTTTTTGGGATTTTTTCAGAGTCTTCTGGTAATTGCTTATCCATAAGTTTTATCAATGGTTTTCAGTAAAGTAGCATCAAAATTATAGAGATGTGAAATTTTACATCTTCAATGATGATGTACTGCGGCAGATATTTTCATTTCAGGAAGTTTAGATAAACCAAAAAAAGATATAGTGAAAATGTTATGTAACATCTACTTCAGAAATTATCTATGTCCACGGATTATATTTTTCTAGCTGGTGCAAGTCGCGGTGTTGGTAGGGAAATTGCTAATTGTTTAACTGCACAACAAAAGCAAATCAAAGCGCTTTTAAGAACTGAAGAGAAACGTCAGGAATTAGAAGGAATAGGTATCAAAATAGCTTTAGGAGATGCCTTAAATCTAAAGGATGTAGAACAAGCAATTTTGGCAGAAGAATCTATTCATACAGTTATCAGTACTATCGGCGGCGTACCCAAAGACAGTGAAAGGGCTGATTATTTAGGTAATAAAAATCTTATTGATGCCGCAGTTAAAGCAGGTGTGAAAAAGTTTATTTTAATTTCCTCAATTGGTAGTGGAAATAGCGCTAATGCCATACCTCCCCAAGCCTTAGAAACGCTAAAACCAGTTTTAATAGAAAAAGAAAAAGCAGAAAAATACTTAATAGATAGCGGGTTAAATTATACAGTAATTCGTCCCGGCGGACTAAAATCCGAACCTGCCACAGGGAACGGCATTTTAACAGAAGATCCGCGCATCGCCGGTACAATTCATCGTGCAGACGTAGCGCAATTAGTTTGTCATAGTTTAAACTCTGAAAAAACTAACAATAAAGTTCTTTCTGCCATCGATGAAAATATGATTTATGGACAACCAGAGTTTGAAAAAATAACTTTGGATTAAATTATAAATCCGAGATTGGGTACGAAAAGTTAAGAGTTAGTTACTAGTTACTGATTCCCGATATCTGACAGAATACAGTTCTTTTTCTTGCCCCATCCAATTCAAAAAGTAATACAGATTGATAAGTTCCTAAAGCTAATTTACCATCAACAATGGGAATTACCTCGCTGCTGCTGAGCATCATTGCCATTAAATGAGAATGAGCGTTCATCGGCTCATCTGGTGGAATATTTTCTCTTAAATGCAAGTCATTGTGCAAGTACTTATCTGATTCTGGCGCTAACTTTTGTAAGAATACTTTGACATCTTGTAATAATCTTGATTCATTCTCATTAATAGCTAAAGCCGTTGTTGTATGGCGAGAAAATATCAAAACTTGACCGTTTTTAACCCCAGTAGATGAAATTATTATCTCAATTTGCGGCGTTATATTGTGGATGTTGATACCTTCTGTTGTTTCGATTTCTATTATCTTGTTAGTTATCAGCATTTTGAATTGGCATTGGGCATTGGGCATTGGGCAGAAAAATTTGGTTATTAATTTCTAACTCCTAACTCCTAACTTCTAATTCCTAACTCCTAACTCCTAATTCCTAATTCCTAATTCCTAACTAAATCCCTCAATCCATTTACTAATCTTTCAATTCCTTGTTTCGCGGTTTCTTTTTGCAACGCACCGTAAGCCACACGTAAATAACACCCTTGATTCATCCCAAAGGTAGTTCCCGGAAGAACTGCTATTTTATATTCATTTATCAATCGTTTGACTAATTCAAAATCATCAATTTGACTTTTAACTTTCAAAAAGAAATAGAAAGCACCATCAGCAGGAGCTATTGTACAGATACCTTCAAGATGTTTGAGAGATTCAATTACTAATTCTCGTACTTCAGCAATTGCTTGAATATTCTTTTTTAAATATTCTGGTTTTGCTTGTAATGCTCCTAAAGCTGCATATTGAGATACTACAGGTGGACAAATTAAGTTTGTATCTTGAACTTTTTTAACTGCTGTGAGTAAATGTTGGGGAATTACCATATATCCTATCCGCCAACTAGCAAAACCATAGGCTTTAGAAAGACTGAATAAGGATATTGTATAATCGCTACTACCAGCAAATGAAGCTGGAGAAACGTGTTTTATGCCATCGTAAGTAAAATATTCGTAAGCTTCATCGCTGATGTGATAAATCCCTTGCTGCTGACAAATATGATTTATTTCCCGTAACAACTCTTGCGGATACACCGCTCCAGTGGGATTATTCGGAGAAATTGTGACTATTGCCCGCGTTTTAGGTGTAATTGCTTGAAGAATAGCATCTGGTTGTAACTGATAATTTTCATCTGTTTCCACCAAAACTGGATGACACCCATTCATAGCGATCGCCATTTCGTGATTAAAATAATATGGCGTATTTAAAATTACTTCATCACCCAAGGAAGTAATGGCAAGAATGGCATTCATAAACGCCATGTTGCTTCCTGCGGTAACGACAATACGGTTATTTTCGTTGATTTCTATATTATTAAAAGCCGCTAACTTTTCTTTGAGGGTAGTAATTAAAAGCGGAATTCCCTCAACAGCTTGATATAAATTATTAGCAGAATCGGCAAGAAATCGCGATAAAAATTCGATAGCTGACTGTGGTGGAGAATAGGCGACAACACCTTGCCCTAAAGATATAGTTCCAGGAGAATTTTTGATTAATTGCCCAACAACGGGGATTATCGGCGATTGTACCGCCTCCATGCGAGAGATAAGCGTCATTCGATTTTGGATTTTGGATTTACGATTTTGGATTTTCCTCTGTTTGAAATTTGTGAATTTGCTGAATTTACAGGTTTTTTCAAATTCTATTCTCTCGTAAAAGAGGCAATGTTTTTTATTTATAACTAGTAAAAAAGAACAAAATTACCCTTAGCGTTTATTTATAAGGGTATTTTTACTCAAATTTATCAACTTTCAACAGTTTAGTTCTTAATATTTTTATTAATCAAAATTGGATGTCAAAAATATTACTATTTTTTATGTCAGAGTAACTAATTCATCTTAAATTTATGCCTACTTAAAATTATTTGATTATAGATTTTTGCTAAAAGCTTACTGGATTAGGGTTTCGATTTGCGAGTATTTACGCAAATAATTCTATTAAGTAATTAAAGATTTGATGTTTGTGCGGTTTATACGTAATAACAAAGTATCAATTAGCTTAATATCAGCTTACTCGAATCATACTCATAGTGAAAGCGAGTTTTTAGAAGCTATTTCGAGCTTGAAACAGTAAATAAAACAATTAAATCCGGGAATTTGTTGTTTGCGATTCCGTGGCAAAGGTGACAATTTGTCGCAATAAAAGCAGCAGAAATAATTTCTGTTGCCAAAAAGTATGGTTTTGACTCAGATTAAGGCTCCGTTGTGATTTTGTTAACTTTATTTATCAGGAAAAGGAAGAATAATGTCTGAGTTGTTTTTTAACTTTCACGAAAATATAGGACGAACAAATCCTAGAGAACTATTCATATTTGGAGATGCAGGACAAACTGCTACTGTTCAAAATGGTAATGGGTTCAATGAAACGGTAACACTAAATAGCGACGGCTTCGCTATAGTTGAAATTCCAGCTGACCAGGGAATGAGTGGAACTGGAGTTAATAATTTAGGTTTCCAAATCACTTCTGATAATCCAATTCAAGCCTATTTTTCCAATCGCTCTGATGACACATCGGATTTAACGATTGTTTTTGAAAAAAGTAGCTTGGGAACCGAGTATGTTTTATCATCCATTGGGTCTGCTTTCGGACGAGGATTCGGTGAAGGAGGACAATTTTCAGTTCAAGCAACTGAGGATAATACTAAGATTGATGTAATCTTACCGGACGGTCAAACATTTTCTCAAATTATAAACGCTGGTGAGACATTTAAATTCGCTACAGGTGCAAACAACACCAGTCTTGGTATCTCCATACCTTTTGGGTTTGATTTAACAGGTACTCTGATAAAAACCACTGCGCCAGCTGCTGTCTTCAGTGGTCATAGCTGTACGCAAATAGGTAATAGACCAGCGTGCGATCACATTGTAGAACAAATGCCGCCAGTAGATGTTCTATCAAATTCTTATATTGTAGGAGAGGCGTTTAAAAACGGTTTAGGTGACAATTTAGTACGGGTAGTTGCCGCTAAAGACAATACCCAAGTTAGCTTGGATGGTTCGGTAGTAGCAACTTTGAACGCTGGACAATCTTTTGATTTCACTCTCTCGACCAATGCTGCTCAGATTACAACCAGCGAACCTGCATTAGTCGCACAGTATCTACAAAGTCGAAATTTAGTTGGGGAAGGTGACCCAGCTATGATGTTTGTACCAGGGCAAGATGCTTGGTTAAAGAGGTACAAACTCGCGACACCAGCAGACTCTGCGGCTTTCAGGGATAACTTGGTGAACGTAGTTATTCCTACAACAGCATTAGGTAGTTTAGAACTGAATGGTGCTGCGGTTGATACAAGCGGATTTGTTTCAGTTGGGAGTTCTGGCTTTAGTGTCGGTAATTTAGAAATTGCTCCTGGACTGTTTACTATTGAAGCTTCAGAAGCTTTTCAGGTTTCACTATTTGGTTTTGAGTCTTTCGATTCCTATCTTACTTTTGGTGCTGCAACATTTGCTCAAGGAGTATCTAACAGACCACCTGTAGATATTCAATTAAGTAACGCTGATATTGATGAAAATAGTTCCAATAATACAGTCGTTGGAAATTTAACAACTACAGATCCAGATGCAGGTGACACCCATATCTATAGCTTGATTGACGATGCTGGCGGCAGGTTTGCTATCAACGGTAATCAATTGGTAGTTGCTGATGGTTCTTTATTAGATTTTGAAACGAATACAAGTCATTCCATCACTATAAATACTCAAGACGCTGGAGGGTTAAACTACCAGGAAACATTTACCATTGCGATCGCCGATATTAACGAACCACCTGTCGCCAATAACGACACCGCAACAACCGACGAAGACAACAGCGTTACAATCAACGTCCTCGCAAACGATACCGACGAAGACGGTGACACCTTAACTATTACGGAAGTAACTGGTTCTACAGGTAGCGTTACTATCGACGGTGACAACATTGTTTACAACCCCAACGGACAATTTGAGTCTTTAAATGCTGGTGAAACCGCAACCGATATCTTTAACTACACAGTTAGCGACGGTAATGGTTTAACCGATACTGCTACAGTTACTGTTACTATCAATGGTGTTGATGAAGTAATCAACAACGAAAACCCTGTATTAGCTAACAATGACGGATTGACGGTAGATGAAGATGCAGTAGGTAATATTACCTCAACTCAACTACAAGTAACAGATGCAGACAACACTGTTGCGGAAATTACTTATACCATCACCGACGTTACCGACAACGGCGATTTGTTGTTTGATGGAAATCCTTTAGCTCTTAACGATAGCTTTACCCAAGCTGATATTAACAACAACCGTCTAACCTACGACCATGACGGTAGCGAAACCACTTCTGACAGCTTTGATTTCACAGTTGCTGATGGTGCGGGTGGTAGCATCGGTTCTCAAACTTTTGATATTACAGTTAATCCCGTTAACGATGCACCTGTTGCAAATAACGACACCGCGACAACCAACCAAAACCAAGCAGTAACTATTGCGGTAACACAATTGTTAGCCAACGATAGCGATGTTGAAGGCGACACCCTTTCAATTACAAGCGTTGGTAATGCAGCTAACGGTAGCGTTGCACTTAACGGTAACAGTGTAGTTGTATTTACCCCCGATATCGATTTCAAGGGTTCTGCATGCTTTGAATATACCCTCAGTGACGGAAGCGAAACAGATAACGCAACAGTTTCGGTAACAGTTAATCCTCTATCATCCAAAGAAATCCTGGGAACCCCAGGACGCGATAATCTCACGGGTGATAGCGCTGACAACTTTATCAAAGGTTTCCAAGGTCGCGATATCTTAACCGGAGGTGGTGGTAATGACCAATTTATTTACACCTCCATTCGCGATGCAGGAGATATCATCACCGATTTTGAACTAGGTAGCGACCAAATTGTTTTAACCGAACTACTCGATAGCATCGGCTATACAGGTACCGACGCAATTGGCGACGGTTACGTTAGCTTTGGTTCTTCTAGAGGTAATGCTTTGGTTCAAATTGACCAAGATGGAGCGGGTGGTGATTTCATCTCTCGTCCTTTAGTTCTTCTTTCGGGTGTAACGCAAGAAAATCTATCAGCCAACGCCCAAAACAGCTTTATTTTCTAAACAAATAAATTTGAGGGATAAAAATTTCCTCTTTGCCAGTTGTCTTCATGACTTGGGTAATCCTTAGAGAAGGCAGCCCCCATGAAAAATTTTTTTTCATCATCTATGAAAGAATATTCTCCCCCTGCTCTATAAAATCAAGCCCCCTTCTTTAAGGGAGGCTGGGGATTTTTCCTTATCGCGAATCCCAATCCTAATCTTTTATCTTTTTCAACACCCAGAGGAATTATGTCTAACTTCAAAAGTTTTTCAAGTCGCTTGTTAGGTATCTTCAGTTTCTTTGCTTCAAGTAGTCTTGTGTTTACAAATCCCGCTCAAGCTGTGAGCGTAAATTTAGGTAGCTGGACAACAGTTGGTGATGTTAATGCTATCGGCAATCAAGCTGATTTTTCCACTGCTTCTTCCACAACAGCAGATGATTTTCCCCAAGCAGCAGGAACTTTTAACTATTCTGGTAACAATCCAGTTGCTGGTGGTGGTGCAATCGAAACTGCTGTTGGTGTCAATCCTGGTGAATTAGATAATGACTTTTTTGATGTAGCTACAGAAGGTTCTGCCATTGCAAGCAACTTGAATGTCAGAAAAGGCGATCGCCTAATATTCGATTGGAATTTTCTCACCAACGATATATTTAGCGATTACGCTTTTTTCGTCGCTAACGGGGTTATTACCAGACTTGCTGATGTAAGTGATGCTTCTAATAGTTCCAGTTTCTTCGATTCAGAAACAGGTACAAGAACTTTTAGCTACACTTTCGCTAACGACGGTAATTTCCAAGTTGGAATTGGCGTTACTGATATAGGAGACTTTAACAGTACATCTGCTCTGCAAATCAGCAATGCTCAAATCGAACCCGTACCAGAACCTTTAACTATCCTTGGTACAACAGTCGCTGCCGGATTTGGAGTTATGTTCCGTCGCAAGCGTTCCAAAAAAAAGGCTTAGAATTTGCAGGTAAATTTGTTGGGATGGGCATCTCTCCCGATCCTTTTGCGATCCACAACTTCTCGATGGTGCGTTACGGCAATCGATAAAAATTCGTGTTGAGCAGTAGTATTGTCAAGCCGTAACACACCCTAAAATTTCAATAAGTAACTTCTAAAAATCCTCACTATCTATAAACCCGGTTTTTTCAAAAAGCCGGGTTTATTAATAGCAAATAAATCAAAAATACTACATAAAATATAGGAACAATTTAAAACAAATCGCGTCCTAAAATCTTTATTAAGATAAATTATACCTGTAGAGATAATTAAATAAAGCTTAATAATGATAAAAAAATAACAACTATCAAATCACAACTAACAATTAACAAATCACAACACTTAATAAATTTATCGAAACAATATTGTTACCTTCGCGTCATAACATAAAGTCTCAAGACTAAAGGTATTCTCTTATGACTGGCTTTCATCGTTGGAAATCTGGAACCGCCGCTTTATTGGCACTAAGCATTACAACTGCCGCGGCTGCCCCTATTCTAGTATGAAGTCCTGCTACAGCACAAGCTATTTTTGGACAACAACCAAGAGGGATTTCTATTCCTGAAGGAGTGACACTTCCCGTCACTTTTGAAAAAGATAAAGTAGTTGTAACACCCGATGAAACTTCGGACTTAACTTTAACAGTTGCAACCAATATTATTGATAGCGAGAGAAGGATATTGATTCCTCGCGGTAGCGAAATTGTAGGCAGATTAGAACCAGCAACTTTTAACGGTGAAAAAGGTTCTCAATTCGTTGCACGACAGTTAGTTTTTCCCGATGGTAGAAAGCAGAATATCGATGCAACTTCTGCGGTAATTACCAGAAAAGAAATAATTAAAAAGGGTTCTAGTACGGGTAAAATTCTGACAGATGCTGCTGTTGGTTCAGCGGCTGCAAGCTTAATCGCAATATTAACGGGAAACAATAAAATTGAAACTATAGAACCTATAATTGGCGCTGCTGGGGGTGCTTTAGCAAGTATTTTGTTACGACGCAAGGAAGTAGAGGTTGTGGTTATTGAACCAGAAAATGACCTTGATGTTACTTTGCGCGATAATTTACTATTATCCCAATTTTAGGGCTAAAACTTCGATCGAGTTTTTGTCACAATTTTTATCTAATGCCACCGTCGCTTAAAACTAGAAGTGCGCGGTGGTTTGTTTTTTGGGATGTGGAGAGTGGGGTAGCCAGGGGAAGAAACAAATAAATTTCTCCCTCTGCTTACCAAAATTACCTTAGTTTTATTCAATTCCTAACTCCTACTCCTATCCCGCTCTAAGATTTCCTATAAAAATTTCTCCTTCACTCCCTCAATCACTTAGGTAATCATAAAGCCGGGAAGAGAGTAATACCATTTCTTTATAAAGATATGCTTTGTAAGTGTAGCGATGCACCTTCCAGGTACAGAGCAATTCTTGCAGTTCATAATTCAAAATATCTCTTGGAACGTCAACTTTCCGCAAAATCCAAAATCTAAAATTATAGTATTCCTGATACTCAAACCTATTCGCTGTATAAAAGTAAATAGAGAGACTCTAAACGAAGGCATCAGAGTAATTGCTGAAGTTGATTGAGTCTGAATGTTATTAGCTAAAAAATCATAAAACTGCAAATCAATTTATTTTATCGTTTCAATGCTAACAAGGTGAATGTGGATTAAAATGACACATTGCTGAATTAGCTGCGATAAGCATGACCTATAGCCAATAAGCTTTAAGTAGTTTTAAGCCACTGAGGGTCTATCTCATTATTTAAAACTACTTAAAGCTTATTGGCTATAGGTCATGCTTATGACAAATATAAGGGACTCTTATTTAAAATATTTAAAACTCTTATTTAAAATCAATACGGAACTTTTTTGGATTTCAGGCAACTATTATATTGACCGCACGTCTAAGTTAAATAAATGGAAATAGTCTTTATATTCCAAAGTTTATGACTCAGATAAACACAAACTATTTTGTCTAACTTAGACTCTCGTAATTTAAAACAAATCGGAACATTTAATCCGATATTTTGTCAAAAAAAATAACAGAATTAAACGGAATTGTTGGGGAGAAAAAATCAATGTCTAACCTAAATCGTTGGAAATCAAAATGTGCTGCATTCATGGCTTTGGGTATTACAGCAGGTACTGTAGCGCCTTTAGTTGCACCCGCACCTTCCTTAGCTCAAACTAGTTTTTTCGATGTTTCATCTAACTATTGGGCTGCACCTTTTATTCAAGAATTAGCACGGCGAGGAGTTATCGCCGGATTCCCCGACGGTAGTTTCCGCCCTGATGCACCTGTAACGCGCTCTCAATATGCTGCGATGATTCGCAAAGCTTTCAACAAAGCTCAAGAAAGACAGCCAATTAACTTTGTTGATGTATCTCGGAACTATTGGGCTTACGGCGCGATTCAAGAGGCTTATAGCACTGGTTTCTTGTCTGGATATCCCGGTAGAATTTTCCGCCCTACTCAGAATATTCCCCGCGAGCAGGTGTTGGTTTCTCTTTCCAATGGTTTAGACTATGTTGCCAGGAGTAACGTTCAAAGCACCCTGCAATATTACAACGATGGCAACAACATCTCTAACTTTGCTCGCAGCCCTATCGCCGCAGCAACAGAGAACAGATTGGTAGTAAACTATCCCAATACTAGATTTCTCAACCCCAGAGGAACTGCAACCCGTGCAGATGTAGCGGCTTACATTTACCAAGCTTTAGTTAGTACAAATCAAGCTAACGCTATCAGCTCGCCTTACATCGTAGCCATAGGTAATACCAATCCAACAGTAGATATTGTTACTATCCCCGAAGGAACTGTTCTTCCTGTCAAATATGACAAAGCAGAAAAAATTATGGTCACAAAGGATGAAACAGCACCTTTGACTTTAACCATCTCGCAAAACGTAATTACCGATACCGGCAATTTAGTAATTCCCGCAGGTTCTCGCGTCTTAGGTCAACTTCAACCTGCTGAAGGCGGTTCTCAATTTGTAGCTCAAAAACTGATTTTGACTAATGGCAAAGAATATAACGTTAATGCAACTTCCGGAGTAATTACCAAAACTGAAACCATCAGAAAAGGTACCAGCACTCAAGGTATCATCAGAAATACAGCATTAGGTGCGGGTGCTGCTGCCGCCGTCTCTGCCGTAACAGGCGATCGCGCCGTCGCCACTGAAGAGGTATTGGGCGGTGCTGCCATTGGCGCTATAACTGGAATCTTCTTCAATAAGAAAAAAGTTGACTTGATTGTGATCGATCCAGATACCGATTTAGAAATGACAATCGGTAGAAGCTTCGAGGTTTCATTGCGATAAAGTCATGGGATATAGGGCATGGGGAATTAATTCTTCAAATTCTTAACTCCTAACTCCTAACAAGCAGTTAAGTTACTTCGGGCAAACGAACAATAAACGTAGTTCCTGAAGTATCCGGCGATTTCATCGCAAAACAAGTCGCGGGGCTGAAAATTTCCATTTCGCCCTGCATTTGTTCTATCAACTGTTTAGCTATAGCTAATCCCAATCCGGAACCGGGAATTTCTGTTTGGGCCTGTACGCCTCGATAACCTCTTTCTCCAAGGTGTTCTAAATCTTTGTGGGGAATTCCCGGTCCGTTATCGCTAATAGCAATTGCCACAAAATTAACTTTATCTCTAATTAATTCTACTAAAATCTTACCGCCTGCGGGAGTATATTTCAAAGCATTATCAATAATATTGCTCAATACTTCTCGTAATCCCTGGGGATTGCCTCGTACTAAAAGTAAATTATTTTCAACTTCAGATACTAATTTTAAAGAGCGTTCTTGTGCGATTGCTTTAGCTGAGATTAAAAGCGGCTGCAATACTTCATTCAAATTAAAATCAACAACTTTTTGTTCTGCCCCATTTAATAATAATAACGGTTTACGTTCTTCTACAGTTGCTTCTACTTCTACCTCATGATTTACAGGTAATTTTGGTGGAAGTAAATCTTCTGGATTTAAGTCAATTGCTTCATCAAATTTTTGCAGCAATTCTTTAAGTCTATCGCTTTCTCTAACAATAGATAAAGCAACTTCCCGGTTTGTATCTTTTGGTCGCAATCGCTTCGTTAGCAGTTTTCCAAAAGTTCGTAAAGCCGTTAGTGGATTGCGAAATTGATGTAATAAATTATCCATCAAATCTAACTGCTTTTCTTGCATGATTTGATGTTGATGTAGCTGAGTCGCCAGCCAAGCACGTCGCCTGTCCATAATGCAGGCGATCGCCAAAGTTTGAGCAATATACTCAATTTGAGTGCGTTCGCTTTCCTTCCAACTACGATCTTCCCTACCAGTTACTAATAACCCCATCATCACCGATTCGTGAATTAAGGGTAAGACAATTTGGTCGCTGTCCATCAAATATTCTCGATCGTTTTCTTCAACTCGATCTGAAAAATAATCATTTGATTGCGAACCAATCAATTCCGAAGAAGCACTCAATAAATAACGCTTGACAGATGGTAAAGCTATTTGGGGCTGAAGCCCTACCACTGCCGTCTCAGGATAAACTGCAACCGGAATTAACTCGGCTTCCCCTGCGTGTGGTTGAACTTCTGCCAATTCTTGCGTTAAATATACAACGCTTAAAGATGCTCCTAACCCTGTAGCTAGCAGTGCCAATTGTTCTCGGCACAGAGCAACAAACTCTGAACTGGCAGTAACGATCATAAACAGATTCTTCTAACTAGCGATTGTATAAAAAACTATGTTTGTAACATAATAGGCAATTAATATTACCACTTTTACAAAGCTTAACTAATTCTGAGTCGTAATGACTGCAAAACAAGGATTATATTGTTCAAAACTTTTTATTTTTTTCCATTCAAATATTTTTTTTCTGATTTCAGATAGCTCCAAACCATTGATTTTTTCTAATAAAACTTTTATAATTAGCACGGATTTTGTAGCTATAACTACAATCTGGAGCTAATAAGAGGAGGAAAATAGTTTGGCAAGGAGAAGGAAGCGCAAAAGCCGTCGTCGTCAGGAAGGACGGCGTATTTTAGAACACGTGCCTCAATATAGCATCGAGAGTGGGGAAGATAAACCAGTGACGGCAGCTAGAAAATTTATTCAAGCTGAAGGTATACTTCCACCCGCTTTATTGCTTGTAAAGCGTAACGAACATACCACTGACCGCTATTTTTGGGCTGAAAAAGGTCTATTTGGCGCTCAGTACGTAGAAGAAAATCATTTCCTGTTTCCAAGTTTAAGAACAATGGAGCCAACTTCAATTCCAGAACAATTAGCTGTAGCAGTTGCTCGATAAATCTAAAATATGATTATTTGTCTTAAGCGTTGAGTGTGGCTTCAGACAATCATCTATTAACTGGCAAAATGATGCTGTTTTCTGAAATGTTTATGTTTTTTTAAGTTTTGAAATTATTTGCCAGTAAATTTAGTTCGACATAGCTGCATAAATGAAGATGAGTTCCATACAATTTAAATATTTTTGTATGGCTGTTTATGTATTTGAGGATAAATAGATTTTGAGTAAACAGCACAAGCCTCATGCCTAAACGCTGTCTTGGGCTTTGAGGTTGATGCTCAATTGGGTTTGCACCTCCTCAAAGCATAATTAAATGAATGATTAATAGGGGAGACAGCGAGTCCGGACAATTAATATCTGAAGTTGGATGGTAAATGCACGGGTTTAATAAATTAATAGCCATTTTCCCTGCATACTATCTGAAAGATTCTATCTTCACTGTTCCTGTACGGAAGGCTGTTCCGTGTTGTTAACAGAGCTTCAGAAGACAGTCCGACGGGTTGCCGGTAATCGCCGTTCAACCCATAATTCCCTTTAAATTGGTGCGATCGCAATTCACGCTTAGCTTTAGCCACGCCAAAGGTAAAATTCATACCCTATTGATGGATAAAACTTCTTTCTCACGACCATATCTTAATTAGGTAGTGGAGAAAGTTGAGATAAAGTTAGGATATGAACCAGCTTCCTCATTGCCATTTCACTCAAGGCGATAATGACTAATGCCTTGAAAGAAATTTTATATGGAGGATGAAGGTAATTTATGCTCTTTTTAACTGTAATGCCTCTTCTAAAGAGATGATTTCGTCTCGATGGGCAATTACAGTAATTTTAGTATCTTGTTCGCTGTCGGTACTTTCAACCGTCAGCGATACATTTTCGACTCTTCCTGCTTTATTCCAATAAAAAACACCACTAAAAGGAGATAGCAAAACTATCCCGTAAATTAGCACATTTTGGCTCGAAAAAAGCAGAGATAAAACTAAAGAAAGGCTCATTAAACCAACAGCGGCAAGAGTAGTCAAAAATATGGCTAAAAACCAACTGGGTTGAACAAAGCCAGTCATAGTTACTTGATTTTTTTGCGGGTCTATCGCTGCCACTCGATAAGACCGCGCCCGGAAATACTCCTTTAATTGAGGCATTAAAGAGGCTTCATTTAATTGAGATACCAGTTGTGCAGTTTCTGTACGGTCTTTAGTAGAAGCCCTAATAAAGAAAAATAGTCCGACCGACATTAATAAAGTGAGCAACAACGTGGATGGCAGAATAGCAGTATCCATAGCAAATTAATTAAGTGTATTAGAGGAAACAACTACCATTATTATTGGTTAAATTGACCTCTTTGCACTAAATTGTTCTCCGCTTGAGATAATCGTGCCAAAGACGAGCTAAATCTTGGGCTTGAGTTTGCCATTCAGGGGAAACTTGGTACATCCGTCGGGGACGACCGCGTCCTTCAAGTTTCTTCCAATATCCAGTAATTGCTTTCTGGTCTTCAAGAAATTTGATAGCACTGTAAAGCACGGTATCCGAAAGCCGATAAGTTGGATATTCGGTCTCCAATTTCTGAATCAACTCGGTGCCGTAAGATTCCCCTTGTTGCAAAACAGACAAGATATAACAAACAGCTAGTTCCTGACAGAGGTAAGTTGGCGGAGGATTCTCAAAGAATTGATATATATCCTCAAGTTTCATGGTTAGTGAATGGCTAAAAAAATGCCTTAATGTTGAGTCTGTAATTTCTATAGAGAGTATATAGTGCTACTCCAGCATTTGTAAGTATATAACGCTACTTAGGCTAATTTGCCTGCATCATAAATACTACATCAAAATTCACGATTGTTACTCGTGGTACTGGCACACTAAAATTAAGGTGCAGTAAACCGCACCCCTACCCTAAACTAGAAAAGTAGTGTTGTGAGGAGTCGCTTGAAAGCGATAATAATCGCCATCAGTGTGTCAAGTGATGCCAAGCAGATAAGAACTGCTTAAGCATAAAATGGCACCTAAGCAATTTTAAAGGTAAATTGCAGCTTTTTTGTAAAACTTAACAAATACTTTTTTTACGAAGATAACTACTGTAGGTAATTTAACTTATATTTGGCAGTTAAATTCGCGGATAGTTATAGCAAAAGCCCCAAACTTACACAGAGATGAAATAAGTAACGTAAATATTTTGTGTACTTAAAGTAAAATTATTGCTCTGCCCTAGTAAGTGTAGTAGGTGCAATAATCTTGAGAAAGAGCGCAAGCACAAATTTTTTAACGATATGTCAGAACAGCTTGACAATCAGTCAACGTCATCCAAAGTTCGTTCTATTGGACAGAACTTTCGTATTATAGGTTGGATTAGCTTTGTATTGCAGTTGGTGTTAGGTATTGTCTCTAGTTTATTGTTATTGGTATTTACAATCCGACCACCTGGTACTCCTTCAAGCAGTGCTGAAACTGGCTTTGGGGTATTTCTAGCCATCTGTGGAATAGTTGCTTTAGGAATAAGTATTTATTTAGCGTTTCGTTGCAAAAACATTGGTAGACAACTGCAATCTACCAACGCAACTAACCGCCCTCGTAAAAACGAGACGGTTAAGACTTTACAGCTCGCTTTGAGTGTAAATTTAGTGGGAATGCTGTTGACGCTTTTAGGAGCGCAAGCAATTGTAGGTTCTTTGGTATTCAAAGCTGCGCGTCAGGCAGGTGTACCATTTGCAAACCCCAATGCATTCATTACTGCTCAAGATATGTTTGTAGTGCAGGCAAATGCCAACACAATCACAGCCCATTTTGTCGGACTTGTAGCATCAATTTGGTTGTTAAATCGTATCACCAGGTGAGTGTGAAGGCGATAGGATTGGAGGGCTAAAAGAGGAAATAGGAGGTTTGAAGTCAGGAGGCTATATGCTCACTGTTACTTTTCTTTCCTCTGTTTATCCGGAATTTTCTGGTGCCTTTTTCGGATAAAGCTTTTTTCAAAGAAAATTAACTTATAAGCCCTAACATTAATGTTGGGGTTAATTTTTTTTGCTCTGAAGTCAAGGCAACATTACAATATGAGATTGTGTCTTCGCTCAAGTATATTAAATCTTAAACTGAGAAATATCCGTGTTAGATATCAAGCAAATAAGAGAAAATCCGCAATTAATTCTAGAAAGTTTGAAAAATCGCGGTGATAATTACGATATTCAGCCGATTGTTGATTTAAATCAAAAACAACGCGAGTTACAGACGGAACGAAGTCAACTTCAAGCCCGCAGTAATGAAATTGGTAAGTTGGTAGGGCAGAAAATTAAGTCGGGTATTAATCCTCAAGATGCGGCAATTCAAGATTTACGAGAGGAAGGTAATTCTCTTAAGGCTAAATTAGGCGAACTTGAACCGCAAGAAAAAGATATCAAAGCCGAAATAGAACAAAGAGTACTGGCACTTCCTAATTTACCGAGCCAATCTACACCCATTGGTAAGAGCGAGGAAGATAATATAGAAGTGCGGCGTTGGGGTGATGACTATTTACCTCAAAACGAAAATATTGCTCCCCATTGGGAAATCGGTGAAAAGTTAGGGAATCTCAAATTTGAACGAGCGATAAAAGTTGCCCAAAGACGATTTGTTGCCTTAATTGGCGCAGGTGCAGCATAAGAGAGAACAATAATACACT
>ERZ1740062.424-NODE-424-length-24032-cov-4.119948_pt1 | contig 24032 bp, 29 predicted proteins | sample MGYA00581741_ERZ1740062 | MGnify/ENA primary metagenome ERZ1740062 (study PRJEB43018, sample SAMN04849747) | marine metagenome | isolation source: floating plastic debris | place: Pacific Ocean | collected 2008-09-01 | study: EMG produced TPA metagenomics assembly...
AGATGCTGGCAGAGGCCCGCGCCAAGGACGTCTACCGCGACCTGCAACAGATCGCGGCGGGCGCCGGGCCGGACGTGATCCGCCTCTCCGTCGGAATCGAAAACAAGTCGGATATCATTGCCGATTTGGAACAGGCCCTCGCCGCCAGCTAACCGCTATCCATCATAAACGGATAGCTCTATCAGGTTGAGATCGGGGTCGCGCACGTAAAGGGACGTGATCGACCCCCTCGCCCCCGTCCGCTTGACGGGTCCTTCCAGAATATCAATGCCGTCCGCCTCAAGCCGGGCCCGCATTTCGCCAAGCTCTCCCTCGATAATAAAACAGAGATCCGCCGTGCCAGGTTTCGCCAGATGCGCCCGCGGCGTCAGCTCATGCCCCGCAATATGCAGGTTGATTTTCGACTGCCCGAACTTCAACGCGCGGCGCCCTTCGCCGAACTCCTCATAAATCATCCCCAATATTTCACAGTAAAAATCCTTCGTTCGTTCAATATCGGCAACAGTTAAAACTAAATGGTCTATATTTTTAATCATTTTTATTTCTCTATTTTTATATTTTTATTATTGAAACTGATTTATCGCGCACCAATTAAGCAAATAATGTCAATATTAGGAAATAACCATGAAGTATTCATTCATCGTCGCCTCAATATTTCTAGTTGCGTCACCCGTTCTCGCCAACGCCAAGGACGGGACGGTCTCCGCAACCGAAGGCTGGAACAATAGCGCTGGCTTCCAGACATCCTACGATAAGCTGGTCAAACTGACTACTGCTGAAGCCATTGAACGAAAAAAAGGTGGCTTTTACGATCAATGGCAACAGAACAACCTCTATATCAGCAACACGTCGATTGGCGTGCAGTCCAATATAGAAACGGGGGACGTCGGCAGCCTTTTTGTCACCGAAACAAATTGCGGGCCTTCAGTCAGCCAACTTCCGCTTGATTCCGGTGGAACAAACGACATTTCGGTCGGCGATGTCGGCTGTATCGTGGGGACAAACAATGCAAATACTCCTTAAAAGCATTTTCCTGCTCCCGCTTTTGGTCACGGGCTGCATCGCCGCCAGCCATGAGAACGTAGCTTTGCCAGCGGGGCCGCCGGTTCAGACCGTTGTCACGCCCTATGATCGTCTGATCACCTGCGTTGCAAAGGCTCAAAGGCTTACCGGTGTCTGGGCGGTGGGAGACATTATCGATGCGACCGGCAAATACAGTGCCGATTATGCCGGAACTGGGAAGTATGTTACCCAGGGCGCGGGCGATATGATGCAAACCACATTAGTTCAGGCGCACGCAGAATCCATCGTCAACCGTCGCGATCCGAGGCCGGTCATTACCGAAATCCAGCTCGGTATCCGCGATGCCAAGCAATTTGTACTCATGGACAATTATATTACTGGCTCGATCAATACGCTCGACTTCATCCCGGGAGCCGCAGCCGAGCTGACCATTGCCGGAATTGGGCCGCGCTATCGCCAGAACCGCGCCATCGTCGGGCTGGACCTGCATCTCACCGATGCGCGCACCTCCGAAGTTCTGGCGGCGGTCAATATCTCCAAGCAGATATTTGCCGACGAGGCGGGCTTCGGCATCGGGCGCTTCTTTGGCGATACGCTGGTTGATCTGGATATCAGCGGCCAGAACCGCGAACCGCTGCAACTGTCTCTGAGGTCCATGCTGCAATTCGGGCTTTATGAGATGATCTCTGAGCTTAACCCCGACCTTCGAAATACTTGCCAGCAGATTGTCGATTCTGTGGAAGGGGTCGAAGATGAAGAGCCGGCAACTTTATAACAAGAAATAACCTTGTTTTACAGGGGCGTCTAATTTCTGACTTCCAATTTATTAGAGGAATTTATCATGAAAAAACTTGTTTTAGGATCATTGCTGCTCGCTGTTCTGGCGGGCCCCGCCTTTGCCAAGGACGGTCGCCACGGCGGCCCAGGCGGGATTCCCAACACGGGAGCCGACCAGTTTGCCGCCGTTGTCGGCGTTGTCGGTGTCAATAATTATAACGTTGAAATCGGAGACACGCGTGGAGACGTTACCCAAGGCGGGCAATATTCCGTTAATGCCAATGTAACCCACATTGGCGCCAGCGTCGCACAGCAGGGCTTTGCTAATGTCGATCTGCATGCCCCCGATTTCGCAGCCAACACTGGGGGAAGCGAAACCGGAGCTGTCTATAACGGACCAAGTAACGCCTCCGTTGTATCCGCAACGTATGAGAAAGGAGCCATTGCGTTTAACACCCTGCGGCGTGAAGATGGCCTGACGGATATTATCCAGTCTCTGGTTGGCGTCGGAAACGATCAGGATTCAGGTGAGTCTCCTAATATCTCCTTCGCTAAACCTGCTGCAACCGGTTACTATATCGCATTTGGCGCCATTGGCGGGACCGACTGGAATAATGAAAGATAGGAATAAAACCGAACCGATCTGAAGACACCCATTTGTTGGGAGTTTATGCCGGTCAGCCTAACCGCTGGCCGGTTTTAGGTTGCATGCTCCGCCCGGAGTTCATGCACCACGAAAAGCGCGGCGGCGAGCACCAGCATTCCGCCCGCCTGATGCGCTGCGCCAAGAGCAACCGGCACCACATGGAGCAGCGTGATAATCCCAAGGAAAACTTGCGCGAGGACGAGGGTCACCGTCCATGAAATTCCAAGCCGGAGGCGACGGTTCAGCTCCCCGCCTCGACTGGTGAGATAGATCCAAATAGCGGCAACGGCGATGGCATAACCGACCATCCGGTGGACAAACTGCACCGTGCCTGGATTTTCAAGGAAGTTGTGATAGAGCGGCTGCATATAGAGGAAATCTTCCGGCACAAACCGCCCGCCCATCAGCGGCCAGTCCGTATAGACAAAACCCGCGTTGAGCCCGGCAACGAACCCGCCGATGAGGATCTGCACCGCGATCAGGAACAGCAGGGCATATCCCGGCCGCCTCACCTGTGCGGGCGCAATTGCGGCCGTTCCGGCGGACGCGGGCCGCACCAGATCGAAAATCGTCCAGAGAAGCACCGCGAAAATCAGGCTGGCGAGCGCGAGATGCGCGGTCAGGCGGTAATGGCTGACGTCCGGATGATCGACCAGGCCGCTTTTCACCATAAACCAGCCCATGCCGCCCTGCGCCGCGCCGAGCAGGAAGAGAAGCGCGAGCCGCGGCGCCATTTGCCTCGGGATTTTCCTGAATAACAGCAGCAACACGAAGGGCACAAAGAAAGCAAGGCCGATCACGCGCCCCAAGACCCGATGCGCATATTCAAAGGCATAGATGCCCTGAAACTCCGAAAGGCTCATGCCCTTGTTGATTTTCTGATATTCGGGGAAGGCCTTGTAACGCTCAAACTCCGCCATCCAGGCCTCATGGCTCAAGGGGGGCAGCCAGCCCGTCACCGGCTTCCAGTCGGTCATCGACAGGCCCGAATTGGTGAGGCGCGTGACCCCGCCCAGCACGATCATCGCAAACACCAGCAGCGCCACCAGCGCCAGCCAGCCAATCACCAGTTTGCGGCCATCGCGCGCGCCCACGGCCCCGTTATCCTGAATATCCGTTATCATGGCCGCAACATAGCCCAATTCCGACCAAAAGCAATATAGCGCAAGGGGTGTTGCGGCACTCCGCCGCAGGGGGCGGTTTGGATGGTTGTAGCCCAGAAAGAAGATTGACCAGAAGGCTTAGACTTTGGTGTCGGGTTTTTCTGAATCAATCGTTTTTCGAAGAAGTGATCGCAAAGGCAAGGATTCCATTTTCCCGCTATCCAAATCCACCATCCAGAAACTATCGATCTTTGTTTCCGGAAAAGTATGGGACGGCACTACAACCAACCTGCTACCGTCGCCGGAAATTGCGACATACTGTATCGCCTCAACACCCAACGCCTCTGCGGTAACGACGTCCCGGAACTGGCCACCCTCCCACAGGGAAACTGTGTTCCCGTATCCGCGGATTACAGCAATGCGACGCCCGTCATAAGAAGCGGAAATAGACTGTGCCCATGAATATTGTCGCTTATTCGGATATCGTGTGTCTTTCGGGATATTGTTATTATCAAACGCAACGGATAGCTCGTCTGTTTTCAGGTTATAGAAAAAAGCAGACACGTTATTTGCCTGATATTCATTCATTTTCGGACCAAGCGCGTCAATACCGCTGAAGATCAAGCGGTCTCCACCAATAAGGGCAACATTTCCATAGCCCTTGAACAGCACAACGCCATGCCCCTCATTCATTAAAACATTATCGCTTGATGGATAGGCCCCGGATGGCTGATCAAGATCAATATAATTCAACCAGTAATCCGCATTGAACTGCTGCCAGAATATACTGGACATTTTTGCACCACCGTTTGACACATAATAAATGCGCCTCCCGTCCGGTGAAAATACCGGAAACCCCCGTATAACACTCTGGCTCCAGCCCACTCTGCTGCGACTCCTAGACTGCATTGTTCTAAAATCAACAAACCAGTAACTTACTTCTTGCCGCGCGTAGGTAACCCGTTCAAATGACTTCGAGGACAGATCAAGCACCCCGATATGCGTACCATATGTCTCGTTAGGGCAAGCAGGATCACCACATCGTATCACCATTGTAATTTTCTGCCCTGAATGATCAAAGCTTGGGGAGTGCCATTGCTTGGCGAGCGGGTGGGGCACCTTCACATTTGGATCATAGGGAGGGTCGAGAAGTTCGATCGATTGTTTCTCTATGTCATAAATACCGATAGATATTGGCGTCTTTATCCGACGTTTGTTAATCGTTGCAAATTCATGAAAATCAAAGGCCATATAGCGACCATCTGGCGACAACGACGGATTGTTAACGGAAAGCTCATATAACGGTTTACCGTCTTCAGTCACCGTATCAACTGCCGCACCCCGGAACTTATAATCTGACGGGGAACAGGCGATACATACCAACAGCGTTAAAAACATACATGAAATAGTCTTAGCGATGCTCACTATAATCGCTCCATGCAAAGTTTAATTTCAATAGCCACAATTTACACAACTATAACGGTTTTAAAATAAATTAAAAAACAATTCTTAATCAGCCACTAAAAAAGCCCCGAAACCGTGTGGTTTCGAGGCTTCTCATTGGTCGGGCAGAGAGGATTCGAACCTCCGACCCCTTCGCCCCCAGCGAAGTGCGCTACCAGGCTGCGCTACTGCCCGCCAGATCCTGGCGACCGGGCCGTATTTCGGGCCCAAGGCTGGCGCACTATACTGACGCCCGCGCGCGATGGCAACGCCCGTTATGGCATCAAACCCAATTTTTTCAGGCCCACAAAAATCGTCACTCCGCCCGCTTAGGCGAGGAGTTCTTTCAGCTCTTTCAAATCACTGAGCACGCCGCGCAGCTTTGCCTTGGCATCGGTGGAGAGAGGCTCACTCTCCCCGCTCCCGCTTCCTGCCTGGGCAAGCGCCGGGTTCCCCTCGGCCCGCGCGGCGGAGACCATAGCGTCGACATTATCAATACGGCCGCCCTGCTCTTTGAGAAGCTTCTGCGCCCCGCGAATCGTAAAGCCATGCTTATAAAGAAGGTCGCGAATGCCGCGGATCAGCTCAACATCGGAGGGCCGGTAATAGCGCCGCCCGCCACCACGTTTCAGCGGCTTAACGACCTTGAACTTCGTCTCCCAGAAGCGCAGGACATGTTGCGGTACTTCCAGCTCCGCCGAGACTTCGCTGATGGTTCGGAAGGCGTCGGGCGATTTTTGCAGTTTCTGTGCTTCTCTCGCCACCTTATGCGCCACCGTTGCCCTTATTGATCTTGTCCTTCAGGACATGCGACGCACGAAAGACGAGCACTCGCCGCGGGTTGATCGGCACTTCCTCCCCGGTTTTCGGGTTGCGACCGATCCGACCGGTTTTCTGCCGCACCTGCAGACTGCCGAAGGAAGAAATCTTTACAGTCTCGCCGGCGACAAGCCGGTCTGAAATTTCCGACAGAATAGCCTCGACATGATCCGCAGATTCATTGCGCGACAGGCCGACCTGCTGATAAACAGCCTCTGCTAAATTTGCTCTGGTTAAAGTATTTTTTGTCATGATATCACCCCATTAGACTGTACAGGATTATCAATGCGGCGGGACTCGTCAATCATAAAGGTGTAATTTTCGGCTGTTATCCGCCGAAAAGCCCGTTTTTTGGCAAAAAGACGCGATAACCGATTGAAATTGATCGCGGATTTGACGGTCTGTGGAAGTTACCGGAGAAAGAGATTCGCAAGAAGCTACCAGCGCACCAGCGCAGAGCCCCAGGTAAAGCCGCCGCCCATAGCCTCCAGCAGCAGCAGCTGACCGCGTTTGATGCGACCATCCCGCACTGCTTCATCCAACGCAAGCGGAACAGAAGCCGCGGAAGTATTACCGTGTTTATCGACAGTTAGAACAACTTTCTCAGGATCGAGTTTAAGCTTACGGCCCGTCCCGTCGATAATCCGTTTGTTCGCCTGATGCGGCACCAGCCAGTCGATATCGTCCGTGGTCAGGCCTGTTGCCTCCATCGCTTCATGAACGACACTGGCTAGATTATTGACCGCATGGCGGAAAACCTCCCGCCCCTCCATCCGGAGATAGCCGGTCGTCTGGGTCGAGGACGGACCACCATCGACATAAAGAAGATCATGTTTTTCGCCGTCCGAATGCAGATGACTGGTGAGAATGCCACGATCATCGGATGTGCCCTCGCCGTCCTCCGCCTCCAGAATAACGGCGCCTGCGCCGTCGGCGAAAAGCACGCAGGTTGTGCGATCCTCCCAGTCGAGAATGCGCGAGAAAGTCTCCGCCCCGATGACCAGAGCGCGGGTAGCCTGGCCGGATTTCACGAAATTGTCCGCCGTTGCCAGCGCATAGAGGAAACCTGTACAGACAGCCTGGATGTCGAAGGCGAAACCGCGCGTCATGCCGAGGTTCTTCTGCACCACGGTCGCGGTCGCGGGGAATGTCTCGTCCGGCGTCGCAGTAGCAAGAACGATCAGGTCGATATCGTCGGGTTTCAGCCCTGCCATTTCCAGCGCAGCCTTCGCCGCATGAGTGGCGAGATCAGAGGTTAGCTCATCATCCGCCGCGATATGCCGCTGCGTGATGCCGGAACGGGCGACAATCCATTCATCCGTCGTGTCCACCATCTTGGAAAGTTCGTCATTCGTGAGAATACGTTCGGGAAGATAGGATCCGGTGGCGGTAATAACTGAGCGACGCATGTACTTCCTGTTCTATCCGGCATCTTCAACGGTGCCGGAGGCTTGATCTATGTTCTTGATGGGCCGGGATGCCGAGGCGGCAGATTGCCGATTTTCCTCGTCTTCGTCAGGCGTGGCTGCATTATTACTCATTTTCGCTGCCATATCAAAGGTCTCGAAATTATTGCGCATTTTATCGATCATGTCATCGGAAACCATCTCAACGGCCACGCCTATGGCATTGGCAAAGCCCATCGCGTCGGTTCCGCCGTGACTTTTCACGCAAAGACCGTTGAGGCCGAGAAGAACGCCGCCATTATACATGCGCGGATCCAGCCTCTCTTTCAAAACATTCAGGCCGCCACGAGAGAAGATATAGCCGATGCGCGCGAGAATAGAACTTTTGAAACCGGCACGAAGGAAATCAGTAAAAAGCCGCACCACCCCTTCCGCGGTTTTAAGCGCGACATTGCCGGTAAATCCATCGGTTACGATCACATCGACAACGCCGCGGGTGATATCGTCCCCCTCGACAAAGCCCTGATAATCAAAGGGTGGATGCTCAATGGACTTGAGGCGTTCCCCCGCTTCCTTGATGGTATCGTTACCTTTAAGCTCCTCGATCCCGACATTGAGAAGCGCAACGCGCGGCGGCACGCGGCCCAGCACGGCGCGGGCGAATTCAGCCCCCATAAAGGCAAACTGCACAAGGTTATCGGCGTCGCATTCGACATTGGCGCCGAGATCGAGCATGACCGTTTCCCCCCGGGGTGAGGGTAGCACGGAGGCAATCGCCGGCCGGTCGATCCCCGCCATCATCCGAAGCGAGACTTTCGCCATAGCCATCAGCGCGCCGGTGTTACCGGCGGAGACAATCGCCCCGGCCTCGCCCGAACGCACGGAATCGATCGCAAGACGCATACTGCTCTTGCGACCCTTGCGTAGTGCCTGACTGGGTTTGTCTTCCGACTTGACGGCCTCATCCGTGTGGCGCAACTCGCAAGCGGCGCGCACCCCGGGATATGCCTTCAAGAGCGGTTCCAGACGCGCCTCATCCCCGAACAGAAGGAAACGGGCCGCTGGAAACTGTATGCGGATAATGTCGATGCCCTGAACTACGATGTCGGGAGCGTTATCTCCTCCCATCGCATCAAGGGCAATGACAATATTCTCAGGCATATTTTTGTCAGGTTCCGGCCAACCTAATCAGCAAACGCCGATTAAAGGATGTCGCTCGTTTCCAGAATTTCGCGGTCGCCATAATGGCCGCATTCACCGCAAATATGGTGAGGGCGCTTCATTTCGCCGCAGTTCGGGCACTCCTGCACCTGCGTACCGCTCAAAGCGTCATGGGAGCGACGCATATTGCGCTTGGATTTCGTAGTCTTTCTCTTAGGTACTGCCATTTTTCCAGTCTCTCACTTCAGATGCCCTTTGCCAGGGCGACAATTTAAATTACATTGATATGAGATAGCATTATGCCTTCATATCACTTCTTGCTCATCAAGTCCTTCAAATTTGCAAAGGGTTGGTGTGTCCCTCGCTCCTTTTTCACCTGATCCAGGTCTAAATTTTCTTCCTCTACAGGCTCTGGCAGGCCCGCCTGCCGCGGATAAGGCTCCAATGCCAGCGCGATCTGCTCCGTCACCATGGCCAGCAAATCGATCCGGCCTCCTACAATCAACTCCGGCGGATCCGCCTCATCCATTCCCACAACCTTGTCCAGATCCTCAACTTCGAGATCTTCGGCATCGAAGGTGTAGAACACCGTAAATTCCTCGTCAATCGCTTGTGCCACGGGCTCCAGCGATACAACACAGGCCTGAACAGCCGCCGCCTGCACGCGCCCCGTCAGTGCCACCTGGCCATTTGCCCCTTGGCGAACCAATGACCCGTGCGCCGCAACATCGGAAAGGCCGAGTATATCCAGCGATTTCGCCAGCGCCTCGCATTCCTCTTCCGTCGCCCGAATATCGAATTTCATGGGCTCCCGCCCGAGACGCTCGACATTGATCAACCGAGCGACTTCACCCCCGGTATCTTTCATGGCGATAGTTCCTTCCAAATTCAGCCCAAGCATAACCGACCGGCGTCATTCCGTCGGGCACGTGATTCGAAGGCGCGAAAATACTGGTTTCGATTCGGGCGGGCACCGGATTTTGTCATATCCCGAAAATTGCGCTTTCGGACCCGTCAAACAAGGGGGGAATTGAACAATTCCAACGCCCGTCAGCGCGGATCAAAATCGCCAAAATCCGCGCGCCCCTTCATCAGCACATCGAGGCCCTGCCCCGCAAGGCGCTGATCCGCCGCCCGCAGATAGTCCGCAAGCACTGCCACGGCTTCCGCCGGAACCTCATCGACCGTGCCGTAGTGGTTGCGACGCAGCGCGTCTTCGAGTGTTTCTTCTCCCTCACCATCAAGTGCAGAATCATAGGCTGCGACGCGGCCATAGAAGGCCTTGGCCATTTTCTTGATATGCTTGCCGACGCTGAGATCACCGATGCCGATCTCGCGCAAGGACTGGTCCATGTCCGCAAACATTTCATCAAACACAGTTTGGGAGAGTTTCTGCGCCTTGTCTCCCCCGCCCTTCAATCGGCGCATGATCAGGAAAGCATGGAGTGAAATCATCTCGAAACGGCCATCGACCGTGTCAGGAACCGCCGCAACCTCGTAAAAGGCCGGGATGCGCGACTGGCGAACGATTTCCGCATAAAGATCCGCCGCCGGACCCTCCAGCGGATTGCGGCGAAAGAAATTTGCTAGGCCCACGCGGCTCCTCCCGCTAATCCGGTGCGCATTCGCTTTTTCATCAACATCAGCATTACGCCCTCAAGAAAATTTGACATTTGCCGAGCGGCAAGCCATTTATTGTCCCTGAGTTACGCATTTCACGGCGTTTAGTCAACTGAAAGCCGCGCCGGAGCAAGGAACCATGAAACGATTGAAGACCGGGCTTTCCATTGCCGTTCTTGGCCTCGCGCTCACCGCCTGCGAGCCAATCAAGACGAACCAGGGCTATCGCCTGGACCCCGAGCAGCTCGCCCAGATCGAAGCGGGCGTCACCAACAAGGATTCGGTTCAGGCAATCATGGGCTCCCCTTCCAGCATCGCCACCTTCCAGACCGAGGGCGACGCTTGGTACTATATCAGTAGCAAGACGGAGCATCTGGCCTTCTTCGCGAAGGAAGTGAAAGAGCGCGATATCGTGATCGTCAAATTCGACATCAATGATGTCGTGGCCGAGATCAAAGATCTCAACAAGGAAGACGGCCAGGAAATTGAGATTGTCGAGCGGGAAACCCCGACCGGCGGGCGCAAACTTGGCCTGCTGGAGCAGATCTTTGGCAACCTTGGCCGGTTCAACAGCTCTGGCGAGCAATAAGCCCACGATTCTTACTGCATAAAAAAAACCCCCGGCCGGAACCGAGGGCTTTCTCATTTTAATACTCGCAAAGTTTAGCTTAGTGAGCCATCGCCGCGAGCAATAGAAGCGCGATGATATTCGTGATCTTGATCATCGGGTTGACAGCCGGACCGGCTGTATCCTTATAGGGATCACCAACCGTATCACCGGTCACCGCCGCCGCATGAGCATCTGTGCCCTTACCGCCGTGATTACCATCTTCAATATATTTCTTGGCATTATCCCAGGCACCGCCGCCCGCCGTCATGGAGACAGCGACGAAGAGACCGGTGATAATCACGCCAAGAAGCATGGCGCCAAGGGTCGCGAAAGCAGCCGACTTGTCCGCAATAAGCAATATCACGAAGAAGATAACGATAGGCGCCAACAATGGCAGCAGGGACGGAATGATCATTTCCTTGATCGCCGCCTTGGTCAGCAGGTCAACGGCTCGTCCGTAATCGGGCTTGCCGGTGCCTTCCATGATGCCGGGGATTTCCTTGAACTGCCGACGCACTTCACGCACAACGGAACCCGCCGCACGGCCTACGGCCAGCATGCCCATGGCCCCGAACAAATAAGGCAATAATCCACCCAAAATCAGGCCAACAACGATATAGGGATTTTGCAGGCTGAAATCGAGGGTGACGCCCTGGAAGAACGGAAACTCGGTCGGGGTCGCCAGACTGATGAAATGCTTGAGGTCTTCCGTATAGGCCGCAAACAGCACCTAGGCACCGAGCCCGGCAGAACCAATTGCATAGCCCTTGGTAACCGCTTTCGTCGTATTGCCAACCGCATCAAGCGCGTCCGTGGTTTTACGCACATCCTCGTCCATCTCGGCCATTTCCGCGATACCGCCGGCGTTATCCGTGACCGGACCATAAGCATCGAGCGCGACGATCATGCCAGCCAGGGCCAGCATTGTTGTCACCGCAATAGCGATGCCGAACAGCGCCGCCAGATTATAGGACACGATAATACCGGCACAGATGATAATTGCCGGAACCGCCGTCGCTTCCATCGAGACCGCAAGGCCCTGGATGACGTTGGTGCCATGACCAGTTTCCGACGCGGCCGCGATACTGCGCACCGGACGGTATTCGGTTGAGGTGTAATATTCCGTGATCCAGATAAGGAGACCCGTCACCACGAGACCAACCAGACCGCAGAAGAACAGGCTCATCCCCGTGAACTCTTTCTCACCAATCGTATAAACAGTGTCCATGCCGATGGTAAAGGAAGTGACCGGCCAAAGCGCGATCGCGGAGAGGACTGTCGTCACCAGGAAGCCCTTGTAAAGCGCTCCCATGATGCTGTTATTGGCGCCAAGCTTGACGAAGAACGTACCGATGATGGACGTCAGGATACAAACCGCGCCGATCATCAGCGGATAGCTCATCAGTGCCACGTCATTGGCAAAATAGATGGAACCCAGAACCATGGTTGCGACAACGGTCACCGCATAGGTTTCAAACAGGTCGGCGGCCATACCGGCACAGTCACCGACATTGTCGCCAACGTTATCGGCGATAACCGCTGGGTTGCGAGGATCATCCTCAGGGATACCGGCCTCGACCTTACCGACGAGGTCGGCGCCGACATCGGCACCCTTGGTGAAGATACCACCGCCAAGACGGGCGAAGATGGAAATCAGGGACGCACCCAGGCTGAGGGCGACGAGGCTGTTGACCATATCACGGCCATCAACGCCGGTGCTTGTCAAATAGCCGTAATAGCCGGCAACCGCCAGCAAAGCGAGACCAACAACCAGCAGGCCCGTGATCGCGCCCGCCTTGAAAGAGACGTCAAGTCCGTCGCTCAGGCTCTTGGCAGCGGCAGCGGCTGTGCGCACATTGGCCCGTACGGACACATGCATGCCAATAAAGCCCGCTGCGCCGGACAAAACCGCTCCGATGAGGAAGCCAATGGCGACCTTCAGGCCAAGAATGAAGAACAGGATGACAAATATGACGATCCCGACAATTCCAATGGTCATATACTGGCGGTTTAGATTGGCAGAAGCCCCTTCCTGAATCGCTGCCGAAATCTGCTGCATTTTTTCCGTTCCGACATCACGCGAAAGAACCGACATACCTGCATACACACCGTAGCCCAAGGCTATCAGTCCGCAGACGATCGGAATCCATAATTCTACTGACATTCTTTCATCCCCATCAAAGTTACGAAAAGGCCATCAACAAGATGGCCTCATTTTATTGTTCATTGTTGCGCTAAGCTTCCCCCCAAGTATAAAACCTGGCTATTTCAAGCTTCAGTCGGGCCGTAGAATGCCAGATTAGCTTATTTTTCGCAAGCTATTGGAATTGCCTAATTTAGCGCACTCTTTCCAAGCGTTTTTTCATATGCTTTTTGAGCGAATTTTTTTGATTAGCCGGTGGCAAAATCTTCCGGAACATGCTATCGCAGCGCCAGTATTTCCCAGGAGACGATGAGTCATGGATCTTTCAAAAATTTCGGCGGGCAAGGATGTACCGTGGGACGTCAATGTCGTGAGTGAAATCCCTCTTGGCGGTGTCCCTGTCAAATATGAGGTGGATAAGGAAAGCGGCGCGATGTTCGTTGACCGGTTCCTGCATACGGCAATGTTCTATCCGTGCAACTACGGTTTCATTCCGCAGACCCTCGCCGATGACGGCGATCCGGTGGATGTGCTGGTGGCGGGCCCCATTCCGGTCATGCCCGGCGCCATCATCCGCGCGCGTCCCGTTGGCGTGTTGATCATGGAGGATGAGGCCGGTCAGGACGAGAAAATCCTGAGCGTGCCTGTGGATGAGCTGCACCCCTATTATTCCAATATCAGTAATTATACCGATCTGCGTGGCATCCTGCTCGACCAGATCTCCCACTTCTTTGAGCATTACAAAGATCTGGAAGAAGACAAATGGGTCCGCATTGTTCGCTGGGGCGACGCCGAGGAAGCCGCGGAGATGATCCGCAAGTCCATGGTCTGATAAAGCAGCGGAGATGTGAGGTGGGTTTCGGCCCACCAGTCCCTATCTACTCTGCCGCCACACGCCTCCGATGTCCGCGCATGCTCCAGAGCGCGAGCAGGATAACAAAGCCGAGCAGCGGCAGGGCGCCGAGATTAACAACGTCCCAGCCGAAACGCTCCTGCAACTGACCGCTCATCAAGGACGCGGTCGCTACCGTACCAAACACCATAAAATCATTCAGCCCCTGCACCTTCGCTGTCTCGGACGGGCGGTAGGTCGTGGCGACAAGGGTCGTGCCGCCGATAAACATGAAGTTCCAGGACAGGCCAAGCAGGATCAGTGCAATATAGAAGTTCGTAAGCTCCAGCCCAAGCAGCGACACCGTGACACTGGCAAGCCCGAGTACGGCCCCCAGGATAATGATCTTATATTCCCCATAACGCGTAATCAGCGACCCGGTAAAAAAGCTCGGGCCGAACATCGCGACCACATGCCAGCTGATAACGTTGAAGGAATCGCTTGGCAGATGGCCGCAGCCGACCATGGCAAGCGGCGTCGCCGTCATCACCAGGCTCATCACACCATAGCCGATCATGGCACTCAGCACGGCGACGATGAAGGTTGGCTGTCGGGCAATCTCCGATAAGGGGCGCTGGCCCGATTCATGCTCCGGGATGACCATCTTCGGGATTCTGACGAAGCTCAAGAATAGGAACGCGAGGAGACCCAGAATTATAATCGACAGGTAAGAGCCAAGATACATGAAGGGCGCGAACAGGTCCTTGCTGTGGCTGGCGATCTGCGGCCCGAGAAAGCCAGCAATCACGCCGCCCGCCAATACATAGGAGACGGCCTTGCTGCGGTTCTTGTTGCCCGCGATATCGATCGCGGCGAAACGGTAGTAGTTGCCAAAGGCCGTGGACATGCCGACAAAAATAGCGCCGAACGCAAACAGCCAGAAGCTACCCACCCAGATGGCGTAGCTACAGATTGCCGCGCCGACGATGCCGATCAACACTCCGAAGAGAAAGCCCGACTTACGGCCGACCTGCCGCATAAAGAAGGAAGCGGGAATGGTGGCAAGCGCCGTTCCCGTCACAACAGCCGTCACCGGCAGGGTCGCCAGCGACTTGTCGTCGCCAAGCAGAACAAGACTGGCAAGAGCCGCTGAGGATATCATGATGGAGGTGGTGCTGTTCATCAGCGCCTGACAGCCGGACATCAATAAAATACTTAACTTGGTCCGGCGATCCATCATATCCCGTTCTTCTTGTTGTTATATGAAATGAGCACGATGCTTATGCCGCGCCCTGCATTTGTCGATAGCTGTCTAAAACCTCGTAGTCGCTGACACAATCCGCCTTGACTGGCACTGCCTGCTCCCGCGATTGCCAGAGGCTGTAAAGACCCTTCTCCCAACGATCCGGATCCAAAAGGACCATATGCGCATAAAGACCCGGCGTCTTCAAAAGACTTTGGTGATGCTCTTTTTCCTTCTGCATCAACTCACCGACGGGGCGGGCGGCGGGCACCTTGTCCACGGCACTGTACATATAACTCGGATCTTCCTTGGACGGGCCATAATCAAAGGCAACCACCTGCCAGCTTCGCACGCGCGGACGGCCGAAGGTCTCGGTCACACCGTTAAACAGATGATTGAGGAGGAACTCCTGGGCGAACTGGGCATTCTCCCATATGTAGAAGGGCGCATAAACATGCTCTTCGGAATCATACAGATAAAACTTGTGGCGCAGTCCCGGGCAACCATCGAACAGCCGACTTCTAGCCGCCTCATGATTATGTATTTGCTTTTAGTCAAAATCCTGAGGCAATCGTACCGTATATTGCATCGAGAGCAGACATCTCTCCCATATGTACATAAAAATTTCGTGGAATATGTCAAGAATATGACGGGAAGACAACCCACACAAATGCATAGCTATTATGCATTATCGATAAAGCGGTTTAAAAATGCTGCCATCCGCGGGTGGTAAGCGGCATATCCGAGCCATCTTCCTGTTTCACCCGCACGCCTTCCTCGCCCTCGACCATCTCCCCGATGATGGTGAGCGGCACACCGCCCTCTTTCGCGAGTTTCACCAGATCATCACGCCGATCAGACGGCAGGGTGAAGGCGAGTTCATAGTCGTCACCGCCAGTGAGTACCGTCTCGATCAGGGCTTTGTCGGATTGCACCGCCGCCTCCGCCGCGTCGGATAAGGGCACTTTCGCCCACTCGATTGCCGCGCCGAGACGGGATTGTTCCGTGAGATGACCGATATCGGCAATCAGCCCATCAGAGATATCGATGCAACTGGTCGCTTTGCCGACCAGTGCCTGCCCGAGAGCCAGTCGTGGCTCCGGCAGGTGATAGCAGTCGATAAGATATTCCTGATGCGTGGGATCGAGGTGAGAGAGCTGCTCCCCCGCGGCCATAAGACCCAGCGCCCCGTCGCCGATGGTGCCAGAGACGACGATCAGGTCGCCTTCCTCCGCACCATTCCGACGCAGCGCCTTATCCATCGCCACCTCCCCGATAGCAGTCAGCGAGAGCGAAAGCGGGCCGGACGTACGCACCGTATCCCCGCCCATCAGACCGACATGGAATTCCGCTTGGTCGAGGGCGAGTCCCTCGGCGAACCGCTCTATCCAGTTATGTGGAAGATCCTCCGGCCAGAAAGTCGCAAGGAGATAGCCAACCGGCGATGCCCCCATCGCCGCGAGATCGGAGAGATTGACCCGGAGCAGCTTGCGCGAGACGTCACCGGGCAGGTCGGACTCGCGAAAATGTACGCCCGCGACCATCGCGTCCTTGGTCAGCACAAGGTCGTTTCCCTTAGACGGAGTGAAGACTGCCGCATCATCAGTCAGGCCCAGTGCGGCGGGTATACCCGCCGCGAGAGGTTTCAGGATCCTGTCGATCAGCGCGAATTCACCTTCTATGGTATTTCGCTTCTTCCCGGACATTCTAGTCGAATTCGCCAGCACGCAGCTCTTTCGCAATCTTGTCCAGCACGCCGTTGACCAGTGCTGGCTCCTTCCCCGTGAAGAAGGTTCGCGAGATGCCGATATACTCCTTGATCAACACTTTCGCCGGCATATCAACACGAGCGAGAAACTCATATGTCGCGGCGCGCAAGAGACAGAGCAACACCACCTCCAGCCGATCCGTCGTCCGGTCTTTCTCAAGACGGTCACCAATCAGCTTGTCGATCTCTTCCTGCCGTTCCTTGGTGTTGAGCACGATATCCTCGAATAAGGGCTTATCGCTATCCTTGAACTGGTCGCCATCAAGTTCCGCGCCGACGCGATGCTGCAAGAATTCCTCTACCACCTCGTGTGCAGTCCGGTTGTCATGCTCCATCTGGTAAAGGGCCTGCACCGCGTTCAGCCGGGCAAGGGTGCGCCGGCTGTGCTTGTCACCGCGTTTTTCACTGCGCGCGTTCATCTTGGGAACATTCCAAATTTCTCTTTGAGCTTGAGCATCTTAAGCGCCGCCTCCGCCGCGCCACCGCCCTTGTTCTTTTCGCTTTTACGCGCCCGGGCCCAGGCCTGATCGTCATTCTCGCAAGTAATAATGCCGTTGCCGAGCGCGATGCAATAATCCGTCGAGATATCCATCAACGCCCGCGCGCTTTCCTCCGACACCGTATCGTAATGGGAAGTTTCGCCCCGGATCACACAGCCGAGGGCGACATAGGCATCATAGCGTCGCCGCCCGCCCATGAACTCCATCGACTTCATGGCGAAACGGATCGCCGCCGGAATTTCACGGCAGCCCGGCACCTGCACGACTTCATAAGTAGCGCACACTGCATCCAACGCAACTATCGCGCCATCAAGCAAGGCATCGGAGATATCACGGTAAAAATCCGCCTCGACGATCAGCACATGTATATCATTGCTCATGGCTTACCCTTTCGTCTCGATAAGACGCGTTTCCGTAATCGCAAGGCCATAGCCATCAAGACCGACAACCGTCCGTGTATGATTGGAGAGCAGGATCATGTTCTTGATCCCGAGATCGATAAGGATTTGCGCGCCGATGCCGTAATCGCGAAGTTCATGCTGCTCTTTAAGCGGTTCGCCAAGCTTGCGCCGCACCCGGTCGGAAAGCGCCATGGCGCGCGGCTCGCGGATAAGAACAACAACGCCCTTGCCCGCGGCATTAATCTGTTCCATTGCGCTGTGCAGCGTATCGGGTTTCTCATCCAACTCGCCAAGGACATCGCCCAGCAGGTTGAGCGCATGCATGCGGACCAGCACCGGCTCCTCGCCGGAAACTTCGCCTTTCACCAGCGCCACATGCTCCGCATATTCCGGACTGTTGGAGAAGACGATCATTTTCCAGTCGCCGCCGTATTTGCTGGAGATGTCAGCCTCGATCTCTCGCGTGATAAGGCTGTCATGGCGGCGGCGATAGGCGATGAGATCGGCGATGGTACCGACTTTCAGGCCATGGAACTGGGCAAATTTCACCAGATCGGGAAGACGGGCCATGGTCCCGTCATCATTCATGATCTCGCAGATCACACCCGCCGGCATCAACCCGGCAAGACGAGAGATATCAACCGCAGCCTCCGTATGGCCCGCGCGGCGCAAGACCCCACCTTCGCGCGCGACCAGCGGAAAGACATGCCCTGGCGAGACGATATCCTGTGCATTCTTAGTCGGATCAATGGCAACAGCAATCGTACGGGCGCGGTCGGCGGCGGAAATGCCAGTGGTGACGCCTTCGCGCGCCTCGATCGAAACCGTGAAATTGGTTGTGAGGCGGGAGGCATTATCCTGCGCCATCAACGGCAGGCCGAGATGGTTGATCCGGTCCTCAGACATGGAAAGACAAATCAGCCCCCGGCCAAACTTTGCCATGAAGTTGATCACATCCGGGGTCGCCATCTGCGCCGGAATCACCAGATCTCCCTCATTCTCGCGATCCTCCGCATCAACAAGCACGAACATCTTGCCATTGCGGGCGTCCTCAATGATTTCCTCTGTTGAGGCGAGGTACTCTTTATAGCTCATTTTTTCTTATTTACCTCTGTCATGCGGGCGACATAGCGCGCCAGTACATCAATTTCGAAATTAATACGCCGGCCCACGGTCAGCGTGCCGAACGTAGTATGCTCCTGCGTATGCGGAATAATATTGACGGTGAAATGATCGTCACCGACCTCATTCACGGTGAGAGAGACACCATCGAGACAGATGGACCCTTTCGGTGCGACAAAGCCCGCGAATTTTTCCGGCAGTGAAAAGACAAGCTTCGTTGAATCACCGACGGTTTCCATATGCAGCAGCGAAACAACCGCGTCGACATGCCCCGTGACCACATGACCGCCGAGTTCATCGCCAATTTTAAGCGCCCGTTCGAGGTTGATCTTGGTACCCTCTATCCAGTCGCCAAGATTGGTGCAGGAAAGCGCCTCATCGGACGCGTCGACAGCAAACCATCCCACCCCCTTCTCGATCACGGTGAGTCACGGGCCGGAGCAAGCGATCGACGCGCCGATATCGACCGTATCCGTATCATAGGAGGTTTCGATTTCAAAGCGGGTGTCGCCGAGCTTCTCGATGGCGCGGACCCGTCCGACATCCGTAATTATGCCTGTAAACATGCTGTTCAGTTCCGAAGAAAATAACTTTCCAATAAATCATCGCCCAGCCGACGTTCTTCGATCAGGCGAAGTTCCGGCGCATCGCTAATCCGCTCCAGCCCGATGGATTCAAGGGCGGGAATACCATCCCCTCCGATAATCCGGCCAGCGCGAAACCACATCAGACGATCCGCCAACTCATCTTTTATCAGCGTTGCCAGAAGATGGGAACCACCCTCGACAAGTATTCGCGTTATTCCGCGTTTCGCGAGCGTCTCAAGGCCGAGCGTCATGTCGGGGAGCCCCGAGGCATTGGCCGGCACTTCGATCACCTCTACGCCGAGATCCTCAAGCGCCTGCAAACGGTCCTTATCATTGCCCGGCACCGTCAGTATCCAGAGTGGCACCTCCTTCGCTTTCGCCACCAGCTTGGACGTGAGCGGCAACCGCAGGCGCGAATCCGCGACGATGCGAATGGGGGAGTGTTTTTCGAGGCCGTCAATGCGGCAGGTGAGGTCCGGGTTATCGACAAGCGCGGTGCCCACACCGATCATGATCGCGTCATTCTGCGCCCGCAGCATATGCCCGTAACGTCTCGCCGCGGGCCCCGTAATCCATTTACTGTCGCCGGTGGTGGTGGCGATACGTCCATCGAGGCTGGTTGCCATCTTAAGGGTTATCAGAGGGCGACCGTGCAGCCGGTTAGTTAGAACGCCCAAATTCAGCTCCGCCGCTTCATTAGCGAGAAGGCCTTCCACAACCTCGATCCCGGCCTTCTGTAAAATCTCGATGCCGCTGCCATTGACCCGCTCATCCGGATCACGGAGCGCGACAACAACACGCCCCACCCCTGCCTCAACCTGCGCCTCCGCATAGGGCGGCGTCTGACCGTGTTGGGCGCAAGGCTCCAGCGTGACGTAGACAATCGCGCCCTTCGAATTTGGGCCTGCCATCTCAAGCGCCATGGTTTCTGCATGAGGACGACCGCCATCCTGCGTCCAGCCTCGGCCGACGACCTTCCCGGCCTGAACGATCACGCAGCCCACCGCCGGATTGGGCGCGACCCGGCCCAGACCGCGCGCGGCAAGGCGCAAGGCTGCCTGCATATGAAATTCATCCCGTTGGGTGCTGAAGGCTGTCATGAGGTCCGGTGCTTCTGGAGGCGGAGTTCAGCTATCAGCTTGTAACGTTGGTGCTGAGTTCGCCGATAAATTCTTCAAAATCCTTGGCCTCCCGGAAATCTTTATAGACGGAGGCAAAGCGCACGTAAGACACGCTGTCGAGGGCCGCCAGCCCTTCCATCACCAACTCACCGATCTTGTCCGACGGAATTTCCTGATCACCGCTGCTTTCGAGCTGACGGACGATGCCATTGATCATCCGGTCGATCCGGTCCGGATCGACAGGGCGCTTGCGGGTCGCGATGCTGACAGATCGTTCCAGCTTGTCCCGCTCAAACGGCGTCCGCTGGCCGTCTTTCTTGACCACTGTCAACTCGCGCAGCTGCACCCGCTCGAACGTGGTGAAACGGGCACCGCAGGTTGCGCAGGCTCGCCGCCGCCGGATTGCAGTATTATCTTCGGTCGGTCGGCTATCCTTGACCTGTGTTTCGTCACTGCTACAAAATGGACAGCGCATCCAATCTTCCCCTTTTTATCATGTCATCTCCCCCGCTGCCCCTTTGCCGGTCATCCTGCCTACATGTTCGGGTAAAGCGGAAAAGCGTCACAGAGTTTCTTTACTTCGGCCCGGACTTTTCCCTCAACTGCCCCGTTATCCTCCGGATTTGCGGCCAATCCGTCAAGGACTTCGGCGATCAGGTCGCCGACTTTCGTGAATTCTTCCGTCCCGAAGCCGCGGGTTGTCGCCGCAGGAGTACCCAGACGCACGCCCGAGGTCACCATCGGCTTTTCCGGGTCGAACGGGATGCCGTTCTTGTTGCAGGTGATATTGGCATTTTCCAGCGCCCGTTCGGCAATATTTCCGGTGAGTTTCTTTGGCCGGAGATCGACCAGCATCACATGAGTGTCGGTGCCGCCGGAAACAATATCAAGCCCGTGACCAACGAGCGTGCTCGCCAGGACTTCCGCATTCTTGATGACCTGCGCCGCGTAGGTTTTGAACGCCGGAGTCAGCGCCTCACCAAAAGCAACCGCTTTCGCTGCGATCACATGCATCAGCGGGCCACCCTGCATCCCCGGGAAAATAGCCGAGTTTACTTTCTTAGCGATGGTCTCATCATTGGTCAGGATCATGCCACCGCGCGGGCCGCGCAATGTTTTATGGGTTGTCGTGGTCGCGATATGAGCATGCGGGAACGGGCTCGGGTGAACTCCCGCCGCGACGAGACCAGCGAAATGCGCCATGTCGACCATCAAATAGGCACCGACTTCATCGGCAATCTGGCGGAAAGTGGCAAAATCAATATGCCGCGGATAGGCGGAGCCACCAGCTATGATCATTTTCGGCTGATGCTCTTTGGCAAGGGCGCGGACTTCATCAAAATCGATCTGATGAGTGTCCCGATCAACGCCATAATGAACGGCATCAAACCATTTACCGGACTGGTTCGGCGCGGCACCATGGGTGAGATGGCCACCAGCGGCGAGAGAGAGGCCAAGGATCGTATCGCCGGGCTTGATCAGCGCCATGAAAGCGCCTTGGTTCGCCTGCGAGCCGGAGTTGGGCTGGACATTTGCAAAACCGCAGCCAAACAACTCTTTCGCGCGGTCAATCGCCAGTTCCTCAACAATATCCACATATTCGCAACCGCCATAATAGCGGCGGCCGGGGTAGCCTTCCGCATATTTATTGGTGAGTACAGAGCCCTGCGCTGCCATCACCGCCGGGCTGACGATATTTTCAGATGCGATCAGTTCGATCTGGTCCCGCTGCCGACCAAGTTCCAGCCCGATCGCGCGAAAGACATCAGGATCATTCCGTTCAAGGTCGGCTTTGAAAAAATTAACCAGATCGGCACTTTGTATCGTCATATGTTGAACTCCTTTTCGGACCGGCCCAGTCCACCCCGGACGAACCGTTCAAGACAGATAGAACACCTCTCCGCCCGATCTTGCGAGCCCCCACCCGACGGGTCCGCGACTATCCTCTGAGGCCTGAAATGACCGGCGGAAGGGTTGCTGAATATGCGTATCCCGCGCGCGCGCAAATACTGCGCCGGATGGATAGCACAGGTGACAAGGAGTTCATATGAAAAACTCTGCTGCGAATGCTCTTTTTTTTGTGCGCAAATACCCTTCGCACAAATCAAGAATAGGCTGTTGAATTTGATGTGTTCAATTCAACATTTAAAATACTTAAAAGGACTTTCTCTCATAGATATCTAATTATATGGTTAGTATATGATATGTATGGCTTATTTTGTAATATAAAAATCTGAATACTAACGCAAGATTTCTACACAGGACTCAGAGTCGCTTAAAAGGCTCACTCAGCATTAGGATATATATAAGATAATATTAGAAAATTGACTTAATTAGACCTTTTTTAAATTCGGTTTATCGTAATTTCGAATATTCGAATAGAGTCGCAGGCTTAAAGTTTGGAAAATAAGTAATGATTCGATGAGTTTTAAGACTGGCAATAGCGTAAATTAGGGTCAGTTGAGACGTATTCGCAGTTTTTTCTATTAATTGTCTCACGATGTATTGACATTTATAGGCAATTCGTCGCAAGTAGAGAAATAAACAGTCCCCTTAAGCGAAATGAAATAAAAAAGCAAATGACACAGTCTTTTTCGAAAGAGGGTAACCCTCCGTCTCAATCTGAACGTGAAGAATTACTCCGCATGACGGCGGACATTACCGCCGCCTACGTCAGCAATAACCAAATTGAAAATTCCGAGTTGGTTGACGTAATCAAAACTGTCTACAGTTCTCTTGCATCGCTCGACGCGGAGACAGATACGGAGCAGGCGGAACTGAAGCCTGCGGTTCCCATCAAGCGCTCTATCCAGAACGACTACCTGATCTGTCTCGAGGATGGCAAACAGCTGAAAATGCTGAAACGCTATCTGCGGTCCAACTATGACATGACGCCGGAAGAATACCGCGCGAAATGGAACCTTCCGCCGGATTACCCGATGGTGGCCCCTGCCTATGCGAAGCGCCGCTCGCAGTTCGCGAAGGAATTCGGGCTCGGCCGTAAGAAAAAATCCGCCTAAAATCAAAGACGAGGCCAGCTTACAATCATTTGGTGTCCCAAAACCGTTTGGTTATGGGCGACCGCGTCATAATGCCGCTTTGATTGCCCTTGCGCGGCATCGCTAAAACCAGCTAATTGATTGAAGGGATTCAAGTTCGGACTTCCGGGGTTTGAATACAGAGATTTGTGTAATCCCATTTTATAACTTCTCAATGAAAGGCATGTCACGGACATGTCTACGCATATGAAATCACGTTTTACGCTGAGCCCCAGTTTATTGCTTTGGGGTATTTCGGTCTTTTTGTTGGCAACGGCAAATATTTCTTTCTTTAAACAGACGATTGCCGTTTACGATGTTGATCAATTTCTTCCCTTTCTCTTGTCACAAGCAGTTGTACTGCTCTGTGCGATCATGTTGTTTGCAACAATCTTCAGCTTCTTCTTACCCGTCCGGCTGGTTGCCGCATCGTTCCTGATAACCGGGGCCGTTGTCGGCTATTTCAGCGATAATCTCGGCATTGCCATCGATAAAGAGATGATCCGCAATGTCCTCTCAACGGACGCGAGCGAGGCCGGAGACTTGTTGAACTGGGGATTGATCCTCCGAGTCGGGTTGCTTGGCATCCTTCCCTCGATCCTTCTATTCCTGATCCCCATCAAATCGGCCCCTCTGTTCGCACGGGAGAGACGACTTGCCATTGCCGCG
>ERZ1740062.425-NODE-425-length-24014-cov-4.418548_pt1 | contig 24014 bp, 23 predicted proteins | sample MGYA00581741_ERZ1740062 | MGnify/ENA primary metagenome ERZ1740062 (study PRJEB43018, sample SAMN04849747) | marine metagenome | isolation source: floating plastic debris | place: Pacific Ocean | collected 2008-09-01 | study: EMG produced TPA metagenomics assembly...
GGCGGATACGTGTTGCGTGATGCCGAAGGCGCACCCGATATCGTGCTGATTGCGACCGGTTCAGAGGTGGCGCTGGCGCTCGAGGCGCGCGCTGTGCTGGCGGACAACGGGCTTGCGGTGCGCGTGGTTTCCATGCCTTGCGTCGAGCGGTTTGCCTTGCAGACAGCGGACTGGCAGGCTCAGGTGCTAGGCAAGCCAGATACACCGAAGCTCGCGATCGAAGCGGGCGTCAGTGATATCTGGTGGCGCTGGGTCGGCACGCATGGCGACGTGATTGGTATCGATGAATTCGGTGCCTCAGCGCCAGCAGGGCAGTTGTTTGAGAAATATGGGTTCAGCGTGGACAATGTGACCGCGCGAGCGCATCGGTTGCTACAGCGTTAAAGGCCTGCGGGGAAGCCTGACGGGACAGAAGTGGAGAAAATGACATGACAATCAAAGTGGGAATCAATGGCTACGGCCGCATCGGGCGCAATGTCTTACGTGCCATCTATGAAAGCAATCGCCGCAGCGAATTGCAGGTAGTTGGCGTCAACGATCTGGGGGATGCGGAAACTAACGCATACCTGACTCGCTTCGATACCGCGCATGGCAAATTCCCCGGCACGGTCGAAGTGCAGGGCAATCATATGATCGTCAATGGCGATAAGATCCGCGTGACGTCCGAGCGAGACCCGGCGAAGTTGCCATGGGCAGAACTCGGTGTCGATGTTGTGCTGGAATGCACCGGCATATTCCGCACCAAGGAAAAAGCTTCGGCACATATTGAAGCCGGCGCGAAGAAGGTCGTTATCTCGGCACCATCCGGTACTGAGGTTGATGCGACCATCGTCTATGGTGTCAACCATGACACGCTCACGAAGGACGATGTCGTCGGCTCCAACGCCTCATGCACGACGAATTGCCTGGCGCCGCTCGCCAAGCCGCTGAACGATGCGATCGGCATCGAACATGGCATCATGACGACGATCCACGCCTACACGAATGACCAGGTGTTGACCGATGTATTCCACAAGGACCTGCGCCGCGCGCGCTCGGCGACAATGTCAATGATCCCGACGAAAACGGGCGCCGCCGCCGCTGTAGGACTGGTGCTGCCGGAGCTGGCTGGCAAACTCGACGGATTCGCAGTGCGCGTGCCGACGATCAATGTGTCGATGGTCGACCTCAGTTTTGTGGCCAGTCGTGAGACCAGCATCGATGAGATCAACGAGGTGCTGAAAGCAGCCGCTGACGGTCCCATGAAGGGCATTCTCGACTACTCCGACGGTCCGCTAGTATCGATCGACTTCAATCACAACCCGGCCTCGTCGAGCTACGACGCCACGTAGACTAAAGTGATGCAAGGTACGCTGGTCAAAGTGTGCTCGTGGTATGACAACGAGTGGGGTTTCTCGAACAGAATGCTGGACACCGCGCAAGCGTTGATCAAGGCAGCCGGGTAGCGCACGCGCACGATCGGGCGCACGATGGCGGGCGAGCTTAACGGGCTTGTCCCGCCATTTTTTTATCGGTGACGAGGATGAAGCAGTCATGAACGTGGTTAAGATGCAGGATCTCGATCTCGGCGGGAAGCGAGTGCTGATTCGCGAGGACCTGAATGTGCCAATCCAGAACGGTGCGGTTACATCGGACACCCGCATTCGAGCCGCGTTACCGACGCTACAGGCCGCACTTGAGGCCGGTGCTGCCGTGATGGTGATGTCGCATCTCGGTCGCCCCACCGAAGGTCAGCCAGAAGACCAGTATTCTCTTGCTCCGGTGGCACGCCATTTGGAAAAGCTGCTAGGACGTCCCGTGCCATTGATTCCGGATTGGCTCGATGGTGTAGAGCTTGCGCCCGGTGACATCGTGCTGTGTGAAAACGTCCGTTTCAACGTGGGTGAGAAAGCGTCGGATGAGGGCCTGGCCAAACGCATGGCCGCACTCGCTGACGTGTTTGGCATGGATGCTTTTGGCACCGCGCACAGGGACCAGGCCAGTACGGCCGGTGTCGCGCGGTTTGCCGGCATCGCCGCGGCGGGACCGCTGTTGGTGGCCGAACTCGAAGCGCTCGGGCGTGCTCTGGATACGCCGCAGCGACCGATTCTTGCGCTGGTGGGCGGGTCAAAGGTATCGACCAAGCTGTCGGTGCTGGAGGCGCTGTCCGCCAAGGTCGATCAGCTCGTTGTCGGCGGTGGTATCGCCAATACTTTTATCGCCGCTGCGGGTCACGCGGTCGGCGAATCTCTGCATGAACCGGACCTGCTGGCAACGGCGCAGGCGCTCGCCAGCGACAGTGATCGCGCACGGGTTCCTGTGCCAACAGATGTGGTCGTCGCGAAGACCTTTGCCGTGGACGCCGAAGCGCGTACCTGTTCCGTGTCGTCCGTACAAGCTGACGAATTGATACTCGACATAGGCCCCGAATCAGCGGCCGCGCTGGCAGAGATGATCCGAGCGGCTGGCACCGTGATCTGGAATGGCCCTGTTGGTGTGTTCGAATTCCCGGCGTTCGCGAATGGTACCCGAGTCATCGCTGAGGCTATTGCAGAAAGCGATGCTTTTTCGTTTGCCGGTGGCGGCGACTCGCTCGCCGCTATTGAGCAGTTTGATGTCGCTGCGGGCATCAGCTATATCTCGACCGGTGGCGGTGCGTTTCTCGAATTCGTAGAAGGCAAAGTGCTGCCCGCCGTGGCCGCACTTGAGGCGAGTGCCGCGCGCACATAGCAAGCTGGCGGCGATCTGCTTTGACAGTGGGGGTCAATAGCAAAGGTAATGGGGACAATGATCAGACGAACCAAAATTATCGCAACTCTGGGACCAGCAACAGATGACGATCGCGTTCTCCGGCAGATGCTGGAGAACGGACTCGATGTCGTGCGTATGAACTTTTCGCACGGTAGCGGCGAGGTACTCGCCGAGCGCTGTGAGCGTTTGCGCGCGCTGTCCGCCGAAATGGGCAGGCCTATCGCCATTCTGGGCGATCTGCAAGGCCCGAAAATTCGGATCAGTCGTTTCAAGTCAGGCAGTGTCACGCTGAAAAATGGCGCTGCGTTCTTTCTGGATCCGACATTCGACAGCAAATCAGGCGATGAGTCCGGTGTGTCGATTGCCTATCCCGAACTGGCTGACGATGTCGCATTGGATGATGTGCTGTTGCTGAATGATGGGCAGATCGCCTTGCGTGTCACTGGCATCGACGGTCCACGTGTGCACACCGAGGTCACGCAGGGCGGTGTTCTTTCCGACAAGAAAGGTATCAATAAGCAGGGCGGTGGCCTGTCGGCACCGGCACTGACCGAAAAGGACGAGATCGATATTCAGACCGCAGCGGATCTTGGTTTCGATTATCTTGCGGTGTCCTTTGTTCGCAGCGCATCGGATATTCGCCAGGCACGCGCCTTGTTCGAGGCGGCAGGCGGGTTTGGCAAGATCGTGGCCAAGATCGAGCGAACGGAAGCGATCGATAACATCGATCAAATCGTCGAGGCGAGCGATGTCATCATGGTCGCGCGCGGAGATCTCGGTGTTGAGATGGGCTACGCCGAACTCACCGGCTTGCAGAAACAGATCATTCGCAAAACCCGCTATGGCAACAAGATTGCGATTACGGCGACGCAGATGATGGAATCAATGATCGAGAACCGCATTCCGACACGCGCCGAAGTGTCCGATGTGGCGAACGCCGTCATGGATGGCACCGATGCCGTGATGCTGTCCGCTGAGACGGCCGTTGGTCGCTATCCTGCGGAAGTGATTGCTGCGATGTCCGAGGTGTGCAGCGGCGCTGAGAAATACCAGACGCACCGCTATCGAGCGACGCATCGCGAGGCCGACTTGTTTCAGCATGTGGATGAGACCATCGCCATGGCGACGATGTATGCGGCCAATCATCTGGATGTGAAAGCGATCATTGCACTGACTGAATCTGGATCTACGACCCTGTGGATGTCGCGAATCCGATCTGACATTCCAGTCTTCGCGTTTACGCGCCATGAGCGCACGCGTCGCCGGGTGACGCTTTATCGCGGCGTATACCCGGTGGAGTTTGATATTACGCATACCAATTCGGTCAGGGTCTACAACGAGGTGTGCAGTCGGCTCTATGAGCTTGGCTACGTACAACCCGGCGATCGAGTGATTTTCACGAAAGGCGACCTGAGCGGCGTTTCGGGCGGTACCAACGCGATGAAAATCATCGAGGTACCGGATGCTGATATCATGCTGAATCAAACGAACAACAGGAAAACTTGATGAGCGACCAACGCTTTGAAGGCACCAAGAACTACATCGCCACCGACGATCTGATGATGGCGGTCAACGCAGGTGTCACACTGCAGAGACCGATTCTGGTCAAAGGAGAACCAGGTACCGGCAAGACGATGCTGGCGGAAGAGGTCGCTGCCGCGCTCGGCAAGCCGTTGTTTGAGTGGCACATCAAGTCGACGACCAAAGCGCAGCAGGGCCTGTACGAGTACGACGCTGTCGCGCGGTTGCGAGATTCGCAACTCGGCAATGAGAAAGTGCACGACATTGGCAACTATATCCTGAAGGGCAGTTTGTGGCAGGCGTTTGAGGCCGATTCGCAGCCGGTAGTGCTGATCGATGAAATCGATAAGGCCGATATCGAATTCCCGAACGATCTGCTCCGCGAGCTCGACCGCATGGCGTTCACGGTGTATGAGACGCAGGAAACGATCTCCGCTCGGCATCGGCCGATCATCATCATTACCAGTAACAATGAGAAGGAACTGCCTGATGCGTTCTTGCGACGGTGCTTTTTTCACTACATCAAGTTTCCCGATGAGGGGACGATGGCGAAGATCGTCGACGTTCATTTTCCGGACCTGAAAAAGAATCTCCTGCGCGAGGCGCTCAACTGTTTTTATCAGGTCCGCGAGACACCGGGCCTGAAGAAAAAACCGTCCACTTCAGAACTGCTCGACTGGATCAAGTTGCTACTGGCGGAAGACATTCCGCCTGAAGCGTTACGCAGCGAGGATAAGTCGAAGGCGATTCCGCCGCTGTATGGCGCATTGCTAAAGAACGAACAGGACGTCCATCTGTTCGAACAGCTGGTGTTCCTGAATCGCGCCAACCGCTAGCGCTGGTGTACTGAAGTCGCATGCTGATTCGTTTTTTTTACATGCTGCGCGAAGCCGGAGTGAAAACATCGGTGACAGAATTGCTAACGTTGCTCGCCGCCATGCGCGAGGGGCTGGCAGGCACCAGCGTCGACCAGTTCTATTTCCTGGCGCGCGCGTCCATGGTCAAAGATGAAACGCAATTCGACCGCTTCGACAAGGTGTTCGCCGCACATTTCCAGGGTATCGAGCAGGCATTCGCTGAGCTTACCGCGCATGTGCCCGAGGACTGGCTTGCTCACGTCGCAAGCCTGAGTCTGACCGAAGAAGAGCGCGAGAAAATCGAATCGCTGGGTGGCTTCGATGAGCTAATGGAGGCGCTGCAGGAGCGGCTGCGCGAGCAGGAAGAACGTCACGAAGGCGGGAATAAATGGATTGGCACGGGCGGTACGTCGCCGTTCGGCGTCGGCGGCTTTAATCCTGAAGGCGTCCGCATTGGCGAGCAACAAGGTGGGGGCAATCGACGCGGCGTCAAAGTTTGGGATCGGCGTGAATACCGCAATCTGGATGACAGCGTTGAACTCGGCACCCGCAACATCAAGCTCGCGTTACGCAAGCTTCGCCGCTTCGCGCGCGAAGGTGCGGCCGATCAATTGGATCTGGACGACACGATTCGCTCAACGGCGCGCAATGCTGGTTATCTGGATATCAAGATGGTGCCTGAGCGACACAACGCCATCAAAGTACTGTTGTGCCTCGATGTCGGCGGTTCGATGGACGACCACGTGCGCATCTGCGAGGAGATGTTCTCGGCCGCCAGCAGCGAATTCAAGCATTTGGAATACTTCTATTTTCATAACTTCGTCTACGAGAGTTTGTGGAAAGACAATCGCCGCCGACACTCAGAACGCATTCCACTCTCAGAAGTACTCAACAAGTATGGGCCGGACTATAAGCTGATTTTCGTCGGTGATGCGACGATGAGTCCGTACGAGATCGTCTACGCCGGAGGCAGTGTTGAACACTGGAACGAAGAGCCGGGTGCGGCCTGCATTCAACGGTTGCTCAACGCTTATCCCAAGGCGATCTGGCTGAACCCGGAGCCGGTCCAGCGCTGGCCGCACACGCCGTCGGTCAAGATTACTCAGGAGCTGATGGAAGATCGGATGTACCCGCTCACCGTCAGCGGGCTTGATCAGGGCATCAAGCGGCTGCAGTAGCGAGCCGCGGAGGGGTTGTTGATGGCTATTGATCATGACCCGAAAGCCAATAAGTTGGCACTGGTTTTGCCGGGTGGCGGCGCTCGCGGCGCCTTCCAGGTCGGCGTGCTGAAAGCGATCTCTGAACTGATGCCGCCGCGCTCACGAAACCCTTTCCGCATCATCAGCGGCACATCGGCCGGCGCGATCAATTCCGTGGTTCTGGCCAGCAAGGCGCAACGCTTTCATTTCGCCGTCGCGGAGCTCGAGCGCGTTTGGGGTGGTTTCGAAACTGGCAACGTCTATCGTTCAGATGGTTGGACGATGCTCAAAAGCAGCCTGCACTGGCTGACGGCACTGGTGTTTGGTGGGTTGGGTGTCAGCAATCCGAAGTCGTTGTTGGATAATGCGCCGCTGCGTGCCTTGCTCTCGCGCAACGTGCGCTTCCCGCGCATTCAGGCAGCCATTGATAATGGTTTTCTGGATGCCGTCGCCGTCACGGCCGCTGGCTACCAGTCATCTCGATCTGTGACCTTCTTTCAAGGGTGTGATGGGTCAGCCCCCTGGGAGCGCACCCGCCGTATCGGGCGCAAGACCACACTCGACCTGGATCATCTGATGGCGAGTATCGCCGTACCGATGATTTTTCCGCCGGTGAGAATCGGCAATGAGTTTTTTGGTGACGGCGCGATGCGTCAGGCGACGCCGCTGTCACCCGTTGTCCATCTCGGTGCTAATCGAATTCTCGTGATCGGTGTTAGAGACGAGCTGGCCGATCGCGTGCATTCAGACACAGCGCCGGATTTTCCTGGTTTTGGACAGATCGCCGGCTACGTTCTGGATACACTGTTTCTGGACGGCCTGTATTCCGATCTCGAGCGACTAGCGCGTATCAACAGCATCATCGAGTCTGTACCGGTCGCTGCCCGCACCGGGCTTGCGTCGCAGATGCGTCAGATCGACACCATGGTCGTCTTACCAAGTGTCGATTTACGAGAACTGGCTCTGGCACATATTCGTGAGTTGCCTCGAGGCGTGCGATTGCTGCTCAGCGGCGTCGGCGGTAGTGAAGGGCGTTTGTTGAGCTTCCTGCTATTCGAGGCGGGCTATACGCGTGCGCTGATCGATCAGGGCTATCGCGACGCCATGCGCGTCAAACATCAGCTACGAGACTTCGTGCTGGGCGAAGAGGTGCCATCACTCATCGCGCCCGATACCGTTAGCGATGATCTATCCGGCAGCTACCGGACTATCCAGCAGCATTGATTGATTAGGGAGGTGCACTTTACTTCGCTCGACGAGCCGCATGCTGGGACGGCTGGCGCCCGATAACCAATAGGCCTGTTCTTACAACAGAAACATGGCGCCGAGGCCGAGGAACAGACCATAGCCGACGACGTCGGTAATCGTCGTCAGGATCACGCCACCAGCGAGCGCCGGATCGACGTTGATGCGCTTTAATATCATCGGAATGAAAAATCCGCAAAGCGCTGCGATCACAAGATTGCAAGCCAATGCCACCGCAACTAGCAGACCAATCATCCACGTCTTGAACCAGATAGCGGTGACGATGGCCACCAGGATCGCCCAGAACAGGCCGTTGATTAAACCGATTGTGAATTCGCGTCGCAGTACCGTCATGGCGTTGCCCGCTTCAATTTGGCCGAGCGCAATTGCGCGCGTGATGATGGTCAGTGATTGGGTCCCGGCTACGCCGCCCATGCTCGGTACGATGGGCATCAGCACAGCCAGCAGTACGACCTTGTCAATCGTAGTTTGGAATACATCGACAACGCTCGCGGCTACGAAAGCCGTCAGAAGATTGATGCCCAGCCAGAACGCGCGCCGACGCGCGCCTTGAAAGACCGGTGCGAACAGGTCATGGTCCTCGTCCAGGCCGGCTGCGCCCATCAATGAGTGCTCGGCCTCGTCACGAATCACGTCGACCACATCATCTACTGTAATACGGCCTAGCAGAGTGTTGTCATCACCCGTGACGGCAACGGACAGCAGGTCACGATCCTCGAACAAGCGCACAACGTCAGCCGAGCCGGTCATCGCATGTACGCCGGGTGCATCGCTGTCCATCAGATCCTCAACCAGCGTGGCCGGATCGGCTACCAGCAGCGATGTGATCGGCAGTACGCCCGCGTACAGGTCGTCCCGATCGACCACGATCAGTGAATCGGTGCGGTCCGGCAATGCGGAATGCGCACGCAGATAGCGCAATACCACTTCGACCGTGACGTCAGGACGCACGGTCGTCGTATCGGTATCCATCAAGCCACCAGCGCTGTCCTCGGGATAGGCGAGTACTTCACGCAAGCGTTGTCGGTCCTGCCCGTCCATCGAGCGAATGACCTGCTGCGTGATCGCTTCTGGCAAGTCGACGACCAGATCGGCGAGGTCATCAACTGCCATGCCTTCTGTTGCAGCGACCAGTTGCTCGACATCCATCGCCTGAATCAGGCTGTCACGCACATCATCCGCCAGCTCGACGAGTACCTCGCCTTCGCTGTCTCTATCGACAAGCTCCCAGACTAAACGGCGTTCTGCAACCGGCAGCGATTCGAGCAGCCGGGCAATTTCACCCGGGCGCAGACCTGCGACCATGCGCCGCGCGGTGCGCATAGTGCCGCTTTCGAGCGCTTCGCGCAGCGCGCTGAGCACTGAAGGCTCGGTGCTGTTCGGTTCGTGTGACATGGCATCGCCGCTCCGTACGACATCGCCGCAGGTTCAGTAGGCGCTGGCGACGCGAGCAGTGTAGCGCGCCGCCCGACCGATGTCAGGAAAACGCCGTATTGCCGCCCGAGCTGATGAGTTCCTGGTGGCGCACGCTGATCAGCGGGTAGTCGCAGCGTAACGATTCAGCCAGTTGTTCTGCGACATAGACCGAGCGATGTTGACCGCCGGTACAGCCGACCGCGATGGTCAGGTAATTTCGATTAAAGTTTTCGAAGCTCGGAATCCACTGCTGCAGGAAAGCAAGGATACTGTTGCGCATCTCACCGACCATCGGCTGTTGTTCGAAAAATCGGATCACGGCGGCGTCCAGCCCCGTCTGTTCTCTGAGCGCTGGCTCCCAATAGGGATTGGGTAGTCCGCGCAAATCGAATACATAGTCCGCGTCGCGAGGAATGCCGTGCTTGAAGCCAAACGACTCGATCATAATTGAAAGCTGATAGGGTTCGCGCGACGCAACGCGCTGGCGTATTTCACCGCTCAAGTCATAGACGCTCGTGCGCGTCGTATCGATGACCAGATCGGCGAGATTCAGAACAGGCATCAGGCGCACACGCTCTTCGGCAATGGCATCACGCAGCGAGCTATCTTCGCGCGCCAGTGGGTGCTTGCGGCGGGTTTCACTGAAGCGCTTCAAAAGGGTGTCATCATCCGTTTTCAGGAACAGTATTTCGCACTGCGCACCGGTCTCGCGGATACTCGCGATTTTGGCCTTGAGGTCTTCCAGATCAGCGGTGCGGTTGCGCGCGTCAAGCCCGATGGCGACGCGATCACCCAGTGGTTCGTCGTCCGCGTGAAGCTCTTGCATCAGATGCGGCAGCATCGATAACGGCAGGTTATCAATGCAAAAGTAACCGATATCCTCGAGCACATGCAGCGCTACGCTGCGCCCGGAACCGGAAAGACCACTAACGATGACGATTCTCATGCTACGCCGTTTGCCGGGGCATCGACCGCGGCACACCGTTGGAGCAGTCGAATGATCGATTGCGCATCGACTGCTGTACGCAATTTGTTACAGACGGCTTCGTTCATCAGGCGCGAGGCGAGCAATTGCATCGCGGCGTCGTACTGACTTGAAGTCTCGGGCGGCAAGATGAAGCAAAACAACAGATCGACGTCCGGCACGTCCTTACCGTCGAAATCGATCGCCTTGCTGAGGCGCGCGAACACGCCGACAGGTTCATCCGCCGCATCGACACGAGCATGTGGCATGGCCAGGCCATGATCGGCTGCTGTACACCCGAGACGCTCGCGTTCGACGAGCGCATCGAACACGGCATCGGCGCTCAACGCGGCATGCTGGTGGGCCAGATGTTGGCTCAAGGTTTCTAATGCGTGTTTCTTACTGGTCGATTCGAGGTTGATAATGATGTCATCGTCAGTGATCGAATCTGCAACTGTCAGTGGCATAAAGTGCTCTGGTCGACGGCGTCAGTGCCGGTCTTGCAAGGCAGGAGTCTGTCTGTGGATAGAAGATGCCGGCAGCACTCACATGCTACCGGCATCGGAATATTGCGGAATTATGCCACTCTTGGCTAGTCAGGCAAGGGGCATTCCATCTTTCTTGACGGATCGGGTATCAAAGCGACTCTGTTTTTGCTTGAACTTGAGGATTTGCCTATCCAGTTTGTCCGCCAGTCCGTCTATCGCCGCATACATGTTTTCTTCCGTTGCTTCGGCATGCACCTGGGCTCCGGGTAGGTTAGCGGTCGCTTCTGCCTTATGGCGTAGCTTTTCGACGGTTAGGACGCAATGTACGGTCGTCACGCTGTCTGCGTGCTTTTCAATGCGATGAAATTTCGTGCCGACATATTTTCTGAGTGCGGCAGAAACATCCACATGATGACCAGTGACATTTAACTGCATAGTGATCTCCTTAAGTATTTGATTGATATGGGTACTGGTTTAGGGCCCTCCTCAAATCATGCCCAATCCGTTGAAAAAACAAAGACTTAGAGTGCTCTCCAGTCTGTTGAAACGCATTCGTAACGTCTATTTGATAATGCGCCGATTGCGGATTCGCTGCAAGTGGACGCGCCACGATCCAGTGATTGTCTATCGATGGGCTCTGGGGACCGTGAGGAGTTGCGCAAATGTGCGCGCAAGCGCTGGTTTTGTCGGCAACTATTGCTGCGCCGCAGCGTGAATGCGCCGAGGTATCGACGGGTTATTTGGGCGGTCGGACCCGACGTTCGCTGGAAGACGCGATATTCATCGCTTCCCGGTACTTTGCAACGGTGCGACGGGCAACCTGGACCCCGTCTTCTTTCAACAAAGCGGCGAGCTTACTATCGCTCAATGGTTTCGCCGGGTCTTCACCAGAGATCAATTTTCGGATCTTGGCTCTGACGGCGACCGAAGACTGCTCATCGCCGTCTGTTGTCGATACATGCGAGGAAAAGAAGTATTTGAATTCGAGGACCCCGCGCGGTGTGTGCATATATTTATTATTGGTGACGCGCGAGACTGTGGATTCGTGCATCTCGATCGCGTCGGCGATATCGCGCAGAATCATCGGCTTCATGGCTTCCTCGCCGTGTTCGAAGAAATCGATCTGCCGTTCGACGATCGTGCGCGCTACCTTGAACAGCGTATCGTTGCGGATCTCCAGGCTGCGCACCAGCCAGCGCGCTTCCTGCAATTGCCCGCGAAGTACGGAATGCTCGCTGTTGCCGCGCAGCAGTGCAGCGTACTGTTGGTTGACCTGAAGTCTTGGTACGCCAGATGGGCTAATCTCGACCAGCCATTTGCCATCGACTTTCCGTACGAATACATCCGGAATCACGTATTCCGTGCGGGCGCCGTTAACCGCCTGGCCAGGCTTTGGGTGGCAACTCTTGATCAGAGACAGTGCATGGTCGAGCTCATCATCGTTGACCGCGAGACGGCGTCGGAGCTGACTGTAGTTCTGATCCGCGACCAGGGGCAGGAAGTCCTCTGCGATGCGTCGCGCTGTTGTCAGGCCTGGCGTGTCCTCAGAGTAGGGTGCGAGTTGCAGCGAGATGCACTCGGTGAGGGAGCGAGCGCCGATACCGAGTGGATCAAAGCGCTGAATTTTCACAAGGACGCGCTCGATCTGACTCAGACTCAGCGCATCGTCGTCCAGAAGGTCGCGTATCTCTTCCAGTGTCTCGAACAGATAGCCGTCGTCATCGATACCATCGATGATCGCCTCGCCGATGATGCGCTCCTGATCGTCAAAGCGTTCGGTTTCCAGCTGGTGCAGCAGGTGTTCGCGCAAGGTCTCTTCGCGATCATCGGCGAAGTCTGCCATCGAGCGGTCACCGCGATTGGAGAAACTGGAGTCCTGACCTCGCCCGACATCACGCCAGGAATCCTCGGTGGATAGCGCGCGTACCTCGGCGGTGCTCGCAGCGTCGACCTTAGGTGCGTCAGGCAGGTCCTCCATCTCCAGCATCACATTCGACTCAAGTGCCTCCTGGATTTGCTGGTTCAGATCCATGCCGGGTAGCTGCAGCAGCTTGATCGCTTGCTGCAGCTGCGGCGTCATTGTCAGAGATTGACCGAGCTTGAGTTGTAGGCTGGGTTTGAGCAAGAAAAAAATCCGTTTTGTGCGTAGCTATAGCGTATCAGATAAGAGCGTTGCGGCCGTGACGATAATCACAGCCGACGCATCATTCCTGTACCGATTACAACCGGAAATCGTCGCCGAGATAGACTTCGCGGACATGCTGATTCTCAAGAATCTCCGCAGGCTCGCCTTCGGCGATCAGGCTGCCATCACTCAAGATGTACGCATGACCGCAAATACCTAGTGTTTCACGGACATTATGGTCGGTGATCAAGACACCGATCCCACGCTCTGTCAGGTGACGGATCGTGCGCTGGATATCGATCACAGAGATCGGGTCAACGCCCGCGAACGGTTCGTCGAGCAGCACAAACCTTGGCTCAGCAGCCAAAGCGCGGGCGATTTCGACGCGCCTTCGTTCACCGCCGGACAGACTCATGCCGAGCCCGGTTCGAACATGGCCGATATGCAACTCGTCGAGGAGTTGTTCGAGTTTTTCATCCCGCGTCGAGCGATTCAGGTCTTTGCGTGCCTCTAGGATAGCCATGATGTTCTGCTCGACGCTCAGCTTGCGAAAAATCGACGCCTCCTGCGGCAGATAGCCTAGTCCGAGTTTCGCGCGTCGATGCATGGGCTCGTGGGTGAGATCCTGCCCGTCCCACAGAATACGCCCCCGTTCTCTTCTCAGCAGCTCAACGATCATGTAGAACGCAGTGGTTTTGCCCGCTCCGTTTGGGCCGAGCAGGCCGACGACCTCACCGCTTTTAATCTGCAGCGAAATGCCCCGCACAACCTCGCGAAACTTGTACTTTTTGGCGATATCCTCGACGCTCAAGATGCTCATTCGTCGGTGCCGTTTTCAGTGTCCGTATTGCCGTCAGGCTGTGTGTCCGGACCTTCGGGCTCGGTCGGTGGTTGGACAGTAATGCGCACACGTTCGCCATTGGTTTCGTCGCCTTCGAAGACGATTTGTTTGTCGGTCACGTTGTACACGAGCAGCCTGCCGCTCACTTCGCTGTCGGCGTTGCGCAGGCGCGCGTCGTTTTCAAAGCGCACAGTATTGCGTTCCAGGTCGTAGTCGAAGTTGCGCGCAGCGCCCTCGATGGTCTGCCCGTTGCGTTCATCGATATCAGAGAATTGCGCCGGATCGCCGTCAACTTTCGCATTGATCAGCTGATTGTTCACGAAACGCAGCACAGCTTTTTCAGCCCGGATACGCGTCTCCCCGACGTCGATTCTGACATTGCCGGAAAACTGCCACTCGCTGTCGGCGAAGGTACGATTGGCCGATGATTCGGCACGCTCCGCCTCGATGCGTGTCGCGCCCTGGGTGATCCGCAGGTTGCGGTGCATCATCATGCCACTGGCAAGATCGAGCGTACTTTGGTCCGAGTCGATATCGATCGGTAATCGGCGATCCAGAGCCGCGCTCTGCGCATGGCTGCCCGTCGCCACCAACAGTAGCGCTAGGAGTGTCAAACTACGGTGTAAATTGGCCACGTACATTGGACCTGAATTCTACGACATCGTTCTGCAGCGACGCACGCATACCGGTGGCCGTCAGTCTGCCCATGCCAACATCAAAGCGCACCAGTGCGTCGGTTTCTACAACGTTTCTATCCGCATCAAAAGCCAGCGACTCGGTGCGTAACGTCAATGTTGCGTCGTCGCCGTTCTCATCGTTGGCGCGGCGCGACCACGTCGCCTCGACACTCCCGGCGAGTGTCAGCAGCGTGTTGGTTTGTTCGAGTGTCGCCTGATCAGCGCTGATCAGCCACTGAGACGCTTCGTTTTCGCCGTACGTGACGCGCACGGCGCGCATCTCGATCGGCGCGTCCAGCGCGGCTTGTGTTGCTTCTCCAGCAACAATCCGATAGGCCGATTCGCCAGCCTCATTGCTGGCTGTTATCCGCGCGTTGAGCAGGTAATAACCACTATCTACCCGAGAGACGGTCTGCGGTGCAGCAGCCGGCGCACGTTCTCGATCGCGCAGATACCAGCTGAACAGTGCTAGAGACACCAGTGCGAGTATGACGATCAGGCCACGTGTGTTCATGACTGATCGGCGCCGTGACAAGCCAGCAGGAAGTCGGCAATTTCACGCACTGCGCCGAAGCCGCCGCTGCGCTCCGTCTGCACGTCTGCCACTTGCTTCACGGGCTCCACTGCATTTGCGACCGCGAAGCGTAAGCCCTTTGCCGCAGCAAACATGACGAGCTCGTGAATGTAATCGCCGACCGCCGCCACGGCAGCTGCGTCGAGCTTCAGCGATTCGATCAGGTTGTCGATCGTGTCGCGCTTGTGACGGCAGCCCTGGAACACATGCTCAATACCGAGCTCACGCGTTCGATGTGTCACAGCACCGGAAGATCGGCCAGTGATAATGGCGACAGTAATTCCATGTGTGATGAGTTGGCGCAGACCAAAACCGTCTTGTGTGTGGAAGGACTTTAGCTCGTTGCCTTCTGTGTCGAGCAAAAACCGCCCGTCGGTCAGAACGCCATCGACATCGAACACCGCCAGCTGGATGTTTGCAGCGCGCCGACGGATTGCTGCGTCAGCGTTAGCGAGCGTTGGCGTACTCACATGACACCCGCACGAAACAGATCATGGACATTCAGCGCGCCGATCACCTTGCGGTGGTCATCCACGACCGGCAGTGCATTGATCTTGTGTTGCTGCATCAAGCGTACTGCCTCAGCGGCCAGCGCGTCGGCGGTGATGCTATATCCGCCTCGCGTCATCGCATCGGCGATCGTCAACGTGCGCAAATCGTATTGGTTCTCCAGTAGGCGACGCAGGTCACCGTCAGTGAAGATGCCCGCCAGTTCGCCGTTCGCCGCGACCACGGTGGTCAGGCCGAGCCCTTTTCTGGTCATCTCCAATAAGGCATCTGGTAATGGCGCATCGATACGCACAATTGGGGCATCTGCACCTCGATGCATGATGTCCTCGACGGGCAACAGTAGCCGTTTGCCGAGGCTACCACCCGGGTGTGAGCGTGCGAAGTCTTCGGCGGTGAAATCCCGGCTGTCGAGTAACGCGACAGCGAGTGCGTCACCCATCGCAAGCGTCGCGGTGGTGCTGGCGGTTGGCGCTAGGTTAAGCGGACAGGCCTCTTCACTGACAGCCACGTTGAGGTGCACATCGCCGCGTGTCGCGAGTGTGGAATCCGGTTTGCCGGTCATGCTAATCAATGGTGTACCGAGGCGTTTGATCAGCGGCAGAATGGTGAGGACCTCCTGCGTCTCGCCTGAATAGGAAATCGCGAGGACGACATCATCGGTCGTGATCATGCCAAGATCGCCATGACTCGCCTCACCCGGGTGCAGGAAGAATGCGGGGCTGCCGGTACTGGCCAGCGTCGCGGCAATTTTGCCCGCGACATGGCCAGATTTGCCCATGCCGGTTACGACGATTCTGCCACGACAATTGAGGCATAACTGACAGGCGGCTTCGAAGGCGTCATCGAGCCGACTGGCGAGTTGCGAAACGGCGCTCGATTCGATCGTCAGGACACGCCGCGCCTGCGCGAGCCGCTCGGATTTGTCAGCCGGCATTCGAAAAGCTCTGGCTCAACACATAAATATGATAACTGAAGAACGCGAGCAGCAGGGCGCTACCTTCGATGCGATTGATACGACCGGCACCACTGTAATTGTAGGCCATGGCGAACAGCACCAGTGTCAGCGCGATCATGACGAAAAAGTGCAGTGACAAGACCTCCGGGCCGATCGTCGTTGGTCGAATGATGATCGCGCTGCCAATCACCGCCAGCAGATTGAACATGTTCGAGCCGATGATATTGCCGATGGCCAGACCTTGCTCGCCTTTCATGGCCGAGATCAGTGATACCGCGAGCTCCGGCAGGCTGGTACCGATAGCAACCAGCGTGACGCCGATGATCAATTCGCTGATACCGAAGCTTCTGGCTATCGTTGTCGAGCCTGCTACCAGCAGTTCAGCACCGGCGAGAAGCACGGCAAGGCCAATCAGAAACCAGGTCACGGCGATCTGCATTTTCATGTCTTTCGGAATTTCTGCTTCGTACTCGGCCTCGATCGGATCGTTGGCGGTCGTGTCGTAACCGAGACGCACGATCCAGTACATGACGACGACCAGAGCGGTCAACATGACCAGACCGTCTACGCGACTCAATGACAGGTCGAGACATAGCGCAACCGCCAACAACGTCACGGCAAGCAACGCTGGCATCTCGCGTTGCAATGTTCGCGACATCACAATGATCGGCTTTAACAATGCGGTAGCGCCGAGTACGAGCGCGATGTTTGCGATATTCGAGCCCAGCGCATTGCCGATCGCGAGATCGGGCTGGTTATTCATAGCAGCGACGATCGAGACCAGAATCTCTGGTGCCGACGTTGCGATGCCGACGACCGTCAGGCCGATCAACAGTGTTGGCACGCCCAGGTTCCGCGCCATCGCGCCCGCGCCAATCACAAAGCGATCGGCGCCCCATATCAGAGCGGCCAGACCGACGACGATCATCGCTGAATTTGCTAGTAATGAATCCAATCCAACCTCACTCGCGCGCACACCGCTTATTCTTTATATTGCAGGATGTGCCAAGGCAGCGGCCAATAATACACAAATCTTAAGATTCTGTTGTCTCGTTGGGACCACCACGATCGGGAGCTGCCGTTGGGTGATTGGGGCCTTTGTACTACACTCGCGGTTCTCACAGGCAAACCGGTTTTTTTATCGTGACACCAGAAGCAATCCAGAATCTTATTCAACAACACCTGACTGACGCCAAAATCGAGGTGTAGAGCGATGACAATGTCCATTTCAGCGCGACGGTCGTGTCTGAGCAGTTTGCGGGGAAGCGACCGGTGGCGCGCCACCAGATGATCTACAAGGCGCTCGGCGAACACATGCGAGCCGATATCCATGCCTTGTCGATCATGGCGTTGACGCCCGAAGAGCAGGCTGGCCAGGGCAACTGAAACGATGGACAAGCTAGCGATCACCGGTGGCGTGACACTCGACGGCGACGTACAGATTTCAGGTGCCAAGAATGCCACCTTGCCGATACTCGCCGCGACTCTACTGGCTGAGCAGCCGGTGCGGGTGTCCAACGTGCCCCATCTGCGCGACGTCACGACAATGATCAGTCTGCTGCAACGCATGGGTGCGGAAGCAACCATCGACGAAAAGCTGGTGGTCGAGGTGAGCGCGACCGATGCTATCGATCCGGTTGCGCCGTACGATCTTGTGAAAACGATGCGCGCCTCGGTACTCGTTCTGGGGCCGCTCGTCGCTCGCTTCGGCAGAGCGGATGTCTCTTTGCCAGGCGGCTGTGCAATCGGGGCGCGGCCGGTCGATTTGCATGTGAAAGGCTTGCAGGCCTTGGGTGCGGATGTATGGATCGAAAACGGTTACATCCGGGCGCGAGCGGACAAGCTAAGCGGGGCGCACTTCGTCTTTGACACGGTATCGGTTACCGGTACGGAGAACCTGATGATGGCGGCTACGCGCGCAGAGGGCGTGACTGTGCTCGAAAACGCCGCGCGCGAACCTGAAGTGGAGGATCTCGCTCGTTTTCTGCAACGGATCGGCGCGCAGATCGAGGGGGCGGGCACATCGACTATTCGAATCCAAGGCGCGCAATCACTGCAAGGCGGCGAGTACGCCGTCTTGCCGGATCGTATTGAGACCGGTACTTACCTAGTCGCGGCTGCTATGACGCGTGGCCGTGTGCGCACGCTCGGCGCGCGGCCTGATAATTTGGAGGCCGTTCTTGGCAAGCTCGCGGAGGCGGGCGCGACGATCGGCACTGGCGACGATTGGATCTCTCTCGACATGCGCGGCAAGCGACCATTGGCAGTGGACGTCCGCACGGCGCCACACCCGGCGTTCCCAACCGATATGCAAGCACAATTCTGTGCGTTGAACGCCATTGCGGCGGGCTCAGGGTCCATCACAGAGACGATCTTCGAGAACCGGTTTATGCATATTCCTGAGCTTCAGCGTATGGGTGCTGATTTCAAAATTCGTGGGCGCACGGTCGTATCAAAGGGTGTTGCGCAATTGACCGCTGCGCCTGTGATGGCGACGGATCTGCGGGCTTCGGCCGGCCTGGTGCTCGCGGGCTTGGTCGCTCAGGGCGAGTCGATCATCGACAGGATCTATCATCTCGACCGAGGCTACGAGCGCATCGAAGACAAGCTGCGTGGGCTTGGCGCTGAAGTGCGTCGGGTAACCTGACGACCGTCAGCGCGTCGATTCCGAGCGGTCTCCAGCCGTAGCGATTGTCCGAAAACGCTGGCCTGCACGAATCAATTCGATATTCAGCTCGGTGCCGGGTGTATAGCCCGCGACGGTTAGCAACGCTTCCTGGTTGTTGGTGACAGGCAAGTCGTTAATCGATACGAGGACATCGCCGGGGCGGATACCTGCCTGCCACGCCGGGCCCTGATGCTGCACCGCGCCGAGCAAAATGCCGGTGCCGGGTGCCAGTCCGAGTTCCGACCATTGTTCGTCGGTGAGTGGTCGCATATCGAGGCCAAGCCAGCCGCGCAGCACGCGGCCGTTTTCGCGCAGTGCGCGCACCACGCCGGAGACCAGGTTAATCGGAATCGCGAAGCTGATGCCCTGGATATTGACCTCGCGGGAGATGACGGCCGTGTTGATGCCAATCAATTCACCGCGAGTATTTATCAGCGCGCCACCGGAGTTGCCCGAGATGATGGCAGCGTCGGACTGAATATAGTTCTCGAAGGTTGTCACTCCAAGCAGACCGCGCCCCGTTGCGCTGATAATGCCTTGCGTGACGGTCTGGCTGAGCCCGTAGGGATTGCCGATCGCGAGCACGACATCGCCGATTTGCATTTGATCCGATCGGCCCAGCTGAATCGGTTCGAGGTTGGACAATGAGACTTTCAGTAACGCGAGATCGGTGTCCGGGTCCTGGCCGACGATGTCTGCGTCGGCAACGCGTCCATCGGCAAGCTGGATACGGATAGCAGCCGCCTGTGTGATCACATGATTGTTGGTCACAATGTAACCGTCGGCATCGATAATGACGCCCGAACCCAGGTTTGTTTGTACGGCACTGCGCAGCGGGGTACTGGTCGGTGTGCCCGCGGGAGATAACACACGACGCGTTGTGTAGACATTAACCACTGCCTGAGCGCTTGCAGCGACAGCACGCGCATAGCTTGCGGACTGCCCGCCCTCATTTTGGGTACGTGCGACCAGATTCGGCTTAATTAGCATCACCACACACGCGATAGCGAGGCCCAGAACGATGCTGCGCCCGACGAACAGCCCAAAGGCAGTTAGACCTTGAGTCGACATGGTGGGGGATTCCTGAAAACCGCGCTTCCTGAGGGTCTTATTGTGACGTAGTAACGCAGTCGATGGTAGGCAAGCACCGCAATTATTCTGTATACTAGCGGGCTGAAAATTGTCTAAGTACAACATCGACAGCGTCTAAGGGTCGCCACCGCTTTTGTCGATTATTCGTAAAAATTCTGCCACGGCAGCTTGATTCGCTCGGTAACGCAACCACGCTCGGCTTTCGCCGGGGGGCGTTGATTTGCTCCAGCGCTACGGATTTCGCGCAAACCGGTGTCAGATACGTACAGATTCGGGCAAATCTGTCGCTAGCTCCGTATTCGGGAAAGTGCATCGAACTGCTGACCGTCTGCGAATACTGAACTTAGACACGCTCGGCAACTAACGCCGGGACACCGAGACAATACATTGACTAGAGAAAACCGGAGTTTCCGACATGACCGATGAGTTAGACGAAAGCAGACGACGCTTTCTCGGCATTGCCACTGCGGCCACCGGAGCGGTTGCGGGCGGTATGTTCCTCGTACCTTTTCTGGGTTCTTTGCGTCCCAGCGCGCGCGCCGAGGCATTGGGCGCACCCGTCGAGGTAAATATCGCTAACCTGGAACCAGGCCAAATGACGCGTAAGCAGTGGCGTGGGCGTACGGTTTACGTGGTGCGGCGCGATGAAGAAATGTTGAAACGCATCGATGAGATGGAACCGTTGGTCGCGGACGCAGAATCGGCCGATTCCGACCAGCCGGACTACGCCGCCAATAAGTACCGTTCTCTGAAGCCGGAGGTGCTCGTCGTATTTGGTCAGTGCACCCACTTGGGTTGCGCCCCAACCCCGCGCTTCGAAGTCGCACCGGCAGATCTGGGTGACAAATGGCTTGGCGGTTTTTTCTGCGCCTGCCACGGTTCGAAGTTCGATATGGCGGGGCGCGTGTTCAGTGGCGTTCCGGCACCGAAAAACCTTGAAGTTCCCCCTTACCGATTTGTCGGCGAGAGCGTCGTCGAGATCGGTACCGAAACAGGAGCAGCATAATGGCCCGAGCAGAATCTGACGTTCGCATTGGTCAGCAGGATAAGGGCGGTGTAATGGATTGGGTAAAGGCCCGGTTCCCGCTCGACTCGATGCTGAAAGAGCACGTAACAGAGTACTACGCATCCAAGAACTTCAATATCTGGTATGTCTTCGGGGTGCTGTCGATGGTCGTGCTGGTAATCCAGCTATTGACCGGCATTTTTCTGACCATGAACTACAAGCCAAGCGCAGCTGAAGCTTTCGCCTCGGTCGAGTACATCATGCGTGATGTTGAGTTCGGTTGGTTGATCCGCTACATGCATTCGACGGGTGCATCGGCGTGCTTCGTTGTGGTCTATCTGCACATGTTCCGAGCGATGATGTACGGCTCTTACAAGAAGCCGCGTGAGCTCATCTGGATCATTGGCATGCTGATTTTCATCGCGCTGATGGCGGAGGCCTTCCTGGGCTACCTGCTGCCCTGGGGTCAGATGTCTTATTGGGGTGCGCAGGTAATCGTGTCCTTGTTCGGCGCCATTCCGGGCATCGGTGAGCCGTTGGTAGATTTGATTCGCGGCGACTATTCGATTTCGGACATCACGCTGAACCGCTTCTTTGCGTTGCACGTCATCGCGCTACCGCTGGCACTCATTATGCTTGTGGTCGTGCATATCCTTGCGCTGCACGAAGTGGGCTCGAACAACCCGGACGGTATCGAGATTAAGGAAAAGAAAGACGCCGACGGCGTACCGCTCGATGGCGTCGCGTTCCACCCATATCACACCAGTAAAGATCTCGTAGCTATCGTCGTGTTCTTGGCGATTTTCTTCGCGGTCGTGTTCTTTGCCCCGGAAATGGGTGGCTACTTCCTGGAGCATGCCAACTTTGAACCGGCCAACAGGCTGAAGACACCGGAGCACATCGCGCCCGTATGGTACTTCACCCCGTTCTACGCAATCTTGCGTGCGGTGCCGCACAAGCTCACCGGTGTGGTGTTGATGGGCGCCGCCGTTTTGTTGCCGTTATTCCTGCCGTGGCTCGATCGCTCTCGCGTTCGCTCTATTCGCTACAAAGGCTGGATGACCAAGACGGCGTTGACGCTATTTGTGATCGCATTTATCGGACTGGGTTATCTGGGCCTGCAGCCGTCGACCGGAATCTACGTATTCCTCGCGCAGGTGCTGACGATTGTCTACTTCGCATTTTTCCTGTTGATGCCGTTCTACAGCAAAGCAGAGAAAACGAAACCGGTGCCGGATCGGGTGGTCTACCATGGGTAACAAGATGACGATGACAAAACGCCTGGCAACCTGCCTCGCAGCGCTTGCATTGGGTTTAGCGGGGTCGGCTTTGGCTGCAGGTGGTGGCGCGAAGCTCGATGCGGCCAATAACGATGTCGGTAACAGTGCATCGCTGCAGCGCGGTGCGCGGAACTTCATGAACTACTGTTCGGGCTGCCACAGCGCCAAGTACGTGCGTTACAACACGCTGGGTGATGCGCTGGGACTCAGTGAGGACCAGTTGATCGAAAACCTGATGTTCAACGCCGAAAAAACGCATGAAACGATCAACGTGGCGATGCGCGCGGGTGACGCTGGCAATTGGTTTGGTCAGGTACCCCCTGATCTATCACTGATCGCTCGGAGTCTTGGCCCGGACCACATCTACACCTTTCTGCGGAGCTACTACGTGGATGACAACTCCGCGACCGGTTGGGGCAATAGCTTGAAGACCGTCAGCATGCCGCATGTGCTGTGGGAGCTGGAAGGCATAAAGGCTAAAGTCGAGCATCACGCGGATGACGAGTCGGAGGAAGCCGGACACGCGGATGACGCGGTCAAGTTCGAGACGATCAGTGCGGGCTCGCTGAGCGCCGAAGAATACGATCAGTTTGTTCGCGACACCGTGAACTTCCTCGCGTTCGTTGCTGAGCCTGTGCAGCTGAAGCGCCAGCGGTATGGCGGTTGGGTAATGGCGTTCTTGCGCATCTTCGGTCTGTTATCGTACGGGTTGAAGAAAGAGATCTGGAAAGACGTCTAGTAACATCCAGGTGCCCGACCGCGCGTCCGCGCGGTCGGGCATTATTGGTTTGCGTTCTGGGGAGGCCGCACACCGATCATTACCACTCCCAGTGCCGGCAATTGCCCGGCTATTAGAAGAATGACAGTTTCGGAGGATTCCATGGCGGTACTTGCTAACCGACGTTCAATTATGAGTTTGTTCTCGCGACCGACTTGTATTTACAGTCACCGCACGCGACTCGTGCTTGCAGAGAAGAGCATCAACATTGAGATCGTTAATGTCGATGGCGATGATTTGCCCGAAGACCTGATGGATCTGAATCCTTATCACACCGTACCCACGCTCGTGGATCGCGATCTGGTGCTTTATGATTCTCGAGTGATCGTCGAGTATTTGGACGAGCGTTTTCCGCATCCTCCTCTAATGCCGGTCGATCCGGTGACCCGCGCCCAATTCCGTCTGGCGTTGTTCCGTATCGAGAACGACTGGTACAAGCTTGCCGAGCAGATCGAAGAGGCCGCTGAGAAAAAGCAAGCGACACGCGCTCGCAAGATTCTGAAAGAAAGTGTTCTGGCAAGCGCAGAAGTCTTCGCTGCCAAGGAGTTTTTCCTGGGCGATGAGTTTTCTCTGGTCGACGCGACTGTTGCGCCCCTGCTGTGGCGTCTTAGTGCCTACAACATCGACCTCGGCAAGAGCGGTCAGGCTATCGAAGCCTACATGGAACGTATTTTTGCTCGCCCGTCGTTCCGTGAGAGTCTGACGGAGCTTGAGCAAGAGATGCGTCTCTGACCGCTTTTGTAGCGACCTTGTGTCAAAAGATAGCGCGGATTCGGTGACCTCCAAACGCCCCTACTTGATTAGGGCGATGCACGAGTGGATGAGTGACAATGGGCATACGCCTCACCTGGTCGTCGATGCGTTGCACGATGCCGTTGTTGTTCCATCGGAACATGTGAAAGATGGCCGTATCGTGTTGAATATCAGTTACACGGCGGCCCATGCGCTGACCCTGGATAATCAAACCGTATCTTTTCGCGCGCGTTTCGGCGGCCAGCCATTCGATGTATCGGTGCCTGTATCCAGCGTGCTCGGCATTTATGCGCGAGAGACCGGGCAGGGCATGG
>ERZ1740062.427-NODE-427-length-23964-cov-7.389895_pt1 | contig 23964 bp, 20 predicted proteins | sample MGYA00581741_ERZ1740062 | MGnify/ENA primary metagenome ERZ1740062 (study PRJEB43018, sample SAMN04849747) | marine metagenome | isolation source: floating plastic debris | place: Pacific Ocean | collected 2008-09-01 | study: EMG produced TPA metagenomics assembly...
GTGGGGCGAATTTAAGCCGCTCGAGCGGGGTTCTCGGAGTGCGTGTGCTTCACATCAGCGAAATACCATAGTCCGCCAACCGCTCGGCCTCTGATCTCGAGCGGGTCCGCACACAATTTCGGAGGCCATAGGTCCACTCGAATAATAGTACAAACTAACTTCTTCAGCGATCACATCGCGAGTGCGAGAATCGAGAATTTGCGCTGCCTTTCTGAAGACTGTTCTACCGTCTTCAGGTGTGAAAAAGCGCTCGCGATTTAGCACGATGGCGTAATGCGCATCATACTTTTCAAGAATGGCAGGATCTGGTTCTGCGGCGAACCAGCTTGCTCTCGGGATCGGGTCTCCGACCCTAACCGCAGTGAGACATGCCGCATCTAAAGCGTTACCATTCAAACGCTTGTTCGTGTGATTGGGGGCGGCACGATTAAGGGTCTCGGGATCAAAGCCCCATTGTGCTATCTGGGATTTGCAAATCGGGTCGAGGACGTCTTTAAAGCGCACTACATATCGCCCGGTACCTGAAGTATATATTTTTGATCTGGCGCTTATGGGAACGTTAGTGTTCTCATGGTGGTTCACCTCCACCCATTCTGCTCCAGAGCCTAACAACAAGTCAGTTTTGCCGTGTCCAATCCCGTATGGATCTGCGAGCCCAGTTGGAGCATGCGCCTCATATACAAAGCGTCCCGTTTCCGCCTCGCACAATTGTTGCCATTCGTGTTCGGGCGGCGAACTCGCGCAAGATGCGATAATAAGGATTGAACCAAGAACCCCACATTGTTGGCAAAACATACGTTCGTTCCTAAGCCATCTACCAGTCGACGTAGCGCGATAATAGATGAATTGCGAACTTACTTTTCTCTCATGTTCGAGTGCGTCAGCGACCGGTTTAGGGCGACTTAAGCACCTGGGCCAATGTCTGGTTTTGCTCACTTTCGAGACGGCGAGTTCACTCAGACATTTCTTGATGGATCAGATCCAAAGCCGCCTGTGCTTCGGGCTCCAGCTCCACATACAGCTCGATAGACCTCACTTTGAGCCAAAAGTGAAAAGCGGCATGTCGTCTGAGAAGTTCGCGATTGTCGCGCACATCCTCGGCAAGCTCTTCCTGTGAGGCTTCGTCAAACAAGCTACTGGTTCGCTCATCGAATCTGAATGCATCAAACTCGTAATAGACACGATCTTCCCCTTGCTGAATCCACTCGATGTTACTCTCAATCGTTTGCTCAGCGTTATCGTAGGACGCGTGCAATTTCGTTAGAGCCGTGCGGATTGCTTCATTTGAGATGATGTCAAAGTTTCCAGTCGTCACGAGGTCGTCGAACGTTGTGCGATGAGGCTTGAACTTCGCGAAGAATGCCCCCTCCGATAAAAATCCGTTAGTTGCCTCAATAAGCTCTGCATCCGTGGTTGGTGGATCGTACAAACGGGTCGAAAATGCTTGGATAGCAGAAAGCGCGGATTCACTGAACGCTCGCTCTTCCTGTATTTGTTCGATCGTTAGTTCGAGCTCTATAGCAAACCGATCTAGATATTGCGCTTCAGTCAATCGCTCTTGGCTCGCGTCATTCCAGTTTGCGACTTGAATACCGATAAAAACACCAATCACAACGATGACGAAATCAATGCCGACCGCGAACCAGTTTTGCTCTTTGACGTGTTTTGTAATGCGGCGAAGCAGCATTCTTGTCCCCAATCTCTTTCCTAAGGGACCATGGAACAAAGTCGAAAAAATGCAAAGCCTTACATCTGACGGAGCTACTCTCAGCGACCGCTTTAGGGCGCTTTACGACATTGGCTCAGTGGCTGTTCTGGGGCGAGTTTAGGTCGCTCGGAATTTGCTCAGCTGAGTGAGGGCTTGCAGTCTTGGGTTCGAACTTGCAGGGAACTATATACCTCTAGATGCGCCCACCGGCTCTCCAAGCGATTCGAGGAAGCGCTCACTTTTCAAAATAACTTCCTGCATCAGGCCCATTTGGTAGTCTGTTCCTATTTCCCATTCCACAAACATCTTGAGCAGTGAACGGTCTTTGCAGGCATCACCAATGCCCGCGACTAAGATAATCTTTCGGTTAGAGAGACTCGGTCTTTCAGTCATAGCGCCCAACCAGTCCGGCCCAGTGCCTGGCTTATCTACACTCAATAATGGATGGAATTGGCCGACTTGCTCGTTCAAAACAGCGGATTCGGTTTCGCTCCACTTTTGCCGTGTTGTCAGAAATCTTGCGTACTCAAAATAGAGAGTTCGAAGTTGCTCTGATTGCTGCTCAAGAAGTCGTTCAGAGTTTGTCAGTGTATTGATGGCGGTTGTTTCAAAGCTTGGCGATAATGTGGTTCCGAGCAAATCGAGCGCATCGGATATACGTTCCTCCGCTTCACTATCAGTGTGGCATAAGCGTAAGTCTTCCGTAGCCTGTTGAAACTCTGTAAGTCTCGATCGCACCAGTTCGATGACATCCTCCTGGTTGGCAATGTTACGCCGCACCTCCGCGACCATTCGGTCGTGTGCCTTGAGATACGCGCTTCGATCACTTTGAGCGTCGTTCCAGTTGGCGACCTGAATACCGATAAACACACCAAAGACGACGATGACGAAATCGATGCCGACGGCGAACCAGTTCTGATCTTTGACGTGTTGTGTGACGCGACGCAGCAGCATGATTGTCCCCAGTTCCGATTTGACGGGACAATGGAGCAAACTTCAGGCTTTGCAAAGGTTTACACCATCAGAGCATGTCGCATAGGGCTCGGTGAGCGTCCGGTTTAGGGCGTTTTAAGCCGCACGCTGCGTTAAATTAAATGCTGAGATCACAACCCTAGGAAGGTTGGGCTCGTCAGCGAGCAAAAGCGGACATTAACTGACCCAGTTCTTGATCGCTGCGGTTTACTGGTCGAATTGCTTTGTCGGATTGACTAAAAGCAGGTCACGCTACCAAAGTCCCGACGATCTCATTAGCTGGTCCACGAGTGTCGACGTTATCTAAGGCAGCAGTTCGTTAACCTAGATCGTAGCTCAATCGTGTTTTGCGTTTGGTTGAAACGTTGAGCCCCGCACGTGATCGCTGCAAGAAAAACGCAATGTCTACTTACTCGGCGGTAGCTAGCAAAAAGATCCAGTCTCCTGCCAATGCGGGTCGTGCATGATCTTCGATTTCGACCACGCAGCCAACATGCATCGCAATAGCCCCGTCAGGACGAACTTCATATCGCTGAATTTTGAAGACACCGCGGATCCTGGAGCCCGCGGGAACTGGAGCGATAAAGCGCAACTTGTCGAACCCATAGTTGATCGGCATGCCAACGGTGCTGAGTGCTTCGCCGATTTGAGACATGCTTTTCGTAAACGCCGACTTTTGAAAGTGGCTGAGCAGGCTCATCGTCAGAAACCCATATGCAATCGTTGACCCGAATGGGCTGTTCAAACTGGCCCATTCTGGGTTCTGATGAAATGGATCTTGATCCAGAGTGAGGTCACCGAACTCATCGATCATCTTCTGATCAACAGTGAGCCAATCCGACGGCTCAAGGTTCAACCCTTGCAGCGCATCGAGATGTTTCAGTTTATTTGGCATTGCCTGCTTCCTTGGTGGCGATCCGGCGAAGTCCAACTTTGTCGGCTTTTCCCCCGGCGTTTCTGGGTACTTCGTCAATTGCAAAAACGTCGGCGACCCTTTGAGTTTTGGAGAGCTGCGCGTTCACGGTGTCCCGAAGCATGGAGAGGTCAGTTGGAGCTTTCAAAACGACGAAAGCAATCGGCACTTCACCCCATCGCTCATCTGGTCGTCCGACGACCGCGACGTCTCGAATGGTCTCTTGTAGGCTGATAACGTCTTCAATGTCGCGCGGATAAACGTTAAAGCCCCCTGAGATCAGCATGTCCTTCTTTCGGCCTTGAACTGTAAGAAATCCGTCTTCATCAAGGCTTCCCAGGTCGCCTGTTCGCAGGAACCGCAGACCGTCGGGGGCGATCCAGTGAACGCTGCTCTGCGCCTCTTCATCGGTGTAACCCGTCATTTCATGCTTGTCGCGACCTACGATTTCGCCGACTTGATTAGCACTTAACTCGACGCCATCATCATCGATGATACGAAGTTCAGCGCCGGGGAATGCCATCCCCACGGTCGCGTGCTTTTCGGGCTGACCTTTTAGTGATAACAGCGTCGTGGCGCCGCCCTCTGTGAGCCCATAGACTTCAAGGATCTCACCAGGCCAACGCTTCGCCAACTCGCCCTTTCGGTGGATTGGCAAAGGGGCGCCTGTACAGATAGAGACCTCGATAGACTCTGGTGGGGCGGCCGTAAACGCGAACGAGTCTAAAATGCGCTCATACTGGACCGGCACCATAATGGTATGTGTGGTTCTATAGATATTGCTCAGCTCAACGAACCCTTCGGGGGAGAACTTCTCCATCAAGACAATCGCAGCGCCATTTCCGAGCGCGCCGACTAGACCGACAATTGTCGTATCGGAGTCTAGTGGTGTCGATAGGATTGAGACCTTCCCGGGCTCAATGCCCATAAGTGTACCGCTCTCTATTTGCGCGCCGCGCAATTGGTGACTTTGTAAAATTCCTTTCGGGCGTGATGTTGTTCCTGAACTGTAGACGCAGTTAAAGTTAGAACCAGCTGAAATGTCTGGACGTGTGAAGGCGCGGTCTTCGCGCCAATCTGTCAATTGTTCGTTTGTTTTCAGAGATATCGATTCAGTTTTATCGGTTTCCAATCCAGACAGAAGTGCCGGATCTATGAGGCACGTCTCCATGCCAGAATCGTCTACCATTGCGCTTAGCGCGAGCTGGCTTGCATGTTTGGGTAAGAAGACTGGATAGGCTCCGCACTTGAGTATACCCAACATGCTGCAAATGCCGTCGAAACTATTTCCTGTGAGCAGCCCGATGGGAGTACCCGAAACCGTCCCGAGCGCAGACAATCGCGTGGCCCAATCGTTCATCCGTGACGCTATAGCTCTCCAAGTCAAAGTCACTTTGCCGTCTAGTAAGGCCATTTCGTCCGGTCGCGTTTCTGCGAATAAGTCCACGCGGTCTGTCAGGAAAATCGTCACTTCGTCGCTCATTGCCACAATCGCCTTGTCTTTATCATTAAAATAGAATTATATTCTATTATTGATTTTTCAATGGCGCAAGATGGAGAAAGTTATGCCCATACGGTCACTCATATTCAAACTGATCGGAGTTCTCATTCTTGCACTGGCAGTATGGAGCATCTGGGTAATCCTGACGCTTACTGGAGCGTCGAGTAAAAAACCCGGCATCGTAGATCTTGATCCAACAGAGTATGGTTCTATCGGTGCTTTTGCCGACGACTTGCTTTCACCGGCAGCGGGGGCAGCCCCTTATGTCGGCGCCTCAGTGGCCATCATTCGAGAAGGGGAGGTCCGCCACCTGGCAGGATACGGCTCGAAACAGGCTGATCAAAGTCTTCCTGTGGACCCAACTGCCACGCCGTTCCGATTGGGCTCAGTAACCAAATGGTTCACTGCAACAGCCGTCGCGCAGCTTGTCGACCAGGGCTTAGTCGACTTGGACCAACCTGCGAACACATATTTGAAACGGTTTGAGCTGCCTGCTAGATTTGGGGTGGATACGACGGTGGCCGACCTTCTCGCGCACCGTACAGGCTTAGAAAGCTTTGATGTTCATACCTTTACCGAGCGAACATACGACCTGCCAGTCGACGGCGATGAGATCCGATCTTTCCTCCCTCGGCAAATCAAGCGTCCAGGCGCTGAGAGCGTTTATTCCAATTTCGGTGTCTCAACACTCGGCGCGATCGTTGAAGACGTTTCAGGGCTTACCTTCAATGAGTTTGTTCGCACGCGAATCTTAGATCCGCTTGAAATGACAAATAGCGGGTTGGATCATGAGTTTGGACCAGGCGCGCCAGACGCGCTACCCAAGCCAGCAATCTTGCGCCAGGATGGATCTTGGGAGACCATTCCTTATTTCGCAAAACACCCATATTTTATTCCGTCGGGCGGCATCTATGCAACCGCGGAAGATATGACGAAGTTTATGCGCGCGCACCTTGAGCGCGGAGAAACCGAATTCTCTCGTCGTCTGATGTCATCTCAAGGCTACGATCGAATGTACGAGGTTTTAGGAGGTAACGCGGACGTGCCAAATGTGCCCAAGTTTGGGTTCATTGTTTGGCTTGATGACTATAATGGCGCGCGCACGATGAGCCATTCAGGAAATGTGCAGACCTTCCGTGCCTTCATGTTACTGATCCCCGATGAGAAGCTTGGTGTTTTTGTATCTGAAGTGGGAGATGTCCCATATTACGACCGTAAAGATGCGTTTTGGAAAGCGAAGAACGAGACTGGTGTTGGTAACGCCTTGTTGCCGTTCCGGGCCGCTTACGAGCTCGCCTCTTTCTATATCGGCGAGCGTACATTTGAGGCAACGAGTGGGCTCGGGCAAAAAATCGATCTATCACGCTATGAGGGCGAGTACTGGAACCGCCAGCGTCAGCATTCAACATTTTTGAGACTGTTCGGATTTGAAGGCGGCGCGTCAGTGCATATCGCCGATGATGCCACGCTCACGATCCGCGGACGACGCGGTTTTGTCCCGGTCGCAGAGCATACGTTCATGACACCCGACGGACGCCGCTCAGCCGTTTTCAAAATAGAGAATAACCAGGTCGTGTCCTTCGTTGACGACTATCCATCGGTGTGGGACCGCGTTGAGGGCATTCAGACGCCGGAGTTTCGTCAAACCGCTCCGATCTTGCTTGGCTTCTTGTTGGCAATAACAGGAAGTCTGATGCTCTTTTTCCGGTCTGGGTCGAAGCTTTCGCCGATCATTGGAACCCTGGCCGGGTCGGGTGGTTTGCTCGTTATGGGGACGTTGCTTTGGGTCTTGCTCGTGCTCGAAATCCAAAGCCAGCGCATCCTCCTAGAGGCGAGTGCGACCATCATGGCCTGGGGTGTTATAGGTCACTTGGCTTGGATCATGAGCGCGGCTGCTGCAATTGGTTCTGCCGTTGCTATTAGGCAATCGATTTCGAGCGATGGCGGGCACGTTAGGTTGTTTTCAGCTGCTGGTTACTTCGCTCTTATTGTGCTTGCGATAGCGACGGCTATATCAATCGTATCCTTAGGCTTTTTCGGGCTATCTGTGCCCGGGCGTTTCTAAAACGATCGTCGCGGTTCCATTTCCTTCAATCAAAAAAAACTCCAGCTCTCAAGAGAGCTGGAGTATAGTTTCGGAGGATAAGTCGCTTTAACGGAGCATTGGTCCCGTGGCCGGCTTTACCAATTGACGGTTAAACTCGCGCCCACCGTTTGCGGATTGCCAACAGTAGAGAAAATCGTGCTGCGGTTCTGCGTCAGATACTCTTCGTCGAACAAGTTGTTTACGAAGACTGCGGCGGTGAAATGCTCGCTGCGATATCCGAGTCTTCCGTTTGCGACGGTGTAGGCTTTTAATGCATTCACAGCGCGCTCAAATTGGAACCGGTCGTCAACGTAAACTGCGTTACCAGAAACAAAGAACCCGTTCTCAAACTCATAAGCGGCACGCACGGAGCCTGTCCATTCTGGCGCCAACGCGAAGGGATTGCCGGAGAAATCATTTGTTCCCGTGTTGAACTCATCGAAGGTTGCATCATTGTAGCCGATGGAGGCGGCAAGACTAAGCTGTGAATTTGGTTGAGCGATGATTTCGAGCTCGGCGCCTTTCACCGTTGATTCACCAGCATTGAGCGTTAGAGCCGAGAATGGGTCGCTTAGGTCTTCCTGAAACCCAACCTGTTGATCGGTCCAATCGACATAGTAGACATTGCCATTGACGAAGAGGCGATTGTCGAGCCACGCGGTGCGAAGCGCAGCCTCATAGTTCCAAGTATATTCTGGATCGTAGGGGAACATGATCCCGGTACTGGCTTGGAACGAAATTCCGCCAGCGCGATAGCCGCGTTGTACTGAAAACGCCAAACTTGCTTCGTCGCTAAAGTCATAGGTCAGCCCAAGCTTCGGCAAGAAGGCCGTATTGTCACCGGACGCTGACTGGTCAGCGCCGCTCCCTAGAAGCGGCGCAATGGCGTTGAATGTGCCATTAACGTAGTCATTCTCAACAGCGCCAAGCACCAAAGGAATCGCGGGCGCAGGGAAGCCAGGGGTCCCGGCGAGTACGGCTTCAACATTCCCGAGATAGGCTTGCACTTGTGCATCCTCTAAACGCGCGAAGGCATCAAAACGATCATAGTCAAATTCCTGAACGTCAATTCGGGCGCCGGCAGACAGGGTCCATCGAGGTGCAAGAGCATAGTCAAAATCGGCGAACAGTGCATAATTATTGTTGGTGTATTCGTTCATATCTCCGAACTGAATATCAAGACCGACAGGCGTTACCGAGTTGAGGACTGGCACCAAAGCAGGGGGCAGTCCCAGTGCGGGATTGGTGTAGAGTGCATCTTCCGCAGACGGAATGCCAAGTGGGTTCCCGGTCAGGGGCGTGAAGATGTCTGCGAACTCACCGAAGTTCTCGAGTTCGAAATCCGATGTGAATAAGAACACGCCGAGAATGCCAGAGAGGTTTTCGCTATCATAGTTCAAACGCAGCTCTTGTGACCATTGTGTCTCTTGTCGATCCCGAAACGCGTCTTCCTCTAGAAGCGGACCGCTGTCACCGTCGCGCTGCCCAAAGAGCTCGGCGTCACTGTAGGCCGTCAGAGATGTCAAAGACCATTGGTCATTGAAGTCGTAGTTAAGCTCTAGAATGGCCTGATTGGTGGTTCGGTCATCAAAAACAGGAGTATTATTCCAGCCCTCACGCAGAAACGGATCAGGATCAGGAACACCGAACCTGTTATCCGCATCATAAACGCCTCCAAATCCTTCCTCGGACTCGATATAATTGACTGTTAGTTTGGCGGAGAAAGGAGCATTCGGCGCTTCATAAAGCAGCTTACCGCGAACGCTGATCGACTCGACAAAGTCTTGATCATCAATCCCCAAAAAAGGATTGGTGATATCGCCGTCTTCCTCAAAGTACTCGACGGTTAAACGACCCGAAACAGCATCGCTGAGTGGGCCACTGATCACGCCCGCATACTGACGCCGACCATACTCAGCGATCTCAACACGGCCAGCAAACTCAGGTGTTTGCGAAGGGTCTTTGGTTTCAATGACGATTGCGCCGGAAAGAGTGTTTCGCCCAAGCGTGGTTGATTGTGGTCCACGAAATACTTCGACTTGCTCAATGTCCCAGGCGCGCGTCGGACCCCCTTGTGTTTGAAAGGCGGGAAGGACCACGCCGTCCACGTAAATAGATGAAAGGGGGGCATTATTCACCACCCCAGCGTCGACGGTTTGCGTGCCGGTGACATTCGCACCTCGAATGGAGAAGCCGCGCCCCTCTTGGGTTGTGTTGACGCCAGCGATAAGTTCGAGTGCATCGGCGACACCTTGAATATTGTTTTCGTCTAACGATGCCGCATCGAGTACCGCGACGCTTGCATTCGTGTCCTGAAGACTGCGGTCGCGTTTCTCTCCGCTAACAATGATGGTCGACATTCTCGCTTCGTCGTCAGGCGTCTCTTGGGCACAAGCAAGTTGCGATGTGGCTAAAACCGCAGCCGTACCAGCCAGTAAGGATAACTTGTAAGATTTCGTCACGGAACCTCTCCCATTTTTATGAAATAGAATTAAATTCTATTTTACGAATTTTGTAAAGAGGTTTCGGGGGTGCGGCGGCGGCTTAGACCTTGTCGAGCGTCTGAAGGCTTTTTGATTTCATGCTGTCATACACAGCCAGGACGGTTCGTTGCGCAGCTAAGCCAGCATCGATATCGGGAACAGCCGGACGGACAGGGTTTCTGATAAGGTCAGCAAAAGCTTCAGCCTGGGCTCTAAAATGGTTCGGCTCTGGCAGCTTTGGTAACGGTATTTCCGTTACGCCCTCCAACGTCGCATGATATAAGAGATTGGCATAAGGATAAATGCGAAGCGCGCCGGTGCTGCCGTAAATCGAAAGCGTGCAGGGATATGGATCGTACCCTCCCGGGGCCACATATCCTTCGACATTCCAGCCACCGCCTGCGCTGAAAACCCCTTCACCAGGCAAAGATAGGCCGACTGTGCCTTCATCATAGAAAAGATGACCGATGGCACCATCGCCGAGCGTGAACATAACGCTCTCAGGTCTTGGCGCGTGGCCAGAAATGTTCCCGCAGCCATAGACCGAATGGATGCTCTGACCTGTCATCCACGCAAACGCGTCAATAAGGTGCACACCATGGTCAACCAGTCCCATGGGTGTTCCGCCTGGTTCACCTTCTGGATAGTGTGACAGTGGAAGCGGTTCAACTGATGCGCTGCCGCGACCTCCAATCAGGTGCTCCAGACAACTTCTAACTTGGCCGATGCCGTTCGAATGAATGATCTGTCGAGCGGTTTGTACGGCTGGTAGAAAACGGTATGACGCACCGAATTGAAATAGAATGCTATTTTGTTCAACGATTTCGATCATAGCCTTTGCATCGGCTAGATCGCTTGCGAGCGGCTTTTCGCAGAGCACTGGAAGTCTCGCCTCAGCAGCGATTGCGACCACCGGCAAGTGATAACGCGCTGGAGTCAAAACGAGCACGCCCTCGAGGTCTTCGTGTGCAATCATGTCTTCGGCCGAACCATATGACCGCAGACCGAAATCAGATTCTGCTTTGCGGCAGCGCGCCCCATCCAGGTCTGCACCCGCGATCAGATTTATCCTGTAGCTCGCCGCGATACCTTTCATATGTTCTTGGGCAACATTCCCAAGACCAACAATGCCTAACCGAACCTTACGCGCGTCAGTTTCTGACATATTCAGCTCGGGGTCTTTAGTCCGAGAATGCTTCGGGCTTCGCTCGGTGTTGCAACCGGACGGCCAAGAATATCGAGCAACCGAACTGCTTGTTCGACCAGTTGCTCATTTGTCGCGAACTGTCCTTTACGAAGATAGAGATTATCTTCGAGACCAACGCGAACATTGCCTCCTAAGAGCGCCGACTGAGCTGCGACAGGGAATTGATTGCGGCCCGTGCCAAGCGCGCCCCATATTGCATTGTGAGGTAAGAGGCGCCGCATATAGTCGATCGTCTCAGTGTTTGCTGGCGAGTTGTACTTAATCCCGAGTACGAATTGAAAAAGCGGATCATCATCGATGACACCTTCATCGATGAGTTTTTGAGCGAGAACGATGTCACCCCCTTCGAAGACTTCGATTTCTGGTTTTACGCCAAGCTCTTGGAACCGCTTGGCCATTGCTCGTAAGGTGCGTGGGGTGTTGAGGTAGACAACATCTTCGCCGCTTGCGACTTGGTTGGACGTGGTCACATCCAGGGAACAAATCTCCGGACGACAAACTTCAATATGCCGGTATCTGACCTCTGCTGGAGCGATATCACTCTTCGGCATAGCCTGAGATTCGTCCTCAGGGTTGGGGTAGAACATCGCCAATCCGCCGCAGGTCAGATTGATGATGACATCGGTGCCTGATTGCCGGATGCGATCGGTAATCTCCTCAAACAACGCAACATCAGTATTGCCCAATCCAGTTTCGGGATCTCGTGTGTGGATGTGCACAATCGCAGCGCCCGCTTGGGCCGCGCCAATGGCGGCCTCAGCGATTTGGGTCGGTGTAACAGGGAAATCGGGATGATTACGATTAAACGCCTCGCTCCCGGTCACCGCGCAGGTGATGATTGCTCTTTCGGTAGGCGACTCGATAATTGGCATTGGGAAACCTCAAAATAGAATACTATTCTATTTATTGGTATCCGCGTTTGTGTCAATATTCGAAGGTGCCGGAATTCTATTCTGTCTTATTAAGGTCAAATGGCCTCTGGAGCTGTCGTGTTTCCCGAATGATGCGCTGTGTCGATGTCTTAATTGTCGCTTCGGTGGGGAATTCTCCGGTGACCGTTTTTGTCCAGGCAACCGCAAGGTCTGTAGCAATTTTCTTAGGCTTCATGCCCTCGAACGTTTCTACTTTTTCTTTTGTTGCAAGCTTCATGTGCAATTGCTCGGTACTGGATACGAGGATCTCGGCGAGCACTTTGTGGCTTTGTGAGACAGATTGGCTGCCTTGTTCCATTGCGATCGCAGCCGAGAAAACTTTGACGACGCCAAGGCGCCCAGTCTGCCAGCCAAGCGGTTCTTCGCCGTGGTTCTGGTAAAGGTGCCAGATGGTGAGCTGCGACGACCCAAGCCTGTTTTCGACTTGCTGCATGGAACGCCAATTGTAGAGAAAGGCTTTGTCGAAGAAGGATGCTTCGTCTTCAAGGTGCGCGAAGTAAGCAAAGAACGCTTCGATATCCTCTTCAGCAACGGCATGGAAGAGGACATCCTTATTCTTGTAGTGAAAATAGATTGATCCAATTGAGACACCGGTCTCGTCGACGATGTCTTCAATTGCCACATCATCGAGTTCTCTTTGGGACAAGAGGTTACGTAAACCCTCTCTAAGCAGCTTACGGGTCTGCTCGCCCTTGGTCATTTTCTTCTTCGATTTCACGCTCGCGGTCATTCCGTTTGCATCCTTTTTTACCCACGCATCAGAATTCGACTTGTAAATAGAATATGATTCTATTATTTGGAATTCCAAGCCGTAGGACTCTCATTGATGACCATTCGTATCGCTATTGCCGGCATTCTGCTAGAGGCGAACCGTTTCGCGCCGGCAACTACATATTCTGACTTCGAAGACTATATGCTCCATAGGGATGACGTCATTTCAGGAATGGCGCATCTTTTTCAATTGCCATCCGCGCTTCCCAAGGATGCTGACGTTGAATTCGTCCCGATATTGCTCGCTGGTGCAGAGTCCGGAGGTCCTATCCTCCACGAAGACTATGAGCGCTTGGTCAACGAGATCGAGTCCACATTCCAGTCCCGTGGGCCAGTCGATGGGGTGTTCTTGTTCGCGCACGGTGCGGGCCTCACAACCGAGTGCAATGACTTAGACGGCGACTATTTCAAACGTGTTCGACAGATCGTGGGCCCTGATGTGCCGATTGTGGCTGAGTTGGATCTGCACGCCAATCTTTCAGACGAAATGGTTGAACAAACCGATTTGCTTGTTGGCTATCGCACCAATCCGCATGTGGACGTCGCCGCTCGTGCACGGGAGTGTGTCGCTGCGCTCTGGAAACTAATCCACGGCGCGCGTGTCCATGTCGCCTTTCAGCGACTACCATTGATCACGTCGCAGATCTCGCAGCTCACGGACCCTGGAACGCCTTATGGTGACGCCATAGATCTCGGCAGCCGCCTTAGGCAGGAAAACGAGGGGATCGCCAATGTAACGCTGCTGTCTGGGTTTTCCTTTTCCGACACTCACTACAATGGCTTCGCGGTATACGTCGCCACATGGACAGATTTAGCGCTTGCAGAAGCAACGTGCGCAAGACTCTCAGAGTTCTTATGGCAAAATAGAGAGCGGTTTATTCCACATGCGCTTTCAGTTCATGAGGCCGCCCAAATCGAGCTGACCCTGCAAAGCGATGGCACATTGGGTCCAAGGATCTACGCAGACATTGCCGACAACCCCGGAGGCGGAGGGCGCGGAAACACGATCCATCTGCTGAAAGCGATGATCGAGTCTGGAGCAGACGGCGTCCTCGCTTCCGCTTACTTTGACCCGGCATTGGTGCAAGCCGCTGAAAAGGCTGGCATTGGGGCGCGGTTTGTCGCGAACTTTAATACGCAAGAAGAAAGCTCGCTTTCGGGCAAGATGTCTATCGAGGCGCATGTCGACCACATCTTTGATGGCGCGTTTAAAAACGAAATTGGTGTACAAGCAGGTGAAAACACTAATCTTGGTCGGTCCTGCGTTCTGTCGCTAGAGAACGGCCGGATCAAAGTCGTCGTGGTTAGTTTACGTAACCAAGTGTTCAATCCTCAGTTCTTTAGCGAAGCAGGGCTCAATCCATCTGCGGCAAACGCCTTGATCGTAAAATCCCGAGGCCATTTCCGCGCGGGATTTGCTGATCTTGCCGGACCTGCAAACATTTATGAAGTCGATGCGCCAGGCCTCTGCACGTCGGACATTGCGAGCGTCGATTGGGCCAACTTACCCAAGCCAACTTATCCGCTGAACGCGGCAACCGAGTGGACACCTGATGTGCGCTTGAAGCCTTCTACGCGTCCTTCTGCCAATGTGGAGATCAGCCGATGACGTGGTGGCGGTCATGGTCAGCACGGATTTCGGTGGCGACCGCGTCCGTTTTAATCAGCGCATGTGCGACGCAGGCCAACCGAGCAGACGATTATCCGTCCGAACGATTTGATCGCCTGTTCCATAACGCGCAACAGTCCGCTGAAGTGCCGGGAGCGAGCATTGGTGTAAGCGTTGATGGAAACATAGTCTGGTCTCGAGCCTTCGGGATGGCTGATCTTGAACTCGATGTTCCAGCAAATCTGAATACGAGGTTCCGAATAGGGAGCGCCTCTAAGCCCATCACCGCGACCGTACTTGGGCGGATGGTAGAGCGCGGTGAGATTTCACTCGATGACACAGTCTCAAAATATATAGCCGATGCACCAGATGCCTGGAAGAGTATTACCGTCCGGCAATTGGCGTCTAACCGATCGGGCATCCGACATTATAAACCCGATGAGTTTCAAAATGGCGGACGAATATGGTGGCAGCACTTTGAAGAAGTCGAAGAGAGCCTGACCCTGTTCGCGGACGATCCGTTGGTGCAGGCGCCTGGAGAGGGCTTTCACTATTCGACCTATGGCTGGACGCTTTTGGCAGCAATACTTGAGAAAGCGGGGCGCGCGGATTTCCCAACCCTTTTGCATCGCGACGTGTTCCAGCCCTTTCAGATGTCCCAGTCTGAGATCGATCATCACTTTATGATTATTCCAAACCGAACGCGTTTCTATTGGCGTGCACCCACAGGTCAAATTGCCAATGCTCCGTTTACGGAGAATTCGTATAAATGGGCTGGGGGCGGCATTGTTTCGACGTCTGAAGACATGCTGAGGTTTGGTCAGGCTTGGTTGACGGGTGATGCCGTTGGAGCTGAACTGCGTGACTTAATGTGGTCGCCGCAAGGCGCGAATTCAAAGCATGAAACAGCCTATGGATTGGGCTGGTTCTTCGGTCTGGACAATACCGCGGAAAGGTTCGTGAACGCTCGCGAGACCGTCCCGCAAAGTCTCTTATCCATGCATGATGCGAAGATTGAAGTCGTCGAGCACCGCGGCGGACAAATGGGTGGATCATCGGTTCTGTGGCTTTTTCCGCAGTTTGATATCGTTGTATCCGCGCATTGGAACATGTCTGGGGAAGGGCGGCGATTATATGCGGTCACGCTTCAAATCGCGTGCGAAACCATCGCGGCGCAACCCAGTGCGCCTGAGCTGATCTGTGAGGGCGCTTAAGTGTCCGGTTCAGAGCGTTTAGACTGGGTCAAGATTGGCGTCATTGGCGTGATGTGTATGGCGCAGACGTTTCCATACTATCTGGTCAACTCAACCGTGCCGACCCTGTTTAGAGCTGAAGGTTTGGAGCTCACGGACTTTTGGGCGTTCTCAATTCTAACAGTTCCGGCGTGGGCCAAGTTTCTATGGGCGCCTTATGTCGATCGACATGGCTGGACGAAGTTCGGTCGCCGAAAGTCATGGATTCTGGTTTGTACGCTGTTGGGTGCGGTATCCGTTTGGGCGCTCGTATTGACCACACCGTCTCAGGACGCGTTGGCTATTGTTGTCGCTGTGCTGTTTATTCATATGATGATCATGGCGACCCAAGACATCGCGGTCGATGCCTATACGCTGGAGAATCTCACCGAAAAGGAGCGCGGCGCCGGGTCTGCCTTCAAAGTGTTCGCCGAAGCGATCGGGGAAGCCATGGCGCTTGGCGGATTGATGTTCGTCTACACCTCGCTCGTGTTCCCCGGAACTGGGTCAGGCTGGATCACAATGGTCCTCATCGCAGGCCTCGCGCTTATTCTGTTCACAACGCCCGTCATCCTGCGAGCTGAGCCGCCTATGTCAGAAGAGATCGAGGCTCGGCGGAAAGCTGGCGATAATCCGCGCTTGTCAAAATTCATCTTGCGGCCCGACACGCCTCCAATCGTGGTCTTGCTGTTTGTTGGCGGGTTCATCAATTTCATGCTTCCGCCTTTGGCGGGGCCTTTGCTTGTCGATTACGATTTCTCTCTTTTGGAAGTTGGCCTAATTCTCGGAATCGTGACCCCGATTGGTGCACCGCTTGGGGCAATTGTCGGCGGCGCGCTGATCACGCGGTTTGGCCTTAAAGTGGTTCTGATTTGTATTGCGTTGGCCGCGATCGCGGTTGGCACTCTGGCAGTAACGACGGTGCTGAATGCGTTTCAGGTTCCAGACGCGTTTGGATCTGTTTCCCAACAAGTTGAGCGTATCTTCTCAGGTTGGGATGGTGGTCCTCGGGTGATTTACGCGATCACCATATTTACACCAGTCGTTTGCATCATCGCGATGCTGCATATGGTGTTCACGGTTTCTCGAATGGGGTGGGCGTCTCGAACGCAAGCAGGTACCGATTTCACGCTTCACGGGGCTTGCTATAATATAGGCCGCACGTTTGCCGTTGCACTGTCTCCATTCATAGCTGCCGGGTTTGGATGGCCCGTCTATTTGATCGTCCTGATTGCGCTCATCAGCGGCCTCTGCATCGCCTATTGGGCTTTAGTGGATCGGCTGGACGCAATTTGTGACCGCCGCCGGGTATCCGAAGGTGAACTCATTCTCGAACCAACATAGACGCTGAAAAATGATTGATGTTTCCTCCATGACGACACCCGCCTTGCTGCTTGATGCAAGAAAACTGAGGCGGAATGTCGATCTTGCAACGCAGCGAGCAAAGTCTCTCGGTGTGCAGCTGCGTCCTCATATGAAGACGTCGAAGTCCGTCGACGTTGCGCGTTTGATGCTTGGGGAGACGTGGACCAGCATGGCCGTTTCGACAGTTCCAGAAGTCGTCGCTCTGTACAGTGCCGGCGTGCGGAACATCCGATACACATCACCGTTCGACCATCGAAAACTCGCCGATTTGAAGCCGATGATTCAGTCGGGGCTGGAGTTTGAAACGCTAATCGATGACCCATCGCGAGTAGCTGCTCTTTCGGCGGCGGCTGTGGCGCACAGCTGTTCGATCCATCTGTTGATTGAACTGGATGTCGATGGCTATCGCGCTGGCGCCGCGACCGGGACCACTGACTTAATCGCGTTCGCAAAAGAGATTATGGAGCGGCCAGGTCTGTCATTCAGCGGGATCTATAGTTTTGCTGGCAAAACCTACCGATTGCCCCGCCGCGCCGACCGGGCAGAGCTGATTGAACGACACCGCGCCGCCTTGGTCAGATTGGCCGAGGACCTTCGTCTAGCTGGGATAAATCCACCCACGATAGGAATAGGCGGATCGCCAGTATTAGAAAGTGCCGCGATCCTCAAAGGGCTAACGGAGGTCTGTGAGGGGGTATACTGTTTCCAGGACCTGACGCAGGCAGGGATCGGGGTAACGAATATCGACGATCTTGCAGTTTCGGTTCTCAGCACGGTGACACAGCATCAGCCTGCGACCGGACGCATCTTTGTCGACGCGGGTAGCCTAGCACTTTCTTTGGATCGCAGCACTGGTACACAAGAATTAGATCAGGGCTATGGCTTGGTCTGCGACGCCGCCTCAGGTCTGCCTTTAGGAGACGGCGATATTATTGTCGCGCGCACGAGCCAGGAGCACGGTTTAGTCCAACGCAGGGACGGCAAGGCAGCACCAGCCGATTTACTACCGGTCGGCGAGCGGGTGAGGATCTTACCTAACCATGTCTGCATGACCGCTGCGGGTCATAGCACATACAAGACATTTAACTCTGCACCTGATGAAGCGCGGGAATGGCGACGCGTCAGCGGATGGCAAGTTGAAAAATATGACGCCGATATATCGAATTGGATCGGCGGATAGTCAGCACCAAAAACCGAACTGGAGAAACCATGACACCGGAATGGATACAGACTTATAGCGGCGTTGTGCATCCATGGCTTTGTGACGCTATGGGCCACATGACCACACGCTTTTATCTCGCGATGTTTGACGATGCCAGCTACCACTATTTGCGACGTATCGGTGCGCATGCCGAGAAAGATCATGAAGCCGATATTGGTTGGGCCGATATCCGACAAGAACTCGACTACGTCGCAGAAATCGGCGCTGGAGCGCTCACTGAAGTTTGGTCGCGGCCGGTTCGCGTCGGCAATAAATCCATGCAGTTCGAAAATGAACTGCGAAACGCCGACACTGGAGAAGTCTCAGCTAAGTGTCTCACGACCACTGTTCGGTTCGATCTAAAGGCTCGCAAAGGAATCGTAGTCGAGGATGCAATTCGAACGCAGATCGAAGCTTGGTTGACGCCTGCGGCATAGGCCTTGGTCATTGGGCTCAACACTAAGCCGTTGAGCTTCTTCCTTTCTCTTTAAGCTAGGCGTAAGCGATGATTTCGCATTTCAGGCTCGTTCTCAGTTGTTGTTTCGCTAGCGCCCTTTCGCTTTCTGGCGCTGCTCAATCAGACGAAATACTAGCTGAACTCCAACAGCTCCGCGCTCAGCAAAATGCGCTTGCAGCAAGAATTTCTCAGATCGAGAATCAATTGGGACTAGGGCAGGCAGTGGCGCAAGATCGAGGCGTCATTCGTCTTTCAGAACCCCTGCAAGCGAACTCAACCGGCATGCCCCCACAACTTTCATTTGGCGGGGATGTTCGTTTTCGGTCTGAAATCAATCGATCAAACGGGCTAACACCGAACCGCGATCGCGGTGTGGTGCGGGCCCGTTTGGAAGGACGCTACAGTATCGATCCGACATGGGCGCTCTCTGGCCGAGTTGTAACGGGAGCCTTAGATGATCCAAACACGACAGATGTTACGCTCGGACAGTTTGGGGACGACCTCGAGATTGGGTTGGATTTACTCTATGCCGAGCGTTCTTTTCCGAGTGGTCGACTTCTTATCGGCAAACACCCCAATCTGTTCGCGACCACGGATATGGTTTGGGATGGCGACGTTTCTCTGCAAGGCCTAGCCGGTGAATGGATGCGAAGTTTGGCGCCTGATTTGAACATCGGTTTGCGAGGCGCATTTTTTGTCATTGAGGAAAGTGAAGCTCGCGAGGACTCTTTCATGCTTGGTGCACAAGTTTTTACGTCTTTACGTCCTACTAAGCGTTCAAACGCAACTTTCGCGCTGTCCCATTATAGTTTTGATCTGGACGCCATAGATAGTGCGGACTTGGGCGACTTTCGAACCAATCGACGAACACCGAGCGGCGCATATGCGTCAAAATTTCAAATCACGGATGTTTTTGGTCAACTTTCCATACCGACAAGGTCGAAAGATTGGCCGATAAGACTGACCGCTCAGGCAGCTTACAATTCAGGGGCAAGCGCTTCGGATAGTTTCGCGTATACAACAGGGCTCGCTTTAGGTGACTTGGCGTCAGGTGGAAAAAAAGAGATCTCGTATTGGTACTCAAAGGTTGAACAAGATGCGATTCTTACAGCCTTCTCGAATGATAACATTCCTCTGGCGAGTGGATACGAGCTACACAACGCCAATACGACTCTCCGTATTTCCGATCAAATTCAATTGGATGGTTCGCTGTTCTTATATAGAGATCGTCGCTCGCTGCCCTCGGAGCAGAGGCTTGATCAAGGAAACTGGCAGCTTCGCGGACGCGCCAATTTGAGCTTTCGGTTTTGAACCCGAAGACGCTCGCGGCTCCATCGAAGCAAGTGCTGAATACAATGGAGTTTTTGGTGGCATTCCTCCGCATAATCCTTAAATAGAATATAATTCTATTTTTGGAGTCTGTAATATGTCGTCTGTAAAAATCATCACTGAGGAAATGGCGCGCACCGCGGTCACGCCATCCGACGCGTTTAAAGCTGTTCGGGCCGTGTTCCGTGCGACGGCCTCTGGAAATGCGAGAAGTTTTCCTGTGACGCGCGAAAAGCTCATCGAGCAGTCGGCACTATTTGGTTTCAAGTCAGGGTTTGATTTCGAGAATCAGCTTCTCGGTCTGAAAGCAGGAGGGTACTGGTCAGAAAACGCGAGTAATGGTCTCGATAATCACCAATCGAGCGTGCTTCTGTTTGAACCAAGCACGGGGCAATTGAAAGCCGTTGTTTCCGGCAATTATCTAACGTCTGTCCGAACCGCTGCAGCTGCGGCCAATTCCATTGATATTCTTGCTAAACCAGATGCACGAACTCTGTCGATTGTCGGAGCAGGCAAACAGGCGGAGCCACATATACGTGCCGCTTTGGATGTCAGAGATTTCCAATCCATCGTCATTTCCAACAGAACCAAATCGCGCGCGGAGCATCTCGCCAAACGCCTGTCGGATCTAGATCAGGAGGTTGCGGTTTCGGAAATCAAAGACTGTGTAAGCTCAGCGGATGTCTTGATTACTATTGCATCAAGCCATGCCCCTTTGGTCGAGAAAGCGTGGGTCAGGCCGGGAACGCATATCGCTGCGATGGGAACCGACACCATCGGTAAGATGGAGCTATCTCCGGACCTAGTGCTGCACGCAAGTGTTTTTACTGATGATGTTGTGCAGTCTGTTCAACTTGGCGAGGCTCAGCACGCAGTAAAAGCCGGCGCTGTCAGTGAGAAAGACATTACGCTGTTGGGCGCGGTTTTGAATAGAGATGCAAAGGGGCGACAGTCACCGGAGGATGTCACCCTTTACGATGGCACAGGGATCGGATTGCAAGATCTCGCCGTAGCTGATCTAGCACTTAAGAGTGCCCATTCGTAATGCCCGACTTTCTGTTCCCGATCGGCATGTTGATGATCGGGCTAATACTCTTAGCGTGGTCGGGAGACCGTTTTGTCGAAGGCGCGGATGCTCTCGCAGACCAGCTTGGCGTTTCGCCGTTGATTGTCGGCTTGACAGTCGTTGCATTCGGTACTTCCGCACCTGAATTAGTCGTTGCTATAAATGCCGTCATTGCAGGCGAAACCGCACTCGCCGCCGGTAATATTGTCGGCAGCAATATCGCGAATGTCTTTTTGGTTCTTGGAGCCACAGCCATCCTGGTTCCGCTCAGTTTTGAGGAAAAAGGGCTCAGCAAAAACCTATTGGCTATGCTGGCCGCAACTTTTGGCTTCTGCCTTTTTGCGCTCGACGGTAGGATAGGCATGATAGAGGCGATCATCTTAACAGGATCGCTGATTGCTTATCTGGTTTGGAACGTCGTCACCGATCAACGTTGTGAAGACGCGGGCAATTCTGACTTTGAGTTGTCAAAGGGAGCTTTTTTGCTCCTTTCGATCGTTGGGCTTCTGATAGGTGCGGATCTTACAGTCGAGGGCGGCATCAAACTCGCCGGTCTTCTGGGTGTGGACGGAGTCATTATTGGTCTAACGGCAATTGCGATCGGAACGTCCTTACCAGAACTAGTTGCCTGCCTCAGCGCAGCGATCAAAGGGCGGTCAGAGATCAGCATTGGCGCCATTGTCGGCAGCAATGTCTTCAATCTCTTGGCGGTCGGCGGGATTTCAGGTTTGGTCGCGGTAGGGCAGGGCCTAAACGCCAGCGGGATGAATACCAGCCTCATACTTATGGGGTTTGGCGCTATTGTCTTGGTTGCGTACACGCTGACGAAAGCAACAATGCGCCTTAGATCTGGATTACTAATGCTGTCCGTCTATGCGGCATATGTTGTTTCGTCGTTCGGAATAGGTAGTTTTTAGATAGTAACCGTATTTTGAGTTATGGTTCGAAGCACTATAACTCTGTATTCGAGCTGACCATTGATTCCCGCAGAGCGAGCAGAAGCGGTCGTTAGCTTATTCAGATTGTTCCGGCTCGATAAGCCGATTGTGCGCACTGAGTATCTGGCGCAGGGTCTGATGGTCCAAACGCTCAACCGTGTAATCATCAACGCCGATCATTGTTTCGGCGCCAACCGTCGCGTTGATGATGGCTTCCTCTGTCGCTTGGATCACGGCCTCATAGAGATAATCCAGCGTGTACACGGCATCATCTGTGAGTACGTCGTAGGTCACAACCTCGTCGTCCGCACGCCCATGAGTATTTGCGGTTGAGAATGCCAGGAAGAGTTCGCCTGAAGCTCGTTCCGCAACCCCACCAACACGCGCTATCCCCATAGCCGGTCGCTTCGCCAAACGTTCGAGCTGCATCGGCAGTAGAGGCGCATCGGTAGCCACGATGACGATGATCGAATTGCCCGATGGCGTTTGCCCAAAGTCGTGATTAGTAGCGTCCGGGTTTAGGATCTGGCCTACAGGCACACCCGCTACAGTGAAGCGCCAAGGCAAGCCGAAGTTCGATTGAACCAGAACACCGACCGTGTATGGACCGACTTTACGCGAACTCGTTCCGGTCCCGGCTTTAAAGCCGAAAGAAAACATACCCGTGCCGCCACCAACATTTCCTTCTGCAATCGCTCCAGAGCTTGCTGAGTTCAGGGCCTCGAAAACGTGCTCTTGCTTGATGTGGCGACCATACATGTCGTTGAGATCAGCATCCCAGGTTTCAGCAACGACCGGCAAATGGGTCATGTTGTTAGGGTCGCGAGCCCGCATCCATTCTAGAGACGCCGCGTGAACATCCGGAACGCTGTAAGTGTTGCTGATTAGGATTGGTCCAAACAAGGTGCCAAACTCATCGATCCAATGAGATCCGGTCATTTCGCCGTCGCCATTCATGCTGAATCTCGCAGCAAATACCCCGTCGGTGACATCTTTACCGAGCGGGTGGATCGCGGTGACGCCCGTTCGAACGGGACCCTCTCCAATGACCAGCTCGCCGCTGCCTTCGATGAGTGTGGCGTAGCCGACCTCGACACCCTGAACATCGGTAATCGCATTGTTCGGCCCTGGCACACCGTCAAATGGAACACCAAGATCGCGGGCACGCGGAGGTTGCTCGGCGCTCGCGCAGGCAGACTGGGCAATCAGGATCATACAAATCCATAAGGTTCGGATCATCTTCCACCTCCGACATCTTCCTGGGGTCTCCAAAAGATGTCACGAGCGCCTAGAAGATGGCAAGCCAACCCTCATTGGGAGAAGGCGTTCAGTCATCAATGCGAGCATTAGGAGACATTAGCTCGCTAATTTTTCCCCATCGTATCGGCGTGGCAATGCGGTTCCAAACGATGGTTCAAGCATGGCTGTGACCGCACGCTCAGCTTCTTCAGCCATCTCGGTTGTAATTTCACCGTACATCTCGATTGAAAGTGCCCAGAGAGCATCCACCATCACGATCGCGTACACGAGGTCGTTCCGGAGGGAAGTTTGCGTTGGAACCTTGTAAAGGCGTTCGAACTCGCTCTTAATGATCTCAGCAAGGCGCCAATTGCTTTGAAGTATGATGTGTCTAACACCTGCGCTTTGCCCGCTTCCAAATCGAAGCTTGCGAGCCGCAGGATACTCGGCATTGAATTCTCGTCCACGCCTCAAGATCTCGAAAACAACTCCCTGCCAGTTTTCAGATTTAGAATCAGATTGATTGGACATTATCTCGTCGGCCGCGATCTCGACGTAGCGCAATGTGAGGGCTGATGCCGCAGCCTCGGGATTTGGAAAAAAATGATATACGGATGCGACGGGAGTGTTCGTGGCTTCAGCTAGATCCTTTAGGCTTATTTCGTCGGGATCGTGTTCGCGCAAGAACTCGTCGAGCCAGTCCAGCAATTTGGTGTAGGTGGCTTGCCCGTCGGTTCTTGAAGGCTCTCGAGGTAACTGAGACAGAGCTTTCGAACTCGGTGAAATCGCGACCTTGTCGGACATTTGAGCCTCCCGTGCGCGCGTTCGATTGCGCGCTTGTTCAAACGTTCGCGATGTTCGCAAAAAACCTCAACTAGAATTTCTTCTAATTACAGTTACGCGAGCAAAAGCATGGGTAATCGGGCGGACTGTTAGCCAGTCGAGCTCCGGATAG
>ERZ1740062.429-NODE-429-length-23727-cov-7.225625_pt1 | contig 23727 bp, 23 predicted proteins | sample MGYA00581741_ERZ1740062 | MGnify/ENA primary metagenome ERZ1740062 (study PRJEB43018, sample SAMN04849747) | marine metagenome | isolation source: floating plastic debris | place: Pacific Ocean | collected 2008-09-01 | study: EMG produced TPA metagenomics assembly...
GGCTGGGCCCTCGCGCCCGCCCCCGGCCCCTGCCCGCCGCCCCCCACGACTTTACCCGGAAGGCTCAATCGGGGAAGCGGCGGGGGAGTTCTCGTTCAACGTAATCACGCATAACCTGCCGTATCTGCTGGCGGCGGCGCGCTGGACGGTGATGATCTCCTTCGCCGGCATGCTGGTCGGCCTGGGCCTGGGCATCCTCGTCTGTGGCGCGCGGCTGTCGCGCCGCGCCTGGCTTTCCTCGCTGGCCGCGGTCTATATCAGCTTCTTCCGGGGCGTGCCGCTGCTGGTGCAGCTGCTCACCTTCTTCTACATCCTGCCCTATATCGGCCTCGACCTGCCTGCGACGGTGGCCGCCTTCACCTCCATTGGCATGTGCTCGGCCGCCTACAATGCTGAAATCCTGCGCGGGTCCCTGCAGGCGATCCCGGCGGGCCAGAAAGAGGCCGCCGACGCGCTGGGCATCGCGCCCTTCGCGCTGTGGCGCCGGATCCTCATCCCGCAGGCGCTGCGCATCGGCCTGCCGTCGCATGTCAACGAACTGATCCTGCTGGTCAAGGTTTCCTCCCTCGCCTCCGTGGTGGGGATCGGCGAGCTGACCCGCATCGCCCAGAACATCACCGGGCAGACCTATCGCCCGCTGGAAATCTATCTGGCCACCGCCGCCGTCTATTTCGTCATCAATGCGATTATCGCCTATGCCGGGCGGCTGGCCGAGCGCCGGCTGCACGCCCGGGGCGCGTGAGGGGACGGCATGGAGCTCGATCTCTTCGTCCGCTACGGCCCGGCCCTTCTCCACGGCTTCGGCGTCACCCTGCTGTGCTGGATCGTCGGCTCCCTGGGCGGCATGCTTCTCGGCTTTGTGATTGCCTGCCTCTATCAATGGTCCGGGCCAGGGCCGCGCCTCGTCCTCCAGGCCTACGTCGAGATCGTGCGCGGCACGCCCTTCATGATCCAGCTGTTCCTGCTCTATTACGGCGGACCCCATTTCGGCCTGTTGCTGACGCCGGTGCAGGCGGGCATCGCCAGTTTCGTCGTCTACGGCAGCCCCTATTTCGCGGAAATCTTCCGCGCCGGCTTCCAGGCGGTGCCGCAGGGCCAGTTCGAGGCCGCGCGTTGCGTGGGCTTTGGCGAGTGGACCATCGTGCGCCGCATCGTGCTGCCGCAGATGCTCGTCTCGATCACCGCACCGCTGACCAACTTCTTCATCATTCTCACCAAGGAGACGGCGATCCTGTCGGTGGTCACGGTGCCCGAGCTGCTCTATGAGACGCAGACCATGGCGGCCGAGACCTTCACCTACATCGAGCCCTTCCTCGTGCTGTCGCTGTTCTACTGGGCGATGGTGGAATTCACCTCCTGGCTCGGCAAAAGGGTCGAGCTCCGCGTGACGCGCCACCTGCGCCGCGGCTAGAATCCTTCGGAACCAGGGAGACCAAGACCTTGACCACGGACAGTGCGGCAGTTCCCGGACAGGCTCTCATTACCGTGCGCGATCTCGGCAAAAGCTATGGCGACTTCCAGGCGCTGCAGGGCGTGAGTCTGGACGTGCAAAAATCGGAAGTGACCTGCCTGATCGGCCCCTCGGGCTCGGGCAAGAGCACGCTGCTGCGTTGCATGAACTTTCTCGAGGCCTATCAGGAGGGCGAGATCCGCCTCGACGGCGCGCTGATCGGCTGGCAGGAGAGCAGCCCCCGCAAGCCCCTGCCCGGGCGGCGGCTGCGCGAGCAGCGCCGGCAGATCGGCATGGTCTTCCAGCAGTTCAATCTGTGGCCGCATATGACGGCGGAGGAAAACGTCGCCGAGGGCCTCATCCAGGTGCGCCGCCTGTCCAAAGCGGAGGCCCGCGACCGGGCGCAGCTGGCACTGCGGAAGGTGAACCTGCAGGACAAGACCGGGAATTATCCCTCCGCCCTGTCGGGCGGCCAGCAGCAGCGGGTCGCCATCGCCCGTGCCATCGCCATGGAACCCCGCGTCGTGCTGTTCGACGAGCCGACCTCGGCGCTCGACCCCGAATTGGTCGGCGAGGTGCTGAACGTCATGAAGGCGCTGGCGGCCGAGGGCATGACCATGGTGGTGGTGACCCATGAGATGGGCTTCGCCGCGCATGTCGCCCACCGCGTCGGCTTTCTAGACCACGGTCGCCTCGTCGCCTGCGTTCCGCCGGCCGAGATCTTCGGCGCCGATCCCGCCGACCCGCGCATCCGCAGCTTCCTGCAGACCTATCGGGAACGCAACGTCGTGTAACGGCCGGGACGGTTCGCGGTGCCGATCCCGGCGGGCTCGCCCTATTTGCGGGCCCGCCGCGTGCCGCGGGCATGTTAAGCTTGCGGACGCGCCGCAAAAGCGGCCGCTTGTCACGCGCCTCTTGGGGGAGGAAAGCCGGTGAAGTGGAGCCTCGATCTGGGAATCGCTGTCGGACTGACCGTCGTGGTCTGGAGCGTCTTCTACTTCACCTTCCCCAGCGAGCCCTTCAACGCCATGGAAACGGTCTTCGTGCTGGTGGTGCTGTTCGGCCTCACCAAGCTCGGCCATTGGGCCTGGACCCGCTGGGGAGCGACGCTGAGGCCCGGAAAGGCGGACCCGAAATGACCGTCGCGCCGCCCACCTTGCCCTCGGTCTGGGGCAGGCTCCTGCTCTGTGCCATTCTCGTGGTCTGGATGGCCGGCTGCGATCAGCACAGTGGGACGGACGACACAGCCGGCGCGGCGCCACCCGTGACGAACGTGGAACCGGATCCGGGCGTGGAACCGGATCAGGGCGTGGAACCGGAACCGGCGGCGGGCGCCAATACCGATGCCGGTGGCGACCCCGGCCAACCGGACCTCGCCGGGCTGCGCACCACGGGGCGCGATTTGCTGTTTCCGGGTGAAACGGAACGCGCCGGCCATCCGCTCTACAGCTATCTCCTCTTCGCCGGCGGCAGCGACGGCGACCGCGAGGAGCAAGCGCGTTTCCGTGCCGCGATCGGGGCCTTCATCGGCCAGGTCCGCAGTGCCGATGCGCTGGAGGCCGCCGGGGCAACCCGGGCGGAGATCAACATTTTCTATGCGCCGATGCGCGCCTACTTCGCCGACACCACGCCGGAGAACCTGCGCCTTCATTTCGCCCAGCGCGATGCGGCCGATCAGGTCGCCCTGCTGCACAAGCACTACGACCGCGCCCGCGCCGACGTGCTCATGGCGCGGCTGCAACTGAGCGGCAACGGCCCCTATATCGTATCGGTGCTGCGCCCCCTCACCCGCGAAGCCGTGCAGCGGGACGAGGCCTTCCTGGTGCAGGACCTCGCCGGCGTACCGCCCGAACTGGTCGCGCTGTGGGTCGACGAATTCAAACGCCAGGTCGTCCAGGAAGCCACCGAGACGCCGGAGCACCTGCGCCGCCTCGCCCTCAACCTGCGCACCCGGATCGCGGTACTGGCCGAGGCCTTCGCCATCACCAAGACCGCCGTCGCGGGAATGTTCGAAGAACCCGAGAACCCGGCGGGCGGCGGCAACTGACGGCGGGCCCACGGCGGCCGGCCTGGAGGAGAACAAGGCGTGCGGTATAGGGGTGTCTTCCAGTTCTGCGGGGCCCTGCTGATCGGCCTGACGGCCGGCCTCGGCGTGCCGGCGGCCAAAGCCGAGACCCTGACGCAGATCCTGAAGACGGCCGGCGGCGATCCCGGGCACAGCGCGCCCTGTCTTGTCCCTACGCCGGCGGTTGCGGTGCCGGTCGAACGGCCGCTCGGGCGCTGCTCTGCCAATATCATCGCCGGGCTTTACCTGGATCTGCTGCGCGACCGTGACCGGCTTGAGATTGTCCGCGCGGCGATCACGCGGCAGCGCGACCTGCTCGCCGCGGTGCAACGGCGGGTCGAGGCCGGCGTCTCCACCTCAGGCGACTCTCTGCTGGCCGAGATCGAACTGAAGCATTGGCAGCGCCGGGAGACCCAACTGACCGCGGCTGTGCAGCATGCCGAGTTGTTTTTCAGCACCGTGACGGACAGCAAGCCCGCGGCGTTCGTGCGACCGCGCTTGGCGCCTTCGGCCTGGCCGGCGGACGAAGCCGCCGCCCTGGTGGCCTTGGCCCAGCAGGAAAGCATTCCGGAAGAGGACCGGGCCGCGGCACAGTCTGCGCTCCAGCATACCTGGATCGACTACGAAGCGGCCCAGCGCGACTATGACCTGCTGCAGCCGATGCAGGCCTTTGCCGCGGATCTCGCCCGGGCGACCGGCCAGCAGTACGAGATCGGCCAGGTCGGCACCGCCACGCTGCAGCAACGCTTTCGCGACGCCACCCTGCTGCGAGACGCCCTGGTGAGCGCCGAATACCGCCTGCTCGCCCTACGGTTCGACATCCTGGAGCGGCTCGGCCGCCGGGCCGCCGCCGAGTAGCTGCCAGCGGGCTGGTGTTACCGCTTTTTCATTTGCCGACAAATTGTTATCGCCGGCGCGCGCTGTCAGGGTACGGGGAACCGCCAACAGCCGGAGGGCGTTCCATGCCTATGTTTCCGCCGCACGGGGCCTCGTGACCTTGCTCGAGAACATCCGCGCCTTCCTGGGGCAGATCAGCCTGGAGGCCGGCACGCTGCTACCCAAGCAGCTGGTCGCGCTGCTGCTGTTCGTCGGTGTCATCCTGCTGGCGCTGCTGCTGCATCGCCTGGCGATGGCATCGCTGATCCGCTATGCGCCGCTGAAAGAGTCCGACCTGAGCGCCGTGCTGGATCGCGTCCGCGGCCTCACCCGGCTCGGCGCCGTCCTGCTGGCCGCGGTCATCGTGCTGCCGGTGCTGCCGCTGGGCGGAGTGCTGCTGGGCTACCTGCGCCATGGCCTCTCCATCATGCTGATCGCGCTGATCGGCTGGACCGTCATCGTCATCATCAACCTGCTGAGCGACCTCAGGGCGCGGCGCTATCGCGTCGATCTGGAAGACAACCTGACGGCGCGCAAGTTCCTGACCCAGATCCGCGTGCTGCAACGAACTTCCGTCGTGTTCGTCGGCCTCATTACGCTGGCGGTCATTCTGCTGACCTTCGAGAGCGTGAAGGAATACGGCGCCGGCCTCTTCGCCTCGGCCGGTGTCGCGGGTCTGGTGCTGGGCCTTGCCGCTCGGCCGGTGCTGGCCAACCTGATCGCCGGCATCCAGATTGCCATCACCCAGCCGATCCGCCTCGAGGACGCGGTGGTCGTCGAGGGCGAATGGGGCTGGATCGAGGAGATCGCCACCACCTACGTGGTGGTGCGTATCTGGGACTGGCGGCGGCTCATCGTGCCGCTGTCCTACTTCATCGAGAAACCGTTCCAGAACTGGACCCGCGAGTCCGGCTCGATCATCGGCGCGGTGATCTGGCACGTCGACTATCGGGTGCCGATCGAGGCCTTCCGCCAGAAGATGAAGGAAGCGGTCGCCGCCTCGGAGTTCTGGGACAAGCAGGTCGTCGTGCTGCAGGTGACCGAGGTCAGGCCGCAGACCCTGGAACTGCGCGGTCTGATGAGCGCGCGCACCTCACCGCGCGCCTGGGACCTGCGCTGCGAGGTGCGTGAGAAGATGATCGCCTGGCTGCAGGAAACCCATCCCGAAGCGCTGCCGCGGGTACGCGCCGAGGTCGGTCCGGCACCGGGCGCCCCAGGGTTGGAGAGTGGAGGATCGGACAGCGGACCGCCGGACGAGGCCCCCCCACACGATGACGTCGCCGGCGCCCCGGACCACCTGCGTCAGCCTCGCGACATCAACGAATAGCGATGGTGCAGGCGCCCGTCAGGGCGTTGCGGTAAGGCCTCCGGCCCATCAACTCATTGCCTACATTGAACCGTTTGCCGTTTCGGGACGACCCATCTCCGGACCACCCACGAAGGAGGCAAACCGATGACGCTCAACAAAGTTATGCGCACCGCAGGCTGCGCTCTCGCCCTTGCTCTTCTTGCCGGTAGCATGCCCGCGCAAGCCGCCGGCAGAGCGACAACACCTCAGGTATTAAAGGCCCCTCTGCACGCGCCCGGCCCCAAAAGCTTCGGGCAACGCAGCGATGGCGGTTCACCACAAGCCGCACCTACAGGGCCCTCGCAGAAGGACATCGACAAATTCGCCGCGGCTTGCAAGGACCGCGGCGGCGGCGCGAGCATAGAGCCTCATGCCACCGGCTCCGGCTTTTCCATGCGCTGTCGCGATTCCGACGGCAACGTCATGGTGTCCGAGGGGCCATTCTACCCCGACTGAAAACGATGGCAGCCCGGTGACCAAGTCACCGGGCTGCCATAGCCTGCATTCCTAACCGGCGCGTCGGACTGTCTGCGCCCGCCCCGCGACATCAGCGAAGAGCGATGCCGTGGGGGCTGGACGAGACGGCCAGCGTTACGGCTGGAACTCGATCTCCACGCGTCGGTTGCGCTGTTCCGGCGCTTCCGTGTTGATCACCGGGTTGGACTCGCCGAGGCCACGCCCGACGATCCGGGCAGCGTCGACATTGCCACCGGTCAGGAACTCGAGGACGGAATTGGCCCGCCGCTCGGAAAGCACCTGATTGTAGGCTTCGGCACCGGATAGATCGGTATAGCCGGTGATGGTGATGGAGCCCTTCTGGTAGCCGCGGGCGGCTTCGATCACGTCGGCAAGCTCGACCTGGGCGTTAGACGTCAGCGTCGCCCTGTCGAAGTCGAAGTACACGATGAAGGGACCAGGAACCGCCATGGGCATCGGCGCGGGCGGCGGCGGTGGCGGAGGCGTAGCGGCCTGCGGCATGACCTCCAGACCATCCATCGCCGTCATGAACCGGTCGCGGCATGCCGCGATATCGTCAGGCTGGAAGTTCTCTTCCTGCTCCTGCATCCAGCAGTCGAAGGCCACCTGGGCCGCCGCCGCCTGGAGAGGATGGCGCTGGGCGGCACCATCGGCCAGCACGGCCGTCAGGCGCTGCCGTTCACCACTCAGGGTGCCAACCATGCCGGACGGCAGATCACGCTCGGAGATCGCCTGCGGCTGCACGGTTTCACCCCGGCCGGCTGCCATCGAGCGCGCGGCAAAGAAATCCGAATCGAAGTAATCGGCCTCGTCGAACTCAGAGCCCGATAATTCCAGATAACCCTGCTGTAGCGCACGGTCATAGGTATTGTTCTGGGTGGGGACGGTTTGAGCCTCTTGGTATCCAAATCCGGCGCAGCCGGACAGCAAGGCAAGGCCGGCCGCAGCCACGGCCATGCGCATCATTCGCTTCATAGTTTCGCGCTCCCATTTTTGTTGCACTAATCACGGTTACAACTGCTGTCGGCTGGAATCGTTCCATTCATGCCTGTGATTTGTTGGCGTGATGGCGATCCGGCTCGCGTAAGACCACTGCAGACGTCCAGCCATTTCCCGGGGTCGTTTGGATCTTTGATCCACTGGGATCGACAGGACCAAGGGTGCAAGCGGCCCACAGCGTTCGCCTTTGGCCACTCAACTCCGAAGCTAAGTCCGAATGCACAGAGGCTTCTGGACGCTCCGGAGAAACTCAACTATCGGATTATTTTGACGCGTTCAAATATAAACCAATTGAATCGCAGAGAATGGGGCATTTTCAGAATAAATCATGCCAACAAGGCACTCACGCACAGTAGGTTGTGTCTAAAAATAGACTAACTCTTTTTAACACAATTAGCCAGAACCATGATCAAGACCCAGGCAGAACCCTAAATATTCATGTATTCCGCGCCTCACAACACGTTCATTATTTGTCGTATGTGGCATTCGGCAAGGGAGAAAAATGAGTCGTCGCCAGCCGCAGAAATAGGAATTAAACCCCTTTTCAGCCACGCTGGCAGCAACGGCACAACGACCATAGGCGGCTTTTCCGTATCGGCACCAAGCGTCGCCCTCACCCACCGGGCAATACCACTTTGCCCCAGGCTTCCTGGAGGGCCCGTTCACTGCCGGCCATGATGGCGACCGGGTCTTCGCCTGATTTGGGTTTGATCTCGAAGCCCACGAGGCCCGGGTTCTCACGATTCAAAAACCCGACATTCACGAGCGCCTGCAGAAACTCAGTCAATTGCGGGATTCCCACCTGCGTGAGTGCCGCGCCGAAAAAAGGGTGGTCATCGCCGTAGTAGGGCGAATAAGGATCGTTTGAGCCATTGCCTATCTGCGTTCGCACGATATGCGGAAACGCGCCTTCCACCATGAAACGCGGTGTTTCGGGAATTATGGGCGTGTGACTCAGGTCCGGCAGAAGACCGAAATTCGGGGTCTCGGCTTTGACGGCTTCCGCCAGAGATGCGGCCATGGGTGTGGGACCGACCAGGCAGTCTTTCGAGTAGGGGTGCTGGTCGAAGTTTTCCAGGCAGAGCGTAATGCCCATCGGCGCCGCGTAGCGACACAACTCGACCAGACTGAGTGTCAGCCGATCCAGAGCGGCCGTCACGTCCAGGTCGCGCGGCCAGTATTTGCCGCTCATGACGCCGCAGGTTTTGGAGGCCATCTCGGCGGCTTCCTCGATCCCCCGCTTCATGGCGTCGATGGCCTGTTGGCGCGCTGCCGGATCCGGTGCCTCCAGATCCAGCCCCGTTAACAGCGTAAGCGGCTGGCCGTCGTAGGCGATTTCAACCCGTGCCTGGCTGCACAAAGCAATGGGTTCCCGGCGCATGCCCGGGTCGTTGATGGGGCCAAGTTCGACGAAATCGAAGAAGTTGCGGTCGATGATGGTGCTGGTGGTTTCCGGGATCGGGCCGCCGCCTGAAATACAGTCCGGGTAAATCATGAACTGCACGATACCGACTCGCATCCAGCTATGGAGGTCTCGCCGCATCACCGGTTTCCTAGTCGCATTGGATGATCGACGTGAGGTCAGCCTGGTCGTAGGCCTCGGTTGTCGGCATCTGAATGTCCACGTGATCGACCCGGTCGATCTTCATCGTCGCGGAGATGACTTTGAACCTGAGTACGTGCCCGCCGACAAGGGAGTCCTTCGACAGGAAATGCAGATGCCAGTTTGGCACGCTCATGTTGGTCGAGAATGGCGGCGAGCGGAAACCGACCATTGTACCTTTCACGGGGGCATAAGCGAACTTGGGCTCTGTCCTTTCCACCTTGCAAAAAGGCGGGTAAGGCTTGCTCTGCTCAGGCAGGCTGCGCACTTCGACAAGATCAAACTCGCCATCGATGCGGACGGCGTAATAGGTGTTTACCGTGGGCAGAGTGGGATCGACCGTTGCCGACAGGGTCTCAAATGTCAGGCCCGACGGCAGCGTCAACTCGCTCTCCGGCGCGAAATGCGTGACGCTGACCCACGGCAGCGTCGCCGACTTCGGCATCACATGCACCGAGCCGTCCGAACGGACCTGATAGAAGACCCCGTCGATGACCAGCCCTTCGCCGTTGAGCCGGTCCCAGGTACCCAAGCCCAGGTCGCCGTGGGCGCGAACATCGGCGACTTTCGTCAGGCCGTCGTACAGCCCGTTCAGAAGGCCGATGGTCGGACTGTTTTGCCAGATGACCTGGTCGCTACAGGCGGCGCCAGCAGCCGCCAGGACAGCGCAGACCGCCGGGAGCGTGTTGCGGGCCGCCACGGCTAGGCCGCCTTCAGGTCGTTGGCGATCGTCTGCGCCGCCCAGAGAGCAAGCGCCGCGATCGTCAGCGTCGGGTTGGCGGTCGCCGTGGTGGGAAAGACGCCCGAGCCGACCAGAAAGAGGTTTTTATGGTCCCAGCAGCGCTGGTTGCGATCGACGACAGAGGAGTCCGGGGCCGCGCCCATGGTGTAGGTGCCGATGACGTGTCCGGCGCCGCGGTACTGGTAGTTCACGCCCTGGTAGGTGAAGAGGCCGGGCGTTCCCGGCTTGGTGTCAACGCAGGTGTGGTCCGTAATCCCCGCGGCTTCGAACAGTTGGGGATACAGCTCGGCGGCTTTCTTGTAGCCCTTCAGGGTGTAGTCTCCCTTTGGCTCCGCGGCGTCGCCGATGCAGTAGTGAACTTCCGGACGCGGGATTCCGAACTGATCCTTGAACGTGGCCGAGGGCTTGATGTAACTGGCGTTCAAAGCGGTGGCTTCCAGTTCGAGCGCGATCCTGACCTGTTTGACGCTGTTATCGTGAAGCGCCGCGCGCAGCTTGCTGCCGAATAGGCCCTGGCCGTTAACAAGCGCACCAACCATCGTGTCGGGGGCGCCGGTCGGCCAGTTCCAGCCTTCGTTGCCCAGCTCGATCCTGAAAGCGGCGGCCTCGCTGCGGAACTCTCCGTGACGGAAGGCGCCGATACCGGAGGTGGACAGAGGCCCGCGGTAAGGATGCAGCGGCTCGTCCGACAAACCCCAGGCGACCAGGCAGGTATGATCCATCAGCCGATTGCCAGCCAGCCCGCTGCTGTTCGCCACGGTGATATCGTTGCCCTTGGCGTCGGTTTTCCAGGGCGACATCAGCAGAATTTTTGCCGTCTCGATGGCGTGGGCGGCCAACACATAGCGCTTCGCCGTGACGGTGTGCTCGCTGCCGTCCCACTTTTTATAAGTGACTCCGGTCACCTCGCCCGATGACGCATCCACCTCGACCCGGTGGACCACCGACTGGGTCTGGATCGTCGCCGGGGTGGGCTGCGCCACCGCCTTCTTCAGGTGCACGGTCGCGTCGTACTTTGCCTGGATCGGGCAGACCGGCACGCAGCTGGTGTTCCCCATGCACATCGGGCGTTTGTCGTAGTAGTCCGTGTTGCGCGCCTGCGGGGTCAGGTCGACGGAGATGGTTTTGCCGTCGAAGGTCTGACCGTCCAGCTTCTTCTTGATGACCTGGTCCGACCAACTGGCGGGCACCGGTTGCATGGGGTAGGGCTTCGAATGATCGATCCCCACCTTCTCGTCCACACTGGCGTCGCCGGCGACGCCGATTTCGTATTCCGCCTTGGTGTACCAAGGCTCCAGGTCGGCGTAGTCCATGGGCCAGTCGTCGCCGTGGCCGAACTTCGTCTGGGTCTTGAAGTCCTCCGGGAAGAACCGCAGCGCCGTCCCCAGCCAGTGCTGCGTCGTCCCGCCTGTCACGCGTTCATAGGTGCTGCCGAAGGCGTCCGGCCCGGTCTGCACGAAATAGTAACGTGGGTCGTTCGGAAAGGCCGCCGGGTTCTTCCAGTCGCCGTTCAGCGGCACGTCCGGACGGGGCGCGTCGCCGGTGGCGGGATAAGGCGCGCCCGGTGTCTTGATGGCTGCAGCATAGAAGTCGTCGATGAAGGTCTGGCGCACGGCGGTCGTTTCACCGGCTTCCAGGATCAGGACCTTCGCGCCCTGGGCCGCCAGTTCGTTCGCAATCAGAGCGCCCGAAATACCGGCTCCGACGATCACAACATCATAATCCGCACTCGACATGGTAGCCCCCTTGCATGGAGGTGATCTATGAGAGTGAAGCCAGTCCCTAGCCGGGCTGGTTCCAGGCGATCAGGCCCGTGTAGAGCCCGCCCTCCGGCTTGAACTGCCAGTAGAAGGGCACGTTCTCGTTGGCGAATCCCATCGGATGAGCCGCCACCGCCCGCCACTCGAGTCCTTGAATGTATTGCGTGCTCTGCGGCGTACCGTAGTCGCCGCCGACCGTGGCGGTGTACCAGACCAGCGTGATCACCTTTAGGAGTTCGCTCTCGGCTTTCGAGGCGAAAGCGGCAGCGATCGTGCCATCCCCGTTCAACACACTGTCGAAGCCCGCGGCCTCGGCCTTCGCCAGCAACGCATCGAGCTGCCCGCCCTTGCCGGGCCGCGCCACGATCCGGTCGATATAGATCTGTGCCAACGTTTCCACATTGCCGAGAATGTCGAGGTCGTCGAAGCCCGTGAGCACCTTCGAAAGCGCGATGAAGTTGGGCACCAACGGCCCGGGCGTGGGCGGCACGTAATCCGGCGTCCCTTCCTGGCAGCCCGCGTCGATCCAGGCCGCGAAAAGGTCTATGCGGTCTTGCGGCCAGGGCCCCGTGCCCACCGGCATGACATGCACCTGCGGCAGCTTCGACCAGCCCCCGGGATTGCTGCCGGATTGAGCCGGCTGCAGGCTCAGAAGAATGCTCTTGGCCCGCGCCTTGACCTGCTCATAGCTCCAGAAATCGCAATAGAACATCATCATGATGCGCTCCCACTGCGAAAAGAGCGGGCGGATATCCTGATAGAATGTTGGTGCTGCTGACATTGGAACTGCCCCCGCAGTTTATTGTTCTGGTTATTGCTTCGGTGCTTCCTCATCGCTGTCGGGACCGGTCTTCGACTGCATCGACATCACAAGGCCCCACATGAAGGTGGTCTGAATGCGATTATTGAGCCATTGCTCCGACCCGGTAATCGGGCCTTTCGACACATAGGACCCTTGCAGCATCGCCCCCGGATTGCTGGACCCGTTGATGGTGGGAAAAGCGGCCGCATGGTGGCAGGTCATGCAATTCGAATCCGCGCCGTACATGGTCATCGGGTTCATGAAGGTCGGGCCCGTGATCGGAGGCTCCAAATAGGGGTTGTAGGCAATGTGCGGTTTGCCGTCGGAGCCATCGAAGAAATAGGCGGTCGCCATATCGAAATTCCTGAATGATCCCTCCACCGTGGGCTGGCTGGGATCAGACGGGAACGGATTCCAGTAGAAGGTCTGCCATGTCCAGTTGCGCACCTCGGCCGAGGTCACGTGCATGCCCACAAGCACCGCAATGTCGCAGGGCTCGAGTTCGGATACCGGAACCCCGCCGATCGTGAAAATATTGCCCCCCTGAATGAACTTCACGTCCTCCGCGGTCAGCGGCAGGGCATAGAAGTCTTCCTGGGTGACGACTTTCTTTGGCACCACCATGTGTGTCTCGGGGCCATTCAGGCCGTAAATGGTGACCTCGCGGGCCTGGGTCGGATCGGCTTTGCCCGTCGGGTCGTAGAGAACGAAATTCTTCCAGGTCTGGGCGATCGGATGGCGCGGCGTGTCGCTGTTGTCTGTGGACACGGGGTTCAGCGGGCCAACCCAATAAGGGATCATCATCGGTTGATCCTTCTTGAGAACCCAGAACGTCGGCTTCAGCATGGTTGCGACCGGTTGCGGCGGGTCGATGAAGTGGTCGACGGTTCGATCCGTCGTCGGCACCGCGTCCTTCGTCAACTGCTCGTTCCAGTTCGTGAGCGTGACGGGGTCGTACAGTTTGTTTTCGTCGACCCACTCTACAAACTCGGCGCTGTATTTGTTGAACGACAGGACTTCTGCGCCGCCTGCCTGTCGAGGCGTATGCCAGTAGTGGGATGGTATGCTGCCAACCGCGCAAGGTTTGCCGTCGGGACAAAGAACCGGCGTCCGGAAGATTTCCTCTTCGCCGTACCAGGTGTCGAACGCCGCCAGCTTGTGGGAGACGCCGCAGGCCTTTTGGCCGGGATCATATATCTCGTCCGTCAGGTGAGTGAGGGCGCCCCATAGTTCCCAACCGTGTTCGCGAACCCCGGTGAGGTTTTTGGCGTCGATCTCTGCCTGCAAGGCTTGCTGCTCGGCAGGTGTGGTGGCGTAGTTCGAGTGGTCCGGCCCCTGGTAATTGGGGCGCCAGTTTGCATTCTGATTGCCGCCATCGTCCGACGGCATGGTCTTCCCGGACTCGGTGGCATCGGTGCTGGAATTCTCTTCGCTGCACGCCGACAGGATCAGCAGGCATGCCAGGGTTGCCAGGGTTGTCAGGGTTGTCAGGGTTGTCAGGAAGAATTTGGCCCCTTGCGGTCTGTCGAAGTGGATCATGAAGCCCTCCCGATTGCCCCTAGGTTGCCAATCTAAACAACTCTTCTAATGATAGTAGCATAGACTACGGATAAAACCAGTACGTGTTATGCAGTACCCCTGACACGCGGCCGGGCGCCGCCGGCCTGACCGCGACGATGCCGGCGCGCTTACCGCGGCCGCTATGCCAGGTGAGAGAACCGGCGGGTTGAACCCCGGGCGCGTCCTGCCTGCCGGCTGCCCGCGTCCTGCCCCTGACCAGCCCGTTATCCTCAGGCCCCGCCATGGCCAGCGGTCGCCTCCCGGCCCTGCGCACAGAGAAACACTGGCAGACGCAATAAGCAGGTCTCCCGGCCTGTGGTAATGCTATGCAGAAAGTCACTGTGGGCCCGTTGGGGTGCTTAAGAACAAAAAGGGCGGCACGAGCCATGGGTACCCTTCTCTCCTTCGCCGCCCTCTTCTTGTCGATCTATCTCGTGCAGCTCGGCTCCGGTTCGCTGGGGCCGCTCGATGCTCTGTCCGGTTCGGTGATCGGGTTCAGCACCGAGGAGATCGGCCTGCTCGGCTCGGCCCACTTCGTCGGCTTCTTTCTCGGCTGCTACGTCACCCCGCGGCTGATCGGCGACATCGGCCACTCCCGCACCTTCGCCGCGGCGGCGGCCATCGGCGCCATCGGCGCCCTGCTGCATCCGATCCTGGAAGGGCCGTTGGTCTGGGCTTTCCTGCGCGTGCTGACCGGCCTGGCCATCGCCGCCGCTTACACCGTGGTGGAAAGCTGGCTGCACGCCCAGACCGGCAACCGCAACCGCGGCCGGGTCTACGGCCTGTTCCGCGTGGTGGACCTCGCCGGCGCGCTTTCCGCCCAGGGCATCATCGCGATCCTGGAGCCGGCGAGCTACGCCGCCTACAACCTGGTCGCCATGTTCTGCTGCCTCTGCCTGCTGCCGCTGGCACTGTCCCAGCGCGTGGCGCCGGAGACGCCCAAAGCGCCGCGCCTGAGGCCCGTCAAGGCGGCACTGCTGTCGCCGGCGGCGACCCTGGGTATCATCGTGGCCGGGATCACCGGCTCCGGCTTTCGCATGGTCGGACCGATCTACGGCGTCGAGAACGCTCTCAGCCAGGGCCAGATCGCGATCTTCCTCGCCTCAGCCATCCTCGGCGGTGTCGCCGCGCAATACCCGATCGGCTGGATCGCCGACAAGTCGGACCGCCGCCTGGTGCTGCTCGGCCTGTCGGTGCTGGCGGCCTTCAGTTGCCTGGGCATCGCGACGCTGACCACGCCCGGCGAGGCCGGAGGGCTCTATCTCGGCGCCTTCCTGTTCGGCGTGACGGCCTATCCGATCTATTCGGTCTCCGCCGCCTACGCCAACGACCTCTCACCCGCTGGCTTCACGGTGGAGCTGAACGCGGCGCTGATCTTCCTCTATTCCCTCGGCGCCATCGTCAGCCCGATCATTTCCGCCTGGCTGATCGCGCTGGCCGGGCCGGCGGCCATGTTCTTCTTCATGGCCGGCGTACACATCGCCCTGGTGGCCTTCACCCTGTTCCGCATGACCCGGCGGCGCGCCATCACGCCACGGACGCCCTACCGCTACATCCCGCGCACCTCCATGCTGCTCGGCCGCATGTTCAAGGGCAGCAACGGCAAGAACGGCGCGAACGGCAGCAGAGGCCGGCGAGACTAACCGGCTCTACTTGTCGTAGCGGAAGCCCAGCTTCACGCCGACCTGGAAGTGGGCGACCGCGCCGTCGGCGATGTGGCCACGAATTTCCGAGACTTCGAACCACTCGAGATTGCGCAGGCTCTTCGACGCCGTCGAGACGGCGTTCCGGATCGCCCCGTCGAGCGAGTCCGCCGACGATCCGTAGACTTCGGTGACGGAATAGACGTGGTCGGACATGGTGCTCTCCTTTGCAGCCATTGTTGCAATTCTCCGATGACAACGGTGCCACGCGACAGCAGTTCCTGAAAGCATGGCGCCTGTGCACCGGGATTACAGGCCTGTCACGGCACGGTAAGGAACGCGTCGTCGCCGCGCGCGTTGACGGACCAGAACGCGCGGCTGTGCCGCGCGGTACAACCGATTATGGAGGATCGCATCATGATCCGCAGCATCAAGCACCTGCGCGGAAACGACATCGCCGCCAAGGACGGCGCCTTGGGCGATGTCCACGACATCTTTTTCGATGACCACAGCTGGAAAACCCGCTACGTGGCGATCGATACCGGCAACTGGCTGCCGGGCCGCCGGGTGCTGATCTCACCCCAGTCTGTCCTGCGCATCACGGAAGACGACAAGGTCGCTGTCGGCCTCACCAAGGACGAGATCGCGAACAGCCCGAGTATCCACACCAACGAACCGGTGTCGCGCCAGAATGAGATCGCCTTGGCCGATCACTTTACTTGGCCGCGTTATTGGGAGGAATATCCCAGCGGCGCCGGCATGATGCCGGTGATTCCGCACCTCCAGCACCAGCCGGCCGGCAGCGCCCCGCAGGCGCTGGACGATGACGTCATACCGCATGGCGATCCGAACCTGCGCAGTGCGTCGGAGGTCGAGGGCTATCACGTCGCTGCCCGGGATGGCGACATCGGCCACGTCGAGGATCTGTTGCTCGACGACAGCAACTGGACCCTGCGCTACGTCGTGGTCGACACGCGGAATTGGTGGCCCGGCAAGAAGGTGCTGGTCGCGCCGGCCTGGACCCGTGGCATTGACTGGGCCGACCAGAAACTGCTGGTAGACGCCGACCGCGACACCATCAAGGAAGCGCCGGAATACGAGAGCGGCATGACCTTCGATCAAGCGCTGGAGCGCCGCATCTACCAGCACTACGGCAAGCAGCCTTACGGGGAGTAAGCAGAAACCTCAGGCGGCGCCTCGGCCGACAGGCTAGCGCGCCGCCTCCCTCGCCGCTTTCTCCCTGGCCTCGTAAAACTTGACCAACAGGTCTCCGGCCGCCCCGACGAACATCAGGCTGGACCCGGCGATGAACAGCCAGACACCCAGCGTCTGCCAAGCCTCGAAGGCCGGCAGAAAGAACACGCTGCCGACCACAAAGGTGAGGTTGCCGAAAAGTCCGATCCCCGTGTGGATCCAGCCGAAGTCCTGAACCAGAGTCTTGAGGGGTTGGTGCATGTCCTGCCATTCCATTGGGAAAGTTAAGCCGCCGCGCGGCCGCCCTGTTGCACCAACAGCCTAGGTGGCCGGAAGTTTCAACGGCTGCTTCCGCAACAGCCGCTCATAGAGCCCCGGATCTTTCAAGATTGCGAGAGCAAGCTCAATAGCGAGATTGCCTTCATCGATTTCGGCCGGACAGAGAGCGCGCTGCATCGCGAGAGCCGCCTTGTCCCCAGGATCGATGCTCCGCGTCCTGTCGGTAAGGTCCGTCAGGCCTTCTCCCCGTCTCAATGCCGTCATCACGCTATCAAAGCTCATATCGGGCGCGGACACGCAAACATCAGGCAGAACGCCGCGTCCGGCGATGCCATAGCCGGAAGGCGCGTAAGCCTGGGCCCAAGGAAGGTTGATGACGCCGAGATTGTATAGCGAGACATTCCTTCGGATAATTCCACCTCCCGCCGTGCTGGCGCCGATGACGAGGGCACGGCCGGAATCCTGAAGCGCTGCAGCAGCGATTTCAGCGCCGCCAGTGGTGGATGAGTCCACGATAACGACCAGCGGAAGCTGCCCCGAAGGATTCGTTCCACCGGCTTCGACCACGATGTTGGCCTTGTCCTGTTTGCCGCGCTGTCGGAACACCACGCCGTCGCTCATGAAAGCGGAGGCGAGCCTGCGGGCCGCATCTGGCGAGCCACCGGGCCCAGCCATGAATCCCGTATCGATGTAGCCGACTATATTGGACCAGTCGGGCCGTGAAGTGCCGAGAGTAACGGAGGGATTGCGCACCGCATTCGGCGCCACCTCCGGCTCGCCGCGCAGGTCAAGGACGATGCCCTTCAATGGCCGGTTCTGAGAATCCGTTCTTCTGGTCTCGACGCTAAGGCTTTGAGCCAGCGCATTTGCGGCGAGCTCATTGAGAACTGGAAGGCTGTAGACGGCAACCCCCGCGTTCCGGCTGAGTTCGTAGCTCCGCGGCTCAATTATCCGGCGCTGCACGACAATGCTGGAGGGCAGCGCCGTACCGTCGCGCAGCACATTCAGGAAGACCTTCGACTCCACCGGGCCACGCAGGAGGGAATACACCTCGAACCGCGAGCGGCCCGCCGTCGCCTTGCCGTCGATGTGTGTAATGATGTCGTCGATCTCCACACCGGCAGCGGCGAGGCGGCCCTCTCGATCCAGCGACAGGACACGCAGTCCATCCTCGGTCTGCGCATAGGTCAGGTCAATGAGCCCATCGACGTCCGCATACAGATAGCCGTAGAACTCTTCCGACGGGAAGTACCGGGAATCATCGCCCAGGGCGCTCGCCAGGCCGGCCATGTAGCTGTCATAGATCCGCTGTGGATCGGTCCGCTGGAACGGACCAGACCGCTGATGCACGGCAACCAGCGCTTCCCCGACAGTCTTGGCCCAATCATCTACTGAATTGCCCGCCGGCTCGGCAAAGCTGTAGACCGAGGCGGCACCGAGTTTCAACGTCACTGTGTCCCCGGACTTGTGAACGGCGAGTCCAGGCTCAATCGCAGCCAAATTGTCGAGACCAGCCAGCGCCATTTCAGAAGCCGCCACGTCTGCGTTGTAGGCTTCACCTACATCCTCATAGGCTTCGACGAGCATCCGTTCGATCCGATCCGCGTTCTCTGCTTGTGGGACCGGTGGGAAAGGCGCCACACAGGACGCGGCCGAGCATGCTAGTGCAGCGACACATACGAACCGCAGTGCACCGGTCAAGGCACCCGGGGCCCGACCACAATACACAACCTTCATGTTTCCTCTCCCCGCAACGGCTAAACCGCAAGAGTAGTCAGGCGCCGGAAGGAAGGCGATCTTTTTGTGGCGGATATGCGCGTTAAGGTTTTGTGGCCCGCGAAGGTTCAGGTGGAAAAGCCGTAGAGCCTTGCCGGGTTGTCGACGAAGATGAGTTGCCGGACCTTTTCGTCCGGCGCCCAGTCGAGCAGGAGGTCGAGCAGCAGGCGGTCGTTGGGCTGGGCGTCGATGGGTTTGGAGACGTGCGGCCAGTTGGTCGCGTAGAGCACGCGCTCGGGGGCGTGCCGGATCAGCGCCTTGGACAGCGCGGCGACGTCACCGTAGCTCGGTGGGCCATCCTTGGAAGTCTCGTAGCAGGCGGCGACCTTCACATAGCAGTTGCCGCGGTCGATCAGCTTCAGCAGCGATTTGAATTCAGGCGCATCGACGGCGACCGGCTCCAGGAACTTGCCGGCGTGGTCGATGACGTAGTCGCCCGGCAGCGCTTCCAGCATCGCGAGGTAGTCGGCGATGTTGCGGCCGTCGAACTGCACGATGGGCTTCCAGCCGAAGGGACGGGTGCGCGCGTCGATGGCCGGCAGGTCGGTCATGCCGATGGCGCCGCCCGGCAGATCCATGATGCGCGCCCCGCGCACGCCGCGGTCGGTGAGATCCTGCAGGGTCGCCTCGTCCACATCGGGGGCGACCACGGCAATGGCGCGGGCCTCGCCGTCAAAGTTCTCCAGAGCATCCAGCAGGCAGGCGTTGTCGAACTGGTAGGCGGCGCCCTGGACGAAGACGACACGCTCCAGGCCCAACCAGCTCTGCAGCTTCTTGTAGTCGTCCAGGGTCGCCGGCAGCGGCGGCTTCGGCGGCCCGCCGTCCCGGCCGGCAAAGCGATCGTCGTAGATGTGCATATGGGTGTCGGTCGCCTTGGGCGGCAGCATCAGGCGCGGCGGCTCGCCGCTGAGCTTGCGGCCCCGCGAGGCATCATTGGTCATGCGCGGTACTTCTCAATCATGGCACGGTTGATCTCGATGCCGAGGCCGGGGCCGTCAGGCACCGCCACCACGCCGTCGACGTGCTCGATGGGCCGGGTGACGATGGCCTGGCGGTAAGGATTGTGGGTGCGGTCGAATTCCAGCTGCGGTTGGTAGCGTTCGTGGCGCGGCGGGCTGGGCGGCAGGATCGCGTGCACGTGCAGCGAGGCGGCGATCTGGACCGCCGTGCCCCAGACGTGGGGCACCAGCCGGATCCCCGCGACTTCGGCCATGGATATGATTTTCTTCATCTCGGTGAAGCCACCACAGCCGCAGACGTCCGGCTGCAGGATGTCGACCGCGCGCTTCGATATCGCCTCGGCGAAGGCCCAGCGGCCGTGCCAGGTCTCGCCGGCGGCCACCGGGATCGGCTGGCCGGCCTTCACATCGCCATAGGCATCCAGCAGTTCCGGCGTCACCGGCTCCTCGAACCAGTCGATGCCCAGGTCGGCGCCGCGGTTGCCCAGCTCAACCGCCTCGATGGCGTCGTAGCCGTGGTTGGCGTCGATCATCAGGCGCGCCTCGGGCCCGATGGCGCCGCGCACGGCGGCAATCACCTCGGCGTCCTCGTCGACGCCGAAGCCGATCTTGATCTTGGTGGCTTTGAAGCCCTCGGCCATGTAGCCCGCGGTTTCCTCTTCCAGCGCCGCGCGGCGGTCCGCCCCGACCGGGCGGAAGCCGCCGGTGGCATAGGCCGGGATCTGCTTGCGGAAGGCACCGCCCAGCAGCACGTGAACCGGCACGCCGAAGTGTCTGCCGGCGATATCCCATAGCGCGATGTCGATACCGCTGATCGCGGTGACGGTCAGGCCGCGCTGGCCCTGGTCGCGGAACTGATTGTAGAGCTCCAGCCAGATCGGCTCGATCTCCAGCGGGTCGCGGCCGACGACCAGCGGCGCCATGGCCTCCACCACCGCGGCGTTGGCGGTGGAAGGGCCGAGGCATTCGCCCCAGCCGACGGTGCCATCTTCGCACTCGATCTCCACCAGGCAGGCCCAGCGGTCGGTGAAGGTGGAGAAGGCCGACTGGAACTGCCGGTCCAGCGTGTGGCGCAGGACATGGGTACGGACGGCCTTGATCTTCATTCGGAAAGGTCCTTTAGGCGGCAAATTTCCTGACCAGAGGGCCCAGCATCTCCATCTCCTCGTCGGTGAGGTCGGTGAGCGGTGCACGCACCGGGCCGGGATCGCGCCCGATCAGGCGCAGGCCGGCCTTGATGATGGACACCGGGTAGCCGGCCTGGCGGTCGCGGATGCGCGCGAAGGGATAGAAGAAGTCGGTCAGGATGGCCTGCATCCGCGCCTTGTCGCCGGCGCGCAGCGCGGCATAGAAATCCAGCGCCGCCTGGGGGGCGAAGTTGAACACCGCCGAGGAGTAGGTGGATACCCCGGCGCCGTCGTAAGCCTCGGCATAGAGTTCGTGGGTCGGCATGCCGCCAACATACACCAGACGGTCGCCGAGCCGCGTGGTGATTTCACGCACCGTGGCGATGTCGCCGCTGCCGTCCTTGAAGCCGATCAGGTTGGGGCAGGCCTCGCAGAGGTGCTCCAGGGTCTCGGCCGTGACCTGCGAGTTGTCGCGGTTGTAGACGATGACGCCGATGTTCACCGACTGGCAGACCGCCTTTACGTGTTCGAAAATGCCGTCCTGCGGCACGCGCATCAGATAGTGCGGCAGCAGCAGCAGGGCATCGGCGCCGGCCGCTTCGGCATCCTGGGCGATCTCGATGGCCATGCGGGTGCCGTAACCGCAGCCGGAGATGATCGGCAGCGTCCCGGCCGCCTGCTTGGCGGTGCGGATGACGTCGACGATTTCGCCGCGCGACAACGAGAAGAACTCGCCGGTGCCGCCGGCCGCAAACAGCGCGGCAGCCGGATAGTCGGCCAGCCAGGACACGTGCTCGCGGTACTTGCCGGCATCGAAGTCGCCGGCGGCATCGAAGGTGGTCACCGGGAAGGACAGCAGACCGGAGCCGATCTGCGCTTTGATTTCCTCGGGAGAAATGCTGGGAGGGGGGGTCATGCGTGGGGTCTACCCGTGTTCTGGACTTTAAAGGAGGGAGTGACGAAGCGGCCGGCGGCAGGGCGCCGGCCCGCGGCCCATCATATGAAGCGCGATATTTCTGTCAACTCATCATATGACTTGAGGATAAGGCTGCGCTCACGCGCCCGCGGCGGCCGGACGCATGAGGGCGCGGTAGCGCGTCATGGAGCCGGCCAGATGGCGCCGCATGGCCTCGCGTGCACCGTCGGGATCGCGCGCCAGGATGGCCTCGAAGATATCGCAGTGCTCACGATACAGCCTTTCGTCGCTGGCCAGCGGCTCGATCGCCCCACCGGCCGCCTCGCGCAGTTGAGCGCGCGGGATGGTGCGCCGCCCGAGAAACGCCAGGAACTCCTTGAAGCGCTGGTTGTTGGCCGCCTCGGCAACGGCGACGTGGAACGCAAAATCCTCCGCCGCGGTCGGCTCGCCGGCCCGAACCCTGGCCTCGAAATCCTTGAGGCGGCTGTGGATCTCCGCCTCCTGCGCCGGCGAACAGCGGGCCGCGGCCAGCCCGGCGGCCTCCACCTCCACGGCGGTGCGCAGTTCCAGGGATTCGATGATGTCGGAGATCTTGCGGGTCGGCAGGGTCAGCAGCGGCAGTTCGCTGTCGGGCGCCACCGGCGCCAGCACGAAGACGCCGACCCCCTGGCGCGGCTGCACCAGCCCATCGGCGCGCAGGCCGGCGACGGCCTCGCGGATCACCGTGCGGCTGACCCCGAAATGCTTGATGAGGGCCTGTTCCGTCGGCAGCTTGTCGCCGGGCTTCAGGGCGCCACTTTCGATGCGCTGGCGCAGCTCGGCGATCACCCGGTGGGTCAGCCCCTGCCGCGGACGGCTCTCCTCGATCTGCTCCATAACCTCTCAGTCCCTCCCGGCCCGATGCTGCAAGGGCCAGTATCCTGCGATTCGGGGGCCCCACACAAAGACCCGCACCAAGACCGGCCGCAAAACTCATTGACCAGTCATCATATCAATTATATGACAATAGCTGCCATTACAACCTGGGACATCATATCAATCGTCCCGGACCTTGGGAGGATAGAGGAACCATGACACGCCAGATCCGGATTAAGAGCGCCGCTCTCGCGGCGGCGACCGCCACCCTGCTACTGGCCGGCACCGCACAGGCGGAATGGCGCGGCTGGAACATTCACGTGCCGGACTACCCCGTCTCGCTGGGCATGGACCAGTTCACCGCCGAGATCGCCGAGAAGACCGACGGCCGGCTGACCGCCAAGACCTATCACTCCGGCGTCCTCGGCAGCCAGCCGGACGCCATCGAGCAGATGCGCCTTGGCTCCGTCGATTACGCGGTCTTCAACCTCGGGCCGATGGGCCAGGTCATCCCGGCAACCAACGTCGTCTCGCTGCCCTTCATCTTCAAGAACCTCGACCATATGCACCGCGTGCTGGACGGCCCTGTCGGCCAGCAGCTGAGCGACGCCATGTCTGAAAAGGGCATCGTCGCCCTGGCGTGGTACGATTCCGGTGCGCGGTCGTTCTACAACTCCAGGCACCCCATCGCCACGCCCGACGACGTGAAGGGCATGAAGGTGCGCGTGATGAACAACGACCTCTTCGTCAACATGGTCGCGGCGATGGGTGGCAACGCCACGCCGATGGCTTTCTCCGAGGTCTATTCGTCGATCAAGACCGGCGTGGTCGACGGTGCCGAGAACAACTGGCCGTCCTATGAGTCGACCGGCCATTACGAGGTCGCCGGCTACTACTCCGACACCGAGCACCTGATCATCCCGGAATGCTTCTGCGTCAGTAAGGCCCTGTGGGACGGCCTCTCCGCCGAAGACAAGGAGATCGTCGCTTCGGCCGCGCGCGACAGCGCCGTGCTGCAGCGCGAACTCTGGGCCACGCGTTCCAACGCCAGCCGCGACAAGGTCATCGCCGCCGGTGTGAAGTTCAACCAGATCGCCGACAAGGCCCCCTTCCAGAAGGCCATGCAGCCGGTCTACGACAAGTTCATCGCCGAGAACCCCGAACTCGAAGACCTGGTGAAAGCGATCCAGGCCGTCGACTGAGCAGACCCGCGGGGGGGGGGGGGGGGGGAAAGGGGGGGGCGGAGGACGAGAGAGTGAGAAGAAGCGCCCCCAGGGGGGGGAAGAGCGCGGGGGC